>Ga0070730_10005266_pt1 | contig 11190 bp, 10 predicted proteins | sample Coa_R1_3_FD_66447 | JGI IMG/M metagenome (GOLD analysis project Ga0070730, IMG submission 66447) | Surface soil microbial communities from Centralia Pennsylvania, which are recovering from an underground coalmine fire - Coalmine... | ecosystem: Environmental > Terrestrial > Soil > Unclassified ... | reverse complement strand
GGCGGGCGCCCGACGAAGGCGCCGTCCAGGCCCTTGGCGACGAGGAAGCCCAGGGCGAAGCCCAGGACCATCACCACAGCCCCCGCCGCCCAGTGCCGGTTCATTCCCCACCCCACGCCGGCCCCCAGAGGGGAGCCCCAGCGCTCAAAGACGTCTCACGGGAACGCCTGGATCGAGCGCTGAACTTAAGACGTGGCCATTGGACGCCGGCTCACGGACTCCGTCAATCGCGCAAAAAAAGACGGCGCCCCAGGAGGGGGAGGCGCCGTCGTCGGGAACGACTGTCCCGGCTTTGCGCGTCAGGAGAGGAAGGTCGAGCCCTTGATCGGGCCGTAGCCGCTGGCGCTCGGACGCGGCGCTCCCGAGGCCATGCCGCTGTTGTCCATGACGTCCTTGAAGGCGACCTTGAACTTGGCCATGTCGTCCGACGTGCCCACCGTCACCCGCACGGCGTTGGGCCACACCGGCCAGATGCGGCCGATATAGACGTTCTGCTTCTGCAGGGCGGCGATCACGCCGTGGCCCTCGCGGCCGGTGTCGATCATGAAGCAGTTGCTTTCCGGCTCGCCGATCACCTTGTAGCCCTTGGCTTGCAGCCAGGCGACGGTGTCCTTGCGAACCTCGCCGATGATCTTCTTGCGCGTCGGCACCAGGTCCGGATCGGCGAGAGAGGCCCGCGCCGCCACCAGGCCGGTGATCGGCAAGGGATTCTGGCCGTAGGTCGCCAGCTTGGCCAGCAGGTCGGGCCGCCCCATCGCCACGCCGCAGCGGATGCCCGCCATGCCGTAGATCTTGGAGAAGGTGCGTAGAACGATCAGGTCCTTGCCGGCGGCGACCTGGTCCAGGACGTCCTGCTGCTCGGAGAGGTGGATATAGGCCTCGTCGACCAGCAGGATCGACCCCTTCGGCTTGTTCTCCAGCGCCCACAGGATCTCTTCCCTGGGCGTGATCGTGCCGGTGGGGTTGTTGGGGTTGCAGATGTAGATCACCCCGGCCGAGGGGTCGGCCGCCACCATCGCCTTGACGTCGTGGGCGTAGGTCGACGTCAGCGCCACCCTGTGGATCGGCGCGCCGCCGTAGTTGGCCGCCAACATCGGCGATTCGTACGAAGGATCGGCGGTCACCAGGCCGCGGCTCGGCGAGGTGAAAGCCAGCACGGTGTAGTGCAGCGGCTCGGACGAGCCGGCGTAGACCAGGACGTTCTCCGGCTTCAGCCCGTGCTGTTCGGCGAACGTCTTGATGAAGGCGTCCTGGTCGCCCATGCGGTCGTAGCGGCCGCCATGGGGGGCGATGTTGGCGATCGCCTCGCACGCCGCCTTGCACGGTCCCAGCGGGTTTTCGTTGGCGTTGATCAGCACGGCGTCCGGCGGCGGCACGCCGAGGCCGCCGCTCAGGCGCGCGCGGGCGAGCGTCCCCTCGCTGACGATCGGGATGGCCGTCGCCAGGGCGGTTCCCCACAGGAACGCGCGACGGTCCAGCGCGGGCCGATCAGCTTCGGGTGCGTCACTCATCTGGAAAACTCCTTGCCTTGGGCCGCGTACTGGCGCGCGGCCTTCTCCGAACAACCTCGCCGGAAAGTATGAGCCGAACCGGAACCATGGCAAGCATTGATCTTGGCGGCCTCTGTCCTGGCGGGGGGCGGCGCCCAAATGTCGGGCAGGCCGACCCTCCCGCGCCCTCCGCATCGACGACGGCGACCGCATGCCGGCTTCCCGCCATATTTCACATCGGTTCAGACCAGCAGCTCGATCAGGAACGGGCCCCTGCGCTCCAGCGACCCGGCCAGCAGGTCGGCGAAACCGTCGGCGGTGTCGGTGCGCGCCGCCTCGACGCCCATCGCCTGGGCCATCCCCGCCCAGTTCAGGTCGGGGTTGCCGAGGTCCATCATCGCCAGGGCGGTGCGGCCAGGGTTGGCCCCGACGTTGGCCAGCTCGCCCAGCAGGATCTGGTACTTGCGGTTGGAGAGCAGCACGGTGGTTACGTCGAGGTTCTCCCTCGCCTGCGTCCACAACGATTGCACCGTATACATCGCCGAACCGTCCGCCTGCAGATTGATCACCCGCCGACCGGGGGCGCCCACCGCCGCCCCGGTCGCCAGCGGCATGCCGCCGCCGATCGCCCCGCCGCTGGGGCTCAGCCAGAGGTGCGGCGCCGAGTGCTCGGTGAACCCGCCCAGGCCCCGGCCGTAGGTGATCGATTCGTCGGCGATGATCGCGCCATCGGGGATCAGCGCCCCGACCGTGGCGGCGAAGGATTCGGGGGTCAGCGGCCCGCGCCCCGGCTGCGGCGTCTCGCCGAGCGCCGGCGGCGGCGCGGCGGGGGCGTGCAGCGTGTCGGCCAGGCGCGCCAGGGCCTCGACCGCGTCCTGGTCCTTGCGCGCCAGCACGTGGACCTCGGCGTCGTTGGGGATCGAGGTGGTCGGCTTGCCGGGATAGGCGAAGAAGGTCACCGGCTTCTTCGCGCCGCAGAGGATCAGCCGCTTCGTCGCCGCCATGGCCTGCACCGCCGCGTCCACGACATAAGGCACCCGCTGCACCGCCACGCGACCCTGGCCCCGGGCGATCTTCGGCGCCGCGTCGGCGTAGAGGGCGCAGCTGGTGGCGACGGCGATGCGGTGCGCCAGGGCGAGGCCGGCTTCGCTCAGGGCCTCGCCGCCCAGCATCAGCACCACCCCGTCGCCGCCGCGCCGAAGGATCGCCGCCGCCTCGTCCACCTGGTTCGGCGCGGCGAGCGGCGTCGGCAGGCGGGGCAGCGGTGGAGCGACGACGCCGCCCTCGTTCCACGAGGTGTCGGAGGGGAGGATCAGGGTGGCGATCTGGCCCGGCGCGATCATCGACGCCTGCACCGCCGCGGCGGCGTCGGCTCCGACGCTGGCGACGTCCATCGCCGTGCGCACCCAGCCCGAGGCGCCCCGCGCCCAGCCTTCGGTGTCGGCGGTCAGGGGCGGGTCGTTGGGCCGGTGGTAGGTCGCCTGGTCGCCGACGATGTTGACGATCGGCGTCGAGGCCCGCCTGGCGTTGTGCAGGTTCGCGAGGCCGTTGGCGAGGCCGGGACCGCAGTGCAGCAGGGTCGCCGCCGGCTTCCCGGTGACTCGCGCGTAGCCGTCCGCCGCCCCGGTCACCACCCCCTCGAAGAGGCCGAGCACACAGTGGACGCCCGGGATCCGGTCCAGCGCCGCGACGAAGTGCATCTCCGAGGTTCCCGGATTGGTGAAGCAGGTGTCCACCCCGCTTCCCAGCAGCGTATGCACCAGGCTCTCCGCGCCGTTCATGCCGTCCCCTCCGTTGATCTCGGCTGTCAGCTTGGGGCGACCCGCCGGCCCTCGCAAGCGGGGAGAGATATTCCGCGCGCCCCTTGACGGGATTGCTGCGGCGCACCACGTGCGGGCTTGCGCCCCAAGCGGAGCGCTACCCTACGGGAACGGGCCTGATATGCCTGCCTCGCAGGCGATAAGTGAACAAGGGTTAGGCACTCTGTTGTGCGCCGCAATAGAGACGCGCCCCGCGCAGGCTTTCAGGTTGCGTCGTTCACATTTCCGTTTACGTAAGCGTCAACCACCACGGCGTTGGTGTCGGAAACGTCCGGGCGAGGGGTTCATCAAAAACCTCAAGTCTGGAACACCTTTCATGTCACGCACTCTCTCGTTCGCCACCCCGCTGGCCGCTCTCGGAGCCGCGCTCGCGATCGCCTCCGCCTTCCCCGCCGCCGCCGACACGACCATCAAGGTCGACGTCGACGGTCTTCAGGCCCCCGCCGCCCACGCCAAGATCCTCGCGGCCGCCAGGGCCGCCTGCCACGTCGAACTGCGCAACTCCTCGACGTTCGAGCAGTACTACCAGTGGACCGGCTGCATCAACGACGCGGTCGCCGGCGCCGAGTCGCAACTGAAGGCCACGGCCTCCAACCCCGCCACCCCGGTCGTCGCCGGCCGATAGAGCGCATTCCAACGCCTTCTCCTCCCCCCACGAGGGGGCCCCACGGGGGGAGGGGAGCGCTTCACCATCCCTAACAGCGCTGCCAGGAATAATCGCCTCCGCGCGCGTCCGTCACCGTCTTCGCCCCCGGTCCTTCCGCGCCCATATCACGGAGGCGCGGCCCCCCTCCGATCGTGCGGGACCGTCGAAGGAGACGTCTCCCCATGTCCATCGAGACCCTCGCCGACCGACCTCTTACCGCCGAGGCGTCCTTCGTGCAGGGGCGCCTGACGTTCGTCACCCCTGGCGACGACAAGCCCTACAGCTACACCTTCGAGCCCCCCGAAGGCGTGCCGGCCAGCAACATCGGCTACGAGGCGCACGTGGTCCGGATCGAGAACGCCCGCCCGATCGCCGACTTCCTGTCCCTGGACGTCCACGGCCTCGCCGTCGTCCGCCACCGCTCCGCCGTGCGAGATTTCTGGGACGAGGCCCAGACTCTGGCCCTCGGCCACCCCGAGACCGCCAGGCTCGTGAAAGACGTCACCGGCGCCTCGCGCGTCGTCGTCTACGACCACACGCTGCGCCGCCGCAACCCGGGGACCGCCGACCGCACTCCGGGCGTGGCCCGGCAGCCGGCCACCCGCGCCCACGTCGACCAGACCGTCTTCTCCGGGCCGCAGCGCGTGCGCCAGATCATGGGCGAGCAGGCCGAGGCGCTGCTCCGAGGCCGCGCCGCGATCATCAACGTCTGGCGGCCGATCCACCATCCGGCCCGCGACTGGCCGCTCGCCGTCGCCGACGCGCGGAGCGTCGCCCCGCGCGACCTCATCGCCTCCGACCTGATCTTCCCGCACCGCAAGGGCGAGATCTACCTGGCCCGCCACGACGGCGCGCAGCGCTGGCTCTACGTCCCGGACCTGACCCCGGAGGAGGCGATCCTCATCAAGTGCTGGGACTCCGACGAAGACGTCGCCCGCTTCGCCCCCCACACCGCCTTCGAGGACCCCACCACCCCGCCCGGAACGCCGCAGCGCGAGAGCATCGAGTTCCGCACCATCGCCTTCTTCGACTGAGACCGTCATAGTCGGGGGATGACGGCTTACGTCGCCCTCCTGCGCGCCGTGAACGTCGGCGGCACGGGCAAGCTGCCGATGGCTGAGTTGCGCGCGATGGCGCAGAACGCCGGCTTCGCCAAGGTCCGCACCTACATCGCCAGCGGCAACCTCGTCTTCGAGAGCGACCTCGCCGAGGCGAAGGTCAAGGCCGCCCTCGAAGCGGCGCTGAAAGCCTACGCCGGAAAGCCAGTGGGCGTCATTGTGCGGACAGGCTGGGAGATGGCCGCCGTCCTCGCCGCCAACCCTTTCCCGGACGCGCCCGCCAATCGCACCGTGGCGATATTCCTCGACGATCCCCCGCCGGCCGACCTCGTCGCCGCCGTCACCGGCCGCGCGTCGGAGGAGATCGCCCCCGGCCGCCGCGAGATCTACGTCCACTATCCCGACGGCCAGGGAAACTCGAAGCTCAGGATCCCCGCCGCCCGCGCCGGCACCGCCCGCAACCTCAACACCGTCGCCACTCTGGCCGGGATGGCGGCCGGCTGACGCGATTCTACGCCGCCTCGCCGGCGCCCTGGGGGACGCCGATCGGCGCCGACGTGGTGAACAGGTCGCGCCGCATGAGCCGCGTCCCCGCGGCGATCAGAAGCTGCAGGGCGAAGAGGCCCAGGCAGCCGATCACCACGCTCTTGCCGGTGCGCAGCGGCTGTGACCACAGGGCCGAGAAGAAGGCGGCGTAGATCAGGTAGAGGCTGAGGCCGATCCCCGTGACCGGGACCACCAGGTTCAGCCAGGGGTTGAAGTGCACGCGCGCCACCCGCCGGAAGTAGATCAGGTTGGCGAGGTTGACGCCGGTGAAGGTGAGGGCGGCGAAGAAAACCACGGCGTTCGACCACCAAACGAAGGCGTCCAGGCCGTTCCCCAGCAGCGCCAGGCTCGCCAGCGCCAGGACGGCGCAGGCCCCGACCACCGCCAGCACCGCCGCCCGCGGGGCGCGCGCCTCGCCCGCCAGCCTCGCGAACGGCGCCGGCGCGAGGCCGTGGCGCGCCAGGGCGAAGATCACCCGCGAAGCGCCCTGGACGCAGCCGATGTAGATCGCCGTCAAGCCGGTGAAGCCGGTGGCGATCACCACCACCTCGCCCCAGCCCCAGTAGGCGCGGGCCACCGAGGTGATCGCCGTCAGGCCCTGGGCATTGTAGTCGGCCACCCGGGCCGGCGGGGTCGAGAGGGTCAGGACCCAGGCGTTGGCCGCCCAGAAGACGGCGATGCCGACGACCCCCAGCACCAGCACGCGCGGCACGTGTTCCCGGGGCGTGCGGGCCTCCTCCGCGGTGGCCGCCACCACATCGAAGCCGGTGAACGCCAGCATCCCCAGGAGCACCGCCGCCCAGAAGCCCCCCGCCCCGTGCGCCGCCTGCGCCGGATCGAAGGGCCTGAGGTGGAGTCCCCCCGGCTGCCCCGCCTTGACCACCAGGATGGTCGCCGACAGGGCGAGCACCGCGGCGGTCTCGATCAGCATCAGCTTGATGGTGGTTCGGGCCGAGGCCTCCACCCCGCGGACGCTGATCCAGGCGACGATCGCCGACTGCAGCACGATGCCGATCGCCACCGCGGTCATGTCCGGCAGCGGCGTCCCGGCCCACGCCATCAGGTCGCGCAGGAAGAGTCCGAACATCAGCGGCGTGGTGAGCGCGCCCATGGTGAAGTAGCTGATCGTCACCAGCCCGGCGAGGAGCCCGGTGGTCGGATTGACCGTCGTCCACAGCCACGCCGCGGCCGCCCCGGCCGAGGGCGCGTGGCGGTTGAGGGCGGCGTAGGAGACGACGGTCGGCAGGGTGATCGCCAGGGCGGCCAGGAACACCAGCGGCGCGATCGGTCCCGCCGCCGCCTCGATCGGACCCCAGCAGGCGTAGAGGCCGATGGCCGGCGACATCACGCCGATCACGAGCGCCGCCAGTCCCCATGGCCCGACCACGCCCCCCTTGAGCCGGGTCGCCTGCCGCGCCCCGCGATCCCGACTGCTGCGCTCCACGTACCCCCCGGTCGATCAGTGCGGCGTGTCAGGACTTCGGGGCGGGCGCCGCCGCATCCGGGGGGGCGGCGTCGGAGAGCACGCTCCACACGATCTTCCACGATCCGTCGGCTTGCGGCTTGTACTCCGCGATGGAGTTCCGCGTGATGGTGACGCTCTTGTGGGTGATGGGGTCGGTCATGTTGGCGGCGCTGGTCGCCCTGAACACCGCCAGGTCGCCGGACGCGGCGACCTCCACGATCGGGTTGGAGAGGACGACGTGCAGGTCCGGCGTGGCGGCCATCGTCTTGGCGAAGTCCGCCTGGATCGCCGCGGGCCCGACCGCATTGGCGCGGTCGCTGCGCATGGCGATGGCGTCGGTCGCGAAGTGGCTGGCGTACTTGGCCGGGTCGTGGGCGTTCACGTCCGCGACGCGCTGAGCCGCGTCGGCCTTGACGGCGTCGGCGATCTTGCCGGTATCGACCGCCGGCTTGGCCGGTTCGGCCTTCTGGCAGGCGCCGAGCGACGCGGCCAACAGCGCGGAGATCGCCGCGCCGGCGAGGTGAAGTCTGGTCATTGTCGGCCCCTCCCTGGAAGGCCGCGCTGACGCTCCGCCCGCGTCACGGCTGAGTCAATGTTTCCGAGGGCTCACGCGACTGACGCCCGGCGGAAGAACAGCGACAGATTGTTGGCCGGCATGGCGACGCGTTCGGCGAAGCTCAACCCGTGCCGGGCGGCCAGCGCCTTCACCTCGCCCAGGCGGCGCAGGCCCCAGTCGGGGTTGCGGCGCTTCAGATCGAAGTCGAAGGCCACGTTGCTGGGCGCGGTCGTCGCGTCCGACTCGATGAAGGGGCCATAGAGGAACAGCCACCCGCCGGGCGCCAGGACGCGGCCGGCCCCGGCCACGAGCCCCTCGGTCGCCGCCCAGGGCGAGATATGGATCATGTTGATGTTGACCACCACGTCGAACGGGCCGTCGGGCCAGCTCCCGGCATCCATCGCATCGAGCCGCAGCGGCGGCAGCAGGTTGGGCGCGCCGACGTGCTCCCGCCAGGCGGCGATGCTGGCCAGCGCGGTCGGATCACGGTCGGTAGGCCGCCACTGAAGGCCGGGCAGGGCGGCGGCGCTATGCGCCGCGTGCTCACCAGCGCCCGCCGCCACCTCGAGCACTGTTCCCCGTTCCGGCAGCCGCGAGCGCAGCACCTCCAGGATGGGCCCGCGGTTGCGGGCGGTCGACGGCGAGGCCAAGGCGCCGGGGGGAAGGGCGCCGGGCGGAAAGGCGCCAGGGGGAGGGGCGTCGGTCATGGGCCTCCCTTCAACTCGGCCGACCCTCTACGTCAACGAAGAGACCCCTCTGTCGGGCGTCGCCCGGGAGAATAAGTTTTGGCGCGGGCGCGTCGAATGTGGGAATGCCGAGGCCCTTGCGCGCGTGCTAAGAAGCATGGCGATGACCGACGACTCCCCTTGGCGCGCCCTGACCCGCAACCTGGGCAACGTGTTCCGGCGTCGAGGAGCTGACTCCGAGCATCACGAGCCGCTGACCTACATCCGCGCCTCGGACATCCGCGCCGCGCGCGGCTCGGCGCTGCCCGGTTTCCAGCGGACCGCTAGCGACCAGCCCAACCCGGCCTACACCGAGGGCCTGGCGGTCCGTCGGGCGAAGCTGCTGAACACGTATGCGCCGACCCGGCCGGTCACCGACCCGGCGATGTTCGCTGGCCGCACCGGGATCGTGAAGGCCCTGATCCACGCGCTCGAGGAGCAGCGGTTCCACGTCGTCATCTACGGCGAGCGCGGCGTCGGCAAGACGTCCCTGCTGCACCTCCTGTCCCAGGCCGCCAGGGACGCCCGATACCTCGTCGCCTACATCGATTGCGGGCAACGGTCCGAGTTCGACGAGACCTTCCGCGCCCTCGCCTCCCACGTCCCCCTGATGTTCCACGGCGCCTATGGACCGACGTCGGTGGAGAGCGAGCGTGGCGATACTCTGGCCAGCCTCCTTGGGCCGCAGCCGATGACGGTCGGGACCTCAGTCGACGCCCTCGCCAGGATCGAGGGGACGCGCGTCCTGCTCATCCTGGACGACTTCGATCACTGTGGCTCGGAGGACTTCCGCAACAAGATCGCCGAATTCCTCAAGAGCCTTTCCGACCAAGCCGTCTTCGTCCAGGCGCTGATCGCCGGGGTGTCGGCGGAACTGGCGGAGCTGGTGGGACATGTGCCCTCGCTGCACCGTCACGTCCTGGCGATGCAGATCCCGCGGATGACCGCCGGCGAAGTTCGCGACATCATCGCCAGGGGCGAGAAGGCCGCCGACGTTCACTTCGACGACGAGGCCGTGCGCGCGATCATCGCCGCCTGCACCGGACTGCCCTACCTGGCGAAACTGCTCGGCTATCGCGCCGCCCTGGTCGCGGTGCAGGACGGCCGGCGGACGATCAGGGCGGGCGACATCGACGCCTCCATCCACGGCGTCATCGACGAACTGCGCGAGACGGCGCCCCGCTCGGCGCTGCTGCGGATCGATGCGCTGACCATGCAGGGGCAGTTGCCTGTCCTGGGGGCGTTGGCGCGAGGGGCGCAGGGCACGGGCGGCTCGTTCACGATGGAGGACGTCGCCGCCGCTCTCGGCGACGGCCAGCGGCTGCGGCGCGAGGCCATGTCGGTCGTCCAGGACCTGGTCGAGCACAACGTCCTGATCGAGACCCAGGACGACGCGCACGGCGACGCCTTCCGCTTCGCCGCGCCGTCGCTGCCGGACTACCTCTCGCTGCTCGTCGCGGGCAGCCGGTCAGGCTGATGCAAACGCGTCCATGATGGCGCGCAGCTCCCGGGCCGTCTCGCGCTCCCGCGCGCTGTGTCCCGCCGGGGTGAGGATGTAATAGACCTTCGCCGCACCCGCCTCCTCCAGCGCCGCAACCAGTTCGTCGGCCATGGCCCTCGGGCAGACCTGGTCATACTGGCCGTGCACGATGTGGATCGGGATATCCGTTATCTTGTCGACGTTGTTGAGGATGTATCCCTCACGCCGGCTGCCGCTGAACGGGTCGTTGTCCGGCAAGCCGCCGGTCCTGAAGTAGTGGTTCTCGATGCGGGCGAACCGCAGGGTAAACGCCTCGCCCTCATAGGCCGACGTATCTTTGATCGAGATGTAGCTCACAGCGCCCTCCCACACCGACCAGGCGCGGGCCGCGCGCGCCAGCTTCGGGTGCGGCGGGTCCTGGGCCCTGAAGATCTCGTGGTAGGCGTCGACCATGTTCTTCCGGTCGTCCGGATCGATCACCTGCACGAAGTCCGCCCAGGCCTCGGGGGCGACCATGTAGGCGCCGGGCCGCTCCGGATCGTAGAACCGGCACCCGCCCAGGTCGAAGGTCGTCGCGTTCCCCTGGTACAGGTAGTCGATGTCGCGCTCCCGGCAGAGGAAGATCCCGCGCAGGATCAGCGCCCGCACGCGCTGGGGATGGGCGATGGCGTAGGCCAGCGACAGCGTGCTTCCCCAGCTGCCACCGAAGACAAACACCTGCGCCTCGCCGATCACCCGCTCGCGCAAAAGCTCGATGTCGCCGATCAGGTGGGTCGTGGTGTTGTTGGAAAGGGCGGCGGCGGCATCGGTCGCCACATCGGGCCGGCTCCGACCGCATCCGCGCTGGTCGAACAGGATGACCCGATAGCGCTCCGGGTTGAAGAACCGCGCGTCCCCCGCCTCCGTGCCGCCCCCCGGTCCGCCGTGGACATAGAGGACCGGCAGGCCCGCGGGGTTGCCGTATTCGTGCCAGTAGATCTGATGCCCATCGCCGGTGTCGAGCCAGCCGTCGCGGTTGGGCGTCCCGCCGTTGGGCAGGTCATAGAGGACGCCATCGGCGTCGGCGACCTTGCTGGTGTAGTGGCGGGAATATCGGGCCATGGGTGTGCTCCAGGACAACGCCGGTCCGAACTACACCCCCGGACCGGCGGCGTCTCGCCGGCAGGAAAGGGGACCGCGGCGGTCGGGCCGCGCGGCTTCGAGTCGCCGCACTTTTTCCTGCCCGATTTCAGCCGAATTTGTTGACGAGAGCCCTCGATCGTGGGACGTGGGCGCTGCGCCATGACGGCGTGCGTAAGGGGGCAAGATCATGAGCGATGCATCGAAACTGGCGGCGGCGGCGGCCGCCGTGACCGCCATCGTGTCGGCCGCGGCCGCGCCCGCCCAGGCGTACACCGTCATCGA
>Ga0070730_10005265_pt1 | contig 11190 bp, 4 predicted proteins | sample Coa_R1_3_FD_66447 | JGI IMG/M metagenome (GOLD analysis project Ga0070730, IMG submission 66447) | Surface soil microbial communities from Centralia Pennsylvania, which are recovering from an underground coalmine fire - Coalmine... | ecosystem: Environmental > Terrestrial > Soil > Unclassified ... | reverse complement strand
GTTTGTGGACACCGCGCAGGACACGCGCGCCTTCAGCCTGGACGAGTTCTTTTTCACCACGCCCATCCCTGGTATCGCCGCCGGGACGGTTCTGTCACCGGCCGCGCTGAGCAGCGTGGCCGACGACGCCTATGAGGTCTTCGAGCCGTTGGCCGAGCCCGCCGCCAATCAGTTTACCAGGCGCAGTCTGCGCGACCCGGCGCGGTTGTGCCGCCGGCTGCTGGCCGCCAGCGACCCAGTCGCCCGCTTCCTGCGCGACCGGCTGGTGCCAGAGGTGCGGGCCGAGCTGGAAGCCTGGAATGGCGTTGGTGATCCGCCGCTGGCCCTGGTGGACGACGTGCTGGCCGAGCTCAATCGGCTGGCGGGCGAGCAGACGCTATACGACGAAAAGAGCTTGGTAGCCGGGCACCTCAGCGCGGCGGCCCGCCAGATGCTCCACAAACCAGTGGCCGGCCAGATGCAAGCGCTCAACCAGGCCGTGCTCAGCCAGGCCCTGCAAAGCGAGTTGTCCCCGGCCGGTGCCCTGCGCTTCACAGTGGCCCACAACCGCATCCGCCTGTACACCTGGGGTGAGCGGGAATGCTGCCTGCCAAAAGGCGCCACCACAGCCAGCCTGCTGGATGCGTGCCCGGACGAAACCCCCAACCCATCGCCACCGAGCCCGGCCGGGAAGCCCGCGACGCCGCAGTTGGGCCCGGCCATCCAGCAGCCACCCCCCACCCAGACCCCCAGCCAGACCCAGCCGCCGCGCTGCCTCAGCCTGAGCGCCGGGGACTATCTGCTCTTCGAGGAAGTGCTCGGCCCGCACACCAACCGTCCGGAGGACGCGGACCCAGCGCACCGCGTAGTGGTGCGGCTGGTCCGCGTGGAGACAGTCGTCGACCCGGTGTTGGGCCACAACGTGCTCGAGGTGGAATGGGCGCCAGCCGACGCACTCCCATTTCCGGTGTGCATCTCAGCCATCGGCCCGGCACCTGATTGCGACTTGATTGAAGATATCACCGTCGTCCGCGGCAATATTGTCTTGGTGGATCACGGCCGCCGGGTGGTCGACGAGCTGCCGCCAGTGGAAGTGGATGAAATTGTGCAGCCATGCGAGGATGACTGCCGGCCCGAAGCCCAGCTCCAGCCCGCCGCCTACCATCCCAACCTCAGCCGGCGCGACCTCACCTACGCCGTGCCGCTCGTGCCGGAGGCGCCCGCCGTGGCCCAAATGCACCCCGACCCTCAGCAGGCGCTGCCGGCCATCTGTCTGACACAAATCGCGCTGGCGCTGCCCAACATCTGCTCGCCAGACCCGCTGGCGCGTTACCGCGCCCCGCTGCCGCTGACGGCGTTCGACCCCGAAGACGTGCTCGCGATCGCGCCCTTGGCCAAACGGCTAAGAGCCGATGACACGACCCACGATCCGCTGGCGGCCTACTGGAAACCGGAGCTGGACGAACAAACCACGAAGGACCTGGCCGGCTGGGATCCGGCGCAGCCAGTTCCGGAGAAGCTGGACCAGGAGTTGCGCGCGGTGCTGAACACGGCCCTGGGCGATTTGGGGCTGTATGACACCGGACGCTTTCCAACAGCCCAATTGGATGAGCCCACCCAGGCACTGTCTGGGGTCCGCCCGCTGCCCGTCGACCTGGAGCGCATGTTCAACCGTTGGCTGCTGGAACAAGCCCTGCCCGATGTGCTGGCACCGACCATGCGCCTGGTGGCCGACTGGCTCCCGTACTTCGATCTGCTGGAATCTAGCGGCGACGACCGCGCCTTTGTAGTCGAGATGACCGACGATCGCCGCGCCGACCTGCGCTTCGGCGATGGCGACCTGGGCCGCCGGCCGGAGGCGGTGACCCGCTTCCGGGCCTTTTATCGGGTGGGCAATGGCCCGCGCGGCAACGTCGGAGCAGAGGCCATTCACCTGTTTGCCTTGCGCAGCGGCAGCGACCCCGGCCTAACCTTGAAGCCGCGTAACCCGCTGGCGGCCACGGGTGGCACCGACCCCGAGAGCGTTGCTGCCGTCCGGCTGCGGGCGCCCTACGCCATCCGGCGCGACCTGCAGCGGGCCGTCATCGCGGATGACTACGCCGCGCTGGCGAGCCGCAATTTCGCCGCCGAGCTGCAAGGCGCCGCCGCCGGGCTGATCTGGACCGGGAGCTGGTATGCCGCCCGCGTCAGCCCAGACCCGTTGGGCCGCGAGGAGCCCGCGGCCGGCCTGCAAGAGCGGCTGTACGCCGACCTGGAGAAATACCGGCGGATCGGGCATGAGCTCGAAGTGGCTCCAGCTTTCTATGTGCCGCTGGCCATTCGCCTGCATGTGTGCGTCAAGCCTGGCTATCAGACGGCGCATGTGCTGGCGGCACTACGTGAGACGTTCGGCAGCCGCTCATTGCGCGGCGGAGGGTTGGGCTTCTTCCACCCCGATAACCTGCGCTTTGGCCAGGGCGTGGCGGTCAGCCAGCTAACGGCCAAGGCCCAGGCCGTGGCTGGGGTGCTGTGGGCCCGCGTAGACCAGTTGGAACGCCTCGGCGAGGGCGACCAGGGCGAGGTTGCCGCCGGCTACTTGCCCATCCAACCGTCCGAAATTGCTCGGGTAGATAACGACCCCGGTTTCCCCGAAAACGGAAGCATCGCGTTTGACATGGAGGGTGGGCGATGAGCGACGATACCTGCGGATGCTGCGACGGCTTGCAACCGGTTACGCCGCGGCCCATCTTCAACCGCCCCGGCCTGGATGAGCTCGCTCGCCGCGTGGGCGAATACGCCGATTTCTATGAGACCCTGCTGAGCCGCATCTCGACGCAGTGGGTGGATGTCGACCTCAACCAGGCTGGTCTGCATGGCGAAATGCTGGTAAACCGGGTGAACCCCCTGCGCGACCTGCGCACGCGCGCCAACGACGATCCGACTATTGCGCTGCTGGATGCCTGGGCCGTAGTAGCCGATGTCCTGACGTTTTACTCAGAGCGCATCGCCAACGAAGGCTATCTGCGCACCTCCGGCGAGCTGCGATCGCTGATCGAGCTGGCGCGCCTGGTCGGCTACCGCCGCCGGCCGGGCGTAGCCGCCAGCGTGTATCTGGCCTTCACCGCGGATAGCGCCGGGGTCAGCGCCAGCGGCCTGGTGCTGCCAGCCGGGGCACGGGTGCAGTCAACCCCCGACCCAGGCCTGCCCCCGCAAACCTTTGAGACCGACGCGCCGCTGCTCACCCGGCCGGAGTGGAGCATGCTGACGCCCCGGCAGGTCCGGCCAGCCTACTTGCCGCACGAGGTCGCGGCCACCGTCGGTACCCTGTACTTCAAGGGCACGGCCACCAACTTGTCGGTCAACAGCGCCCTGCTGCTGATCTATAGCTACGCGCCCTACTTCCGGTTGGTGGCCAAAGTCACGCCGGATTTCACGCTCAGCCGGACCGCGGCGGACCTGGTTGGGGGCGACCAGACCGTTGCCGAGGCCCCGCAAGTAGCCAGCCTGAGGGACATGGTGACAGGCCTGGAGAAAGCCCCCTCAATCCCGCCGGCCAGCCCGGCGCGGCTGGGCCTCTCGTCCGCCTCCGCCTATGGGCGCAGCTCCGCGGCGATAGATGGACTTTTGGCCCGGTTTCACCCGGCGGCCGCCAGGCAGCTTCCGCGGGCGCGGGCCAATGCCGTGGTCACCACCGGCCCGGAGCTGCAAGAGGTGCTGGCGCTGCGGGTGAAGGCCTCGGTGTATGCCAATGCCGCCCAACTGGTACCGCCGGCGCCGCCTACGCCTGCCGTCATCGGCGAGGCGCCCGCCACTTCGCGCGCCACTCGTAAACGCGCCCGCGCGGCTCAGGCCGCCGGTTCAGCCGATTGGGACCTGGACTCGGCTGGGATTGCCGACCCATACTACACCCTTGACCTGGATACAACCTACGATGCGATCCTGCCTGGCACCTGGGTGGTGGTGCTGAGGCCCAACCGCCCGGCAGCCGATGTTCTGCGGCAAGTCATCACACAGGTCAAGGCCGTCCAGACTGTCTCACGCACCTCTTATAACTTTCCAGCCAAAGTCACCCGGCTGATCCTGGCGGACCAGTGGCTGGACGCAAACGACACTTTGTTGTCGGCCATCCGCCCGACCACGGTATACGCGGCGCCGGAGCCGTTAGTGCTGGCGGATGCGCCACTGACCGATCCAATCTGCGGGCAAGAGCTTGAGCTGGATCAACTGGTCGACGGCCTTCAGCCCGGCCGCTGGCTGATCGTCACCGGCGAACGGGCCAACGTGCCTGGCCAGGATGATTTTGTAGTGGAGGGCATCCCGGCTACAGAGCTGGCCATGCTGTCGGCCTCGCGCCAGGACGTTCTGTATATCCGAAATGGACAGCCCATCTCGGTCGGAGATCTGCTAGTAAAAGGTAACCAGCCTTCCGGCGGCGGCAAATTTGACCTGCCGCCTTTGCCGAACGATAAGACTCATACCTTCCTTACGCTTTCGGCCCCGCTAGCCTACTGCTATAAACGCGACACCGTGAAAGTCTACGCCAATGTGGCGCACGCGACACACGGCGAAACTCAGTCTGGCGCGCTCGGCGCGGGCGATGGCAGCAAGACCTACCAGACGTTTGACCTGAAGGGCACCCCGCCCCCGCTCACCTACACCGCCGCGATTGCCTCCAATGGGGTGGCCTCCAGCCTGAAGACCTATGTGAACGATGTGCGCTGGCATGAGGCCGAAAATAGCCTGGACCTTGGCCCCGCCACGCACGGCTTCCTGACCGTGACGGATGAAAAAGAGAAGACCAGCGTCGTGTTCGGAGACGGGGTCAACGGCGCGCGCCTGCCCACCGCCGGCGCGGCCGGCCAAGAGAACGTGCGCGCGATTTATCGCCGCGGTATCGGCAAGCCCGGCAATGTACGCGAGGCCCAGATCAACCGGCTGGTGGCCAACGTGGATGGCATGCGCGCCGTCATCAATCCCCAGCCCGCGACTGGCGGGGCCGATCCGGATGGTGCCGACAGCACCCGCCGCCGGACGCCGCTGGCAGTGACCGCCCTGGATCGGCTGGTAGGCGTGGAAGACTACGCCGATTTCGCCCGGCTGTTCGCGGGTATCGGCAAGGCTTCGGCGGCCCGACTCGCCACCGCGCATGGCCACGTGGTGCACGTCACGATCGCCGGGGTCGACGACATTCCCATCGATGCCACCAGCGACTTGTACCGGGCTTTGCTGGCCTCGCTGGAGCAGTTTGGCGACCCGTATCTGCCCGTGCAGCTAGAGCGTCGGGCGCTGTCGCTGCTGCTGATCTCCACCAATATCCAGATCGACCCAGATTACGAGTGGGAGACCGTGGAGGCCGCTGTGCGGGCCGCGCTGCTGGCCGCTCTCGGTTTTGACCGCCGTGAGTTGGGCCAGGACGCCTACGCCGCTGAGGCGCTGGCGGTGATCCAGGCAGTGCCGGGCGTGCAGTACGCCGACCTGGACCTGTTCGCGGCCGTGCCGGAGACCATCGACCCCAGCCAACTGGTCGACCCCGGCGCGCCGCCGCTGGCCTCAGGAGTGACCGAGCGCATTGCGGCCAGGCTGGACCGGATTGACCCCCTGACCCACAAGCCGGCTCCAGCCGGGCTCGTCATCCTCAGCCCGGATGTGCCTACATCGCTGCTCCTGTCGGAGGTTCCACATGAGTAGCCACAACCCAGACCGGCTGTACCAGCTGCTGCCGGCCATTCATCGCATACGCGACGCCGAGAATGGCTATCCGCTCCAGGCCTTGCTGCGTCTGATCGAGCGGGAGGCCGACATCGTGGACGACGACCTGTGGCAGCTCTACGCCGATTGGTTTATCGAGACGGGCGCGGATTGGACCGTGCCCTATATCGGAGAGCTGGTCGGCTTCCGCCCCGCCCCGCAAGCCGGCGACCCGACCAACCTCGACGTCTCCGATCCTTTAGGGCGGGCGCGGGCGCTCACCCCACGCCGCGATGTGGCCAACACCGTCCATGACCGGCGCCGCAAGGGCACCGCCTCCTTGCTGGAAGAGATCGCGCGCGATGCCGCGGGCTGGCCCGCGCGCGTGGCGGAATTTTATCGCTGGCTCACCTGGGCGCAGAACATTAACCACCAGCGGCCGGGCCGCGGCGGCACCATCAGCCTGCGCAGCGGCCGGGCTTTGGCCCGCCTGCGCGGCCCCTACGCACCGTTTGACGAGACGGCCCACACCCCCGATATCCGGCAGCCAGGCTGGACTGATCCGATTGGGCGCGGCTCCTTGCCCGGCGTGGGCGTGTTCGTCTGGCGTTTGCGCTCGTATTCGGTCACCCGCTGCCGGGCCGAAAACATCGAGGAGGTGGGCCCTCACATTTTCACCTTCAGCGTGCTCGGCAACAATACGCCCTTGTTCAACCGCCCGCAGCCAGAGGCAGACCCGTACCATGTCGCCGGGCCGCTCAATCTGCCGGTCCCCATCACGCGCCGTGAATTCGAGGAGCGCCTGCCGCGCGACCCGGCTCACCCGCATGCCATCCGCTCCATTGCGTCTGGTGACTACTATGGGATGGAGAAGAGCCTGGCGGTCTGGGCGGTGGATTGGCCAAGCAAAGGCGCGCCCCAGCCCGTGCCCCGCCAGTCGATTGTCCCGGCCGACCTGTCCAGTTGGACCTTGGCCACGCCGCGCGACCACATTGCCATTGACCCCGAGCTGGGCCGCATGGCCTTTCCCACCGGCCAATTGCCGCGCGGCGGGGTCTACGTCAGCTACCAATACGGCTTTGCGGCCGCCATCGGTGGGGGCGAATATGACCGGCCGCTGCTGGAGAGCGCCCCCGGCGGGCACGGCGAGGTCACCTACCGGGTGGGACATGACCGGCCCGAAACGGATGACACGCTCGGCGCGGCGCTGGCGCGTTGGCGGGCGCTGAACCCGCGCCCGCCCTCGGCTATCATCGAAATCGTCGACAGCGGCGTCTATACCGAGCCGCTCAATGTGGAGCTAGACGCCGGGGAAAGCCTGCAGGTCCGCGCCGCCAATCGGGCGCGCCCGGTGATCCGTTTGTTGGACTATATGGTGGATCGGCCCGATCCGTTCCAGGTACGCGGGGCGGCCGGCAGCCGGTTTACCCTGGATGGGCTGCTCGTCACCGGGCGCGGCCTGGCTATCTACGGCCCCGACGCGCCGGCCGAAGGCCAGCCCGCCACCGGCGACCTGTGCGCCGTCACCATCCGGCACTGCACCCTGGTCCCTGGCTGGGGGCTGGCCAACAATTGCGATCCACTCCGGCCGGCCGAGGCCAGCCTGGAGCTGCACGACACCTCGGCGCATGTGCGCATTCAGCATTCGATCCTGGGAGCGATCCGGGTATACGCTGACCGCGCCAGCCGCGACCCGCTGCGGCTGGACCTGAGCGACAGCATCGTCGACTCGACTGGCGGGCACGATTGCGACCGGCCCGAGTGCCAGGCCATCGGCGCGCCCGACAGCCTGGCCGCCCACGTGGTGCTCGAGGTGCGGCGCTGCACCATCTTCGGCCGCGTGTTTGCCCACGCGGTCACCCTGGGCGAAAACAGCCTGTGCATGGGCCTGGTACGCGTGGCGCGCCGGCAGGTGGGCTGCCTGCGGTTTTGCTATGTGCCGCCGGGCTCGCGCACCCCGCCCCGCTACGAGTGCCAGCCCGATCGAGCCATCAAACAGCTGGGCTTGACTGTCGCCAACCCGGATCGCGCGCGGCTGGAGGCCCTGGAGGCGCAGCGGGTGCGCCCGCAATTTATGAGCACCCGCTATGGCACACCTGACTATGCCCGCCTGGCGGAAAGCTGTGCCGACGAAATCCGCATGGGAGCGGACGACGGGTCCGAGATGGGCGTCTATCACGATTTGTATGAACCGCAGCGCGCCGCCCTCTTGCGCCTGCGCCTGGATGAATTCACGCCAGCCGGCATGGATGCCGGACTCATTTTTGCCAGTTGAACGGGAGGCCCCGATGAAAGGTGATTTCACCCGCTTGACGTTCGATCCGGCGCAGCATTTCAGCCGGGTGCTACTTCAGCAGGGCCGCGTCTTGCTCGACGCGGATTTCAATGAGCAAGTCGCGCTATCCGCCTATGCCTTACGCCGCCTGACGCGCGACTTGTTGGGTCCGCACGCCGGGCCGGCTGCCAGTGGCTTACCGGCCTTCTATGCGTCCGCCGCGCTGGATGCCAACAATACGCCGACCGGCCACCTCAGCCTCAACGCCGGGCGCTACTATGTGGATGGCCTGCCAGCCGAAACAACGCTGGCTCTTGACCTCAACCCCAAAGATGATTTGAACATGGCGGCTGGCCCTCTATACCTGTTGTATCTGGACGTGTGGGAGGAGCACATCACCTGGCTGGAGGATGACCAGCTCCGCGAACCGGCGCTGGGTGGGGTAGATACCACGACGCGGACCAGAATCGCTTATAAAATCGGCGCGGCTCAGCTCAACCCGGATGCTAAAGTAACCGATGAGCCCTCCGCGTCCGGCTGGCTGGACGAGAACCTTCGCCGCTGGCCGCGAGGCGAAAACGTCGGCGGCCCGCAACTCCTCCCGCAGCTCCAGGCCTGGACGACGCAGCAGGCGGCCAACGATGATGTCCCGTGCGTGGCTGACCCGGCTGGCGGCTATCGCGGGCTGGAAAACCAGCTCTACCGCGTGGAGATCCATGCCCCCGGAAATGCGAGCGCGGGAACCAAAGCCACCTTCAAATGGTCGCGCGAGAACGGCTCTGTGACGGCGGCCTGGACCGACACACAGGGGAACGATGTCATCATCGACGGCATCCATGACACGGCACATGGGTTCGCGGCCGGACAGTGGGTGGAGTTGACCAGTTTCGACCAGCAGCACGCGGGTTTGGCCGGCGCGCTGGTCCGGCTGGTGAAGGTGGAAGGGATGCGGCTGAGCGTGGACCCGGCCACCGCCTTGCCTCCCCGGCCCGATGACGCCCAACATCCCATTGTCCGTCGCTGGGATCACCGCGACCCTGGCACCGGCGCGAACGGTTTCAGCAATGGAGCCATTGTCTTGAATGATCCGGCGGCGGAATACTACCTGGAGGCAGGGATCAAGATCGCCTTTCCGCCGTTGCCGGCCGGCGCTGCCGGTGCCGCTCAGTATGACACCGGCGACTATTGGCTGATCCCGGCCCGCACCGCCACGGCCGACATCCTGTGGCCGCGCGTTGACACCGCCACTGGCAAGGATAGCTATACGGCCCGCGAGCCAGACGGCGTGGAGCACGTCTATGCACCGCTGGCGCTGGTGAATTGGGATGGGAACAAAACAGTAGACGTGAAAAAGACGCTGCAATTCACCATCAATCCGCTGGTAACCCCGACGTAGGCGCGCTGGCAATCGACGGCGCCTCGACTCCAGTGCCACGCCTGGCGTTCGCCCTCTCAACCTATTCTCATTGGCGCCTAGGCAACTCAGCGCTGACGGCGCAGTGAAGTGGGCAGGCTACACACCAGCGTGGGCGGACGAATCTCACTGGCTCGAGGCGAAGCTTAAGTAATGCGTTTGCGTGAAGCTAACCGCGGTGGAGTGGCAGTCGCCGGAGCGCAAAGGTCGTCCGTGCGCAAGGCCATTAAGCTTATTGTTCTTCTGGCCAATTGGCTTATAATAGGTTACGAAGCGTATTCGTTACGTCTATTGACTGGCGCTGGAAAGACGGCAAAGGTTCCTTAGCCAAATTGCCAGTTTTTACAACAGACCCTTAGCCGCAATTGGCGGAAAACCGAACAAGGGTGCGCCAAATAGCGATAAGGTGCTGCAAAACCCTCACCGTGGGTTCGAGTCCCACCGTCGCCTCAGAAACGTTCAAGAAGCCCTGAAAATGAGGGCTTTTTGTTTCCTCGAGCACGCTCCCCTGAGCACGCAGCCCCAAGGTTCCTGGTGTCAATCCAGGCAAGGGTCTCGCACGATGGAGTAGAACCTTGGTCGGGTCGGTGACAACCCGTATAAGGTTCGCAGACACGATTTCCAAGCGATCTCGATGCGAAATCAAACTGGTCCAGTCAACAACAGACAATACTAGGCAATAGACAGAAGGTGACTTGTCTCAATGTCTCAGACTAGATGATTTCGAGGTAATCGGGTCCGGGCAGGGTCGGGAAAGGGGCTGTGGGCAGGGCCTGATACCAGAATGCCACTGAGGCTATGTCGTCTTGCAGCGGTAAGTAGCGATCGTTGCTGCCCCAGCCCAGCGCCTGGATTTCTGCCTTAATGTTCTTCTTGAAGCGGATGGGGTCAGTGAGGTGCCAGCGGTACAGACCGAAGCGCATCTGCGTGTGGTAGTCGTCGGTCGGGCGGATCACCTGTGGGAATCCGGCGTACGGCGTCGTAAAGGTGACATAGCCCTTTTGGTGGCTCGGACTGGGATCAAAATTATACGAACCGCAGAAATAGTCTTCTGTGCCGGTCGCGGCAATGGACGGATGGATGTCGTCGTCGAGATAGAACTTCACCTCGCCTTCCCCCCACCACAGGTTGTTATTTGAGCCCCAGGCCATATAAGTGCCCACATAATGTCCCCAGCCGTTCACGCCGTCCAGTAAGGTGTAGACCTGTTTGTAAGGCAGCGGATTGGCCCGTCGGAACTGCGCATGGAAGTAGGCGCTATCCTCTGGCAAGTCGGTCAGGGTGTAATTGATCGAGAAGTACAGGACCATCTCCTTCGGGGCCAGGTTGGACATCGTCACGCGGCAGTGCTTTTGGAAGGGCATTTCCCAGTAGCAGTTGAAACCGCTGCCTGGGTTCACGCACACCGACAATGAGCTGACCTGTGCAAATTCACCCCAGCCGTTGGCAAAGAAGTCACCGACCGGGCATTCGACCGAGGGCACCGGGCTGTCGTCCCAATAGAAGCGCAAGATGCTGTGCCGGAAGTGGCCCGTTGGCGTCATCCAGATGTGGGTTATAGCACCCGGGCCGTCAATATCGGCCAGCACGCGGGTTTCTCCGGCAGCAATGATGATGGATGGCGAAATTTTCCAGCCCACACCGAGCTCGCGCGCCGCCCGCGCCCCGGTGCCTTCGGTCGCCAGGCAGGCCTGGCCCTTTCGCCCAGTCAAGTTTTCAGGGCTGATCGAGCGGCTGCGTGCATGCGATAGGCGCCCCAGATTGCTCACGGAAGCGCCCAAGTCGTTATTGTTTACCATGTTGTATCTCCTGAAGGGTCAGTTGCTCAAAGGTGCCAGCATGAGCCGATCCGGGC
>Ga0070730_10005264_pt1 | contig 11191 bp, 9 predicted proteins | sample Coa_R1_3_FD_66447 | JGI IMG/M metagenome (GOLD analysis project Ga0070730, IMG submission 66447) | Surface soil microbial communities from Centralia Pennsylvania, which are recovering from an underground coalmine fire - Coalmine... | ecosystem: Environmental > Terrestrial > Soil > Unclassified ... | reverse complement strand
CTGGCATGAAGGACGCCATTGGCTCACCAGCTTCCTCACGCACCCGGGCGCCGCGGCGCCGACCGCCGCCCGGGCGGGAGCCTTGCTCGGGATCGCCACGCTGACCAGTGACACCACCAATTCGCGGCGCCCCCTGGTCGAAAGCATCGCCATCTGCCGGCAGTTGGGCGATCAGCCCAGGCTGGCGCGCGCCCTCGCGCACCAGGGCTATGTCGCGCTCAATAGCGGCGATTATGCAGAAGCCCGCGCGCTACTCCGCGAAAGCCAGGATCTCTTCCGCCAGACGGACGACCAGCGGGGCCTGGCCGAATGCCTCTACTTGCTGGGGCGGATCGCGTTGGACCAAGCCCAGGTGCCGGCCGCCGCGGCCCTGCTGGAAGAGGGCCTGGCCCGCTACCGGGCGGCCGGCGATCACGAGGGGCTCAGCGCCTGCCTGCTGCAGCTCGGCCGGACCCTGATGCTGCAGGGCGCGTACGAAGCGGCCCGCGGCCGTTTCGAGGAAAGCCTCGCCCTCCGCCGGGAGCTGGGCAACTGGAACGGCGTACTCTGGGCGCTCAATAACCTGGGGGAAGCCGCCCGCGCCCAGGGCGATTATGCCCGGGCCGGTACCCTCTACGCCGAAAGTCTCCAACAGGCCCACGCGGTGGGCAATAAGTGGGGCGAGGCGGCCGTGCTGCACAATCTCGCGTACGTGGCCCTGGCCGCCGGGGATGTGCCGCGCGCCCGGACCTATTTTGCCGACAGTCTGGCCCTGGCCGACGAGCTCGGCCGCAAGCCCGGCGTCGCCGAGAGTCTCGTGGGCCTGGGCGGCGTCGCCCTCGCCGAGCACCAACCAGAGCGGGCGCTCCGGCTGTTTGCGGCGGCGGACACCCTGCTGGCAGCCCTGGGCGCCCACCTCGACCCCCCGGATCAGGCCGAATACGATCGCCATCTGCGGACGGTGGCCGCGATGCTCGACTCCGCGGCCGCCGCCCGTGCGCGGGCCGTGGGGGCGGGGATGCCGTTGGCGCAAGCGATCGCCTATGCCCTGGAGGGCTAATCCAACCGCTACTCCGCGGCCGGCGCAGGTAGCTCGAGCCAGAACGTGCTACCTACGCCGAGGACACTCTCCGCGCCGACTTGCCCGCGCATGGCCTCGATCAGTTGCTTCGAGATGACGAGTCCCAGTCCCGTGCCCTCCACGGCGCCCCCACCCATCCCCAGCCGGTCAAACGGTGTGAACAGCCGTGACATCTTGGCCGCGGGAATACCGGGGCCGGTATCGCTAATCAGCAGGCGGATTCGATCCGGCGGGTCCCGCCGGTAGCGGATTATAATGGCTCCTCCCGGGCGGTTGTACTTGACGGCATTGGAGAGCAGATTGAGCAGCACCTGCTTCAGGCGATCGCGGTCCGCGAGCACCGGCCAGGCCGCCAGGCCCACGATGTCGCTCGTGATCGTTATGCCGCGCGTCGCCGCTGCGGGCGCGATCAGATTCGTGCTCTCGGACAGCACGGCATCCAGGGCGAACGTCTCCAGCGACAGGGGCAGCTGGCGGGACTCGATAGCGGAGATATCGAGCATCTGGTTTACGAGTCCCAGCAGGTGCCGGCCGGCTTGCATAATCATCTCCACGCTCTCGCGGTCGGGGGCGTTGATGTTGCTCATCTCCAGCAGTTGCGCGAAACCCAGGATCGCGCTGAGGGGGGTACGCAGCTCGTGACTCAAGCGCGATAGGAATTCGCTCTTGGCCTCGTTGGCGGCCTGGGCCTTCTCCTGCACCAGGCGCTCCTCTTCCGCCTGCTTGCGCTCCGTAATATCAATCATGGAGAGGAGATGCTGCCCCGGTAAGACGTTGGCTGTCGATTCCAACTGGATAATGCGGGTGGCGCCGTCGGGGCGTTTCACCACGAACTCGCCGGCCATGCGCCCGGTCGCGAGAAAGCGCCGCCAGGCCGGCGGCAGGAGCGGCGCTCGCTCCCATTCAATCAGGTCGTCCATGCGCCGCCCGATGAGCTCCGCGAGGGGTAGGCCCAGCAAGCGGCCGGCCGCGGGGTTGGCCGTGATGAAGCCCCGTTCGTCATCGACCATGAATATGGCGGCCAGGGTGTGGTCGAAGACCGCACGGTGCTGGCGCTCACTTTCGTGTAATGCGCGCAAGATGCCCTGGCGCTCGATGGCGTAGCGGATCACGCGGCCCAGGGCCCCCGAGTTGAACGTGCCCTTCAGCAGGTAGTCCTGCGCGCCCTCTTGTACGGCCTGCAAGGGGATCTGCGCGTCGGGGTGGGCACTGATCACAATGATCGGCGTCTGCGCCGCCACCACACGTAGCGTGCGCAGGGTTGCCAGCTCCCGCGAATCGGGCAGGCCGAGATCCAACAGAATCAGGTCATAGGTCTGCGCTTGGAGCGTCTGGATCGCCGCACTGAGACTATGCGCTTCTTCCACTGCGAATTCCGTGTCACGGATGGCGGCGAGCATAGCGCGAATCAGGAGCGCGTAATCTGCCTCGTCCTCGACCAGTAGTAGCCTAATCATTCTCTAAAATATAGGGCCAACGGGCCGTCCCCAGCATCAGGGGAAATTCCGGTTTTGGATCAGAAGAAGTGCTGAGTTTCGGGGAGCGCGGCGCCATCGAGGTGGAGGGCCGTGACTGGGCCGGCTCACTCATCCCGCGGCCCGAGACCGATTTGCATAGCGTAGCGCATCAGACCGGCAGCGTCATGCACGGCCACTTGCTTCATGAGCTGTGCGCGGTAGGTATCGAACGTTTTGACGCTGATCACCAGTTGCGCCGCGATCTGTTTGCGGGTATAGCCTTGCGCGATCAACTGGAGGATCTCACGCTGGCGGGGGGTCAAGCGGACGCCTGATCCGGGCGCGCCGGGGCGGCCCGGCGTGTAATCGGTGGCCATCACTTTGGCCACCTCCGGGCTGAGATAGAGATCGCCTCGCACCGCGGCCGTGATCGCCAGGTCAAGTTCGGCCGCCCCGGCGTTTTTCACCAGGTAGCCCGCGGCGCCCGCCCGCAAGGCCCGCCGCGCGTACTCCGCGGTCGCGTGCATGGACAAGATAATCACCCGCACCCCCGGAAATTCCTGGACCATGCGCGCGGTGGCCTCCAAACCATTCAACCCCGGCATCGCGATGTCGATGAGCACGACATCGGGGACCTGCCGAGCAATCAGGCGCAGGGCTTCAGCGCCGTCGCCGGCTTCGCCGACCACCTGGATCCCCAACTCGCCGAGCAGGGCGCGAAACCCCGCACGCACTAGCGTATGATCATCGACCAGCAGGACCCGGGTGGGGGGCCGGCTGGGGTGCTCGGCCGGAGAGCTGTTGTTGCCCACGCTGCTACCTCTTACACGCTATCTTACACAATCGGAAAGCGCGCGCGAATTTCGGTGCCCTGGCCAGGAGTCGATTGGATGGCCAGGTGGCCGCCGGCGAGCCGGACGCGTTCCTGCATGCTCAATAGGCCCATCGTGGCGCCCTGGGAGGCGCGGTCCAGGGCCGCCGGCACGTCAAATCCGACGCCGTCATCGCGGATGACCAGCGTCAGTTCCGCGCCCTGCTGCGACAAGCCGACCCGCACGTGTTGCGCCTGGGCATGCCGGACCACATTGGTCAAGGCGATCTGGGCGATGCGATAGCAGGTGGTTTCGAGGCTTGGCGGCAGGCGGAGTTCGGCGGGCTCGGCAATCACGGTGGCGGCGAAGCCGGAGCGGTCGGCCAGCCGCGCGACGTACCATTCGAGCGCGGGCCCGAGGCCGAAATCGTCGAGCAGCGACGGGCGCAACTCCAGTGCGAGATCGCGCACACGCTTCAGCGCGTCGTCCACCAGACGCAGGCTTTCCTCCAGCCGCTGGGCGCGGGTCACACGATCGCGCGACAACTCGATCACCCGCAGGTTGGCCCCCACGGCGGTGAGCACCTGGCCGATCTCGTCATGTAATTCGCGGGCGATGGATCGGCGCTCGGTTTCCTGCGCGATCAGCAGTTGTTGGGAGAGCGTTTGCAAGCGCTCGTGGCCGCTTTGCACCGCTTGCAGTAAGCGCGCGTTTTCTAACGCGATTCCTGCTTGATCCACGAAGGCCTGGAGGCGCGTCGCTTGGGCCGGGGTAAAGAAGCCCGGGACCGAACTGTGCAGGTTGAGCACGCCGATGATTGCGCCCTTGATGCGAATCGGGGTGCTGAGCCAGGAACGGATCCAGTCGATCTGGGGTGCGAATACCCAGCCGGGATCCGTTTGGGTATCCGGGACGACCAGCGGTTCGCCGGTTTCGATCATGCGCTGTAACACAGGGCGCTGCGCGCTGGATGCCCGCCGGCTTTCGATCCACTCGGCTAGCCCGCGTTCCGCGAAACCCCGATGCCGCACCACGCGCCAGATGTCCTGATCCAGGAGCGCAATAGTCGACACATCATGGGCCACCACCCGTCCGACGTTTTCCAGGATGCGATCCAGGACCTCCTCGAAGTCCAGGGTGCTGTTCAGCACGGCCACAGTGTCGGATAGCGCTTCGGCCAGCACCCGCTCTTCGCGCTCGGCGGCTTCGGTCTGCTGGCGTGCGGCCACCTCCCGGCGCAGCTCGTCATTGGCCGCCGCAAGTTCCCGGGTGCGTTCCACCACGCGCTGCTCGAGTTTGTCATTCAGGCGCTGGATCTCTGCTTTGGCTTGCCGCAACTCGGGCGTCTCGACAATCTCCCAATTCCCGTGGCGGCGGACTATGGTCTGCTGGTGCGTCCGCGTCATATCCAGGATTTCAGCCGCGCTGGCCGCAGCTAACGGGAAGGTGCATAACATAAGCAGCCGTTGATTGGCTACCGCCACGTCGAGCTCTTTTTCGTATTCGCGAAAGTCCCGCCAGTCCTTTGCTTGGACCCAGGCCGTGTCGCCGCTCACACGCAATCCGGCATAGCCGCGGGCCAATGCGCCATCGAGCTTCTCCTGCCAGCCATTGATGACGTGGTGGAGATCAAAAACGCCCCCAGGGCGATACCAGGCATCGTCGGCAAGAATTTCAATGCTGTTGTCCGCCAGGTAGCGATCCAGGTCAGGAACGGCCTGGCGCAACGCCGTGCGCGCCGCTTCCTGCGTCAGCGGCGCGTTGACCACCCACAAGCAGGCTTCGCCCTGGGCCAGGCCGGCCTGGAAATAGGGAATCTCGACATCCAGCAGATCTTGCTCCGTCTCGTAAAAGAGACCGACATGGGTGGCCCAGGGCTTGTCGCCCAGCGGACCGATCCCGGTCGGCCGCCATGCAGTGGTCATCGCCGCCCGCTCCTTCCTGCTGCCCACCACACGAGGTTTTGTAGCTATCATACCATGACTAGTCCGTTTCCGATAGGGGGCGCGGCCGGATGCGGCGCCCCCGGCCGCGCCCCCTATCGCGAGCCGGCGGGCGCGTTGCAGATTTCCGAGCAGATGTCGCATTCTGCCCATTTGAACGTTATGGTTTATAATAGAGCAGACGCGGCCGTAAGCCAACAGGATCTGGGGTCAACGGTGGGCTTCGCACAGGAACACCAAAGGGGGCTACAATGAAGCGACACATGGCGGTAGCCATACTTCTACTGATCCTGGCCGGTGGCTTGACCCTGGTCAATGCCTGTAGCACGACGAGCACGACCGATTCGACCCCCGCCCCCACCAGTGGCGGGGGCTTTGTCCCCAGTAACGGCGGTAACCCCGGAACCGGCGGCAACACCGGGACCGGCGGGACCACAAGCCGCGGCGCCGTCAGCGCGGGCAACAACGTAATGAGCAATCCCAGTGGGGGGCTGCCCAACCAGGCCAATAAGCCGCCGGTGCCGACCAACAACTACCAGGGCTGTCCCTCCACCGGCGACGGCGGCGACCCCGCGTTGAACATCCGCAAGGACCGCACCGACTCGGCGTCCTGGTATCCCGTGGCCATCAACAGCATCCTGGGTCTGCCATGGCCCCAGGGGGTCGCCCGCCACGCGCGCGCGACCTGGGGGGCAGCAGACGCCGCCGCGGTGGCCCAGTATGAAGGCATTCCTGTGCAGGTCGAGGGCTGGCTGGCCGGGGCCAAGCAAGAAGGCCCCGAATCGTGTAACTGCCACTCGCCGGACGACGTCGACAACCACCTCTGGATCGTGGACAGTCCGAGCAAGGACCGCTCGCAAGCGGTCGTCGTCGAGATCACGCCCCGTGTGCGCGCCCAACATCCTGGCTGGGCCTTTGAGCGCATCCGCCCGCTCGTCGACGGCCAGACCAAGATCCGCATCAGTGGCTGGCTGCTGATGGACCAGGAGCATCCGGAGCAGATCGGGAAAACGCGGGGCACCCTCTGGGAGATCCACCCGATCATCGCCTTCGACGTGCAACGCGGCAACCAGTGGGTCTCGCTCGACACCGGCCGCGTCGCGACCACGCAAACCAACCCCGGTGGATCGGGCGCCGACGCCGTGCCGACCGAGGACCCCAATCTCCCGCCCGCGATCGTCGAGACGGTGGGCCCGGGCTTTGGGCCCACCGCCACGGCCCGGCCGGCCGGCCCATCCAGCGGCGGGCACACCACCAGCAGTGGCGCGGTGGCCATCAGCGACATCTCCTATCACGGGGCGATTAAACCCAATGAGCCCGACGAATACGTCGAGATCACTAATAACGGGGATAGTCCGGTCAATATGGACGGTTGGGTGCTGCGCGATGTATACGGCGGCCAGGAATTCACCTGGCAGGGCTTTACCCTGCAGCCGGGCCAGAAGATCCGCATCTATACCAACGAGACGCACGCCGACAGCGGCGGATTCTCCTTCCAATCGGGCCAGGCCATCTGGAACAACAAGGGGGACGCCGCGGAGCTATTGGACGGCAGCGGCACCGTGGTGTCCAGCTTCGCCTACGGCAACAAGCGCTGATGCGGCCTCCGGGCCCGACGCACACATAGTCATCGCCGGCAGGCGAGAGGAGTGTGACCATGAAAAAGGCTATTAATATGCAGGCCCAGGTCCACATGGGGAATGGCGCGGTCGGGAACATCTCGGCCGCGCTGGAGCAAGCCTTCAGCGCGGCGAACCCCGGCATGACCCTGACGGTCAAGAGCCTGTCCGCCCCCGATGGGAGCGGCAACAGCACAGCGCGGGTCTATATCGAGGGCGAGCAAGACCCCGCTGCGGACTTTGCCGCGCTGGCCGGCGACGCCCTCCACAAAGCGGTCGCCCACCTCGCCGCAGATGGCCCGCCCCAGCCGATCCCGCTCGCCCTGCATGATGTCCAGGAAGTGGATACCTCGGACGACGATACCGGGCTCGTCCTGCCGCCGCAGCAGGCCGCCAGCGTGCCGGCAACCTCCAGTGCCGCCGGCGCGCCGGCTGGGGCCGCCAGCCCACCCGTGCCGGTGATCGGCGGCGATCACACGCCGCCCCCGAGCAGCCTACCTGCGAGTGCGGGAACGCCGGCCGATACGACGACTGGAGCACCCGCCAGCGCTCCAGACCACGGTAAATCCCACCGCCACCAGCATAACGGCAAGCGCGGCGGCGGCCACAGCCACAGCGGCTGATTGGCTATGCGCGGATTCGTGGGGAATCGAGAAAGGCGCACCCCTGGGCGCCAACGCGCCGCGCGTTGGCGCCCAGGGGTGGCACCGACGCCGCGATCCGCACGCGATCAGATGTGCTCGTAGGACGTGACCGTCCGGTCGGTGATCAATTCGCCCGTATGCTTCGTGGCTTGTGGCTCGAAGAGCAAGACATGGACTTCTTCTTCGGCGACGGGGCAATGTTCGACCCCTTGGGGTACGATGAAAAACTCGCCCTCCTGTAACCAAATGTCGCGGTCGCGCAACTTGAGGCACAAACGCCCTTTGATCACCAGGAAAAATTCATCCTCGTTGGCGTGCTGATGCCACACGAACTCACCCTTGAGCTTGGCGAGCAAGACATATGCGCCGTTGAGCTCGCCCGCGATTTTCGGCGTCCAGTACTCTGTAAACCGCGCGAATTTGTCGCTGAGTCGCACTACCTCGGCCATGGATAACCCCCTGGAGCGCGTTGATTAACTGAGGCATGGTCATAAATCAGCCGGCAGCCTTGAGGAAGGCTTTAAGGCCCACATTCAAATCGAGGCCCTGCTCATGGCGGTACAGCAGCGCCAATTGATAGACGAACACCGCCCCCAGCGCCCAGCGCCGGGTAGCGCGCCAGCCCCGCGTTGGTACTTGGGCGTGCCCGCCAAAGATGCCCTTGAAGTGCTCATTGAGGTTCTCAATCGCCAACGACCGCAGCTTATGGAAGATGCGCCGCACCTCTTTGCCCGGGTCGATCTTCGGGCGCTTGCCCCGGTGGGTGGCCACCAGCTCCCAGCCGCGCACCTGGCCGATCGCGCGCAGCAGCGGGGTGTTGTAGTGTTGATCGCCCAACACGTAGCGGATCTCGGCGGGCAACTCCGGGCTGTGCCACCATACCAGCTGCGCCATGGTCGTGCCGTCATCCTCATTGGCCGGTGTGAGTTCGGCGGCCAAGGGGATCCAGACCCCGGCAACCACCGTCAGCAGGTGCAACTTCCAGCCGTAGACCCAGCCATGCCACCCACTCTTGGTCCAATGGGCTTCGGTGTCAATGGAGGTGTGGGGCACTTCACCGGCTTGCCGATGCTTCTGGTGCCAGACCCCGCCCTTGGCCCGCAGCACGGTACTATCGGCGGCGACCGCCCGCCCACACGCCGCCCAGGGTTGGATCAGGCCGACCAAGTGCGTGCCCAAGCAGCGGATCTGGGCCGGCAGCTTATCGGGCAGGGCCGCCAGCCGCCGTTCCCAGGTGCGCCGCGTGGGATAGCGGCCGTGTTCGGTGAGCAAGGCCCGCAAGGCGACCATTTCCGGCGTGTCTTGCGCCAGCACGGTCAGCAGTTCATAGGGCGTATGCACATGCTTGACAATCATCATCACCAACGCCTTGAGAAACAGGCGATCCGTATAGAAGGTGGGCCGGCCGCGCCCTCGGTGCGGCCGGGGTGGCGGGGCGGGAATGCGATCCACCAACTGGACCAGGACAACGAGCAGACTCACGGCTGCCAACTGTGGTATCATGGACGGTGCCTCCTATTGTGGGGTTTAAGCACTTCCATGATATGGCGGTCACCGCCCGCTGGCAATCCCAGCGGGCGGCTGCCGATTTATGACCATGCCTCAGTTAACTAACACTCGTAAGTCGAGGTCTGAGTCATGACCGATAATCAGCGAGCGAGCAAATGCATGGACGCCGGCAGTCGGGGGACAGGCGCACATTTGCGGGCCTGCTCCGCGGCAGCCATCGGCGGCTGCCGCTTCGGCATCCTCGTTATGCTGCTTGGGCTCCTGGCCAGCTGTGGAGCGGGCGATGCAATTCCGACCCGTGATCTGGCCACCCCCGCCATCGAAACCCCTGGGCCGTTTACCCCTGCCGAGCAGCAGTATCTCGCCGCGATCACCAATGTACTCCAAGAGTTATTCCCCCTACCGAACAGCCCCTTGGATCGGGCACTGGGGGAACCGACGCGTGATGCGGCGTGGCAGCGGCGCACGCACGCCGTGTTGGCCCAGTTACGTGCCCAGCTAACCGCGGCCGAAGCCATTCAGGCGCCGCCGCGTCTGCGCGCAATCGATACGGATCACTTTCGGGCCGGACTCGACCACTTCCGCAAGGCCTTGGATTACTACAGCCAGTTTGTGGACCGTGGTGGGTTTGGCGATGACTCCCAAGCTCGCTCGGAGTGGAACTCGGCGGGTGGCGAGCTATCGATCGCCGTCACCCTAACCCAGGGATTTCATACCCGGCACCCGTGACCCCAGGCGAGCGTGAACTGCTCAAAGACTTCCACTAGGCCGGTGAGGAGGATCGGATGCCGCTGGCGAATGGTTGAGTGTGTTCGACCGTCAGCCCGCGGCGGCGGGCTTCGCCCCGTGTTGCCGCGGCTTTAGCCGCTGGGCGGCCGCCCCAGGACCCTGCCGCGCACCCGAATATCACTGCCCAGCCTCTTGACAGCCTTTATTTTCTGTGCTATAGTTTAACCAAACTAGATTGCCCAAATGAAATGCGATAAAGAGGCGCTCAAGGTAGGGCGTTCGGGAAAGGAAAAAGGCGTGAGCTATCGTCTGGTCCTCTTGGGTCTGTTGGCCGAGCAGCCGCGCTACGGCTACGATCTCAAGCAGACGATCGAGGCGCGCAGCTTCGCCGAGTACGTGCCCTTAAGCGGCGGCGGGCTCTACTACAACCTGCGCAAGCTGCAAGAAGACGGCTATATCGCGGAGCAGGCGGTCGAGCGGGAAGGCACTTACCCGGATCGGCATATCTACGAGATCACCGAGCAGGGGCGCGCCTATTTTCTGCAGCTCTTGCGCACGACCCTGGACGATACGAAAGGCCGCCGGCACTACGATCCCATCGACGCGGCTATGGCTTTCAGCCTGGCGCTGCCGCAAGCCGAGGTGGTCGCCCGGCTACACCAGCAGATCGACCGGCTCCGCCCTATGCTGACGCAGCTGGAGCTTTTGCGCGAGGTCCAGCTGGCGCTCCGCGGCTATATCGATGTCTACAGCCGCCTGATCGTCGAGCGGAACATTCATAGTCTACACAACAAGATCACCTGGCTGGAGATCGCGATCGCTCGTATCGCCGCCGACCCCCTGGTCACAGCCCGCCTGGGGGCCCCCTATGAGGCGCAATTTCAGCAGGCCGGGGCGGCCGGCTATCGCGTGATGCAGGAGGCGCGGCAGGTCTATCAGGAGCGCGTCGCGGCGGCCTGGCGGGACTACGAGGCCTGCTTCACTACCGGCACGGTGGATCACGAGCAAAGCGCCGCGGCCCACCGCCGCTATCAGCAGCAGGTTGCCGACGCCTGGCACGAGTACGAAGCGATCGCCCGCGCCGAACAGGCCGCCGTGCTGCGCGCCTTTGCCGAGACCGAGGCCGCCTACCTGGCCGCCTTGCAGCGGGCATAGCCGATGGACTAGTGCAGGTTCCGGTGACCTGTTGGGGTTCGGTACCGAGGAGCGAGCACGCCTACGTGCGAACGGCGGGGCGCGACCCGTTCGCACGTAGGCGTGCTCACTCCTCAGAACCCAAGGGATCGCTTGATCCGGCACTAGTGCAGGTTCCGGCGACCGGTTGGGGTTACATACCGAGGAGTGAGCACCCCCAGGTGCGAACGGTGGGGGCGCGACCCGTTCGCACCTGGGGGTGCTCACTCCTCATTCCCCAATAG
>Ga0070730_10005263_pt1 | contig 11192 bp, 9 predicted proteins | sample Coa_R1_3_FD_66447 | JGI IMG/M metagenome (GOLD analysis project Ga0070730, IMG submission 66447) | Surface soil microbial communities from Centralia Pennsylvania, which are recovering from an underground coalmine fire - Coalmine... | ecosystem: Environmental > Terrestrial > Soil > Unclassified ... | reverse complement strand
CACGCGCGCGACTGCGCCCGGATATCTGGCGCTGTCGAACGTGGTTTGCGTGGGCGGCTCTTGGGTGGCGCCCGCCGCGATGCTGGCGGCGGGGGACTGGCACGGCATCGAGACGCTTGCGCGAGATGCCGCCGGTCTCAAGCGCGCGTAGTTGCGTGCGCCAGGCGGGCGCATCCGCGCCCCGCCGGTGGACGGCGTCCCGCCGCATCTTGACATAACGATTTTTTCGACATCTTCGTCGTCGATGGGCGACATCGGTCACATTTCCCGGTGCCCCGCTTGGGTTTAGATACCGCGGCGTGGGAAAACATTGCCGAGGGGGCTTATGACTTTTGATACTCAACCTATCTTGGACAAGGATGTTGAGCGTCGCTTTGATTCTGTGGGACCCTTCGTGATCAATTTGCGCGCATCGACCGCGCCAATCGGCCTTCCGCCTAGAAGCCCGATCGGGAGTGAGCACGCGCGCCTCTATCAGATTCAACGCGTCGACGACGGACGTGTTCGGTATCGGCTGCGGCTCGGTCCATTCGCGACCGAGCACGAAGCGGAAACGGTGCTGGCGGATGTCCGGCTGGAATATCCGGGTGCGCTGACGGTGACCGCCGCACCGGATGACTTGCACGCGATCTCCCTGCTGCGCGGCAAAGCCAACTCCGCGGCCCCATCGGTTGCCGCGCGGAGCTCGGACACCACGGCCGACGCGAAAAGCGCCGACACCGCTCTGCAACCCGCATTCGATACACGCCGATTCACCCCGCCGGTCACGGCCGTTCCTGCTCCGACGGCTCCGGTGGCCGCCGCGCCAGTGGTTACGCTCGCGCCTGTCCCCACGCTTGCCTTGACGCTCGCGGAGGACGCGCCAGTGCGTGCCGCCGGGCCTGCGTCTCCGCTTGCCCTGGCGCTCGCGGAGGACGTTCGGACGCGTGCCGCCGAGCTTGCGCCTCCGTTTACAGTGGCGCTCGCGGAGGACGTTCGGACGCGTGCCGTGGAGCCTGTGCCTCCGTTTACATTGACGCTCGTGGAGGACGCGCCGGTGCGAGCGGCTGCGCCCGCGCTCGTGGCGGCGGCGCCCGGACCTGGAGCTACACCCGCGGCGGTAGTGGCAGCGCCTGTAGCACTTGCGCCCATCCCCGTGCCCGCGGCTCAGCGCGCGCCGGCGGTTGCGACGCCGGCCGGGTCGGCTGCAACCGCAGCGGTGCGTGCACCCGCGCCAGCCGCTGCGGCGTCTGTGCCTGCGCGCACGCCCGCGCCTGCCGCTACGGCGACAATGCCTTTGGCGCCTGCCGCTGCGGGGGTCGTGTCCGTTCGTGCGCCCGCGGCCGCCAGGCCCGCACCGGTCGCTGCCGCACAGGCTCCCGCCGCTCCGGCGCCCGCTGCGGTCATTGCAGCACCTGCGACCGCGGCGGCTGCGCCTCAGCGAGCCGCGGTTTCAGCCCCCTCCGATGCTGCATCCATGCAAGCGCTCATTTCGGCGATCGATACTGAATTCGACACCGCTCAAAAAGGTGTGGCCGCGAGGCCCGCCCTTCACGCAGTACCCGCCGCGAAGGCGGGTTCCCGTCGCAGCGATGCGCCGGCCGGCGCGCCCGCACCTTCGCTCGAGAGCACGCAAACACTCAGACCGTTGACCCCTCTGGAATTGGGTGAGCACGAAGCCTCCCGCTGGTTCGTCGTGCAGCTCGCCACCTCCGACAATGCCTTCGATCCGGATGCGTTGCCGCACCTCGACATTTTCAGCCTGTACCGCCTGTACACCGTGATTGGCATGGATCAAGGACGGCTCGTGCACGCGCTGCGGCTCGGCTTCTTTGCGGAGGAGGTGGGCGCGCGTGCCGTCGCCAACTACCTCGCCGGCTTTTATGACGAACCGCTGGTCAAGCGTGTGAGCGTCGCCGAACGCGATCGTTTCGCCGACCAGTGCGTCGAAGCACGCAAGGATGTCGGGGCGACCGGACGCCACTTGGCCATCGAAATCACCGACGAACTGGTGGTTCGCGGACGGCGCTCCACCCGCTAGCCTGATCCCCGAGAGATGTACCCGGCATCGTCAGGTACGGGCGGCGCGGGTAGGTAGCGTGTTATCGACAGCAGTTAGCTGCCGATGACGCATAGAGAGCGCCGGGCGCCGGGCGCATGGGCGCCCATCGTCACGCGCCGTAAAAATGATAGCCTATGATGCCGCTTCAATCGTTGGCTAGCTGATGCGCTCCTCTTGACACTCTTGGAAGAACAATCTCTGCTCGCAACCTGCCGGGCGCGCTCCATTGAATTGTTGAAGCGGAATCTGACTCCCGACGGCATCCTCGCGGCATCGCCCGGATCCCGCGCCAGCAAACGCGGCTACACCGCCATATTCGGGCGCGACGCAGCCGTGTGTGCGATCGGGATGGCATTGTCGGGCGACAAGGATCTGCAGCATGCAGCCGCAGCGGGTCTGCACACCTTGGCAAAACATCAGGCGCCGAACGGACAGATCGCGAAGTTCGTCGATGCGGAGCGGCAGGAGGCGGACTTCTGGTATCTCGGATGCATCGATTCGACGCTGTGGTGGTTGATTGCCCTGGCGTTCCTGGATCGTCGCGGACGCACCGGCGGATTGCGGCGGCGGCACGCGAAGCGCATCAGACTTGCCGTTCAATGGCTGCTGGCGCAGGAGCATCAGCGATTCCGGCTGCTGCAGCAGAACGAGGCCAGCGACTGGGCGGACATCATGCCGCGTTCGGGCTTCGTACTCTATACCAACGCATTGTGGTATTTCGTCAAGCGGCTCTACCGAATCGCACATGCCCGGCAGACACATGAGAACTTCAACGGGCTGTTCCATCCATTTTCATCGGCCATCGCGGAATACCGCCGGGCCAGACTGCTCAACGACTACGTGCTGCGCGGCGGCCGGGATCGCGACCTGTATTTGAGCTTCGTCAACTTTTCTTTTTTTGGGGAGGAGGGCGATACGTTCGGCAACGTGTTGGCCGTGCTCCTCGGGCTCGCGGATCCCACGGCAAGGAATCGAACGCTCGATGCGCTGGGGAAGGCGCGTGTGAGTGACCCGTACCCGGTTCGGGCGGTCACTCGTCCCCTCAAGCGAAGCAGTGCGCTATGGCGGCCCTACATGGCGCGGCATCGTCAGAATTATGCCTGGCAGTATCACAATGGAGGAATCTGGCCCATGGTGGGAGGATTCTGGGTGACGGCGCTCGTGGCCGCGGGTCGGGTCGCACAAGCCAAAGACGAATTGCCGAAACTGGCGCGCGCCTGCGCGGTCGGCAACTGGGCCTTCACCGAGTGGCTGCATGGGAAAACGCTCGCCCCGCGGGGAATGCCGGGGCAGTCGTGGAACGCCGCGGCGTTTCTCATGGCGGAACATGCGGTTTCGAGAGGGACCGGTGTCTTTGATCGACTGGAGTGAATACAATGCTCATTGTCCAACGTAGGGAAGCGATAACCATGACAAAGAACCTCGTAATTTTCTGGGCCGCGGTCTTGATCGCCGGTTGCGCCTCGCAGCGGACCGTGAGCGCGCCGCCGACGAATGCGGCGGGTGACCAAGATCAGGTCAGCGCGATGCCGACCCAAGGCGGCAAATTCGTCAAATTGAAGCTCGGCATGACCCTCAGTGAAGTATCCGCCCTCATCGGCGGCGGCGACGACCAGAATCACTACCCAACCGGCAAGGGGTGGATTCCGTTTTATTTTGGTTCCGACACACAGCGAATCGAAATTCTTTATCGAGGCGAAGGCTGTCTGGTCTTTACCGGCGGCAACCAATTCGGCGGCGGCAGCAACGAGCTCATCCGGATCGAAAACGATCCAAAAGGCCGGTGTTTCAAGTCTGAGTCGTGATTCCTACGTACCAGCCATGACGTTGCCCCGCAGCGCGATACTTGCCGCATTCATCCTCGCCGCCTTCGGCATCGGCACGGCTGGGGCGAAGGATCCCGCACTCTCGTCGCTGACGATGGAGCACTTCAAGGACACCGCGACCGTCGCGGAGAACCAGAAAGACGGCACGACCGTGATTTCCACGGAAAACGGATACGTGGAACATACGGGTCCGATGCGGATGGTGTGGCACGACGAGTATCTGTTGGGCGTCCTCGATCCGCGGACCGGCACGCGCTCGTTGCAGGTCTTCGCATGGGTCATCTACACCGGCAATTTCCGCAACTACGAAAGCGCGAATTATGGGACGCCGAACGGACCCCGATCGGTGCCCGTCAATCCGCTGGCCAGGCAAGTCGTGAATTGCCCGGTGGGGGATTGCACGTACACGGAACGGCTGACGTTCCCGGTCGACGAGGAATCGATGCGTCAAATCGCGGCCGCGCGTGTGCCGGGAAATCCTGGAAAATGGTCTTTCAAATTGGTCGCAAAGTCCGGCCCGGAATATGCCGGTGAAATATCCGGGGCGGAAATTGCCGGGCTCCTCGCGAAGATCGACGAGTACGCGAGCGGGTCTCCCGTGGTTCAGGCGCGGACCCCCGGCGTGAGGGCCGGTGTTCCGGCCGGGAGTGCCGCCGCCGCGGATGCCTCCTTGAACCGCGATTTCGGCATCGGCGGGATGCCCGTTGACGCGAGCGAGGAGCAGCCAAAGCGCGCCGGCGTGCTGGTCACCGGGGTGAAGCCTGGATCGGTTGCGCACCGGGCGGGCATCATCGTCGGCGACATCCTCTACGAATTCGACGGTCATCCGCTGAAAACGCCGGCCGATCTTCAGGCTGCATTGGCCGGCCGCGCATCAGAGTCCGCGATCGCGATCAGACTCTATAGGGGCACCAACGACACCGCGGTCAGTGCGCGTTTCTAGTGAGCCGTTTGCATTTCCCCACGGCCGCAAGAATTGCGCGCGGCAGGCACTGCGCAGCGCAATGGATTCACGCCGGCCGGAAAATACCTGGCCAATTCGGCCTCCGTGCATGTAAAAGTGACTAGTGCGGGCTAGGAACCTGCGGAAGGGCTCCCGAACGCGTCCTTGGTGCGACTCCGATGGCGCAACTCCAATTCTGACACCACCCTCGCCAACGAAAGATTCTTGACCTGCAGCAGCAGCATGGCGTGGTACAGCAGATCCGCCGCCTCGCCGAGCACTTCATCGTCCGACTGTGCAACCGCCGCGAGCGCCAGCTCCAGGCCTTCCTCGCCCACCTTCTGAGCGATGCGCCGGGTGCCTTCCGCCAGAAGTTTGGAGGTGTAGCTGCCCTCCGGCCGCGACGCGATCCGCTGCTGGATGATGCTCTCCAACTTTGCCAGGAATCCGAGTGATTCGCCCGCGGCGTGCGGCGCGTCGCCGCCCCAGCAGGTGCGCGATCCCGTGTGGCAGGCGGGGCCGCTGGGTTCGGCCAGGATGAGCAGGGTGTCTCCATCGCAGTCGACGGCCACCGCACGCAGGGCGAGAAAGTTGCCCGAGGATTCGCCCTTCGTCCACAGGCGGCCCTTGCTGCGGCTCCAGAACGTCACCCGACCGCTCGCCAGAGTCTCGGCGAGCGCTTCGCGGTTCATGTAGCCCAGCATCAAGACGGCGCCGTCGCCCGCGTCCTGGATGATGGCGGGCAGCAGTCCATTGCCTTTGTCCCAATCCACGTTTGCCACGTCCAGACAATCGCTGGAAGAACCCGCGGGGATCTTCATGGTCTCACCTCGATTCCGTCCGCGCGCAGTCTCTTCTTCAATTCAGGGATTGCGATCTCGCCGGAATGGAACACGCTGGCAGCGAGGGCGGCATCGACATCGGCGGCCTTGAACACCTGCGTGAAATGCTCCGCCGATCCGGCACCGCCGGAGGCAACCAGCGGCACCCGGCACACGGCGCGCACGGCGCGCAATTGCGCGATATCGTAGCCTCTGCGCACACCGTCGCTCGCCATGCAATTGAGCACGATTTCGCCCGCGCCGCGACGCTGTGCCTCGCGGACCCAGTCGAGAGTATCGCGGAAGGTGTCGCGCGAACGAGTGGTGTCCCCGGTGAACTGCTGCACGCGAAATCCGTCCTCCACCGTCTGGCTATCGATGCCGACGACGACGCACTGGGCGCCGAAGCGCTCGCTCAGCGCGTTGATCAACTCGGGCCGCGCGAGCGCCGGCGAATTGATGGACACTTTTTCCGCGCCCGAGGCCAGAACTTCCTCCGCCTCCTCCACGGATCGGATTCCGCCCGCGACGCAGAATGGGATGTCGAGGATCCGTGCGACGCGCTTCACCCAGGATTTGTCCACCGAGCGCTCCTCCGGGCTCGCGGAGATGTCGTAGAAGACGAGCTCGTCGGCGCCCGCGTCACGATAGCGGGCGGCAAGATCGAGAATCCCCCCGACGATCCGATGATCGCGAAAGCGCACGCCCTTGACGACCTGTCCGTCACGGACGTCTAGGCAGGGGATGATGCGTTTGGCAAGAATGCTCGCAGCTCCTCGATTGGAATGAGTTCCTCGAGCAGCGCCTTGCCGCTGATCGCGGCCTTCGCTCCCGCCCGGGCCAGCGCGCGCAGATCGTGCGCGTCCCGTATCCCGCCCGAGGCCTGCCACTCGATGTGCGGAAAGCGCCGGACGGCTTGATCGTAGAGTTCGACGTTCGGGCCCGACAAGGCGCCGTCGCGGCTCACATCGGTGCACAGCACATGCTTCAAATCATGATCCTCATAATTCGCCACCGCATCCCAGAGAGAAAGCTCCGACTGCTCGCGCCACCCATGGATCGCGACACGCGGCGTACCCACGGGATCGAGGCGCACGTCCAAGGCCAGCACGATGCGCTCCGCGCCGAAATCCTGGAGCCATGCTCGCACGAGATCGACGCGGGTGACGGCGGCGCTGCCGATGACGGCGCGGCCGACGCCGGCGTTCAGCATCTGCGATACCGCCCGGGTGTCGCGCAACCCGCCGCCCACCTGCAGCATCATGGCGCTCCGTCCAGCCAGCTCGAAAATGATTTCGCGATTGCCGCTGTTGCCGTTCCGGGCGCCGTCCAAATCGACGACATGCAGCCAGTCGGCGCCATAGCCGCGATACTTGTCGAGCAGTGCACCCGGATCGGCGTCGTAGCGGGTTTCGGCGTTGAAGTCGCCGCGCAGCAGCCGTACGCAACGGCCGTCCTTCAAGTCGAGTGCGGGAATGAGGCGCATCAGGAAAGGGTTCGCATCAGGCGATCGCCAGGAAGTTGCGCAGGAGGCGGGCACCCACCGCGGCCGAGCGTTCGGGGTGGAATTGCGCCCCGAAGAAATTGCCCCATTCCACGCAGGCGGTGAACGGTGCTCCGTACCATGTGCTCGCCACCGTCGCGCTCGTAACCGGCAGCGCGTAGCTGTGGACGAAGTAGGCGTAATCGTCGCGCCGCATGCCGGCAAGCAGCGGCGAGTCGCGTTCGATCTCCACCGTATTCCAGCCGATGTGAGGCACCGGCCGCCCTTGCGCCTCGGTGAAGCGCGTCGCCCGCCCCGGAATGATTCCAAGGCAGCCGGTGTTGCCCTCATCCGACGATTCGAACAGGAGCTGCATGCCGAGACAGATGCCGAGGACGGGCTGCCGCAGCGTGGGGATCAAATCGTGCAGGCCGCCCCGGCGCAGACGCTCCATGGCGTCGGCTGCCGCGCCGACCCCGGGCAGAATGACATGGGTCGCGCGGCCGATGGCACCGGGATCGCCCGATACCAGCGACGGCACATCCAGCCGCTCCAGCGCGAATTGCAGCGATGCGATGTTGGCGCCGCCGTTGGCGACGATCACCACCTCGGGCGGGTTCAAAGCACCCCCTTCGTGCTGGGCAATTCCCGGCCCTCGAGCCGTATGGCCTGGCGCAGGCTGCGACCCACGCCCTTGAAACATGCTTCAATCATGTGATGGGTATTCTCGCCGCGGACCGCCACGTGCAAGGCGGCCCCCAGAGACTCGGCGAAGGACCTGAAGAAATGCGGCACGAGTTCGGTCGGCAGATCACCGACGCGCTCCCGGTTGAACCGTCCCTCCCACACGAAATACGGCCGGCCGGAAATGTCGAGCGCCACCTGTGCCTCGGCCTCGTCCATCGCGAGCAGGAACCCGTAGCGCGCGATGCCGCGCTTGTCTCCCAGCGCCTCGCGCAGCGCGGAGCCCACGGCGAGGGCGCAGTCCTCGACGGTGTGGTGTTCATCGATTTGAAGATCGCCCTTGCATGAAATATTCAACGCGAATCCGCCGTGCCTCGCGATCTGCTCCAGCATGTGATCGAAGAATCCCAGGCCGGTGCTGACGGTGCTCGGACCCTCGCGGGAGAGGTCCAGTTCGACCACGATGTCGGTCTCCTTGGTCGTGCGCTGGACGCGCGCGCGCCGCGACGCGCCTTGAACGCGTTGCGCGATGGCGCGCCACGATTCAGCTTCCGTGCCCTGGGCCCGGACGCGGATGCCTTCGATTCCGAGGCTCGAGGCAAATTCCAGATCCGTGTCGCGGTCGCCGATCATGAAGCTGTGGGCTTTGTCGATGCGGTTGGCGAGCAGGAATTCCTGCACCATGCCGGTCTTCGGCTTGCGGCACGCGCAATCCTCGTGCTTGAAGTGCGGACAGACGAACACGGCATCGAAGGTGATGCCCTGCGATGCGAACAGCGCCAAGATGAACCGGTGTGCCAATTCGAATTTCTCCGTGGGCAGGAATTGCGTGCCCAGGCCGTCCTGGTTGGTGACCATCACGAACGTGAATCCGGCCCGCTTCAGGTCGAGCAGCGCGGGAATGACGCCGGGCAGCAGCTTGATTTTCTCGAGACTGTCCACCTGTTCGTCGGGCGGCTCTTCGTTCAAGGTGCCGTCTCGGTCCAGGAACAGCACGCGCAAGCCGCTCATGCCGCCTCCACGCTGGCGAGCAGCGCATCGTTCTGCGCGCGCGTGCCCACGGAGACGCGCAGCGAATTCGGCAGCGCGCGGTTGCTCCGCAAATCACGCACGATCAGACCGCCGGCAATCGCCCGGTGCAGGAAAGCATCGGCGTCCCGGCAATCGAGCAGCAGGAAATTCGCGTCGCTGGGCCATACCCGGTCGACCAAGGGCGATGATCGAAGCCGCGCTGCAAGATACTCGCGCTCCGCGAGCAAGTGGTCCATCCGCGCCCGCGAGGACGCGATTTCGCCCGGGTGCAGGGCGCGCAGGGCCGCCTCGATGGTGGGCTGCGCGAGGGAGTAGGGCGGTATCACCCGTTTCGCCAATTGGATCAAGTCGGCGGATCCGAGCAAGGCGCCGATACGCGCGCCCGCCAGCGCATGAGCCTTCGACAGCGTGCGCAGGATGGCGAGCGTCGCAAACCGCGCGAGCCAGGGGGTGAGGCTCGGTGCCTTCGACCATTCGATGTAGGCCTCGTCGATCACCACCATCGCCTTGCCATCGAGCGCCGAGCAGATCGCCTCGAGCGCCCCGCCGCCGAGCAGATTGGCGGTGGGATTGTTGGGCGAGCAAAGATACACCAGCTTGACCCGCGGGTTCCAAGCGCCGAGCACCCGGTCGACGTCGATCGCCCATGCCCGCGAGCGGTCGAGGGGCACCTCGATCACTTCGGCGCCCTGGATGCGGGCGGCGACCTGGTACATCCCGAAAGTGGGCGTACATTGCAGGATGGCGTCGACGCCGGCCCGCAGATAAATGCGCGACAGCACGTCGATGGCCTCGTCGCTGCCGCGGGCGACCAGGAGCGTTTCCGCGGAAACTTCGTAGACCTCCGCCAGTCGCCGGACCAAAGCCTGCGGCTGCGGTTCCGGATAGCGGTTGAGCCCCGCCTCGGTCGAGTCGCCCGGCGGGCGCCACGGCGCCTCGTTGGCGTGCAGCCGGGTCAGCTCCGGCAGCCAGGCGGCGTGCGAGTACGGTTTGAGGGTCAGAATCTCCGGACGCGCCAGAGCCAATGCGGGCGCGAGTGAAGGTGTGCAATTCACGAGCGCACGTCCTCGCCGCGCTCGAGCGCGGCCAGCCGGATGGTCACGGCGGCGGCATGGGCGTCCAATCCCTCGAGTCCCGCGAGAATCTGCGCGCTGGCTCCGAGGCCTTTCAGCCCGGTGGGCGAGAGCTCCTGCACGGTGATGCGCTTCTGGAAATCCTCGAGCCCGAGGCCGCTGTGGGATCTGGCGTAGCCATAGGTGGGCAGCGTGTGATTGGGGCCGCTGCAGTAATCGCCCATGGATTCCGGCGACCAGCTGCCGAGGAACACGGCTCCGGCGGCGGTGACGCGGCTCAGCCATTTGCGCGGTTCCCCGATCTCGAGCAGCAGATGCTCCGGCGCATAAGAGTTGGCGATCTCGAAGGCGGTCTCGAGGGAGTCGACAACCAGCAGGCGCATGTGGGCGACCGATTCCGAGAGAATGGCCGCGCGCGACAACGCACCCAGCTGCTTCGGCACCGCCTCCGCCACCCGCCCCGCAAGGCTTGCCGAGGTGGTGACCAGCAATGCCTGCGCATCGGGACTGTGCTCTGCCTGCGCGAGGAGGTCGGCGGCGACGAAATCGGCGCGTGCGCCCTCGTCGGCGATGACCATGACCTCGGTGACGCCGGCCGGCAGATCGGCGGCGGCGCCGGCGGGATCGTTGGCCACGAGAAGTTTGGCGGCGGTGACCCATGCGTTGCCGGGGCCGAACACCTTGTCGCATTTCGGAATGGACCGGGTTCCGTACGCCATGGCCGCGATGGCCTGAGCTCCCCCCGCTTTGAATACCTGGTGGACGCCGGCCCTGCGGGCGGCGACCAATACGGCGGGGTCGGCCGTTCCGTCGCGTGCCGGGGGCGTGCACATGACCCGCACCGGGCAGCCCGCAATGGCGGCGGGCACACCCAGCATGATGGCGGTCGAGGGTAGCGGGGCCGAACCCGCGGGTACGTACAGCCCGACGGCGCGGATCGCGACGCTGAAGCGTTCGCACAGCACGCCCGGCGCCGTTTCGACGCGCAGCGGCGCCGCACCTTGCGCGGCATGAAACGCGCGCACCGTGGAAATCGCGGTGTCGATGGCCGCGTGCTGGGCCGCGCTCAATGCCCGCTCGGCAGCGTCGAACTCCCGGTCCGATACGGCGAGGTCCGCGAGCTGCACGCCGTCGTGGCGCAGGGTCAGCTCCTTGAGTGCATCATCGCCCCGCAATCTGACCGCTTCGATGATGTGTCCGGCGGCCGCGGTGACCGCCGCGGCATCGCGCTGCGCAGGACGCAGCAACGCGGCGGCACGCTCCGGCGGCGACAGCGAATTCCAATCGAG
>Ga0070730_10005262_pt1 | contig 11193 bp, 13 predicted proteins | sample Coa_R1_3_FD_66447 | JGI IMG/M metagenome (GOLD analysis project Ga0070730, IMG submission 66447) | Surface soil microbial communities from Centralia Pennsylvania, which are recovering from an underground coalmine fire - Coalmine... | ecosystem: Environmental > Terrestrial > Soil > Unclassified ... | reverse complement strand
AGCGGCATGAAGACTGAAAGAGGCCGGGCTGCTGGATGAGACGCCGCTGCCCGTGCATCTGGAGAGCGAGACGATTACCGATACACCGCTCGCCTATCCCGGCAAGATACTGGCTGATGCCAGCGGCGAACGCCTCTTCATCAGCGACAGCGGGCATCACCGCATCGTGATCGCCACACTCGACGGCACGCTGCTCGACACGATTGGCACGGGCGCGGCGGGCGCGGATGATGGCTCATTTGAGGAGGCCACCTTCAACAATCCGCAGGGGCTGGCGCTGGACGCGGAGCATGATTGGCTCTACGTCGCCGATACGGACAATCACCTGCTGCGGCGGCTGGACCTGAAGGCGCGCACGGTCAGCGCTGTTGCGGGGACGGGCGAAAAGGGCATCGGCCCGAATCTGACGGCTTCGGCGCGCGAGCAGGCGCTCAATTCGCCTTGGGATCTCTGCTTCGTAGATGGCCGCTTGTATATCGCAATGGCCGGATGCCACATGCTCTGGCTTTACGACCCGGCCAGGGACGAACTGCGCCATGTGGCCGGCAGCGGACGCGAGGCGCGCCTCGATGGCCCGGCGCTGCGCTCAGCTTTCGCGCAGCCCAGCGGCCTGACCACCGACGGCAGCGCGCTCTACGTCGCCGACAGCGAGATCAGCAGCATTCGCCGCGTCACGCTGGGCGATGATGTGCAGGTGACAACCGTCGCGGGCGGCGATCTCTTCCAGTTTGGCGATGTCGATGGGCTGGGCGACCTGGCCCGCTTCCAGCATCCGCTGGGCGTGGCCTGGCAAGAAGGCGCCGTCTATGTCGCCGATACCTACAATCACAAGATCAGGAAGCTTGACCCAGAGAGCCGTCAGGCGACGAGCTTCCTGGGCGATGGCGCCCCTGGAACTGCTGATGGCGAGCAGCCTCGCTTCTACGAGCCGGGCGGCCTGAGTTTTGCTGGCGAGCGACTGTACATAGCCGACACCAATAATCACGCCATCCGGGTCGTTGATCTGGCGAGCAAGACCGTTTCCACGCTCACCATCGGCGAACTCTGTCCGCCGGGCTTCTGCCTGCCAGAACCAGGATTCGCGGGCAATGCAGAAAACCAGGACGCATAGCAAATTACCTGCCCGGAATCAGGCTGGGGATGGCGGCGTGCAGGCCAAAGATCGAGGCGGGGAAGGCGAATTGGAGCGCGAGCAGGGCAAAGATGACGATGAAGTGCAGCGCCTGATCTACCCAGATGGGTTTGATGATGTGGTAACGAGTTTTTAAGGGGTCGATGATAAAGTGGGTAATGAAGATGACGGCAATGGCGGCGGGCGTCGCACCGGCAAATAAGACAAAGACGGCAGTGTAGGTAGCCGCGTGATAGGCATTCACCTCCCAACTTTTGCCCTTGTTGGCCGACATCCAGCCGGATTGAAACGCAAAATCACCGACAAAATGGCACGCCAGCCAGATCAGCACCGCCGCGAGAACATCCATCACAACACCCCCATTGCTAAAAAGGAAGCGCGCTATCAAATGGTTCTGCGCGTCCTTAAAGGGGAGTATACTCTGCTGTAGACTCAGGATGCTGTCTGGAGGGTCACGCTCTCCGGGTGAAGTTTCTCACAAAAAGAAGAGGCAATTTAAAGCGGGGATTGAGGCGGCTCGCCGCGCTTCTGGCGCTTGGGATGGCGGGGATTGCCCTTGGAGGGGTGGGAAGGATCGGCGGGTTCACTCTCACGCTCCAGCCGACGCAAGACGCCCTGGCGATAGCGAGCGCGCTGGGCCAGCAGGCGCGGCGGCGCGCTCAGATGGGCGGCCAGTTCGGCGCTGCTGGCGGCATGACCGCCAACCTGCGTCACATTGCCACGCACCTCCTGATCGTTGCTGGCAACCACTACCGTTTGATGCTGGCCGGTCCCCTCGCGCGCCAGCCGGGCAATCACCTCGTCGGCGGTCTCGCCCTGGCATGTGTAGATCAGCCGCACGCGCTGCACATGCTCTTCCTGCTGCAAGGACTCCTGCCCATCAAAGACAATCACCACCTGATGGGGGGTATGGCGATATTTAGCGATCACTTTGCGCACCAGCGCATCGCGGGCCACGCCCAGGCTGCGGCGCTCCAGCAGCGCCAGTTCGGGGGTATTCTTAATCACGTTATAGCCATCGATCAGAATGAGTTTGAGTTCTAGCACGGTCTATGCCTTCCAGTCTTATAAGCGGAGAGGCGATGAGGCTCTCCAGAGAGAGACAAAAGAGAGGGCGCGAGCGCGTAGCCCTCTCTCTATTATATGTCCTCTGGTTCTAGCTACGCTTGCTTATTCTGGCAGACCCTCCCTGCTACTCAGCATGCGGGTTGCCCAGTGCCGCTGCCACTGCTGTAGATCAAGAGCAGCGCGTCAGGCGTCGTGCGCATGCGTACCAGATGCTCATGGGGGATGCTTGGATTAACGTTCTTGAGGGCGTCATCGATCTTTTGCTGAATAGAAGACTCCACAAAGCTGGTGATTGGCTGATCTCCCAGCAGCACGCGCGTGACCTTCAAGGCTGGGCGCCCGGTGGAAGCGACACAGGGATGCAAGAGAACCTGCACCTGACGCGCGCCCGTGACAGGAAACACGACATCGCCGGTGACGGTCAGTTGATCGCCGCTTTGCGGCTGCGCGCGCACGTTCTCCAGCGGCAGCGACCCCAATGGTGTCGGGATGCCGGTGCCGTTGAGGTTTTGCGCCGCCACCGCGCTCAAATAGCTTTGCGACAACTGAATGGTCACATCACCGGGACTGTTCTCTTGCTGCGGCGGCGGCTCATTTGGCTCCGGGGCCAGCAAGATCAGCCCCAACACCAGAATGACCACCCCAACGACTACGCCAGAGAGAAAGCCACTCAGCACCTTCCAAAGCGTTCTGCCACCTATGACCTTGAGCCATTTCTTGAATACACTCATCCGCGCGCAGACCCGCCTCTCCTCATAATCAGCCAGATTCGTTTGTCCCGATTATATCATGGCCCACTCTGGCAAGCTGCGGCGCAGATTACACTTGAACCGTTCTCTTGTATATTCGGAAAATATATGTTACACTGGCGACATGGGGTGGACAATAGAGTATTACGAGCAGGCAGATACCACTCAACCTGCCGAGATATTTGAAGACTGGCTAGACCAGGAGCATCCCTAGCTGACAGGTAAGCTCCTGGAGATTACGGCTGCTCTCCGTAATGAGGGGCATCGACTGAGCAGAGGCTATATCGAGCCATGCCGGGGCTATAGTGGCCTCTGGGAAATCAGAGTCATTCATAGCCAATGGCTGGGGCGAGAGTTTTTTGGCTTCGATGCTGAACGCATTGTTTTACTGCACGGCTATGTCAAACGCGGCGGACAAGAAGCCTCCAAACGTGATCTGAATCTTGCCTTTGCCTACTGGGCCAATTATAGGCAAACGCGCAAAGTAGGCCCAGCCGAGGAGGACCACCATGAACCGATTTGAGCAGCGCATGCACAGGCGACTTCAGAATCCCGAGATCGCCGCAGGGTTCCGCGAGATGGCCGCAGAGCGCGCGCTTCTGCAAAGTCTGGAGGAGATACGCGAGCAGCAGCATATCACCAAAGAGGAACTGGCAGCGCGCATGGGCAAACACCGCGAAGCAGTGTCGCGCCTGCTCAACGCAAGCGACGCGAACCCAACCCTGGAAACGCTGATGGAACTGCTGATGGCCCTGGGTATTACCGCCGAAATTACTTTGCGACCTGCAACTGAGGGCGAGGAACCAATTAAGGTCGCGCGCGTCGGCTAAGTGTCTCTGCTCAGTGGGTACGATTTCCCTGCTGTTGAACTCGGTCAGCGCGGCATCAGCCAGCGCATCAATGGCGCTCGCCCTCTTCGGGTCGTCGAGCAAAGTATCCCAACGCTTCTCATTGGCGATTTGCTCAAGGATCATCTCAGCGAGCGCGCGATGCTCTTCTTCGCGGCCACGCACATTGGCGCCTGCCTTAATCTCATTATGTCCCACGACAACAGGGGAGGCAAAGCGCACCATTCTGATTTCCCCTATTGGAAACTCTTCGAACCCCGGCATTGGCAACAAAGCAACACCAGGCTGGCGCTTCAGAACCTACTGGCTAGGCCGTGCCAGCACGACCAGATTCGGCCCCCGCTTTGTCACGGTATCCAGTGCAAAGAGCGTGCGTGTCACGGCATTGCCCATCCCAAAGAGATACCTGCTGCGTCCGATGATGGGAAAGTTGCGAGTAGACACCTGGATGACCTGAAACCCAGCGGTAGAGAGCATCTGGCAGAGCGTAGCCTTCTGGAAGAAGAAAAGATGGGGACTCGGCAACGTTGGGGTCGGGCGAATGCCCGCGCGGATACGGAAGCTCTCATAGACGCTACCAAGCTCCTGGGGCACTTCCAGCGCCAGCAGACCGGTGGGTTGCAGGATGCGTCGCATCTCCTTGAGTGTTGCCAGCGGGTCGGACACATGTTCGAGCATATGGCTGGAATGCACCACATTGAAGGTAGCATCCGGGTAGTGTTGTTCCTCCAGCGTGCCTGTCTTGATTGCGAGGCCGCGCTCTCTGGCTTGCTCAGTCGCCCAAACTGAGACATCCACCCCTTCTGCCTGCCAGCCTTGCGCAGCAGCATAGCCGACAAACGCACCTTTGGCACAGCCCACATCAAGGAAACGCCCCTTGTCCCCTAGACGGCGCTCAAGATCGGCCAGGCGGCGCATGAGATGCGGAGCAGCCTCCTCATCACCCCCGGCCAGTGGTGAGCGATCATAGTAAGCGGCATCGTCATAGAAAGCTTTAAGGGCGTCGCCAGTGGGCTGGGGCGACTGATACAGCAAGCCGCAGCGGGTACAGGCAACAAGCTGGCCGGGCGCAGCAATATTGAGAAGCAGAGAAAGATCAGGCAAGGGTTTGACGGTAGTGTTGCCACAACAGTTACAGGCAACGTCGGAGGCGACTGGGACATGGCTTCCGGTCGTTTCCATTTTTCATCCTTTCCGTACATACAAGTTCACTATGGCTGATACATTTATCTCAACGCTTGACCATACAAGTAGTATCTTTTCTCGGATCGCTAGATAAAGGGAAAAGCATTCAGCAGAAGAAGCTTGTTGCTCCTTAGCTAGCAAGGTACCCACCGGGCGCCAGTGACTCCTGTTCTCTGGCGCCCGGTGGGTACCTTGCTCACTTCGACCAGGCAATTGCGGGCGCTACACCAGCATGCCCATTGGCTCTTCCAGCAGGCGCTTGACTTCCTGGAGGAAGCGCGCGGCGGTCGCGCCATCGATGGCGCGGTGATCGACGGAGAGCGTGACCTTCATGCGGTCGCGCACGACGACCTGCCCATCGATGACTACCGGCGTGGGGATGATCGCGCCGACGGCCAGGATGGCCGATTCGGGCGGGTTGATGACGGCGGTGAACTCCTCGACGCCATACATGCCCATGTTGCTGATCGAGAAGGTGCCACCCTGGAAGTCTTCCGGCTTCAGCCGGTTGTTGTGGGCCGCGTCGATCAGCCTGCGCGCCTCGCGGGCGATCTCCAGAATGCCCTTGCGGTCGGCGTCGTGGATGACGGGTACGATCAGCCCCTGCTCCAGCGCGACCGCCAGCCCGATGTTGATGCGTTTCTTGAGCAGCAGCGTATCGGTATTGAACGAGACGTTGACCTGCGGCATGCGCGTCAGCGCGCGGGCCACAGCCTTGGTAATCAGATCGTTGAAGCTAACCTTGATCGGCTCTTGTTCGGTCTGGGCAAAGTCGTTGATCTGATTGCGCAGGGCAGTCGCCTTGCCCATGTCAATCGACATAGTGACATAGAAATGGGGCGCCTGCTGCATGCTTGCCGAGAGACGGCGCGCAATCGTCTTGCGCATCGGGGTCAGCGGAATCGCCTCGACCTCTTCGCCCGGCTGCGCGGCGGCGATGGCCGGGGCGGGCGCAAACGCGGGCAGCGGCGCGGCAGCCGGAGCAGCAGGCTGCTGGCGCATGAAGGCTTCAACATCCTCGCGGATGATGCGGCCATTGGGGCCGGTGCCCTGAATCTGGCTGAGGTCCAGGTTATGCTCGGCGGCGATGCGTCGGGCAATGGGGCTGATAAAGACGCGCTCGCCTTCAACGGCGGCGCCGGTTCTGGCCTGGGCAACTGGCTGCGGCTGCGGCGCGGCAGCGGGGGCAGTGCGGCCATTGCCACTGGGAGCGGCAGCGCCAGCGCCGGTGACATGCTCGGTCTCGCGCATCGGCGTTGGAGCAGGACGTGTGCCCTGCGCGCTTTCGCGCTGGGGCGCGGCGCTGGGCGCGGGGGCCGCAGGCGGCTCCTCAAGCGGCTCGTTGGGGTCGCCGACCAGCGCAATCTCAGCTCCCACCGGCACGCTCTGCCCAGCTGGCGCCAAGATTTTACGCAGCGTGCCCTCCACAAAGGATTCCATCTCAATATTGACCTTGTCGGTCTCTATCTCAGCGACGGGTTCACCCTTCTTAATGGTGTCGCCCTCTTTTTTCAGCCAGTTGAGGATTTTCCCCTCTTCCATATCGCCCAGTTTTTGCATCACGATTGTATTCATAGCTTCCTCTCCTGGACGGAGATGCGCTCCGCTAGGCCCTTGCTTTCTGGGGAACAATGGCGCGGACGGCCTTGATCACATCGGTGCGCACGGGCAGCGCGGCGCGCTCCAGGTTCTTGGCATAGGGCATGGGCACATCGGCGCCAGTCACATGCTGAATCGGCGCGTCCATCCAATCAAATCCATATTCATAGATCAGCGAGGCGATGCCCTGGCCGGTGCCGAAATATTTCCAGCCCTCTTCGACGATCACGGCGCGGTTGGTCTTCTTCAGCGAATCCAGCGCCAGGTCCAGGTCGAGCGGGCGGATGCAGCGCATATCGATGACTTCCGCCTCGATGCCCTCTTTCGCCAGTTCCTCTGCCGCTTGCAGGCAGATATGCACCATGCGCGAAAACGTAATGACGCTGACATCGGTGCCTTCCCGGCGCACAATGCCGCGATCCAGCGGCACCAGATATTCCTCATCCTCATCGGGCACTTCGCCCTTGACGCCATAGAGCAGTTCATGCTCAATAAAGAGGACCGGATCATCGTCCCGAATGGCCGACTTGAGCATGCCCTTGGCGTCGTAGGGCGTGGCGGGCATGACCACCTTCAGGCCGGGCACATGGGCATACCAGGACTCAAACGACTGCGAGTGCTGCGCGCCGCGCTGCGCGCCCCCGCCAGCGGGCATGCGGAACGTCACCGGCGCCTTTGGCTGGCCGCCAAACATATAGCGCGCCTTGGCCGCCTCATTGACAATCTGATCGCTCGCCAAAAGGCTGAAGTTCATCGTCATCAACTCAGCGACGGGCCGCAGGCCGCCCAGCGCCGCGCCAATGGCAGTGGCTGCAATGACCTCCTCGGCCAGCGGCGTATCGATGACGCGCTTCTCGCCAAACTCTTTATCCAGGTCTTTCGTGACCGCATAGGTGCCACCATAACCAACGACATCCTCACCCAGCACAAAGACCCGCTCATCGCGGCGCATCTCCTCGCGCATCGCTTCGCGCAAGGCGTCGCGGTAGGCAATTGTTCGCATTCGGTTCTCCTCATAGCACAGGCATCATCCCGATGTGCTGCGTCTCTTTTACTTGCGTGGATAGCGCCAGGCAATCGCCTCGGAGTTATCGACCATCACATCCGTATAGAGTTCTTCCAGCGGCGGCTCCGGGCTGTTGTCGGCAAACTCCACCGCCTCTTGCACCGTCTGATCGACGCGATCTTCAATGGCCTTGACCTCATCGTCCCGAATCATCTTGGCCTCGCGCAGCTTCTCCAGGAAGAGGCTAATAGGGTCTTGCGAGGACTTCCAGCGCTCTTCTTCATCACGCGGGCGATAGCGGGCCGGGTCGGCCATCGAATGTCCCCGGAAGCGATAGGTCATACACTCCAGCAGCGTGGGGCCTTCGCCCTTGCGCGCGCGTTCAGTGGCGCGCTTGCACGCCTCGTGGACGGCAATCAGGTCCATGCCATCGACCTGCTCATAGGGCATGCCATGCCCGGCGGCGCGATCTTTCAAATCCGGCACCGACCAGGCTTTCTTCACGGACATGCCCATTGAATATTGATTATTCTCGCAGATATAGACGATGGGCAGCTTCCAGAGCGCGGCCAGGTTCAGCCCCTCATGGAACGCGCCTTCATCCACCGCGCCATCGCCAAAGAAGCACATGATAAGGTGATCTTGATTCTGATATTTGGCGGCCAGGCCCAGGCCACAGGCCAGCACGATTTGCGCGCCGACGATGGCGTAGCCACCCAGCATCCCCACTTCTTCATCGTACATGTGCATGGAGCCACCCTTGCCCTTGCTGCATCCGGTGATACGCCCAAAGAGTTCGGCCATCACCTGTTTGGGTGGCACGCCCTTGGAGATCGCCTGCCCATGTTCACGATAGTGACTGATAACTTTATCTTCTTTGCGCAGCGTCGAGATGGCCCCCACCCCCAGAGCCTCCTGGCCGATATAGAGGTGCATGAAACCACCAATTTTTCCTAGTGTGTACTCTTCGGCGGCTTTCTCTTCAAAGCGGCGAATCAGCAGCATCTCTTCAAACATGCTGACCAACTGCTCGCGGCTGAGACCAGCCAACGCCACTTGCCGAACTGCCATTGCCCCTATCTCCTTCTGCTTCATTGGGGGATTATGCCGCCAGATACGCGGCGGTAAGACCAGGGTGATCACGTATTGTGTCCGTCTTATTTGTCAACCTTATGCCATCCGCATTTTCCGTGCTGGCGCCTTTCAGGCTGGTCGAGGAATCTCAGCATCGAGTGCTATATGTCAGCCAGGATGCCCGCGAGGGAAGCAGGTTGCCCCATCACAACCCTTTGCTTTCTTTTATAGGACCATTGCACTTTCTTTATGGTTCTCCCTGTATTGTATACCAAAACGCAAGCGGCAGGAAGTCAAACGCGCTGCGATTCGTCAGGGAGGATTGGCGAATCATGCGGCGCGGTCGTTCTTCACCTGTCAGCCACCCAGCCCCGGCGTCCCGATGAAACCAGCAAACGGCATTACGCGCCCGCCTGATTTGTCCGGCAGCGTTTCCAGAGCATATAGTATGTCTCAGACCACAACGGCGCAGAGAAGAGCGCCTGACCACCTCGAAGAGGAACGAGCCATGACCTATGTCATCACCCAGCCGTGTATCGGCTTGAAAGATGCTTCCTGTGTGGACGTCTGCCCGGTGGATTGCATTCACGCCGCAGAGGAAGATGAGCAGTTTTTTATCAATCCCGAAGAGTGCATCGATTGTGGCGCGTGCGAGCCGGTCTGCCCGGTGAACGCGATCTTTGAAGAGGGCAGCGTTCCCAAGAAGTGGAAGCCCTTTATCCAGGTGAACGCTGATTACTTCCTTAGACAGCGCCAGGCGAAAAAGAAGCGCAAATAGCGCTCAGGTTTGCCAGTCAGACACGCGCCGCCCTGCTGATGTCAGCAGGGCGGCGCGCATTCTCTTACAAGTCGGATACGTTTACTGGCCCGTCGCAGCCGCAGCCAGAGGAATGGCTGAGGCGATAAAGGAAAGCAATGTAAAGAGGATAGCAAAAACGATAGTGGAGTTGAAGAAGAGCTTATCAATGCCCCGGCGGGTCTTAAAGACCGCGCCCGTGCCACCGAAAACACTGCCCAGGCTCGCGCCACGCGCCTGCAAGAGGATACTGACCATCAGCGCAATCGAGATGATAATCTGGGCAACCTCTATTGCGCCCCGGTAGGGTTCTAAAAACGCCAAGGCTTCACCCTCGCTTCTGTAATAGGGATAGATACGATTTCAGCGTATGGACAACACGCTGTCGCTTTTGCCCGGATTATAGCACCGGAGGGATGAGCGCGCAACCGGGAAGGCGCCCAAAAGTCACCTTCCGGCGCTACGCACCGCGCGCCTTGCATGTTATACTATCTTCGTGTTTATCTGTGTGGCCTCTATTTATCTTATCTCTGCTTTTATAACAGAAGGGGGTCAGGAATGGATATTGAGGGAACCTATACGTTTCAGGCACCAATTGAACAGGTCTTCCAGACCCTGCTTGACCCGGGAGTGCTGGGGAGAAGTCTGCCAGGGATTGAGAACATGCAAGCGACCGGGCCAGACGCCTACGAGGCGACCATGCACGTTGGGGTGGCGGCGGTGAAGGGCGTCTATAGCGGCAAAGTGGTCATTCTCGATAAGCAGGAACCCACTCATTACCGCCTCCAGGCAGAGGGCAACGGCGCGCGTGGTTTTGTCAAAGCCGAAGGCACCGTTGACCTTGCCCAGCAAAATGGGAACACCATCGCCAGTTATAAAGGCTCGGCCCAGCTTGGCGGAGCCATCGCGGGCGTGGGCATGCGCATGGTCGGTGGCGTCGCCAAGATGATGATTAACCAGTTTTTCGGCAGCATTGCCGAAGAATTGCGCGCGCAACAGGAACCGGCCCAGGCGCTAGCAGCCGCGCAGGCCCCCGCAGCGACAGCCCAGACTCCCACAGCCATACCCCAGGTCGCCGAGGCTCCCGCCGCTGCATCAGCGGTGGGAGCAGGAAGCCAGCGCAGCCTATCGGGGCAGATCATCCCGCGCCCGGCCCAGCCAACCAGCCCACTCATTCAGATCGTGCGCGTACTTAAGCTGAGCAATGGCAGCCAGGAAGATGAACAGCGCTGGGCACAGCGTCTGACGCTCGGCGGTGTCGGGGTGCTGCTGGGGCTGCTTCTGCTCGGCTTCATGCTTGGGCGCCGATCAGGCCGGGGTCGCTTATAGTCGAACGCCCTAGGACGCCGCCACGCTTTTCCTCCAGTAGAGGGCGTCTAGAGAGCATGCTGGGAGCGCCGGCGTGCCCTCCCCAGAGCATGCCGCGCAGCAAAAGTGACGCTAGCAACATTTGCGGTGTCATGTTTTTCATAGAAACTTTGCCCCCTCTTGTGCGTTAATAATGATGTAGAGATGCTGTGACAGAGTGTCACTCTATCTCAGCCGCTCGATAAAGCTTCCGTTGAGTTTCGCGCTGCGAGAGGGAAATGTATGAGCGATAGCACGCAGGCTCGGCCCGCTGATCAGGTACAGGCCAATGCTGAGGCTGGCGCTTCTTCTACCGCCAACCAGGCATCAGCATCGGCGCCTTTCGCCCTCTCTGACGTGCGTCGCCGCCTGGAGGCTAACGAAGAACG
>Ga0070730_10005261_pt1 | contig 11193 bp, 10 predicted proteins | sample Coa_R1_3_FD_66447 | JGI IMG/M metagenome (GOLD analysis project Ga0070730, IMG submission 66447) | Surface soil microbial communities from Centralia Pennsylvania, which are recovering from an underground coalmine fire - Coalmine... | ecosystem: Environmental > Terrestrial > Soil > Unclassified ... | reverse complement strand
CGGCATTGCGCCCGAGTACTACATGTGGGTGCTCGAAACCAAGACACAGGGCGATGTCATCGGTATCCTCACCGAGGACACGCCGCAGCGCGTGGTGGTAAGGACCGATGCCACGGCCGAAGTGCGGCTGAAACCGGCCGAGATCAAATCGCGTCGCCGCAGCCATCTTTCGTTGATGCCTGAAGATCTCATGAACTACATGACGGAGCAGCAGCTCGTGGATGTGGTGGAATATCTGACGACGCTGCGCACTGGCCGGCAGGCTTCACGTTGAAATTAAGAGCGCTCGCCGCAAACTGCCCGGTTTTGAGGGCTTTTTGTTCAAAACCGTGGAAACCTTACCTAAATGTAGGACGTCACCTAAATTGTTCGGGCCAATTTCACTCGAAAACCTACTAAAGGGGATTACCAGCTTGCCACGGATAGCTACAGCCCGAGCATTGAATACTCTTTATCAAGACCACGTAAATCCGCAATGGGTGAGACTGCTCGACGTTCTACAGATGAATGTCCGCTATGAGCATTGTCTGGGCGCCGAGTTATTCACGAGCGATGGCCGGCGCATTCTTGATTTTCTTTCCGGCTATTGCGTTCACAACGCCGGCCACAACCATGCCGACATCATCGAGGCGATCCAAGACGAGCTAGGGCGGCGAGGTCCGGCGATGCTGCAGAGCCATGTCCCGGAGCTGGCGGGAGAGCTTGCGGGACGGCTGTGCGCGCTCGCGGGCGGGCGTTTGCGGAAGGCTTATTTCTCGAGTTCGGGCAGCGAAGCCATCGAAGCGGCCATCAAGTTTTCACGTGCCCATACCGGCCGCGCCGGTCTGCTTTACGCCGAAGGTGCTTTTCATGGCCTGACCTGCGGCGCGTTATCGCTCATGGGCGACCCCTTTTGGCGCGACGGGTTCGGGCCGCTGCTGCCGGAGGCTGAAGCCGTCCCCTTCGGAAATCTGCAAGCTCTGGAACAAAAGCTGGCTTCCGGCCGATTTGCGGCGCTGATTCTCGAGCCGATTCAGGGTGAAGGTGGTGTCCGTGTGCCACCGCCGGAATACCTCCACACGGCGCAAACACTCTGCCGGCGGTTTGGCACGCTCTTTGTTCTGGATGAAGTGCAGACGGGCATGCACCGAACCGGCCCTTTTCTCGCCGCTCATCACTTTGATGTCGAACCGGACATGGTCGCGCTGGCGAAAGCACTCAGCGGAGGCCTGATTCCGAGCGGCGCCTTGTTGATATCCGACGCGGTTTATGAATCGGTTTACAGCTCGGTCGATCGCGGCATCGTGCATACGTCGACCTACAGTGAAAACAGCCTCGCCATGCGCGCGGGACTCGCAACGCTCAACGTGCTAGAACGCGAGCGGCTAGGCGAGCGGGCTCTGGCGGCAGGAGAATATGTACGCCGGCGCTTACGTGCGGTGCTTTCTCCTTACGAAATGGTAAAGGAAGTCCGGGGCGCCGGACTACTGAGCGGGATCGAGTTCCAAGCGCCCCGGAAACTGCGCTTGCGGATTCCGTTTGAAGTCTTCATGAAGATCCACCCAGGCATGTTCGGCCAAGTGCTGGTGATGCGCTTGTTCCGGGATAAGGGCTTCCTGACGCAGATGTGCGGGAACAATTTCATGGTGCTGAAGGTTGCTCCGCCTCTAATTGTCGAAGAGAGCCACCTGGACAGCTTTGCCCAGGCCGTTGCCGAGGTTGTCGAGTGCATGCATTCGTCAAGCGCTTTTTGGTCAGAGGCGCTGGGCATGGCACGACGGGTGATGCACATCTAAATCATGCAATTTCCGAACGAGACTGACGTTTTTGTTGTGGGCGGGGGGCCTGCCGGCCTGGCTGCAGCCATTGCGGCACGCGACAAGGGCTTGCAGGTGACGGTTGCGGACTGGTCGCGGCCTCCCATCGAGAAGCCCTGTGGCGAAGGGCTGATGCCGGATTCGCTGGCCGCGCTACGCCGGCTCGGCATCGCCATCGGCTCGGAGTACTCCTTCCCTTTTCGCGGCATCCGCTTTCTGGCGTCCGGGGCTTCGGTGAGCGCGAGCTTTCCTTCCGGCTGCGGGTTGGGAATGCGCCGCCCGGTGCTGCATCAACTTCTGGCCAATCGCGCGGTAGAGGCCGGTGTGCGATTCCTCTGGGGCGCGCGGGTGAGCGGAATCAACAGCGAGGGCGTTGTGGTGAATGGCGGGCTCGTGCGATCCCGATGGATTGTTGGCGCCGATGGCCAGAATTCGCATGTCCGCCGCTGGGCAGGTCTCGATGCGTTGCACAAGTACAAACGCCGCTTCGGTTTCCGCCGGCATTATCTGATGGCGCCGTGGTCCGACTGCGTCGAGATCTATTGGGCTAGCGGATTCCAGTTTTACATCACTCCGGTTAGTCCGCGGGAAGTCTGTCTGGTCTTGATCTCGCGCGACCGTCACTTGCGGACCGATCGGGCTTTAGAGGGGTGCCCCGAGCTAGAAGAGCGCCTGAAAGGGGCGGTTGGCGCCGGCACCGAACAGGGTGCGATTTCGGTATCGTGCCGGTTGAAGAGTGTCGTGCGCGGGCGCGTCGCTCTCATCGGTGACGCTTCGGGGTCGGTGGACGCCATTACCGGCGAAGGAATGTGCCTCGCATTCCAACAAGCCCTGCACTTGGCGGACGCGCTGGCCTCGGAAAATCTCAGCAGTTACGCCGAAAGGCACCGCCTTTTGATGAAGCGGCCATACTTCATGGGCGACGCTATGTTGTTGCTTGATCGGTTTCCCGGCCTCCGGGATCGGGCGATGCGCGCGCTTTCTGCGAAGCCGGCGATTTTTGAGACGCTGCTGGCGGCCCATGTCGGCATACAATCGCCATCGGCGATCGTTACGAGCGCTTTGCGCTCGGATGGCGGATACTGATGGCGGGGCAGCGTTGAATCGAGTGGTTCGTATGGGACAGAATCCGATGAAAACGATCATACGAAATGCAGTAGTGCTCGCTCTGGTCGCCTATGGAGCTGCGCTAGGCGCGCCGAACGTGGCGGACGAAATTGTGTTGGAACTAAGTCCGGCGCACACGGAAATCACTTTTACCTTGCCGGACGTTTTGCATACCGTACATGGCACATTTCAGCTAAAAAGCGGTATCGTGCGGTTCGACCCCGCCACCGGCGCAGCGAGCGGTGCGGTCGTTGTGGATGTGACCAGCGGCGCGAGCGGCAGCCCGGCGCGCGATCGCAAGATGCACAAAGAGATTCTGGAGAGCGGGCGTTTTCCGGAGGCGGTGTTCACCCCCACGCGCGTGGAAGGGCGCTTTTCCGCCGAGGGTATAGCGGAGGTGCAGGTTCACGGACTGTTCAAGATTCACGGTGGCGAGCACGAAATGATTTTTCAAACGAGCGTGGAAACCAAGGGAGATCAACTCGTCGCCAACATGCATGCCGTCCTGCCATACGTGCAATGGGGCATGAAGAACCCTAGCTCGTTTATCCTTCGCGTCAGCGATAAAGTTCAGCTTGATATCCGGGCCACCGGGCACATTCATTCGGGAACCAGCTAGAAGCGTTGGCCGCCAGCCGCCGAGTTGAATGGCGCAAGATGGGTCTCGGTCGCTCTCTAGCCAAGAAGTAGTTCCACCTTCGGCTGCCCGTTTGAGATCGATCGAAATGATAGGGCCATACAGCCCCATTGCGACCATTCGCATGCGGGAACACAGGTTAACGCCGATGCGGTTCATCCCGGCCCGCGCTTACAAATCTTTCCTGACGAGCCGCAATAATTGCAAATTGGTTCCCTTTATTACAGGGCCAGGCGACAATTGACCAATTTGCGGCTTATACTCTGTTAGAGAGGCAGCCGGGACTTGCACAGTCGCACCTGCACATCGTTCCCTCATCCGAACCTGAGCGATCGGGTGAACCACAATATCGTGCAATCGGAAATTGAGGGCGGCGTGTATCTGGGAGATCTGCCGGGCGAGAGCACGCTCGAAGTGGAGACGCAGAACCGCTCCTACACCATCGTGCACTGCGGCAAAGGCGAGGCGCTGATTTCAGGGCACCCGGAGTTTTGCCCAGAGCCGGTGCGCGTCAAGATCGAAGGGTCCAATTGGGGTGGCTCGATGCTGAAGCCGTCCTATGTTGGCCGCGGCATGCACCTGGAATTCCGCCACCCGGGTTACGAGCGGCCGATTATCACTTCACGGATTTTGGAGATCCGGCAGCGGGCGCGGGCGTTTTAGCGCCGGATGCCAGTTGCGGACCGTGCACCGATTTTCCGAAAGCCTCCGTTTTGATCAGGCCCGACCCTTCTTTAATCGTCACCAAGTGATCGGCAGCAACCTTTGACACGGTTTCCTTGTCTCCGTTGGGCCAGCGGATCTCGAGATCGGCCATAGTGGCGGCGCCCAAACCGAGGTGCAGACGGAGGTCGTTCGCGGAATAGAAACTCGACTGGCTCATCACTTCCTGGGCCTGCATTTTTCCGCCGTAGCGCGCGGTCACGCGGGCACCAATGGCGCTGCGGTTGGATTTCACTCCGATCAGCTTCACCTTCACCCAGTGATTATTGCCGCTCATGTCATTGCGCAGCAGTGAGGGTGGCTCATTCATATTGACGATCACAATATCGATGTCGCCGTCGTTGTCGAAATCGCCGAAAGCACAGCCTCGGCTGGCGTGGGGCGTGGCGACGCCGGGTCCGGCCTGATCGATCAGTTCCTCGAACTTCCCGCCGCCGAGAGCGCGAAACACTATGCGCGGTGTGCGCAGCGGATAGCTGGGCAGCTTCGCCTCCACCTCCGGATAGACATTGCCGGTGACCAGGAACAGATCCGGCAGCCCGTCGTTATCCAGATCGACGATGCCCGCGCCCCAGCCGATGTAGCGCGTTTCGACGCCCAGGCCCGCTCGAATCGTCACATCTTCGAAATTTCCCTTGCCTTCGTTGCGATAGAGGATGTTGGTGTCGTCGGCAAAGTGCGTTTTGAAGATGTCCAGGTTGCCATCGAGGTTGTAGTCGCCGATGCCGATGCCCATCCCAGCCTGCTCCATGCCGTCTTCGTTCAGCGCCACGCCGGATTCCAGGCCGATGTCGGTGAATGTGCCGTTATGATTATTGCGCAGCAGGAAACTGGGAGTGGAATCACATGCGACGTAGATATCGGGCCAGCCATCGTTGTCCAAGTCGGCGGCGCCAGCGGTCATCCCATAGCTTCCCTTAGCTTTGCTTACACCCGATGCGTCGCTCACATCGGTAAACGTGCCGTCGCCATTGTTGTGATAAAGCGCGGGAGTCTCCGGCGGAAGACCGCGCGGGCCGCAGTTGACGGGCACGCCCTTCCAATTGCAATTGCTGTTCTGGCCAGGCCGCGGCGTCGACTGGAAATCGAAGTCGAGATAATTCGAGACGAACAGATCGAGATGGCCGTCGCGGTCGTAATCCACGAACGTGCAGCCCGAGCCCCAGCGCTTGTCTTTGCGCAACAGGCCAGCCTTCTCGGTAACGTCAGTGAACGTGCCGTTGCCGTTGTTGCGATAGAGGACGTTCTGGCCCCAATAGGTGACGAACAAATCGTCGAAACCGTCGTTGTTGTAATCGCCTACGCAGACAGCGGATACCCAGCCCGTGCCGTGAAGACCGGCCTTCTCCGTTACATCGGTAAACGTGCCGTCGCGATTGTTCTTGTACAACCGGTTGGTGCAGCCGTCGGGCGCGCCTTCCAGGCGCGTGCCACTCAACAGGAAAATGTCCAGCCAGCCGTCATTATCGTAGTCGATGAACGCCACGCCGCAACCCACCGTCTCGATAATGTATTGCTTGTGATCCACGCCGCCATAGATCACAGGCTGGCGCAGCCCGGCCTGTTCTGCGATATCGACGAAGTGCGCATTGAAGGGCAGTCCCGAGGGTTTGCCGCGCGGCGTGGCTTTCACCCCACGAGAGGAAACGCCTTGCGCACGTGCGCGTACAGCGGAAGCAGCCAGGAGGGCCAGGTAGTTTCGACGCGTCATTCATACCCAGTATATAGGGCATGCGATGGATCCCTAAAGAGGCGCGCCACCAATCAAAAAAATGGCCCGGCTGCGTGTCGCCGGGCCGAAGAGAACAGTGGCAGATGAGAGGAAGATAACAGTTTGCGCCGGCGGTGAAAATCGGGAAAAGCCCCGACTGAACTAAGACGAACCAGCCAGGGAGTTAACCTTGCGATTACAAACAGGCTGGTAGTGCGCAACCAGCGCCTTTTGCCTGGCGATGCGCTCTTTGTAAGGGAGAACCTCGAACATGAACTGCTTCGCCTGCCACTGCAGCACGTACGGCATCTGGCCCCGGAGGTACTCGAGCAGCGCTTTGCGAATGCTGGAGCTGTGGCCTATGTATACCCACTGATCCCCGCTGCAGAGGCCATAAACACCGGATTCCTCGGGCGCGTTGCGGAGCACACTGGTTCGATTCATTGTGAACCGATGTGGGCTGCTCCATTCCACGATTCAGGGCCTCAACCGAAGTGTAGCTTGCGGGCACCTAAGACCAGCAATCGGGAAAATACCTGAAGGTGTGATAGACTGCCTTGCCGATGAAGCGTTCCAACACTGGAATGGATCAATCGTTACGAAAACACCTGGTCTATCTCTTGACCGATGGTGGCGCGCACGTGGATTTCGATACCGCCATCGCGCGCTTCCCGGCCGCACTTCGAGGGACCAGGATCAAAGGGGCGCAGCACACAGCTTGGCAACTGCTCGAGCACCTGCGAATTGCGCAATGGGACATCCTGGAATTCAGCCGTAACGCAACCCACGTCTCGCCTAAATTTCCGGATGGCTATTGGCCGCGCACGGATGCTCCACCCAGCACGCGTGCCTGGAACGAAAGCGTGCAGGCATTTCAGCGGGATCTACGCGCCATGACCCGTCTGGTCTCCAATCCGAAGACCGATGTGTTCGCTCCAATTGCTCACGGCGATGGGCAAACGATTCTACGGGAGGCGCTGCTGGTGGCCGATCACAGCGCCTATCACATCGGCCAACTGGTGCTGCTGCGGAAACTGCTGGACGCATGGCCGCGCCAGCCTGGTTTCTCTATCTAAAAGGCGCCGTCCGCATGCCGCAACGCACACTCAGCGAACTTTGGGAAGAGCACACGGCGCACGAATTTTCGACGCGCGACACAGAACGTACACTCGATACGATGGTAGACGACGCCTACGTCAACCACGTGCCCGTCATGACCGGCGGCCACGGCAGAGCAGAGCTGCGCAGATTTTATTCGACGGATTTCATCCCGTCGATGCCGCCCGATACCAGGCTGACGCCGGTTTCACGCACGGTCGGCGAGGACCGGCTCGTGGATGAGATCATTTTTTCCTTTACGCACACGCAAGAAATGCCATGGATGCTGCCGGGAGTCGCACCCACGAACAAGTATGTTGAGGTGCCCCTGGTAGTAATCGTGAAGTTCCGCGAAGGCAAGCTGGCCCACGAGCATATCTACTGGGACCAGGCGTCGGTCCTGAAGCAGATCGGCCTGCTTACAGATCCCGCTCTGCCGGTCCGTGGAGCGGAAACCGCGAGCAAGGTTCTGAACCCACGTTAAGTAATGGAACGTCCGCCGACGTAAGTGGCGTGCACGTTGACTTGCTCGTCGATCAACACAATGTCCGCCAGCTTGCCCGCGGCTAGGCTACCGATCTCGCCGCCACGGTGCACGATTTCGGCGGGCGTAAGCGATGCCATGCGCACCGCCTGCCATAGGGGGCAATCCACCAGATCGCGGAACACGCGAATCATGTCGTTCATCGGAAATACAGACGACGCCAGCGCCGTGCCGTCGGGAATGCGCGCTTCGCCATTCTTCACCATCGCCCGCATGCCGTGCCGCGGGCCGAAAGTGTACTCGCCATCGGGCATGCCCGCGCCACGCATGGCATCGGTGACAATGGCCAGTCTCTCATAGCCTTTGTTGCGGAACGCCAGCCGCAACATTTCGCGTGAGAGGTGTTTCCCGTCGGTGATGAGCTCCGAAGAGAGCCGGTCATCGAGATATACGGCCTCGACGATGCCCCCGCTGCGCGGATTGGCTGTGCCGCGCCAGCGATTATTCATGGCATCGGTCATGGCGCAATAAAGATGCGTCACGTGCCGCACGCCCCAATCGGCAGCTTCTGCCACTTCGCTATAAAGCGCCTCGCTATGGCCTGCGTTGGCGTTGGCGCCTCCGCGGTGCAGTTCTTCCACCAGCGGGCGGGCGCCGGGCAGCTCTGGCGCGAGCGTCATCGATGCAATCGGACCGCGTTCCAGAATCTGCTTCCATTCGCGCTCCACCGGATTGCGGACGAATTCCGGGAGATGGCAGCCGCGCTTGGTCATCGCCAGGTAGGGACCTTCGATATGCGCGCCGAGCGCGCGGCCGAATGTCTGCGGACCGTTGCGATAGCACTCTAGGGCTTCGAGCGCGGTGAGAATCTCTCCGAGCGACGCGGTGGCGGTGGTTGGGCAGAGGCTCGTGGTCCCGTGCGCGGCGTGATAGCGAAAAACTGTTTCGATATCCGCGGCCGTGGCGTCCATGAAATCGCTGCCGGCGCCGCCGTGGATGTGTATGTCGACGAACCCGGGCGATATGTAGACGCCATGTGCGTCGATCGTCTCCGCCCCGGCTGGAATCTCGCGCCGTGGGCCCACGGAATCGATCCGGTCGCCCTCAATTAGCACCATGCCGTCCGGAATCACGCCGCTATCGGTGATAACGGTTCCGTTGAGAAAAGCTTTCATTTGCGCGGACGACGAGAGCTAAACCAGAATCTTCTTCACGATTTCGCCGCTGACGTCAGTGAGCCGGAAATCGCGGCCCTGAAATTTGTAAGTGAGGCGCGTATGGTCGATGCCCATCAGGTGCAGAATCGTGGCGTGCAGGTCGTGCACGCCGACCGCAGCTTCCGCCACGTTGTAACCGATATCGTCAGTGCGGCCATAAGTTACTCCAGGCTTGATGCCGCCGCCGGCCAGCCACATGGTGAACGCGCGCGGATGGTGGTCGCGGCCCAGGAATTTCGAACCGTTGCGGGCCTCATTCATGGGCGTGCGGCCGAATTCCCCGCCCCAGACGACTAACGTTTCGTCGAGCAGGCCGCGCTGCTTCAGGTCTTTCACCAGCGCCACCGCGCCGCGGTCGGTCTCTCGGCACAACCAAGCCAGCTTGTTGACAATGTCCTCGTTGTTGCTGGCGCCGTGCGTGTCCCAGCCGCGGTGATAAAGCTGCACGAAACGCACACCGCGCTCCACCAACCGGCGCGCCAGCAGGCAATTGTTCGCGAATGACGCTTTGCCCGGCTCGGTGCCGTACATTTCGTAGATGGACTGCGGCTCGCTCGATAAATCCGTAAGCTCAGGAACGCTCGACTGCATCTTGTACGCCATTTCGTAGCTTGCGATACGCGTGGCTATTTCCGGATCGGCAACATCGGTTTGATGCGCGCTGTTCAGGTCGCGCAACAGGTCAAGCGAGCGCCGCCGCGTCTCCGCACTTACTCCATCAGGGTTCGAGAGGAACAACACTGGATCGCCCTTAGAACGGAATTGCACGCCCTGATAGAACGTCGGCAGAAAGCCGCTGCCCCAGCAGGATTTTCCGCCGTCGGGCTGGTTCAGCCCGGAAAGCAGCACCACAAATCCCGGCAGGTTGGCGCATTCGCTGCCAATGCCATAGGTGAGCCATGAGCCCATGCTGGGACGTCCTGGAATCTGGTGGCCGGTGTTCATGAAAATCTGGCCGGGAGCATGGTTGAACTGCGTGGTCTGGAGCGATTTGACAATGGCGATGTCATCCACGATGGTCGCCAGATGCGGCAATAGGTTCGACAGTTCCGCGCCGCACTGGCCGTGCCGCGCGAAGGTGTGCGGCGATCCCAGGAGTTTCGGCGTCCCCTTAATGAAGGCAAACCGCTCGCCCTTGATGACGTCCTGCGGAACAGGCTGGCCGTCGTATCGATTAAGCGCGGGCTTGTAGTCGAACAGGTCGAGTTGCGAGGGCGCGCCCGCCATGAAGAGAAAAATGATTCGCTTGGCCTTGGGCGCGAAGTGCGGCGCTCTCGGCGCCATGGGGTTGACCGTCTGCGCGAAAAGCCGGTCGTTCAGCAGCGAACCCAACGCCAGCGATCCGACCCCAAATCCGGCCTGCTGGAAGAAATGCCGCCGCGTCTGAAACAAGAGATCTCTAGGCTGCATCCCATTTACTCCTTCGTTAAGGTCTCGTCCAGGTTCAGCAGGACATTCGAAAGCATGGTCCACGCCGCCAGATCCGGGTCCGCCGCACCCGTCAGTTTTTGCGCGTCGGCGCGATGCTCGTCGAAGAATTGGCGCTCCTGCTGCTCCCAGCTCAGCGCGCGGTCGAGTTCTTCGGGTTTTGGCCGCCGCGCCAGGCACAGCCGAAACGCCAACTCCGCGCGCGCGTGAGCGTCGGGACCGGCACGGCCCACCACCCGCCTGGCCAGTGATTGGGCGGCTTCGAAAAATGCGGGATCGTTCAATGCCGTGAGCGCCTGGAGCGGCGTATTGGTGCGCACGCGGCGCACAGTGCAGATCTCTCGGCTGGTGGCATCGAAGTTGAGCAGGCTGGGATATGGCGCGGTACGACGAATGAAGGTATAGACGCCGCGCCGGTAGCGATCCTCGCCGCGGCTCTCCTCCCACTTCTCATCGTTGTAGGGGAGGTCCCATATGCCCTCCGGCTGCGGCGGAAACACGCTCGGCCCGCCGATCTTCTTACTGAGTAAGCCGCTCGCCGCCAGAGTGGCGTCGCGAACCATCTCGGCTTCCAGGCGGAACCGCGGCCCGCGCCCCAGCAAAAAATTGGCGGGGTCGCGCTCCTGCAGTTGCGGCGTGACCTTGGACGACTGGCGGTATGTCGCTGACGTCACGATGAGCCGATGCATCGCCTTCATGCTCCAAGGAACAGGCGCCTCGGATGTGTTGTGCGAGGCAACAGACGGCTCCATGAATTCGACCGCCAGCCAGTCGAGCAATTCCGGATGCGTGGGCCGCGATCCCTGTGAGCCGAAATCTTCCCCCGTCTCCACGATGCCGCGCCCGAAAATCTGCTCCCAGAAGTGGTTGACGGCCACGCGCGCCGTCAGCGGGTTGTCACGGCTCACGAGCCAGCGCGCCAGGCCGAGACGGTTGGGGAGCTCGCTCTCAGAAAGTGGGGCCAACGCCGCCGGAACATTCGCATAAACCAG
>Ga0070730_10005259_pt1 | contig 11195 bp, 9 predicted proteins | sample Coa_R1_3_FD_66447 | JGI IMG/M metagenome (GOLD analysis project Ga0070730, IMG submission 66447) | Surface soil microbial communities from Centralia Pennsylvania, which are recovering from an underground coalmine fire - Coalmine... | ecosystem: Environmental > Terrestrial > Soil > Unclassified ... | reverse complement strand
TTCCAGTTCTTCTCGTTGCGCCGCATTGAGCTTTATCACCAGTGGATTTGCCATAATCCCTCCACTGCTTTAAACACACTCGCTCGCCTTTCGTTACCGTATTATTTTGTTAAAGAGCATGAAAGATACCAAGAACAAGGATGCCGCACTCAAGCTGCTGAATTTCCTGGCCCAACCTGAGAACGTCGCCCTGGTCGCAAAAGCTTCCGGCGAACCGGCGGGCATCGAAGGCGTGGACGTTGACCTGGGCCAGTTGACGCAGTGGTATAACCAATACAAAGACACTCGTGTTCTGCCCTACTTTGATCGTGTCTACCTGCCCAACGGCATGTTCGACAGCCTCGATAAGGGCGCGCAGGATTTGCTTTCGGGCGGCGTCACGCCACAGCAGTATGTGGATAACCTGAAGGCCGAATACACGCGCCTGCACGCCGCGATGGCGGCGACACCCGCCGCAACCGCAGCCCAATAGGGCACTCCATTCCTCAGCCAGTCACATATCCACCTCACTGTGTACACGGTAAGCACGCTGAACCGGGACGGGTTTCCCGGTTCAGCGTCGAAAAAGGACTTTACTGCTCAAAACCGTATTGATCTGTTTTATTGAGAAAGCAGCCCCTATGTCCGACTCAACGCAGCGCGCCCTTACAGCCGTCGCGCGGAAAGCATCGTGGTCAGAGCGGCTTAAGTTTTATTGGAACTCGCCCATCGCCCTCAACCTCATGTACGTTCCCGCCCTGCTGCTGTTTGGAATCTTTATCCTGTATCCGTTTCTCCAGGGCATTCGGCTGTCCTTTACGGACTGGAATGGCTTTTCGCCCACTTATAACTGGGTCGGCTTCGACAAATACCAGCGCTTGCTCACAGATACGCGCGTTCATCAGGCGCTGTTCAATACGTTTTTTTACGGTGGGGTCAGCACGCTTTTGCAGAATATTCTGGGGCTGTCTTATGCCCTGTTTCTGGACCAAAACGTCAAAGGCAAAGAGCTGCTCCGCGCCATCGTTTATTTACCCGTCATCATCAGCCCGCTGATCATGGGCTATATCTTCTATTTCATCTTCCAATACGACGGCGGCGCTGCCAATGACGTGATGGCAGCACTGGGCATGAATCCTGTGAACTGGCTTGGCACCACCGGCACATCAGTGCCGATCATCACCTTTGTCAACAGTTACCAGTACATGGGAATTGCGATGGTGATCTACCTGGCCGGTCTGCAAAGCATCCCCAGAGAGCTATTGGAAGCAGCCTCCATCGACGGCGCGACGGTATTCGCGCGCTTCCGCCGAATTACGCTGCCTCTGCTGATGCCTGCCATCACCGTGAACATCGTGATCAATCTGATCGGTGGCCTGAAGCTGTTCGATGTGATCGTGGCGATGACCGGCGGTGGTCCCGGCTACTCTTCGATGTCCCTGTCCACCATGATGTACAACATCTATTTCGCTCGCCAGGATGCCGGGTATGCTGCCGCCATCGGGAACTTGATGTTCCTGGTGATCGCTATTGTCGGCATTGGTTCTCTGCTCATCCTGCGGAGAAGGGAAGTCCAGCTATGAGTCTACCAGTGCGCCGTATTCCGACCTACGCCCTGATGATTCTGATCGGCGCGATTCACATCATTCCATTCTACATCCTGGTGAATCTGGCCACAAAGTCGCCGCAGGATGTTTCCTCGAAGTGGACTCCGCCAAGCTATCTTTTCCTGGATAACTTCACCAACGCCTGGCAAAACGCCACGTTGGATAAAGCCCTGATCAACAACATCATTATTACGTCGTCCACGGTGGCCATTGTCATCATTATCGGTGCATTGGCCGCGTATCCGCTGTCGCGCTTCCCCACGCGCCTGAATAACTTTGTCTATACGCTAAGCATCTCGTTTTTGATTGTGCCCGCGCTGACGATCCTGGTGCCGCTCTACAAACTGATGGTAGATATCGGCGGAATCAACACCTACTGGGGCGTGATCCTCTGTCAGGTCACGTTCTTTCTGCCGATCACGATCTTCATCTTCACCGGCTTCATGCGGGCCATCCCCCGCGAACTGGACGAAGCGGGCTTGATCGACGGGTGCAGCCGTTTCGAGATCTTCTTCCGCATCATCATGCCGCTGCTGAATCCGGCCATCTCCACTGTCGTGATCCTGGTCGGGCTGGGAGTCTGGAACGACTACCAGTTCTCGATCTTCTTCTTGCAAAAGCGGCAGGTTCAGACCGTGCCGGTGGCCCTCTCGCAGTTCATATCACAGTTCCAGAGTAACATCAATTGGGTTGCTGCGGGCGCCTTACTCAGTGCGCTGCCTATCGTGATCGTGTATATTTTCCTGCAGAAATACCTCATCAAGGGTCTAACCGAAGGCGCGATCAAGGCGTAAATGACCACACAATCCATCGTTGCAGGCGATTTGACGATCACCGTAGAAGGTGAGTGGGAGCCGTTCAGAGTTTCTCTCTCCCAATCGACTCCTGAGCCAGGTATTCAACTTGTCGATCTGCGGCTCAGCGTTGCCACGCCAACCCCGCCCCCAAAGCTCCGCCTGCGCTGGGAGATCCCGATCCGGGATATTCACGCGCATTGGAATCCGCTTAGCGACTATCGAAAAGCCCTCGATGTGGAATGGGCCATGCCTTATGCCGTAAAAGTCACTTCCGGCGCACCCGTAACATCGCTATACAGCTTCAGCGGCCTGAATCGGCTGACCTTTGCCCTGTCCGATGCGCTCAACGAAGTACTGATGCGTGCGGGCGTGCATGAAGAAAGCGCTCAAATCTACTGCTCTTTCGATTTCTTCACAGACACCGTCCCGCCTCTGCAACACTACGAAGCGAGTCTGCGCCTGGATACGCGCGAGATGCCCTATTACGAAAGCCTGAACGACGTGCAGGCGTGGTGGGCGGCTATGCCGGGATATACCCCGGCCAACGTTCCCGATACGGCTCGGCTACCCATGTACTCGACGTGGTATAGCTTCCACCAAAACCTGGACACGGCTGAGATCGAGGAGCAGTGCAAACTAGCCAAAACGCTCGGCTGCGAAGCCGTCATCGTAGACGACGGCTGGCAGACCCTGAACCGGGATCGCGGCTATGCCTACTGCGGTGATTGGAACCCTGTTCCAGAGGTTTTTTCTGACATCCACGCCCACATCGAACGTGTCCACGCGCTCGGCATGAAGTATCTGCTGTGGTTCTCGGTACCTTTCATCGGGCGCTACTCTGCCGCCTGGGATCAATTTGCGACGAAGCTGTTGGACATCGGTCAGGACGATTGGCGCGTGCTTGACCCCCGCTATGAAGACACACGGGCCTACCTGATCGGGATTTACGAGCGAGCCTTAAAAGAGTGGGGCCTTGACGGGTTGAAGCTGGATTTTGTCGATGCCTTTCCTACGCCTCGAAACGAGACGAAAGATAGCAAACGTGATTACGAGTCCGTGCCAGAAGCCGTAGATCGCTTACTGAGCGATACCATGCAGAGGTTGCGCCGGATCAAGGCTGACATCATGATCGAATTTCGACAGACCTACGTCGGGCCGCTCATGCGCAAGTACGGCAATATGTTCCGTGCCGGAGACTGCCCCAACAATTCGCTAACGAATCGCGTCCGCATCCTGGACATTCGCCTGCTAGCGGGTAACACGGCAGTGCATTCGGATATGCTTATGTGGCATCCATCCGACCGGGTCGAAAGCGCTGCGATGCAGATAGTCAACAGCCTATTTTCCGTGCCGCAGATCTCCGTATTGATCGATAAGCTGCCTGCTGATCATCTGGAAATGCTGAATTTCTGGCTGGGATTCTGGCGCACTCATCGCGATGTCCTGCTGGACGGTCACCTTGTTCCACTGCACCCTGAAAGCCTCTACCCGCTCGTAAGCGCATGCAATGGCCCCAAAACCGTTATCGTTGCCTACTCGAATACTATCCTTACTCTGTTGGATGCCAAATCATCGACGCACATCCTGATCAATGGAACGCTCGGAAATAAGCTGATCGCGGATTGTATGGAACCGCTGGGCCTGCGTCAGATGACCATTCGCGACTGCTGCGGAAAGGTCGTCCAGCGCGGCGAGATCAATCTCATGCCCGGCCTGTTCAAGCTGAACATTCCGCCTGCGGGCTTGGCTGTACTCGAGCAATAACACTGCGCTCAATACGTGTGTTTGCTGGCCAAGCTCGTCCCACGAGTCAGATCCTGCTGAACACTCCAGATTGCCTTGATGCAGATGATATGCCAGGTACAACCTTCTTTTGCCCGGTCAGCACTGGCATCTCGACATGAAGATTGGGACACAAAACGAAGTCTTGGTTGCCTACCCCATTTCGGACTGATCTCTATCATAAAGATACCGTGAACTTCTGCGGGTAGTTCGAACGTCTGTTATGCGCTCTGAGCCTTAGCTTCTACAGGGATGCTCTTGACATCTACAAAAACGTCATATAATGGATCGTAAATAAAAAATAAACCACGTCTCGCACCGGGTCGAGCGTTTGCTGGTCTGTCAGATAATCAAACAGGCCACGGACGAAGTATTCGATGTTGGGATTGTCGTAAATACTCCACACGAACAGGGCTTTCGCCGCCCGCAGGCCGCTTTGCTCGGCGAGCGCTGGCAAACTAAGCGTGTTATCTGGCAATTCCTGAAGAAAGCGTGTTAGCAGCGCAGTTTTCCCCGAACCTCCGATTCCTATTAATGCAAGGACGCCGTATTGCGACCCGTCGCGCCAGAAAGTGCGCAGTTTGTCGAGTTCAGGCCGAAGCTCGAACTCAGACTCAGCGATAGGGAGAAACACGCCCGACATGACACAATCGGCCTGCGCCTCCGCGAGTACATCTGGCAGCGGCGCATATCTCAGGGCTGGCTGCCGGTAGCCCACGATTGCTGCTTCCAGAAGTCTAAGGCCGTCTTCCGGACTCGACCGGCAATCCACGACATTCAGCAGGGGCGTAGCCATCTCCTCAGCGCTTCCAGGCAGCAGGACGGCAATGAGGCGGATGGCGCCTGTCTCTGCACGTTGTTCGAGTTCGCTGCGCAGGCTTGAATCGGCCCAGGCAGAAGGCGTCTTACCAGATAGGAAAACAACGGCAGTCGCGCTGCGGTTCAGCAGTACCTGGACGACTTCAAGGTCGGCCTCCTCCGACCCAACAACGTAGCTGCCCAGCGCGAGGTGCGATTTATCTGTCAGGCGCTGGGCAATGCCCTCGATAACTACGCCATCTTTGGGGTGATAGAGCAGGCAAGCATCGTAATCGTACATACCCTCAGTATAGACCACATGTCAGCCACACAAAAACACAACCGTCGGTTCGAAGTGCTTCCTTCGGCCTTCACAAAGCGCTGTATTTGTTTTAAACTTATCTGGATATTTATATAGTCTACTATAGCTCACTAAGGATCAATCGCGTTGTGGAGGACTGAGTTAGATGGACGAGATTGGCTCTATCGAGGATATTCAGAGGCTGGCGCTGCGCGGCAACCGGGATTGGAAGCAGTACGGCGACGTCGGCGTTAAGGTCCAGGGTGACCTGCTCATCTTCAACTACACTGTCCAGGCCCAATTCAAGGCGGCGTGGAATTTCTTCGAGCGCGTGAGTCGTGGCCTGATCCTCAACTTCCGTACTGGCGAAGTTGCCGCCCGCCCCTTCGATAAGTTCTACAACTGGCTGGAAGGAGGACGACGTGCCAATGGGCATATCGTCGTGGTGACCGAGAAAGTGGACGGCAGCCTGGGCATCCTCTACCGCACGGCGGGCGAATACCGTATCGCCATGCGGGGTAGCTTCACCAGCGCTCAAGCACTGTGGGCCACACAGTTCCTCGGCAATCATTTTGACCTGACAGGATTGAGCGACGTGTTGACGCTCCTGTTCGAGATCGTCTACCCCGACAACCGGGTCATCCTGGACTATCAGGGCCGTGAAGACCTGGTGCTGCTGGCGGCTCGTAATCGTCATACAGGCGACTACCTGCCCTTCTTCCCCGACGTGCAGGAGATAGCCGCCCGCTATGGTTTTTCGCTGCCCAGGGTGCTGGCATTCAACAACCTGGCACAGATCTTCGAAAGGACGGGCGCACTCGGCGTGGAAGAAGAAGGGTACGTGGTGGAATTCTCCGATGGCAGCCGCTTCAAGTTCAAGGGAGATCGCTACCTGGAGCTTCAGAAGCTCGTCACAGGGCTGACCTACAAGAACGTCCTGCGGGCCATGAGCAATAACGCGCTGGACACCGTCTTGCACACCATTCCAGACGAGTTCCTGGTGGAAACACGGGGGTGGATCGCAAGCATCCAAACGGCGCTGGCAGAGACGAAAGGTGCTGTCGAATCCACCTTTGCCCAGGCACCGAAAGCCTCCCGCAAAGATTTTGCGCTTTGGATACACGCCAACGCACAGGATCTGTCCTCGTACCTGTTTGCAATGCTGGATGAACGCGCTATCGAGCCGCTGATTTACAAAGCGCTACTCGACCAGGCGCCCAGTTCATTGTCCACAATGGCTGACGATGGCGCCTGATCTGGGCAATTGTTCCTGAGAACAGCTTACGGCAACTTGGCCCATAAATGGATCATGCCATCCGCGCCGACTGTCGCCATTTGATGACCGTCGGGGCTCCAGGCCAGCGCAGCGACATTTGTGCCGATCTCAGTCTGCGCTTTTCCAGTTCGAGTATTCCAAAAGGTGGCCTTGCCGTCGCATATCGTGGCAACTTCCTGACCGTCGGGTGACCAAACCAGCGGTATGCTCGCAGGAGTATGACAGGGAATGCCCTCGATAATCAGATACAACCAGAAAAGGACTATTCATTGGCATCACAACTTGTAGACATTGGGATAAACCTGATGCACAAATCATTTAATGTGGATCGCAGCGAAGTTTTGGCGCGTGCGCATACGGCAGGGGTCACCCGGCTCATCATCACGGGAACTTCAGAGCGAAGCAGCCAGGAGGCCGCCACTTTTGCACAAAAGCATCGAGGCGTTTTGTACGCGACGGCAGGCATCCATCCGCACGATTCCAAACACTGTACACCCGCCACGCTGACAGTCCTGCGCACTTTGGCAAAGTACCCTGAAGTTGTTGCCATTGGCGAATGCGGACTGGACTACAATCGCGATTTTTCACCCCGTCCCATCCAGGATCAGTGGTTCGAAGCGCAAATCCAATTGGCCAGTGAACTCAAAATGCCGCTCTTTCTCCATGAACGTGATGCACATCAGCGCTTCGTTGAAATTCTTTCCAGGTATTCCAATGCGCTTGCAAAAGTGGTTGTACACTGCTTTACGGGGACGGCTGAAGAACTGGACAAGTACCTATCGATGGGTTTCTACATTGGCATCACGGGCTGGATCTGTGATGACCGACGTGGAACGCATTTACGGGCTCTTGTGCGACGCATTCCGCTGGATCGGCTTATGCTGGAAACCGACGCCCCGTTTTTGACTCCCAGAGATCTGCGCCCGCAACCCGCAGATAGACGTAACGAACCTGCCTTTCTCCCACATATTCTCAATACAGTGGCCAACGCACTGGGAAAATCTCCCGATGAAGTCGCAACAGCAACGACAGCAACGGCCCAATCGTTTTTTGGATTGCGCTAAACACTGATTAAGTCGTCAGCATCTATGCCGGAATTGGGACAAGGCCCAGGTTGAATTTCATCGGGTTAAGCATGGGTCAAGCTGAGGACAACTCTGGTTCCGTGGCCTGCCAGATTCTCCACAGCTAACAGGCCGCCAGCAATCGCCATCATCGTACTATGCAACGCCAGACCATTACCTGACGTCTTGCCGCCAGGAGCACGGTCGAGTCCAACGCCATTATCTTCCACGACAATTTCTAGTTTACTCTGGCAACAGATCGTCAGGGTTAACTTAAGGGATCGGTCTTCTTGCGCGCCTCGTCCATGCCGGGCCGCGTTACGGATGGCCTCACGCGCGGCGAAGTAGAGAACTTCCAGGGTTAGCAGCGGCAATTTCCGTATTTCACCTTCGGCGGCTAGGTCAACTTGCCAGGTTACCTCCTCAAACTCGTGGGACAGTTCACCGTCTAACAATTGTTTCAGCGCGCCAACCAAACTGGTACTGCCCAAATCCAGCGCCAGGCCATCAGGCATCGCATGAAGAAGATTTGCGATTTCACCGTGAAGGTTTGCCAGCATATGAACGCTATCCTGCGAGGCCGTAGATTTGTCCCCATTGAGCGCCAGCATGGTCGCGTGCAACTTTGGGAGTATCTCGTCATGCAGTGTACGCCGTGTACGGCGATCCACGACCTGGCTTTCAGTCAAACGCTGTCGCTGCAAAGTCATGAGGCGTTGGGCCAGTTCAGTGCTGGCCTTCGTATCAATCATGCGCTCACCGCTGGCACGCGCGATTTCAATTTCTTCCTGGGTATAGAGGCCGCCATTCCATTTCTCACCTAGCAGCAAGATACCTATCAGCCCTCGCTCGCTCCACAAAGGAACGGCCCAATGTGCCTCCCCACAGGTCGCTGGATCGACGGGAATGCAAATTATTTGCGTGGAGCGGAATTGACGGCACAGTTCGGCCAGTGGCAGGATTGGAACCGGCATCTGCTCAGGGTAAACCGCTGGTGTTCCCATCAGCGGACCGAGGGAACCCACACCTGCCAGATAGGCAATGCGTGTACCCAGCACGTCTCGACAGAGCGCCTGAAAGGGCAAGTTCAGATCAAGGTCAGCGGGACTGTTTGCCGCCAACAGGTGATCATACAGGCGTTGGCTGACGATGAAGGGGCGCAAATGGTTAATGTATCGTTCGCGCTCGGCATACGAGTTCCGGCTAAAGAGCGCGTAGGACACGGTGACCAGGATTGCCATGACCAGCAGGATATAGACCGGGTGGACGCTTCCCAGGAGGGCCGCACTCATGACAACACCGCAGCTAATAGCCAGGGCAACTACGTTACGCCAATGTCGCATGAAACGTCGCTGTGGCAGCGTCTTACCGGTAAACACTTCGTAGCGAACGATGGCCTGGCCCAGGAACAGCACCGCCAGGGTAATTGATCCCGATGTGACCATATCAAACCAGGCTACACCGGTCTCCATAGGGCTGACCTCGCCCAATTCCACCAGCCGATTGCCGCGGATGACGATCCAGATCATGACGCCTGCGATCAGCAAGCCTACCAGCAAGAGCATCAGCGACGTCGCGACCAGCCAGGGTTTGGCCCGCTGACGGGCGATGTCGCCCATGATCCGGCGTACTGGCCCGGGCCTCATCAGAACATCGACCGAGAGCATGATGCTCAAGAGCGTCGAAATCATGTAGACGATCACGATGGCGGGCACGCCCGCAACCGAAAGGGTCTGGGACAGTTGCAAGGCAATGACCTGCGAAAACGACGGGAATGGGTTGGCGAACAGCAAGAGGACAAGGGATGTGAAGGTGATGAAGACATCGAGCGCGAAGGCAGCCAGGTGGCGTCGGTACAATGTAGACTGCCGATCTTCCCAGAAGCCAGAGTACCACAGGATCACGATATACCATACGAAAGGCAGGATCAGCGCTGCCACCAAACCTAGCTGCCACCAGAAATTGATACTCTGGTCGAGAGAGGTCAAGCCATAACCTAAGATCGCGGTATGGCTGACGAAGAATAGACCGCCCAGGAGTAGGCCACCACTGATCAAAGAGACGCCCCAACTACGCCGCTCCGCATTGAGCTTGACGGTGAGACCCAGCCATAGCAGCAAAATAGTGTTGATTAGCGACAGTGAAATAATGGCCCAATTCAAAAGAGAGGGCATCGCATCATGCCTCACTTTCCCAGGTGGCCCACTGGCCTTTTTCGTTCAAGATGTTCGGAGTACCGTCGGCGTTCCAGGCGATCAGACGCCCTTCCCGGACAATGATCGCGGCGCGTGTGCGTGCCACTTTCTCCTCAATTGCATTGTCATTCAGTCTCCAGGCCGCATAAATCTGACCGTTGGTGCGGCTCACCGTGCGCTTGTCGGCAAAGCCAAGCCGTGCGGCGATCTGCTCGTTGGTCAGTCCCTGCGCGATCATACGCGCCACAACCTGTTCGTTGGGTTCAAGTAAAGCCATGGGCGCATTTTCGTCCTTGTGACGAACTTCCTGCACACGGGCTTCAATGTCTGGATCGATAAAGCTGCGGCCAGCCATGGCATCTTTGAGCAAAGGAATAATCATTTCCGGTAGCAAATAATTTGACTTCCGGACATAAGCGTAATGGCTCAAAATGCCAGAACTGCGAAAGTCACGGTAATAGCCATCGTCATCCTGGATGGAGTAGAACACAATCGGCAGACGAGGCAGTTCACGCCGGATCGCCGTCGCCGCCTGGATGCCATTCATCGAGCCTGCCAGTTGTACATCCATTAGAATCACGGCTGGCGCCTCCGCAAGGCACCTGGTTAGGCTTTCTTCCCCAGTTGCGTAGTCGCCGCCAACCTCGACCTCACCGGTGCTTTCAAGGCCAGCCTTCATGGCGCGCCTGAGCTTGTCGTTATCCTCAACGAGCAACAAATTGATCATGAGTCCTCCTCAGTTTGATTGTCTCACACCTCACCAAAGGTCCGTCAAGCACCTGAGTGCTTCAAGGTCAGGACTCAGGCTATCGTCGATAGCCAAACGTGACCCTACAATGGCTTCAATTGGACAGTGAAAGGCAATAGAAGCCAAAGAAAGGTCCGCCTGATGCAAAACTTTACCATTATCGAGCGCATTCTGCGGGATCGCGTGGCATTTTTTGAGGAAATACGCGATGGTGTTGCGCTACGACAAAAGATTCTGGCGATGCTACTGTCGTGCATCATGTTTTTCGCCATTTATGGGGTGGTTATGGGTGCGGCGCACAGCATCCTCCAGGCTATCAGTTCTGCGGTCAAACTGCCCATTTTGTTTATTGTCACCCTCACCATCTGTACACCCTCTTTGTACTTTTTCAATCTCCTGTTCGGCTCAAAGCAAACACTGCCCCAGAATATTGCTCTGATCCTCACGGCGATGACTACCACTGCCGTCTTGCTGCTCAGTTTTGCGCCAGTGACATTCTTTTTCTTAATTACGACCAACCAGTACCAGTTCTTCAAGCTCCTCAACATCGCTTTCTTTGCCATTGCGGGCGCGATGGGCGTGCTGTTTCTCAGGCAAGGCAAACTTGGCCCTGGCTGCGGCGGACAGCCAGGAAGGCGCAGGGGCGCG
>Ga0070730_10005258_pt1 | contig 11195 bp, 10 predicted proteins | sample Coa_R1_3_FD_66447 | JGI IMG/M metagenome (GOLD analysis project Ga0070730, IMG submission 66447) | Surface soil microbial communities from Centralia Pennsylvania, which are recovering from an underground coalmine fire - Coalmine... | ecosystem: Environmental > Terrestrial > Soil > Unclassified ... | reverse complement strand
CGTGGGCACCGTCACGACGCCCTTTCGGTCTCCCGCATCCGTGAACTCCACGATCGTCACCGTCTTGGGCAGCGCCATGTGAACGGCGGGGCGCCAGCGCCACGCGACTAGTCCGGCCAAGGCGGCTCCGGAGGCCAGGAGAAACGAACGGCGCGATTCGGTGTTCGGCATGACTCCCTCAACGTTGAGACCCGTTCGATAGTATACACAGGGGCGGCACCGCGGCATGACCCGAATACGTGAGGCTTCCATGGGGTTCGAAACCACCGCGGTTCTGGTGATGGACGTGCAGCAGGGGATCGTCGGCCGCTATGGCACGGCGGACGACTACCTGGCCGGGATCGCGAAGGCCGCGGACGCCGCCAGGAAGGCGGGCATCAAGGTCATCTACGTCACCGTCTCATTCCGGGAGGGCCGCCCCGAGATCTCAAAGCGAAACAAGATGCTCGGCAACATCGCGCCGACCGGGTTCGTGACGGGGGACCAGTCGACCTCGGTGCATCCCGCCGTGGCTCCGGCGGCCGGGGATATTCATGTCACCAAGCGCCGGGTCAGTGCGTTTGCGGGAAGCGATCTGGACGTGGTGCTACGGGCGGGGAACACCGACACGCTGATTCTGTGCGGCATCGCGACGAGCGGCGTCGTGCTTTCGGACGGCTGTCTCGACATGGATCCGGAGGTGCACCGGGTGCTGACCGAGAAAGTGTTCGTCAGGCAGGCGGACGTGAAGACGATTGCGGAGTGGGTGCAGGAGGTTGAGGCAGGTTGACCCGCTGGGCGAGCATCAGGGCCGGAAGCTCAAGTCGTCACGGGCACCTCGATGCCGATGGCGATGTCCGCGCCGTGGGCCAGCGTCCCGTGTGCGGGACAACTGCGGGCGACCCGTTCGAGGAGTTCCGTCTCTCGCGCCGGGAGTGGCTCGGGCATGACTACCCGGACGGTGAAGCGGTCGATGCGCCCGGCCGTGGTCTGGGGCGTGACTTCCACCGACATGCCCTGATACGGGAGGGACCGCGACCGGCAGAACTGCTGGACGTAGAACGCCACACAACACCCGAGCGATGACGTCAGCAACTCGATCGGCGTGGGGGCGGAATCAGTTCCCCCAACTTTTGTCGGCTGGTCCACGACGATCCGGTGACCCCTGACCTCGGCACAGAACTGCATGCCTCCCAGATGGGTCACGATGATCGGCTGCCTCCCGGTCCCTTCGGCCATGAAGACAAGTTGGCCACGCCTCCCAGGACGCAACGTGAAAGAGTCGTGAACGTTTCTTCAGAGCGGCAGCCCGACAGCCTCGATCGGGGGGCCGGGATAGCGTCTTTTCCGGCTGTGACAGATACTTGACTCAGTCAACTAATTGCCGTAAATCGCGGAGGGACCCCACGGGATGCGCCCATGGCTGTTCGGAACGAGCAAATCGCCGCCGTCCGCCGGTTCAATCGGTTTTACACGCGCCAGATCGGCCTCCTCGACGAGCATCTGAACGGCTCCCCGTTCTCGTATCCCGAAGCCCGGATCATGTACGAGCTCGCGCACAACAAGGACGCCTCCGCGTCCGATTTGGTGGTGGGCCTGGGGATGGACGCGGGGTTCGTCAGTCGGATCCTCGGCCGCCTCGAGCGGCGGGGGTTGATCACCCGGCGGCGATCGGAGGCGGACGGCCGAGTCTCCCAGTTGAACCTCACCGCCCGTGGTCAGGTCCAGTTCGCGGAACTGGATGCGGCATCCCAACGCGATATGAGCCGGATGCTCGGGCGGGTGAAGGGAGACGGCCCAGATCGCCTCATCCGGGCGATGCGGACGATACAGGATCTGCTGGGCTTCCGCGGCACGGTCATGCGCCCGCCGATCAGACTACGGCGCCCCCGGCCTGGAGACCTGGGTTGGGTGGTGGAGCGCAATGCCGCTGTCTATGCAAAAGAATACGGGTGGGGATTGGGCGCCGAGGCTCTCTTCGCCCGGATCGTCGCGGACTATCAGCAGCACCACGATCCGGAGCGTGAGCGATGCTGGATCGCCGAGCGCTGGGGAGACCGCGTGGGCTGTGTGTTTCTCGTAAAGAAAACAGACACCGTCGCCCAGCTCCGGATGCTGCTCGTCGAACCCGGCGCCCGAGGTTCGGGGCTCGGACGCCGGCTGGTCGACGAATGCACGGAATTCGCACGCGAGGCTGGGTACCGCAAAATCGTATTGTGGACCAACCGCGTCCTTTCAGCCGCGCGCCACATCTATGAATCGGCCGGATACCGTTTCGTCAAGGAGGAACGCCACGACGAGCTCGATACCGACCCTATTTTCGAGGTGTGGGAGCTGAAGCTCTAGCCCACGTATCGTTGGTCGTATCGGCGTCCACCCAGACCCCGTGCTTCAGCGTCACCGACCGGACCGTCTTCCTGGACTTGAGCCCGATCGACGCCTGCGTGGGCGTCTTCTCCCACACGGCGGACGTCTCGTGCAGCGAGTCCTGTGACCCGTCGCTGTATGTCACCAGAAGATCGAAGGGCGCCGGCATCCCGCCAATGTTCTTCACCTTCACCGTCGAGCCCGTTACGCCAGCCGGTGCCAGGTCGATATAGGTGTTCGAGAAGTACCACGAGTTCCAGAACCAGTTGAGGTTCTTCCCGGTGACGTTGTTGAAAGTGTAGAAGAAGTCCCACGGGATGGGGTGCTTCCCGTGCCAGCGGTCCATGAACTCGTGCAGGGCCTTCCCGAACGTCGCGTCCCCAAGCATGTCCTTCAGGGCCAGATAGCCGATTGACGGCTTCCCATACGCGTTATTCCCATATGCCTGCCCATTCTCGGCGTCATTCGGCGTGATGATCGGGAGGTCTTCCAGTGGCGACGGATCGGCGGCCCAGCCATTGACCCGGAATCGCTTGTAGAAGTCCGTGGCGCGGGCAGGGCCCACATCCGCCTGCCCAATCAGATACTCGAACGTCGTCGCCCAGCCTTCGTCCATCATGGCATAGCGGCTCTCATTGATCCCCATATAGAACGGGAAGTACGTGTGAGCCATTTCGTGCTCGACGACGAAGCGCGCGAAGACGGTGTCGGCGAACGAATTGTCGTTCACCATCATCGGGTACTCCATGTCCGCCCGTCCCTCGACCACCGTGCTCTTTTCGTAGGGATAGGGCACGCCGGGCCAGTTGTGGGACAGCCACCCCAAGGCATGGCGGCCGAACTGGACCATGTGCTTGTAGTCGACCGAGGTGTCGTTGTACGCGGCCTGAACGCTGGCCCGCCGGCCCGTGGCGTCGTCGACCACCACCGACCCGCCATCCCAGTCGTAGTGGTCGCTCACGGCGAAGGTCATGTCGGGGATGTGGGTGGCCGTGAAGCGCCAGGTGTGATCGCCATCGGCCCGCGTGACCCGATGAGCCTTCAAGTCCTCCTGGGTCGCGATGTTCACCGTCTCATCCGACGTCATCGACGCCTTGAGCCGCTGCGCAAACTCGGGGGCCAGCACGTCATCCGGATTGGTCAGGGTCCCCGTGCCCCAGACGATGAAGTTCGCCGGGACCTTCACGGACACGTCGTAATCGTTGAAGTCCGAATAGAACTCCTGCATGTCGGTGAACGTGGTGCCGTCCCAGCCGTCGTAGTCGTCGTAGACGTCGACCCGAGGGTAGAAGTAGGCGAGGAAGGCGGTCGTCGAATCGAGCATCCCCTCACGGTTGCTCTGCTTCGACAGATCATAGTGCCAATTCAGCAGGATTCGGGCGGAATCGTGAGGGGCAAGGGGAGACGGCAGGCGAACGCCACGCAGGGTGAAGACCTGTGCGTCATTCCCCCAGGGCCGCGGCGCGCCATTGATCACGAACGAATCCACGTGGACCCCCGACGTCAGGTAGTCCTCATTGGCGGGAAAGGCGCGCGGCGCCCCGGGTTTGTGGATGTTGAGGATGAGCCGGAACACCAAGTTCCGCAGCGAATCCGGACTTTCGTTGAAATACGTGATCTGCTCGGTGCCGGTCACTTGCCGCGCCGGGGGCGCCAGGCTGATCGCGATGTTGTACCGCGCGTGATTCTGCCAGTAGTTCGGCCCGGGCCGGCCGTCGAGCGACCGCGCGCCGACCTTGTACGCGTGAGTGACCGCGCGGGGCGTGTAGAGCGTTTGGGCAGGCAAGAGAACAGGCACACCGAAGGCGAGGAGGGACAAAGCAGCTGCGCGCATCGAGAACAACTCCTGGGTATGGTCAGGTAACTACGCGGATCCAACCTCTGAGATTCACCGCTTCGTGGTGGTCATGCGGCTCACGATGTCCGGAAACGACGTGATCGCTCCGAGGGACCCGCTCTCCCGTTCAGGACTCGACAGCAGCACGAGCAATCGGCCCGCGGGGCTGATCGCATTGGTCCAGGCGAACGATCCCATAAACGGGCCCTCGGCAAGCACCTCGGCCCGCCCGGCCCGGAACCCGCCCGCCGTCGTGATCGGGGACCGGTAGTACCGGTTGCCATCCCGGTACACGACCGCGTCCCCCTTCGGGGTCCACAGCGGAAACTGCCCGTGCTCAGCCACAGGGTAGACGGCGCCCGTGGGGGGCACCGGCGAAGCCGCTACCGAGCCGTCGATCGCGCCCCAGACCAGCCAGCGGCCATCGGGAGAGAACGACGCCGCAAAGCCTTTGGCGGGGACCGGCGTGCGCACGGTATCCTGCTCGCTCAATGCCCGCAGGAACAGGTCGCCCGAGCGCCAGTCGGAGAACACGAACGACTTTCCGTCGGGTGCCGGCGTCAGATACGACGCGCCGTGCAGGCGAATGTCAGACCATTTCCCCGTCTCGAGGGACTGGAGACGAAGTCCGTAGTTCAGGAACTGCACGGGATCCCAGATGCCGATCATGAGATCCCGGTTGGAAAGCCAGGATGACGGAAACGCGCGATAGTTGCCCGCGACGGGCACGATCTGCCGCACGCCGCTGGACATGTCGAAGACCATGACCTGCCAGCCGCCGACCGGGTTCCGCATCTGCACGGCCAGGCGCGTGCCGTCGGGGGAGATGCGGGTCTGGGTGTACGGCCCGCGGGGTACCGGGAGCGTGTCGAATCGCCCGTTGGCACCGACGAATGCGATGTTGACGTAGAGCTGGTTCCGGCCCGGGACGTAGATCAGGGTGCCGTCATCGGCGACCGAGAATTCGGCGCACCCGTACCCGCCCTCCATCCGCATCCCGTTCACGATGGGCGCCGATTCCCCCAGGACGCGTCGCGCCGAGCCGTCGAAGGGCATCGCCGCGAGCACGCCGTCGCCCGTTCCGTACAACAGGTGACCGGACCGGAGGTACTGCGGGCTCTCGCCGAACAGGAGGTCCGCCTGGCTTACGGAATCGAACGGCAACACGCCGCGGCGGGTGACGGCGAGCTCCGATCCATCCTTCAGGGAAAGCAGCGCCAGCTGGCCCGAACTCAGCTCACCCGCGGCCCAGTCGCCGCCGGGGAGGATGCCGGGCGTGCCGAACTGGGTCGACAGATGGAGAGTCGAATCGACCGACGCGCCGGACGCCGACAGCCGGCGCAGATCGAAACCGCCGTTGTCGAGCAGGAAGATCCGGTCGGTGGTGGGCCACAGTGCGCCGGTCACGCGGTCGGCAGTGGTGAGCGTAGTCGGCGAGCCGCCGGACGCCGGAATCTTCCGGAGCAATCCGCCCGCCAGAAACGCGATCCACCGTCCGTCGGGTGAGAAGAACGGATAGGCCGCGCCTTCCGTCCCCGGATAGATCACCACCGAATCTCCGTCGAGCATCTTGGCCGCGAGCACGGTCGTGCTGCCACGCGCCGCGATGAATGCGAGGCGGCCGCCCTTCGGTGACAGGGCGACGCCCGGCTGACCGGCTGAGACGCCCGGACCCTCGAGGGCGACGGCGACCGGTAGCGGGATGGTCCAGCGGCCGGCGGGGATGTGCGTCGGCGGCCTGAGCAGCGACGTGGCGACGACTCCGATGGCCAGCCCCATCGCCGCCGCGATGGCCACCGGCCAGCGGCCACGCAGCCGCGCGCCGGGCTGCGGCGCCACCGCGATGATCGTTTGTGGGCCGGTGGTCAGTGCGGTCCCGAACTCGGCGGCCGTAGCAAACCGGTCCGCCGGGAGCCGCTGCAGTCCGCGATGCACCGCAGCCACCAGCGAAAGGGGCGCGGTCGGGCGCCGTTCGTTGAGCGGCGTCGGCGTGCTGGTCAGCACGGCGGCGAGCACGGCCTGCGCCGTCGGCCCGACGAAGGGCGGATCGCCGGTGAGCAGCTCGTACGCCACGCAGGCCAGCGCATAGATATCACTGCGCGCATCGAGATGCCGGTCCCCGGACACCTGCTCCGGGCTCATGTACGAAGGCGTGCCCATCGAAATGCCGGTGCCCGTGAGCCGCTGCGGCCCGCCGGCGCTCGCGACGGCCAGCGCGATCCCGAAATCGGCGAGCATCGGCTGGCCGTCATGCAGCAGAATGTTCTCGGGTTTGATGTCGCGGTGCAGGACGCCGTGCCGGTGCGCGTAGTCGAGTGCACTGGCGAGCGCCCGGATCATGTTGACCGTCTCTTCGACCGGCAGGGGACCCTCGCGTTCGAGGCGGCCGCGCAACGAGCCGCCCTGCACGAGGGGCATGACGTAATAGAGGGAACTGCCGATCGCTCCCGAATCGAAGAGCGGCAGGATATGCGGGTGCTGGAGTTGGGCGGTGACCCGGATTTCGCGAAGGAACCGGTCGGCGCCGACGACGGCGCCGACTTCGGGGCGGAGCACCTTGACCGCGACCTGCCGGTCGTGCTTGAGGTCGGTGGCAAGGTACACCATCGCCATCCCGCCCTCGCCGATCTGGCGGTCGAGCTCGTACCGGCCGGCGAGGCCGTTCCGGAGATCGTCGAAGAGGTCGGTCACGGTGTCACAAAACTAGACCAGCCCCTTCGTAACCTCCAGACAGCGGTCGATCTCTTCTTCTGTATTGAAGAGGGCAGGGGCGATCCGGATCTGCCCGTCCCGTACGGTCACGTCCACCGACGCGCCCTGAAAGGCTTTCCGGACATCCGCCATCGGCTTCGGAGTGAACATGGTCACGATGGGGGACCGGTTTCCGGGGGGCGTGAAGAGCTTGTGGCCCTGCCGGGAGAGTCCATCGTGGAGGCGTTGGCCCAGGGCCACGGTGTGCGCCTCGATGCGGCCGATGCCTACGCCCTGGAGGTAGGTAAGCGCCGCCGAGAGCTCCTTGACCGGACCAAAGGCCCGGCTGCAGTAGTCAAACTTCCGGGCGGTCTGATTGAGCTCGAAGTGGTAGTCGGGAAGCTCCTTCTCGACCTGGAACTCGCCGTACCGGTCGATCTTCAAGCGCTCCAGCACCTCCTTCCTTATATAGAAAGGAGCGACGCCAAAGCCGGCCAGCATCCACTTGTACGACCCCGCGCAGACGGCATCCACACCCGCCGCTTGCACGTCCAGCTCGATGGTGCCGAGTCCCTGGATGACGTCCGCGTACAACACCGCCCCGTGCGCATGGGCCAGGTCGGCGAGGGGACGCAGATCGTGGCGAAAGCCGTTCAGGTGGGACACCCAGGCCACCGACACGATGCGAGTCTTGTCGTCGACAAGGGGCTCGAAGTCCTTCACACTGACGGCGCCGTCCCGGTTCCGGGCGATCCGGAGCTCGATGCCCTTCGAGCCTTCGAGGGCTCGATACAGCACGAATTCCGTCGGGTAGTGGAGGTCGTCGATCACGACGTTGTCCCCCGCGCGCAGCTCCATTCCCTGCGCGATGACGTTCTCCCCTTCAGCCGTTGAGAACAGCAAGCCGACCTCATCGGGGCTCGCATTCACGAGTTGGGCGAATTGGCTCCGCAGCTTCCCGTCGCCACCGAGCAGCTCTCCGACCTCCAGTGGGCGCTTCGACTTGTTCTCGAGGAACTCGGCACCCGCCTGCACCACGGCCCGTGGCACGGGCGCGATGTACGCCGAGTTGAGGTAGGTCCGTTGGGCGGTGATGGGGAAGTCGCCCCGAACGCCCAGGGGGTCGCTGGGCGTGTGCATCTGAACCTTCGCGGCAGCAAGCGTGGCGGCTGTAGTCGCGACGAAAGACCGGCGGTCCATCACTGGCCTTTCACCGTGACGTAGTAGTTCTCATCGACCGTCGGAGCGGCGCCCGCCGGCGCGACGGTCAACGTCTGCCACTCCTCGGTGGGCTTCAGCAGATGTGTTCCCGAGCCGGGGACTTCCACCCGGATCGGCATGTCGAACCCGGTCACGACGTTCGACCACCGGTACGACAGGGTGGTGCCGTCCGTATCCGCATGGGTGTAGAGCGTATCGAGCGGGGGGCGCTGTGCAGCCGCCGGAACGCTCACCGCCAGAAGAACAAACAGAACAGCCATGGAACGCATCGCGTGGTCTCGATTGCAGGTTCGGGAAGCAACGCTACGCCCCGTCTCAGGGGCGGGCAAGCAAGGCGTGACCAAGGGGGAACTCGCCGAGTCAATCTGTAACACCAGATGACCGCGTCCTTGCCCGTCGTTTCCCTCATCATCCCGGTACGTAACGGGGCGGAGTTCCTGCCCCACACGTTGGGTGAGCTCCGGGCCTTCATGATGCGCGAACCGTGCGCCGAGGTCGTGCTGGTCGACGATGGGTCGGAGCCGCGGACGGCGGCGCTGCTTGCCGCCTTCGCCTGCGACCAGCCGCGCGTCACGCTCCTGGTGCACGAGGTCAACCAGGGGAAGGGGGCGGCGGTGGCGCGCGGAATGCTCGCCGCCCGGGGTCGGGTGCGCGTGTTCACCGACGCCGACCTGGCGTACCCCCTCGATCAATTGCCCGCCATGTGTGCCGCGATCGACCAGGGCTCGGAGGTCGCCATCGCCTGCCGGGTACTCCGCGAGTCCCGGTATCTCATGAGTCCGACCTTCTTTCATTACCTCTACACGCGACACCTGCTGAGCCGGGCGTACAACGCCGTGGTCCGGTGGACCCTCCTTCCGGGGATTCTCGATTCGCAGGCCGGATTGAAAGCATTCAGCGCGCGGGCCGCGGAGGTCATTTTCCCGCGGATGACGATTCGGGGGTTCGGATTCGACGTCGAGGCGTTACTCATCGCCAGACGTCACGGACTGGAGACGGTGCAGGTCCCGGTCCATTTCCGGTATGACTCCGAGCCGACGACGGTGCGGTTGGCGCAGGATGGCGGCACCCTGCTCTCCGACCTCGCGCGCATCCGCTGGAACGATCTGCGAGGTCGGTATCGCTGAGCGACGGGTGGTCATCAACGCGGACGACTTCGGAATCTCCGACGGCGTCACCCGGGGGATCGTCGAGGCGCATCGGGGCGGGGTCGTCACCGCGGCTTCGATGTTCGCGAACGCTCCCGGTTTTGCCGCGGCGGTTCAGGCGGCACGCGAGCTCCCTCGCTTGGATCTCGGTCTGCATTTCAACCTCACCGCTGGTGTCCCGGTCGCGCCCCTCGCCCAGGTCTCGAGTCTGTGCGGTGCCGGCGGTGGGTTTCTCCCTCTGGGTGCCCTCATTCGGCGCGCGCTGGCGGGGCGCGTCGATCCCGACGACGTGGCACGGGAATGCCGGGCGCAGCTGGATCGGTTGCGGACGAACGGAATCGTCGTCAGTCATCTCGACGGACACCGGCACGCGCACGTGTTGCCGGGCGTCTGGCCGGGCGTCGCAGCGGTGGCGCGTTGTGAAGGGCTACCCGTGCGGAAGCCGGTCGAACCCCTTCGGCGGGGTCGGCCAGCCACGAAGCTCGCGTTGGGCATAGCGTATGGGTTCGTGACTCGACACGCGGGGGAGGGACCGCCGAGCCCCCGCTTCCGGGGGATCGGCCTGCTCGGCGCCTGGCACTTTGCGGAGGCGCTCATCGAGCTGATCGACCATCTCCCTCCGGGTGTGACGGAAGTGATGGTGCACCCCGGTTACGTCGACGCCGATCTGCTGAGGTGGGATTCCTACGGTCAGGAGCGTGAGCGCGAGCTCGTCGCGTTGCGCTCGCCCCAGGTATTGACCCGGCTTACCCGGGGAGACCCGCAGCTGGCGCGGTTCGTGGACCTGTAGCCCTCATTCGCCACAGATCCGCCTGAATCCCGATCCAGCAAAGCAGGCAGGGGACGGCTTGCACGGAATACGCGCGAAGGACGTCGTGCCGGTAGTGCCAGGGGACCAGCGACGTCGCGACCAGCGAGACGAGCACCAGGGTCAGTATCGCCAGGACCACCCGCCACCGCTCTCCGAACGTCACCGCCCAGATCCCGATCCCCGCGGTCGCAATCACATATGACGGCGACTCAGCCTGATGATTGAAGATCACGACGAAGACGAGCAGTGAGCAGAGGAAGAGGCGGCGGAACTCAGGATGGCGCGCCGCGCGTCGCAGCAGGAGCACGGGCGCCAGGAGGGTGACGAGTCCGGCCAGCTGTACCGGCCAGTTGGGGCCGGCATATCCGAACCAGGTGCCGAGTATCCCCAGAAGGGACTCCCCACGCAGCACGCTGGTGGTCGTGGTGGTCGTCAGCCACGCGTGGTACTGCGCCACGAGCGTGGACGGCGCGGTGACGAGCAGCGGCGTGAGGGCCAGCAGAGCGCCTGCCACCACGAATATCGTGATCCGCTTGAGCCTGACACCAGCGGGTTGAGGCGAAACCAGGGCGAAGACACCGCCGGCCGCCGGGAAAATCTTGATGAGCGCCCCCGCCCCCGTCATGAGGGCGGCGCCGACGAAGCTCTCCCGTTCGCAGGCGAGGAACGTGAGGATCAGGAGCCCCGCCACGAGCGCATTGCTCTGGGAGTTCTGCATCGATCGGACGACATCCAAGTAAATGAACACGAGCACAAGCTGGGCTCGCCGCGGGTCGAGCAGGCGGGCAATGGCCCAGGCGGGGGCCGCGGCATTGATCGCGTTCCAGCAAAAGAGGCCGAGGAGGGGCGGCAAGAGGGCGAAGGGGGCGAACAGCAGGGCGAACGCCGGGCTGTAGAGGTAGCCGAAGCAGTCCGGCGTGTTGAGGTAGAGACTCTGTCCGTGCATGAGGCGGTCGACCGTGCAGCGGAAAAGCAGAAAGTTGCCGGGGTGGATCAATCCTTTTTGCAACGTGACCAGCAGTACTGATACCGCGTAGAGGCCCCAGATCCATTTCAGCGGCCTTGGTGCGGTGGCGGGTCGAGCGGTCACTGCGCGGGAATCTACAACATCACACTCACCCCGGCCGCTTCACTTGGTCAC
>Ga0070730_10005257_pt1 | contig 11196 bp, 5 predicted proteins | sample Coa_R1_3_FD_66447 | JGI IMG/M metagenome (GOLD analysis project Ga0070730, IMG submission 66447) | Surface soil microbial communities from Centralia Pennsylvania, which are recovering from an underground coalmine fire - Coalmine... | ecosystem: Environmental > Terrestrial > Soil > Unclassified ... | reverse complement strand
AGCCAGGCGCAATTCGATCTGGGCTTCGGCTACACGTTCGAAATCGGCGGGAAGAGGCAGCATCGGTTGCGCGCGGCGCGCGACGTGACCGAGGCGACGCGCTCGACGGTGGCGGACAACGAACGGCAGCTCGGCTTCAACGTGGGGCAGCAGTTTGTCGCCGCGATTCTGGCGCAGTCCACGATTGAGTTCACACAGCAGGACCTCGACAGTTTTCAGAAAACCGTGGATATCAGCGAAACGCGCTACAAGGCGGGAGCAATCAGCGAGGGCGACCTGCTGAAGATTCGATTGCAAATGTTGCAGTTCCAGAATGACGTGTTGAGCGCAAAACTGGCGAAGATTCAAGCGCTTTCATCGCTGCGGCAGTTCCTGGGATTCGAATCGGTTCCCGATGATTACGACGTGGAAGGGCAGCTTGAATACGTGCCGGTGCATGGCGGGCTGGATGACTTGAAAGCACTTGCGTTGCGCACGCGTCCCGACTTGCACGCCGCCCAACTGAATGTTACGGCTGCTCGAAGCGCCGAATCGTTGGCAGAAGTGGACCGCAAGCGCGACCTCACCACGACGTTCAATTACTCGCACGTGGCATCCACCAACACGGGCGCGTTTTTCTTCAATATTCAGCTGCCGTTTTTCGACCGGAATCAGGGCGAGATCGCGCGGACGCGACACGTGATCACGCAGAACGAACAACTTGCCGCCGAGACGTCGCAGCAGGTGCTGACCGATGTGGTGAACGCTTATCAGAATTTGCGCACGAGCGAGCAGATTGTTCAGCTCTATCAGGGCGGCTATGTGGACCAGGCCATCAAGTCGCGGGATATCAGCGAGTATGCCTACAAGCGGGGCGCCGCCAGCCTGCTCGATTATCTCGATGCGGAGCGTACTTACCGTTCGAACCAGCTTGCGTATCGGCAGGCGCTTGCGAATTACATGACCGCGCTTGAGCAGATGCGTCAGGCGGCGGGCACGAGGAATTTGCCATGAGAAAAGAAAAGATACCGATTTTTTTGGCGGCGTGTCTTGCCGCCGCATTTTCGTTCGCAGGCTGCAGTTCCGGCCCGGGAGCGGCGGAGTCGAAAATGACTTCGTATTCCGCGTCGGAGGCAAAATCGGACACAGCGTCGCTCTTCACCGTGCCGCAAGACCAGATGGCGCACATACAGGTGGTGGCGGTGGAAAAAAGCAAACTGCTGCGGCGGCTGCGCCTCGCGGGAAACGTGACCTACAACGCATTCAAGACGACTCCCGTGTTCAGTCCCATCGGCGGGCCGGTGCATGAAATTCTGGTGGCTCCCGGCCAAACCGTTGCGGCGGGGCAAGCTTTGCTCACCGTGAACAGTCCGGACTATTCGGTCGCGCGGTCTGCGTACCTGAAGGCGCGCGACGCCTCTTTTCTGGCGGACAAGATTTATACGCGTTCGCAGGATCTTTACGCTCACGGGGCGCTCGCGGAGGCCGATCTACAACAGGCGGAGACGAGCCGAAATCAGGCGCAAGCCGACCTGCAAGCCAGCGAGGATATGTTGCGGGCGCTGGGCATAAAAGATCCGGAAGCCATGGTCAAGAACCCGCCAAAAACTACCCTGCAGGTTCCGCTGCCGGCGCCGGTGAGCGGAGAAGTGGTGGAGCGGCTGGTTGGGCCGGGGCAGTTGCTGCAGGCCGGCGCGACGCAAGTGTTCACCATCTCGGACATGAGCACGGTGTGGGTGCTTGTGAATGTTTATCAGAGCGACGTGGCGTACGTTCATGTCGGCGATTCGGTGGACATCACCACAGACACATATCCGCAAGTGTTTCACGGGAAAATTTCGTACGTTGCGCCGGCGCTCGATCCGAATACGCGGACGCTGCAAGCGCGCATCGTGACCGGCAACCCCAAAAAGATCCTGAAGAAGGACATGTACGTTACGGCGATGCTGCAAGCTGGGACGATTCAAAATGCGCTGACGGTTCCTGACTCAGCCGTCCTGCGCGACACGGAAAACATGCCGTTTGTTTACGTGCAATCCGGAGCCAACCAGTTCGCGCGGCGACTGGTAAAGGTCGGGGACAGCCAGGACGGCCGTACGCTAGTTGCCGAGGGCCTGAAAGAAGGCGAGCGCGTCGTGGGAGACGGCAGCTTGTTCCTGCAATTCAAGAATTCCCTGCAGCACTAAACGGAAACGAGCCGAGAGATCCCACGATGATCCATCGCATTGTCCAATTCTCGCTGCAGCAGCGCTTCCTGGTGCTGATGGTTACGGTGCTGCTCGTTTTTGCAGGCGCCATTTCTTTTCAGCGGATGCCGGTGGATGCTTATCCGGACCTGTCTCCTCCCATGGTCGAGCTGATTACGCAGTGGCCGGGCCACGCGGCGGAAGAAGTCGAACGCTTGACGACGTTGCCGCTCGAACTTGCGATGAACGGGACGCCGCGGCTTGCGGTGATGCGGTCGATTTCGCTTTACGGGCTTTCTGATGTGCGGCTGACTTTTGAAGAAGACGTGGATCCGTACTTTGCGCGCCAGGTGGTGTTCGAGCGCCTCAGCGACGCGCAGCTTCCCACGGGCGTGACACCCAGCATGGCTCCGCTGTTCAGCCCCAGCGGGCTTGTATATCGCTACGTCATCGAGAGCCCTGACCGTACGCCGATGGAGCTGCACACGTACGAAGACTGGATCATCGAACGCGCGTACCGGAGCGTGCCGGGCGTCGCGGACGATTCCGGATTCGGCGGGCCGACGATGCAGTATCACGTACTGCTCGATCCGGTAAGACTTTACAACTACCACTTGCCGGTTGTGCAGGTGCTCAACGCGCTGACCGCAAACAACGCCAACACCGGTGGCGGTTTTTATACGCAAGGCGGGCAGTTTTACTACGTGCGCGGGCTCGGGCTGGTTAAAACCACAGAGGACATTGGCGAAATTGTTGTTGGGAGTTCGAACGGTGTGCCGATTCGCGTAAAGGATATTGGCCATGTTGAAATCGGCCACGCGCCGCGCCTCGGCATCTTCGGCTTTCAGGACAAATTCAAAAATAGCGACGACTCCGTTGAAGGCGTGATCCTGATGCGGCGCGGCGAGCAAACGCAGAATGTGCTTGCCGGCGTCGAGAAAAAGACGGAAGAGCTCAACCGCCGCTTCCTTCCTCCGGACGTTAAGGTTCGCCCCTATTACGATCGCAGCGATCTCGTGCGCGTCACGACCGATACTGTCGAGGCCAATCTCCTTCGCGGCATGATTCTGGTTCTACTGGTACTGATTTTCTTCCTAGTCAGTTTCCGAGCCGCCATCATTACGGCGCTCACCATTCCGTTGGCGCTTCTCTTCGCCTTTATCTTTCTGCATTTGACGGGGGAAGCGGCCAATCTTCTGTCCATTGGAGCGATCGACTTCGGGATCATCATTGACGGCACCATCGTGATGGTTGAAAACATTTATCGTGAGCTTGGCCTCCGCCGGGGACAGGAATACGACCTGAAGGAAGTGATTCTGGCCGCAGCCCGCGACGTTGATCGTCCTATTTTTTACTCGGTCGCGGTGATCATCGCCGGGTACTTGCCCATTTACGCGCTCACGGGACCTGCGGGAAAGCTTTTCCATCCAATGGCGGACACCATGGGCTTTGCGCTGGCTGGCGCACTGCTATTCACGCTGACGCTGGTGCCGGTTCTCGCTTCGTACTGGTTCAAGAGCGGCGTCGCGGAAAAACACAACCGCGTCTTCGAATGGATTCGCGACGGCTATGCCGACCGGCTGGCTTGGTGCCTCGACCATCCGAAGATAACGTTGCTCGTTGGCGTACTCATTTTCGGTTCCACCCTTCTTCTGGTTCCCTTCATCGGCGGCGAATTCCTTCCGCACCTCGACGAGGGTGCGCTGTGGGTCCGCGCCACGCTTCCCTATACAATCGGGCTGGAAGAAGCAGCCAAATTCGCACCCAGGGTTCGCAGCCTGTTAAATCAGTACCCCATGGTTACGGTTGTTGGCTCTGAACTCGGCCGCCCCGATGATGGCACGGATCCAACGGGCTTTTTCAACTGCGAGTTTTATGTCGGTCTCAAACCCTATGACGACAAGGCCTGGAAACAGAGCGCGATCCATTCCAAACCAGACCTGATCGCTGACGTGCAGAAGAAACTGGAGACGTATCCCGGGGTTATTTTCAACTACACACAGCCCGCGGAAGACGCGGTGGATGAAGCGCTTACGGGCCTCAAGAGTGCGCTGGCGGTGAAGATCTTTGGCCCTGATCTCGACGTTCTCGAAAAGAAAGCCATCGAAATCCGCAATATTCTCGACAAGACGCCAGGCTTCACCGAACTCACGGTGGTTCGCGAACTTGGCCAGCCCAGTCTACTCATTGACGCCGATCGCACAAAAATCGCGCGTTACGGAATCAACGTCGCGGACGTCGAAGCGGTGGTACAGGCGGCCATCGGCGGGCAGGCTGCCACGCAGGTGATCCAAGGAGAGAAGCTTTTCGATTTGGTCGTTCGCATGGAGCCGCAATTCCGCTCCAGCGCCCGCCAGATTGGCGATCTCCTCGTTCCCGCCCCGGGCGGCCAGCAGATTCCGCTGGCCGAACTCGCCACGATCAAAGAAAGTTCCGGAGCATCGTTCATTTATCGCGAAAACAATTCACGCTACATTGGCATTCAATTTTCGATTGAAGGACGCAATCTAGAAGGCACGGTCGAGGCGGGCCAAGCGGCCGTAGCAAAAAGCGTTCAATGGCCGGAGGGTTATCACGTCGAATGGGGCGGCGAGTACGACGAACTGCTCGCGGCCAAGGGTCAACTGCACATTATCGGCCCACTCGCCATCCTGCTCATTTTCATGATTCTTTTTGCGCTTTACGACAATTTCAAGTTTCCGTTTGCCATTGCGCTGGAAGTTGTTCTCACCGAGCCCGTCGGAGCCTTTATCGCACTTAAGCTCACGCACACGCCCTTCAGTGTCTCCAGCGGACTTGGACTTCTGGCGCTTCTGGGGGTCTCCGTCGAAACAGCGGTCATACTTATCAGTTACATCAATAAGCTGCGTCTCGAAGGCAAGTCCATTAGAGAAGCGACGCATGCCGCCGCGCTGCTCCGCCTTCGGCCCATCATGATGACCGCGCTTGTTGCTTGCCTCGGCTTGCTGCCCGCTGCGCTTTCCACTGGAGTGGGAAGCGACACGCAAAAGCCCTTCGCAATTGTCATCGTTGCAGGATTGATCTCCCGCTTGCTCTTGGGATTCTTTATGAGTCCTACGCTGTATCTCTTCGTCGCGCGCGAAGGAGACGTACTGAAGGTTTAGCGATCCGCGTGCGCTGGCTCAGTCTATGCTTCCGGACTCTCCCTACGAAGAAAGAGCTAGTCTTTTCTCGGCTGCGCGGTCGGCATCAGAATTTGCCCCGAAATAATTCTTCTGTGTGAGTGCCACCTGTGCTACGGTACCGTCCTCGCCAACGGAGGTCCCATGACCGACTCCATTCCTCAGTTCGGTACTGCGGAGTACCAAAGCAAGCCCGGGTCTGATACCTGTAAGAGTTGCAATCAGACTCTCACCGGTCTCTACTACCGGATCAACGGTTCGCTGGCCTGCCAGGGGTGTACGGAGAAACTCAAAGCCCAGCTTCCTAAAGACAGCCACTCCGCGTTTGTCCGCAGCCTTTTGTTTGGTGTAGGAGGCGCGATCGTCGGGCTCGTTCTCTATTCGGTCTTTGGCATCGTCACAGGAATCGTGATCGGCTATGTTTCTCTTGCCGTGGGCTACATTGTTGGGAAAGCTATAAGATTTGGTTCCCGCGGAATCGGTGGACGCCGCTACCAAGTGACCGCCGCGCTGCTTACTTACGCCGCTGTCTCGATGGCGGCGATTCCTATGGCGATTTCGCAAGCGATCAAGGAAAAGAAGGATGGGCCACCAGCCCGAGTTGAACAGCCTTCCACCTCCCCTGCCAAAAACGCTTCGCCAGCGAACGGAACGGCAACGTCACCCGGTCCGCAGCCCGCCCCAAAGGAAAAGATGGGTCTCGGTGCGGCGCTGGTGGGGCTCGCTTTGATAGGCTTGGCGTCGCCGTTCCTCGAGCTGCAGGAGCCATTTCAGGGATTGATTGGCCTGGTCATCTTGTTTGTGGGAATCCGGATAGCCTGGCAAATCACAGCCGGACCTAAAATCGACATCCTTGGCCCATTCACGGCAGGCGCATCGTCGCCACCCCCGGCAACGTGATGCGGTCACAGTGGGCTGGCTAACCCGTGTCCACCGACTTTGTCGAACCTATTCGCAATTGCCACAATTGCGGAGCGTCGCTTCCGCTCGGCGCGCTTGCCTGTGAACAATGTCACGCGCTTGTGCACAGCGAAGAACTTGTGCGTATCTCTGCTCGAGCAAAAGCGCTTGAGGACCAGGGGCAACTTCTCCAATCCCGGGAGGAATGGCTTAAGGCCCTTCCTCTGCTGCCGCCAAACTCCACGCAGGCCGATTGGATTCGTGGGCAAGGGCAGAAACTGGAGCTTGCCGCCAAAGTTGCTCCACCTCCCGAGCAACAACATTCGTGGGCGCGCAGGCTTGGACCTCTTGCCCCAATTGCTGTTTTGCTGGCAAAGAGCAAGACGCTGCTTCTTGCCATCTTGAAGCTGAAGTTTCTATTCAGTCTGTTCGCGTTCATGGGAGTTTACTGGGCGCTCTTCGGCCCCGCATTCGGCGTTGGATTTGCAGTCCTGATTCTTGTGCATGAGTTGGGTCACTACGTGGACATTCGCAGGCGGGGCTTGCCCGCGGACATGCCTGTATTTCTTCCCGGTCTTGGCGCTTATGTCCGCTGGACGGCCCTTGGTGTAACACGCCAGACACGCGCGGCGGTCAGCTTGGCCGGCCCATTGGCAGGATTTTTAGGCGCGGCTGCGTGCGCAGCTCTTTGGTATCGCACGGGCAACGGACTGTGGGCGGCTCTTGCTCGGACATCGGCCGGACTCAATGTTCTGAACCTCACTCCTGTGTGGGTCCTCGACGGAGGGCAGGCGGCGGCTGCGCTCAGCAAGGCCGAACGCTTTGTTCTCCTCGCAGCCTGTTTGGTTCTGTGGCTGTTCGTGGGTGAGGGGATCTTCTTCCTCGTTGCAGCTGGAATGGTCTATCGGCTGTTCACTAAAGATTTGCCGCCGCAACCCAGCCCACAAATTGCCGCCTACTTCGTGGGCGTGCTCGCTGGCCTAGGGTTGCTTTTGGCCGCAGTACCAGGACAAGGCCTCGGCAGGCCTTAGCTTGAGACACGCCAAAGGGGGAGTCTTTCGTCCACACGAGCATGCAACAAAGTGATCTTGTTTCTTTGGTTCTGCGGGAGTGGCCGCCGTGTTCGCCGCGGCCACTCCCCTGACGATTCTTGATGCAGACTACTTCGGAGCGGGCTGTGCGGTCGGGGGGAGAATGCCGTTCAGGCGCAGATATGTTGCTTGCGCGCCGTAGTGGTCGTACCAGTCGTCGCTCAAAATGATGAGAACGGCGGCGCGGGAAAACGGGCGGTTGCCGAAGAGCATCATCTGGTCGCCGAGTTTGGAGTCATCCACTTTCTCGAGAGCCGACGCGCAGTAGTCGAACGAAGCCTTCAGGCCCGCGACCAGTTTGTCTTTGGGATCGGTGTCCGCGAGTTTTGCTTCGGGCGCGGGCGTGTCCGAGATTTTTGAGCATAGGCCGTTGTTGGATTGCGCGATGTGCATCACCAGGTGCGCGAAGGAATTCATCTCCGGAGTGGGCTTGAAATTGAATTTCTCCGCGGGCATGGCTTCGGCGGCGGCGACCATGTTCTTGGAGAAACGCGGCAGCTGAGTCTTCACGGCGCCGCTTACGGGATTCGACACGGGCGCAAGCGTGGCCTTTTCCTGGGCGTCTGGAGCTTTCGCTTGCGCGGAGTTGGATGGCGCTTGTTGCGCCAGTGCATTAGTGGCGAGCATCGCCAAGAGCATCATCACCAACAGGATGAATCCGAATTTTCTCTGCGTCATCTCTCCTCCTCAGTCATTCTTGTGTGCTCCAGCATACTCTTTGTGTCACCAGAAACAAGTTGGGCAGCCGGCACGCTTGTGGCGCGAAGGCTGCCCGGAACCACAAAAGAAAAAAGCCCGCTTTAGCTGGGCTTCTTGTTCCGTCCATTGAAGAGGTAGAAAAGCATCCACTGAAGCCGTGTTTGTGCTGCCCGGCTTACACCTCATCACATCTGATTTGGCTCATTCTCACACTCTACCGAGTGTCACCAATCATTCTGAACGAGCACAGCAATCCTTGAGGGGCGATGGGGATTCGTAGTACCAAAACGGCAAAGGCCTTCGCTGCAGGTTTCGCTGCATTTCCGCCCTCATTTGATTTATGCTGTGCCGCTAATAAATTGTTATGTTTTTGCAGGAGGTTGCCGTGAGTCGCTTGGTTCGCTGTTTCGCGTTTGTGTTCGTTGTGTCTTCCACGATGGTCTCGAATCACGCGGCGGCGCAGATTCCCGAATCTACTTATCAGGAAATGCGGTGGCGCATGATCGGTCCTACGCGTGGCGGACGCACGCGAGCCGCGTGTGGAGTGGCCAGCCAGCCTAATGTTTTTTACATGGGCGCGGTGAACGGTGGAGTGTGGAAGTCGGATGATTTTGGGCGAACGTGGAATCCGATTTTTGACGGGCAGCCCACGCAATCGATCGGGGCGATTGCCGTGGCGCCTTCCGACCCGAACATTCTTTACGTAGGAAGCGGCGAAGGATTGGCGCGGCCGGATCTTTCCGTAGGAGACGGCGTTTACAAATCCATGGATGCGGGGAAAACGTGGATTCATCTTGGCCTGCGAAATTCGCAGGGCATTCCCGCGCTCGCGGTTGACCCGCGCAATCCGAATCGAGTTTTTGCGGCGGCTCTAGGTCATCCGTACGGTGCGAATGAAGAGCGCGGCATTTATCTTTCGACTGACGGTGGACAAAACTGGCAGAAAGTTCTTTCGAAGGATGCGAACGTTGGCGGCTCAGACGTGGAGATTGATCCCTCGAATCCAGAAACTGTTTATGCGTCGTTGTGGGAAGTTCGGCTGGGCCCGTGGGAGGACGGGAATCAGTACAGCGGAACGGGGGGTGGAGTGTTCAAGTCCACGGACGGCGGGAAAACCTGGCGCGCGCTTAGCAATGGATTGCCGAAGGGCATCATACAAGTGGACGTGGCGATTGCGGCGAGCCAGCCGAGCCGGCTTTACGCTTCCGTGGCGACCAACGAGCCGAGCGTGGGAATTTACCGTTCGGATGATGCCGGAGAAAACTGGGTGCGCATCACGACGGATCCGCGGCCCGCATTGCGGATTGGCGGGGGCGATTTGCCGGTACCTCGCGTGGATCCCAAAAATCCAGACGTCGTCTACAGCGCCAGCATTGTGACAATGCGCTCGACCGACGGCGGTAAAACCTGGACAAGCCTGCGAGGAGCGCCCGGGGGCGATGATTATCAGAATCTTTGGATCAATCCGAACTTTCCTAACATTATTTTGCTGGTGAGCGATCAGGGGGCGCTCGTTAGCGTCAATTCGGGCGAAACATGGAGTTCCTGGTACAACCAGGCCACGGGACAGCTCTACCATGCAGCGACCACCAGTTCGTTTCCCTATCTGGTTTGCGGCGGACAGCAAGACAGCGGTTCGGTATGCGTGTCGAGCCGCGGCAGAGACGGCGAAATCACGTTTCGCGACTGGCATCCTGTAGGCATCATTGAATACGGCTACGCGGCGCCCGACCCGCTGAACCCGGACATTGCTTACGGCGAGGGCCGCCGCGAAGTTTCCAAGTTTTCGATTTCCACGGGAGAATTCCAGAACGTCACACCAGTTCCAGCGGCTGATCCCAAAGTGCGCGCCGACCGCACGCAGCCAATACTTTTTTCACCTGTGGATCCCCACGTTCTCTATGCCACCACGAATTTCCTGTACAAGACCACAGACGGCGGGCAAACGTGGCAAACCATCAGCCCGGACCTCGCGCGAGAGCATAACGGAGTTCCGGCGAGCCTTGGCGATAAAGCGGCGAAGGATCCCAACGCGGAGAAGACTCGCGGCGTGATTTATGCGCTGGCTCCTTCGTTCAAGAACTTGAACACGATTTGGGCTGGCACGGATGACGGGTTGCTTTGGGTCACGCGCGATGGTGGTTCGAACTGGAAGAACATCACGCCTACTGAGATCACACCGTGGAACAAAGTGACGCAACTGGCGGCGTCGCATTTCGACGACGAGACGGCCTATGCTTCGGTCAGCCGCTTCCGTGTTGATGATTTGCGTCCTTACATTTACCGCACGCACGACGGAGGGAAGACCTGGCGGCTCGTCACCAGTGGATTGCCGGCCAACGCGCCGGTCAATGCCGTGCGCGAAGATCCCGTGCGGAAGGGCTTGCTCTTTGCCGGAACCGAAACGAGCGTGTGGGTCTCGTTTGACGACGGCGACCACTGGCAGTCGCTGCAACTCAATCTGCCGCACACCTCGATGCGCGATTTGTGGATTCATGAAGATGATTTGATCGTGGCGACGCACGGCAGGTCGTTCTGGGTGCTGGATGATATTTCGCCGCTGCGGCAGGTCACGGAATCGGTCGCTAAATCCGAGGAGTATTTATTTAAGCCTGCCTTTGCTTATCGTGTGCGGCGCGATACCAATACGGATACGCCGATTCCGCCCGACGAGCCCACGGCGCAGAACCCTCCGGATGGAGCGCTCATCGATTATTTCCTGGCGGTGCCTACGACCGCTCCGGTAACGCTGGAGATTCTCGATGGACAGGGCAAACTCGTGCGCAAATTTTCGGATGCGGATAAGCCTGAGCCCTCCGCCGAAGAGCTGGCCAAGGAGCTGATTCCGAAGTACTGGATTCGCATGCCGAAGATTCTTTCGAGCAGCGCCGGGATGCATCGCTGGGTTTGGGACTTGCATTATCCTTCGCCGCGGGCGGCGCGCACGGACTATCCCATCTCCGCGGTTCCGGGCGATACGCCGCGGTCGCCGCAAGGCCCGATGGCGCTTCCGGGGCAGTACACCGTACGCCTGGCGGTTCGCGGGCTGATGTTTACCGAGCCGCTCATCGTGAAAATGGACCCTCGCGTGAAAACCCCGCAAGAAGGACTGGCTCTGGAATTTCAGAAAGAGCAGCTTCTGGCGAAAATGATGACACAAAACACGGAGGCGCTCACGCAGGCGCGAGGTCTCCGGGA
>Ga0070730_10005256_pt1 | contig 11197 bp, 8 predicted proteins | sample Coa_R1_3_FD_66447 | JGI IMG/M metagenome (GOLD analysis project Ga0070730, IMG submission 66447) | Surface soil microbial communities from Centralia Pennsylvania, which are recovering from an underground coalmine fire - Coalmine... | ecosystem: Environmental > Terrestrial > Soil > Unclassified ... | reverse complement strand
GGTCTCGATTGCATTTGCCACGGCCAGTTCTGAAGCAGCTCTGCCTCGCGCTCTGGAGAACATGGAAGCGTTTGGCGTGCCCAGGCAGATCGTGGCCTTTGTTCTGCCTACCGGCTACACATTCAACATGGATGGCAGCACGCTGTATTTGTCGCTGGCTGCGATCTTTGTGGCCCAGGCGGCGGGCATACCATTGAGCTTCGGCCAGCAGTTGATCATCGTGCTCACGCTGATGCTGACGAGCAAAGGCGTTGCCGGGGTGCCGCGGGCGATGATCGTAATCCTGCTGGGAACGGTCGACTCCTTCCGGCTGCCGGTTTGGCCGGTGATGGTCTTGATCGGAATCGATCAGCTCATGGACATGGCGCGCACCGCGACCAACGTGCTCGGCAACTGCCTGGCCACGGCGGTGATCGCGCGCTGGGAAGGCCAGCTGGGAAAAGAGACTCCCTCGTCGACAGTGATCGATGCTGCGGCGCGATAAAGGCCCACCGCCATTCAATCCCTTTTCGATTTCCCCATTGAAGCCGTCAGAGACGTGGCGAGGCCGGCCGGCGCGCCGAGCCACGCGCAACAGGAGCATAGTCACACTAAAGCTGGCGAGACGCAAAGCGGTGTGGAGCGCAGCGACAAATGTAGTGTTAGCATCTTCTCTTAGGCATGCCTTCGCAAAAACTCCATCTTGTGCCCCTCGGCGGGCTGGGCGAGTTCGGAATGAACTGCATGGCCGTGCGCTGGGGCGACGATATCATCGTTGTCGACGCAGGCCTGATGTTTCCCGAATCTGAACTGCTCGGCGTTGACATCGTTGTCCCCGATATCACTTACCTTTTACAGAACCGCGACAAAGTGCGGGGAATAGTGCTGACACACGGGCATGAAGACCACATCGGCGCGCTGCCCTGGGTGCTGTCCGAACTGCAAGTGCCGGTCTATGGAACCGAGTTCACGCTGGCGCTGGTGGAAAACAAGCTGGACGAGCACGAACTGCTCGACGACGCCGATCTGCGCGAGATTCGCGCCGGAACGCGCTTCAACCTGGGACCGTTCACCATCAATCCCATCCAGGTGACGCACAGCCTGGTGGATTGCGTCGCGCTGGCGATCCATACGCCGCTGGGCGTGATTATTCACACGGGCGATTTCAAGGTCGATCCCACGCCGACCGATAACCGGCTTTTTGACCTGCACACCTTTGCCGAGTACGGCAAAGAGGGTAACGTGCTGGCGCTACTTCAGGACTCGACCAACGCTGAGCGCCGCGGCTACACGCCGAGCGAGCGCGCCGTGCGCGGCAAGTTCGACGAGATCTTTGCCCGGGCGGAGCGGCGGCTCTTTATCTCGTGCTTTTCATCGTCTATCCACAGGATCAAGCTGGCGCTGGAGATGGCGCGCGAGTATCGGCGCAAGGTTGCGCTGGTGGGGCGTTCCATGACGGAGGCGTCGGAGATCGCGCTGGACCTCGGCTACTTTGATCTGCCGGAAGGCATGCTGATCCATCCCGGGCAGATCAAGGACTTCCCGCCGCAGCAGGTCTGCGTGATGATCAGCGGCACGCAGGGCGAGCCCATGTCGGCACTGTCACGGGCGGCTGTGGATAACCACAAGCACGCCAAGATTGAGCGCGGAGACACGGTGGTGCTTTCGTCGCGCATCATTCCCGGCAATGAGAAGAGCATTTACCGGATGATTGACCACCTTTTCCGCCGAGAAGCGGACGTGATCTATGAAGACGGCTCGAATCCGCCGGTGCATGTGAGCGGGCACGCCAGCCAGGAAGAGCAGAAGCTGGTGATGAACCTGGTGAAGCCGAAATACTTCATACCCATCCACGGGGAATACCGGCAGATGCGTATTCACGCCGACATGGCGCGCGGGATGCACGGGGCGGTGGGCCAGGTGCTGATGCTGGAAAGCGGCGACGTGATGGAGTTCGACGAGCTGGGTGCGCGCAAGATCGAGAAGATCACGGTTGGCCGCATCTGCATTGACTCCGGCTCGCGCACTGACGTGGTGGAAGACCTGGTCATCAAGGACCGGCGTCACCTGAGCGAAGACGGCTTCGTGCTGCCGATCATCGCGATTAACAAGCTGAAGGGCACGGTGGAGTCGATTCCGGAGATCGTGATGCGCGGCTTTGCCGCCGGGTCGGAAGACGGATTTGTGAAGGAGGCGCGGCGCATCGTGGCGGCCACTCTCGACAGCTCGACGCCGGAAGAAAAGGCCGACTACGGCGTGATCAAGGAAAAAATTCGCGCTGACTTGAAGCGCTTTATCGTCAAAACCACCTCGCGCCGGCCGTTGATCATGCCGGTCATCCTGGAGATCTAGTGGCAAGGTTCACGCGCAGGCAAAAGATCTTCATCTTTGTCTTTGTGCTGATCGCGTCGATCATCCTGGTCGGCGCCGTATTGTTGCACCCGATCGGGCCCCACCTGCGCGCCATTTCCCTGCTCCTGCGCTTCTCTGACCAGAATGCCAGCGGGCTGGCGGCCAGCTTCGCGCACCACCCGTTTAAGGAGGAAGACGGAACGGCGCAGACCTCGCACGGGCCGCTCCAGTACCGTTTGTACGTTCCGCAGGGCGTCGAAGATGCAGGCGGCGTGGTGCTGCTGCACGGTGTACATCATCTGGGCATCGAAGATCCGCGGATGTGGAACCTGGCCCGAGCGCTGGCCGGCGCCGGCGTGCTGGTGATGACTCCGGAGCTTCAGGACCTGGCCGACTATCGCGTGACCGCTCGGACAATTGATGTGATTGGCGATTCCGCGGTGGTGCTGAGCACCCGTATGCAGCGCGAGGTTGGGGTGATTGGATTGAGCTTTGCCGGCGGGCTTTCCCTGCTTGCAGCCACCAGGCCGGAGTATGCACCCAGGATCGGATTTGTAATGGCGATCGGCGCACATGATGACATGGGGCGGGTGGCGCGGTTCTTTGCCGCCAACGTTATCGCCAGGCCGGACGGAACAGAGACCACTCTGGCCGCGCATGAGTACGGCGTGCTGGTGCTGGCGTACGCGCATCTGGAAGATTTCTTTTCGCCGCAAGACGTGCCGGTGGCGCGCGAAGCGCTGCGGCAGTGGCTATGGGAAAAGCCGGATGCGGTCAAGGTTGCCGCCAGACTGACTCCGGCAGGGCAAAAGGAGTTCGATGAGCTGCTGCACCATCGCGAGATGCTGCGCGAGGCCCTCTTGCAGGAGATCACTCTGCATAAAGATGAAATGGAGGCAGTTTCGCCGCACGGCCACATGGCCGCGCTGCGCGCGCCGACCTACCTGCTGCACGGCGCCGGGGATACCGTGATACCGGCGTCAGAAACGCAGTGGCTGGCCAAGGACGTCCCGGCGCAATGGCTGAAGACATCTCTGGTGAGCCAGGCGCTGGTGCACGTGGACATGGGCGGCAAGGTCAAATGGCATGACCAGTGGCAGCTGGTCGATTTTATGGCCCAGGTGCTGGACGCGACCGACAAGCTGCCGTTCATTCTGGAGCGCAGGCCTATTTCTGAAACATCGCATTGATTTCCTTTGGGCTGACGGCATCTTTGGCGAAATCGAATGTGCCGTGTTCCTTCATTTCGCGCGCGGCACGAAGGAAGATGCCTAACGCCGTGCGCGCCAGCGCGCTGCCCACGCTGATGCGCTTCACGCCCATCTCAGAAAGTTCCGCCAGGCTCAGGCGCGCGCCGGCGCGGCCCATAATGACGTTCACCGGCCTGTCGACGGAGCTGACGACGGCGGCAATTTCTTCGCGGGTGTTCAAGCCGGGCGCGTAGAGCACGTCAGCCCCGGCTTCCTGAAAAGCCTGGAGGCGCGTGATGGTGTCCTTGAGATCGGGGCGGCCGTGCAGATAATTTTCCGCGCGTGCCGTCAGCGTGAAGGTGAAAGGAAGCCCGCGCGCCGCTGCCACGGCGGCGCGAACGCGTTCGGCTGCGAATTTGATTTCGTAAATGGGATTGTCAGGGCGGCCGGTTGAATCCTCAATGGAGCCACCCACAACACCAGCCGCAGCGGCGAGTCGTATGGTTTCAGCCGCGGTCTCCGGCGCGTCGCCAAAACCATTTTCGAGGTCCGCGCTCACAGGCAGGTCCGTGGCGGAGCTGAGCGCGCGGATATGCCTCAGGACGTCCTCGCGATCAACGTCGTAATCGCGCTTGCCGATAGAAAACGCGAAGCCCATGCTGGTGGTGGCCAGCGCTTCAAAACCCAGATGCGCCAGGATGCGCGCCGTTCCGACGTCCCAGGGATTGGGGATGATGAACGCGTGACTGCGATGATGAAGTTCGCGAAAGAGTTTGCCTTTTTCTGCTTGTGTCAGCATGGGAAATCACCTTGAGCCTGCGAGTGTAGATGGGAAGCGCAGCCGCTGCCAAGGGCGCCTGAGGGCTCAACGATCGGAAAGTCGTTTAAGATGGATGTTCAATTTCTATGGTGACCCTCCAGGAAATTCAAGAGGCGCGTTCTCTGCTGCAAGAAATTGCCGTCCGCACGCCTCTGGTGCTGTGCAAGCTGTCCGAAGACCGGCAGATCTTCGTGAAGCCGGAGAACCTGCAGCCCATCGGCTCGTTCAAGCTGCGCGGGGCGTACAACAAGATTTCATCGCTCACCCCGGAAGAACGGAAGCGCGGCGTGGTGGCACATTCCAGCGGCAATCACGCGCAGGGCGTAGCCTTTGCGGCACGGGCGCTGGGGGTGAAAGCAACAATCGTGATGCCCAGGACCGCGCCCAAGGTCAAGCTGGATGCGACGCAGGCGCTGGGAGCGGAGATCGTGCTGGTGGGCCCAGCCAGCGAAGAGCGCATCCGGCGCGCGGAGGAGTTGGAGCGCGAACGCGGGCTGGTCCCGGTGCCACCGTACAATGACGAAAAGATCATCGCCGGCCAGGGCACCATTGGGCTGGAGATTCTGGAAGACATGGGCGACGTCGAGTTGGTGCTGGCGCCCATCGGCGGGGGCGGGCTGATCAGCGGGATTGCGACGGCGATTAAGGAATCAAATCCGCAGGCCCGGGTGATCGGCGTGGAGCCGGAGTTTGCCGCGGACGCGCAGGCCAGCCTGCGCTCGGGCAAGATACAATCAATTTCCGGCGAGAGCGCGGCGCGCACGGCGGCGGACGGGCTTCGGTCGCAGAGCATCGGCGAGATCAACTTCGAGCACATCCGCAAGTACGTGGATGATATCGTGACCGTCACCGAAGACGATATCCGCCGGGCGATGCGGCGGCTGCTGTTTTCCGCGCGCGTCCTGGCCGAGCCCAGCGGCGCCGTGGCCACGGCAGCAGCCATGTTCCACCAGGAAGGGTTACCGCCGGCGAAGAGGACGGTGGCGATCATCAGCGGCGGCAACATTGAGGCGCAGGCGGTGACGGAACTGCTCTCCTCGCACTAGGTGAAGGATGCTGAAGCGCGGGAAACAATCCGGACTAATCATCATGCTTGCTGTTGCGGCCACGACCTGCGTTGCCGCCGAGCACGGCACAGTGATTCGCGAGACGGCGTTGTACCTCTCGGCGAACACAAATTCTCAGAAGCTGTCGCCGGTAGAGCGCGGCCGCGCGCTGACTGTCCTGGAGCGCAGCGATTCCGGCGGTCAGCCGTGGGTGAAGGTTTTCATGGCGGCCGACGAGACGGCGCGCATCACCAGGGAGATCGCCGGCTGGGTGCCGGCGCAGGCGGTGATCACCGCCGCGACAGCGAACGGCGACCAGATCGTGTTTGGCCAGGCAGTGGCCTCAGAGCGCCAGGCGGAAGAGCGCGGCGGACGCAAGGGCGCGGCGCAGGATGCGATGCGGCTCTATGCGCGTGTGCCGGACATCTTTCCGGGGTCGCCGCTGGCCGCGGAGGGGTTGTGGCGCTCCGCCGACATTCGCTGGCAACTGGCCAAAGCCGACTACCTGCGGTCAGGATCGCAGATGGAAGAAAGGTATTTGAACGAGGTGATCGCGAGATATCCGCAAGCGAAGCAGGCGGAACTGGCCGCCTACGATCTGCTGGAAGCCAAGCTTTGTCCCGAATGGCGCGGGCTGGCGGAATGTCCGGAGAAGGAATCGTTGCTGTTCGAGCAGTACGCGCGGGAACATCCGCAGTCGCCCAAGGCTGCGGAAGCGCTCTACAACGCCGCGTGGCGGCAGGCGGCGCTGGCGGATATTTACAGAATCGATAACAACATGAGCAAGAGCGAGGCGGCGCGCAAGAAAGCTACCGCGCTCGCACAACAGATCGCCAGCCAGTTTCCCCAGAGCGACTGGAAGCAGCGCGCAACGGACCTTGCTTATAAGCTGGAGAAGAAGATTCCTGTCTACGGCCAGGTGATCGAATGAGGTGGAAGATGCCTAGGTGGGGACGAGCGGGGTTGGTGTTGTGGCTGGTCTTCGCCGCCATGCCGGCTCCGGCACAGGAACAGAAAGAACAAGGGACGCTGATCAGCGAAGTCGATATGTACGTTTCGCCGGACGTGAGTTCCCAGAAGCTGGCGCGGGCCACGCGCGGACGCAACGTGATCCTGGTGATGGAACACACGAAAATGGCCACCCGCGAGTGGGCGCACGTGCTGGTGGTGGTGGAAGTTGACCTGGAGCGACAGAGCGAACGGCAGATTTCCGGCTGGGTGCCGAGCAGCGTCCTGGTGACCACGGCCACGCCCAACGGCGACCAGATCATCTACGGCGAGGCCGTGGATTCAGAAAATCAGGCGGAGCAGCGCGGCGGGCGGCGGCACGCGGACGAAGACGCAATGCGGCTCTACTACCGGCTGTATGAGTATTTTCCCAACTCGCCGCTGGCGGGTGAAGCGCTGTGGCGGGCCGCCGATATCCGCTGGCAGAGGGAAAAAGTCGATTCCCGGCTGCGTCCCTCATTTCGCGAAACGGACCCCGACATGCGCGAGGGGATGGACGAGACTACAGTCAAGCTGGTGCAGAAGAAGTTTCCGCATACCAAGTGGTCCGACCTGGCGGCCTATGACCTGATCGACAACAAACTTTGCGGCTCGTGGCGCGGGGAGATCAAGTGCCCGGAGAAGGAGTCCGAGCTGTACGAGAAATATGCGCGCGAGCATCCTCAATCACCCAAGGCGGCGGAAGCGCTGTACAACGCCGCGCGGCGGCAGGCGGCGCTGGTGGACATGTACAGAGCCGGCAAAGAGAACGACAAGAGCGAGAAAGCCAAACGGAAGAGCATGGAGCTGGCGCAGGAAATCGCGGCACGGTTTGCGGATACCGATTGGGGACCGCAAGCGCGGGAGCTGATGTACGCGCTGCAACAGGGGATTCCCACGTACGACGTCGAGAGTAAGAAACCCATCAGTTAACACTCCGGAGGGATTTTGCACGGCTACCTGCTTTCTGTCCTGCTGGGCATTATTGAAGGTCTCACAGAATTCCTGCCCGTCAGCTCGACGGCGCACCTGAGAATTAGCGAAGCGCTGCTGAACATCCATCTCGACGATCCGTTCTGGAAGATGTACACGATCGTGATCCAGCTGGGCGCGATCCTGTGCCTGCCGATCTACTTCCGGTCGCGGATTGCAAACTTCCTGGGGACATTCCCGCGCGGCGAGCGCCAGGACCGCACGGCGCTGACGCACCCTCTGACGCTGGTGCTGATCGCCTTCGTGTTCACGGCAGTGCCGTCACTGCTGTTGACCAAGGTGATCGGCAAGCACCTGGAGAGCCTCACCGTGATGGGCGTTTCCCTGCTTGTGGGCGGCGTAGTGATGTGGGTGGTGGATGCGATGTTCGGAACGCCGCGCGCGGGCAGCGGGTTCAAAACCGAGCGCATGGAGGACGTCACACTCTTTCAGGCGATCTGGATCGGGATTTGCCAGGTGGCGTCAGCGGTGTTTCCGGGGACGTCGCGGTCGATGTCGACGATTGCCGCGGGGCAGGTGGCGGGCATGTCACGCAGCTCGGCGCTGGAGTTTTCATTCTTCCTCTCCATGCCGACGATGATCGCGGCGACAGGATACGACTTGCTGAAGACGATGCACCCGAAGCACGGTGAGCCGCTCGGCGCGATGCCCACGAATGGGCACGAATGGACCATCCTCATCATCGGATTTGTGGTTTCGTTCATTGTGGCGCTGGCCGTGGTGGCGTGGTTCATGAACTGGGTGCGCAGGCACGGGTTCACGCCGTTTGCGATTTATCGGATTGTGGTGGGGATTGCGGTGCTGGTTTGGCTGCGCGGGCACGCCTAAAAATTACCAGCATTGCCAAGATTGCCGAAATTGAAAACCGGACACCTGCAACATCACAACCAGAATGAGCCTTAACACCCGCGAGTATTTCGTCCCGGAAGGGCTATCAAATTTGCCGCGGCACCGTCTGATAGGTGAGCTGGTGTCCAATTTCCGTCCCGGAGCGCGCCGATGAATCCTCGTTTTCTCCTGCCGGCAAGAGTTCTATTTTGTGTTCTGGCTGTAATCTCGGTGGTCGCATACCACGCGCCAAGGGCGCTGGCTGCGAGCCAAGGCAAGTCCGCACCGGACATCACGCCGGATACAGTCCTGCTCAAGATTCAACTGGATCAGAACCAGCCGCCGCTGGAGCTGACGCTCAAGCAGCTCATGGAGACTTACAGAATCCCCGGGCTGAGCGTCGCGGTGGTGGACAATTACCAGATTGTCTGGGCGAAGGGCTTTGGAGTGACCGAATACGGCGGCACAACTCCGGTTACAACCAGAACGTTGTTTCAGGCGGGCTCAATCTCAAAGCCCGTGGCGGCGGCAGGCGCAATGTGGCTGGTAGAGCGCGGGAAGCTGGCGCTGGACGAAGATGTCAACAGGAAGCTCAAGACGTGGAAGGTCCCGGAGAACGAATTCACCAAAGAGCAGAAGGTCACGCTGCGGCGGCTGATGAGCCACAGCGGCGGGTTGACGGTGCATGGATTTCCCGGATACGCGGTGAACGAGCCGGCGCCCACGCTGGTGCAGATCTTCAACGGCGAGAAGCCGGCCAATACGGCGCCGATTCGAGTGGACTTTGTGCCCGGCACCAAGATGCGCTATTCGGGCGGCGGGGTGACGATCGAGCAGCAGTTGATGATCGACGTGACGGGAAAGCCATTTCCGCAGTTCATGCAGCAGACGGTGCTGAGCAAGATCGGGATGACGGACAGCAGCTACGAGCAGCCGCTGCCCGCGGCACGCGCGGCGCTCACGGCAACGGGCACGCGCAACGACGGAATGTCCGTGGAAGGTCGCTGGCATATCTACCCGGAGATGGCCGCTGCCGGCCTGTGGACAACGCCGACGGACCTGGCGAAGTTCGGGATCGAGATAGCGCTTTCCAAGCAGGGCAAGGCGAACCATGTGCTAACCCAGAAGAGTGTGCAGGAGATGCTTAAGCCGCAGATCGCTGCCGAGGGCGGCGGCGACGAGCATGTTGGACTGGCATTTTTTCTAAAAGACAAGATGCCGGGTGAGTTCGGCCACAACGGCTCAGATGAAGGATTCCAGGCGCTGCTGACGATGAATTCGGAGACGGGCCGTGGCATCGTCATCATGGGGAATTCCGATGCGTTCTTCTTTGTGGCGCCGCACGTGGAAGAGGCGGTGCGCCAGGCACGGGGATGGAAGACCGTCGATAAGCCGCACTCGGCCAGCGAGGCGATCATGCTCCTATACCAGATGAAGGGTATGGAGGCGGCACTGGTCGCGTACGACCGCTTCAAGCAGGGAGTTGCCGGCTACGACAAGCCGAATGAAGGCACTCTGAACGGGCTGGGATACATGCTGCTGCGCGACAAGAAAGTTGACGAGGCGATCAAGACTTTTCAGCGCAATGTTCAGGAATTTCCGCAGGGGTGGAACTGCTATGACAGCCTGGGCGAGGCGTACATGGTGGCGGGGAAGAAAGATCTGGCGATCAAGAACTATGAGAAATCCCTGGAACTGAACCCGCAGAACATGAACGGCGTGGAGATGTTGAAGAAGCTGAAGGGGGAATAGGATCGGGAGATCAGGGGATCGGGAGATCGCACGTGATCGGATGATCGGAAAGCAAAGGGTCAGCGGCGGTCTCATAAAAAGCGGGCTCCTATTCTGGTAAAACAGGAACATGCCTAATCACTCCCTAGTCCGTTAGGACTACGTTTTTCCGTCCAATTTCCTGCCGTTGTTCCGTTATAATGAGCAGGCTCTGGTGTACTCTGGACTTTTGGCCGGTAAAAACGGCTTTTTGCAACCGGGAGCGACCGCTCGGGTTCTTATATAGATAAGAGCAGCTCTGGTTTCTGCTGGCTGAAGGACAGACCCAAAATGAAGTTCTTTCTGCGTGCGTTCACGCCTACCAAGAACCGGCGGCTCAATGAGCTGATCGGGCTCCTGTTGTTTGCCTCCGCGACACTCCTTTTCCTGGCCCTGGCCAGCTACTCGCCCATGGACCCCTCACTGAACACCGCGGGGACACCGGCGGGCGGGGCGCGCAACTGGATCGGCCTGTTTGGCGCCATGCTGAGCGACCTGCTGCTGCAGGCGCTGGGCGTCTTTGTCTTTGCGGCGCCGCTGATGATCGGCTTGCTGGCGCTGCGCTGGTTGAAGTCAAAGCCGGTGGCCTCGCCGGGCGCCAAGATGCTGGGCGCGGCGATCCTGCTGATCTTTGTGCCGGCGTTGCTGGCGCTGCTGCCGTGGCACTGGCGCTGGCTGCAAGCCGTGGCCATTGAAGGCTTGCTGGGCCGCATTGTGGGCGACGTGCTGCTGCACTACTTCAACACGGTGGGCGCCTACCTTGTCTGCGCAACCGTGGTGGCGGTGGCGCTGTACCTGGCGACCAAGTTTTCCGTTGCCGGCGCGCGCCTGTGGCTCAGCACGCGGTTTACCTTTGCCGTGGCGCTGTGGCAGCGCTTCCAGGATTGGCGAACGGCGAGAGCTGCGGCCCGTGCGAAGAAGAAAGCGCAGAAAGAGCTGGAGCGGCGGACGGGAGAAGAGCGGCGGCTTGAAGAGCGGCGGCTGGCCGCGGCAGGCCAGGCGGCGCTGTTGCAGCGGGCGCAGACCAGCGGCCTTCCATCCTCAGCTGCGAGCGGCGCAGGATCGGTGGGCGGCACGCAGAGCTTCGAGCGCACTTTCGCCGATATGGAGCCGGCAGGCGCTGGAAATCTTGTGGCGCAGCCGGCGCAGGCTATGACGGGCACGGCTTCGAGCGCTGCGGGCGCGAACGGTTCTGCAATCGAACCGGAGCCGGCCGTCGCCATTAATGCGCG
>Ga0070730_10005255_pt1 | contig 11198 bp, 8 predicted proteins | sample Coa_R1_3_FD_66447 | JGI IMG/M metagenome (GOLD analysis project Ga0070730, IMG submission 66447) | Surface soil microbial communities from Centralia Pennsylvania, which are recovering from an underground coalmine fire - Coalmine... | ecosystem: Environmental > Terrestrial > Soil > Unclassified ... | reverse complement strand
CCAGTGAGAATGTGCTCCGATGCTGGATGCTCTCTTCCACAACACGCATGAGGGCAGAGGCCGTAATCAGATCGACGCTTCGGATTGGCGAGCCCGACAAGTACTCGGTCAATTTCTTTAGATCGCTTTCCTTAAATGCGAGCGATTAACTAACCACACCTTTTCCGGTGCAGGGAACTATAGCATGCTGGTCTGGCGCAGCTTCCATTGATCGGGTAGCCAAGTCTGTAGGTCACTCATCGGCCATGCGGGCAGGTTCACCAGGAGTTGGGTGAAGTAGAGCTGTGGATCAATTTGATGTCGCCGGCAGGTGGCCGTGAAGCTGGACAGAATCGCCGCCGTGCGCCCCCCACGGGCGTTGCCACGAATAACGAATACTTCCTATTGAGTACTTGGCGCTTCATCTCCCTCTCGGAGCCGTTCTTGTCGATCCCCGCGTCGCGAGCGAAAAACAAAAAGATGGCCGCTGTGCGGGTCCTCTCCGATCACCGTTCGAACCCGCTCCGCCAATCGGTCGGAGTTACAGCGCATATCGGTCACTTCCGTGGCCAGCCAGATGCGCGCCGCCTGCGCTCGATCCAAGGAGTTCAAGCTGGGCAGCCCCCATCATGCTTCTGTCTCCAGCACCGCCAGCACTGCCCGCACATGACTCGCGTCGAATCCGGGCGCTACCATCAGACTACGACCGTTGCCGAGCCGAACTTCTATCGCGGCGTTGCCTCGGGCGGGCTCGGCTGCTGGTTTCGCGATCTTCACTTCAACGAACTTGTTCGACTCCGCTTGGCTCAGTCGTTCTCCAAGCTAAAGAAACTCTGCCTTCCCAGCCCGCGCTCGCGGCAAAACGCACTTATCGTTTGTCCCCTCCCTGCCTGCTCGGAAACGAGCCGCTGCCACTTCTTCCATATCTTTCTGCTACCTTGTTTTTGGGTCATCATCCCACGAGCTTGCTATCTCGTGCACACGCCGGCAAGATGGGGTCTGTTTATCGCTCACGACTCACATATCTCTTCCTCTCAGAAATAGCAGCTCTTAAATCGAGAGTGTCTTTGACATCCTTGCCCGACTGCTTCCCATCTCAAAATAAGACAAGAATGTAATTATTCAATTCAGGTTCGTTCGCGATTCTTAAATGAGGAGCTGAAAAATGCGACAAACATTGTTTTTGATTTCAACCCTCCTGCTTGCTGCCGGAATGCTGACAGCTCAAGCCACCGGCGGCGCGGGCGCGAGCGGCGGCGCGAGTATGGGCAGCGCAGGACAAGCTGGGACAGGCGCCGCAGGTCAGGGTACCGGCATGACAACCGGCGTGGGAACAACGGGTACGGCAACCGGAGCTACGAGCAGCTCTCCGCAGACTACAACTGGAACCGGAACTACGACTGGCACTACCGGCACCGTAGGAACTACCACGGGCACAGTCGGAACCACTACAGGCACGGTTGGGACTACTACCGAAACGGTGGGAACCACAACCGGCACCACGGCGCCTAGCACCCAAATACCTTCAACAACCACCGTCTCTCCAGCTCAGACCGGTACTACCGGCACGACCGGACCAACGACAGGGACCACGGGATCAACGACAGGGACGACTGGACCGGTAACTGGAACGACCGGACCAACGACGGGGACAACCGGGACAACAACGGGAACCACCGGAACGACTGGAACAACCACGACTCCCGGTGTTACAGGCACAACCGGCGTGGGAGTTAGTAACGGCAGCATGGGCACAACCGGAACCACAGGTACTACCGTTACCACGACTCCTTCCACCAGTCCACAAAACACCAGCCCACAGAACAACAATCCAGGGAGCACCGTTCCACACTAGCCTTTAGCTGGCATAGAGCTCGGATGGATTTGGTTCGGGCATGACGAAATTCTAACCACCTACCCGTGAACAAAGGAGATAGCGGGTAACTTGAAATGCCACTTCCTCTCCTGATTTGACGGCCCAAAATAAGCGCCGCGAAGTAAGAGTCGCGGCGCTTATTTCGTTAATCGCTTTGTGTTATTGCCACTCGAGGCGCAGTTCGCGGCTGGGGTAGATGGCTAAAATATCTTCTCCCTTGGGCGAGAAGCCGCCTTCGATCTGCTTGGTTTGACGATAGCCGCGGCTGGTCACGCGCACCTTAATGATATGGCTGCCTGCGGTGACCGGGATCGTGTTTTCATAGTGGGCGGAGATGACGCTTTTACCGCCCCATTTTTTCTTCACCACTCCGCCGCCGGTGAGGGGCGTGGTGTCAACCTCGTGGCCATCGATCCAGATGACCAATTCGCCGCGATGAAAGGTATGAACGCATTTCACTTCAAGGTTGGCCATATCTCCCGTTGGAGCCACAAAGGGAACAGAAGAGTGCGAAGGGGAAGGATGCGGAGAGGAATGTGGAAGGGAAGCGTTCCCTTGCGGTAGCTGCGTTTCCTGCGAAGCACCGGAGTGCAACCACAGCCAAAGGCCGGTCAGGGAAAGGCACAACAGAACCGCGCTAGCGGCCGCAAGCCGGAGTTTGGATGGTATTCGCTGGAAGAGTCCCGGTTGTTGTGCCGGCTCAGGAGAATCGGGTTCGCCGGCGGGATCTTCAGCGGCAGGAGCTGCAACGGAAAGACGCGAACTGGGCACAACCACGGTTCCGGACCTGTTTGCCAGGGCGGGCGCTGTGGCCGGTGAAATGCCGGATGGATGTCCCAGGCCGGGCTGCTCACTGGTAACTCGCGCCAGCGTGGTCTCACCCCAGGCGGTTGTCGTGGGGGCGGAGTTGCGGGAGCGCGGGCTTTGACCGGCAAGCAAATCGTCCAAGTCGCAAGCGAACTCGCGGCCGCTTTGGTAGCGGCCCGAAGGGAACTTCGCCAGCGCGCGGCCAATCACGTAATCGAAATCAGGCGAGAGCGTGGCGTTGAGTTGCGTGACCGGCGCCGGTTCATTGTTAACGACTTTGAACATCACCTCGCTGAGTGTTCCACCGATAAACGGCTTCACCCCACCCAGCAGGATGTAGAGAATGATTCCCAGGGAAAACAGGTCGGCGCGGCCATCCACCGGATGCCCTGAAAGTTGCTCGGGCGCCATGAAGGTCGGCGTTCCCAGCACCTGCCCGGCAATCGTGAAATCGGCAACCGCGAGTTTGGCAACGCCGAAGTCGGTGATTTTGGCGTGCAGGTCATTGGTCACGATGATGTTGGCCGGCTTGATGTCGCGATGAATAATGCCCTGGGAATGGGCGTAGTGCAGGGCTTCGGCAACTTGCTTCACCAGCTCGAGCGTGGTGGCGATGGGAGGACGCTGTACATGGGCAATGCTTTCTAAAGTAGTGCCGGCGATGTACTCCATGACAATGAAAGGAGTTTGCGTGGCCGGATCTTCGCCCACATCAAAAATGGTGACGATGCCGGGATGCGCCAGCTTGCCGGCTGCCTGGGCTTCGCGAAAGAACCGCCGCTTGTATTCGTCTTCTTCAGCAGACGAGGCTCCGCTGATGCTGATGACCTTCAGCGCCACCAGCCGGTCAATGCGCGGGTCGCGCGCCTGATACACCGTTCCCATGGCGCCGCGACCCAGCTCAGCAAGGATTTCATAACGTCCCAGTTGTTGCATAAACAGCCGTGCCCTTAGCGGGTAAGTTGGGGGAAGATTTTTTGCCTGTTGGCGATGCTAGCACAGCCCGGGCCGTTTATGGAGCAGGTAATGCTTTAACCTGAGGGTTCTTTCTGCGCGATCTTTTGGAGGGTACAACCAGTACATGGCTGCGGAAAACACAATCTTAAATCAATCTGGAGGAACGCGGCTGGCAGCCCATGGCTTCCGCAGCCCGGAACAAGTGGGCAAGTTGACGCTTGCCATGATTACCAAAGTCTTACCGCGACGATTACCAAAGTTTTATAAACAACGCTTGCGTGTTTTCTGTCTTGCGAGTAAGATAAGGATGTTCTTCAAAGCCGCACAGTTCCTTTGCTGTGCCAATCACGTAATACAAAGTTTTGGAAGCAGCCTGCTGGCACACCACGCCACGTGGCTTCATAACACTCGAACTTTCAGACCAGGTTGATGACGCGGTATTGCAAGCAAGGCAGCGGTCCTCGTTGCTGCCATCAAGCCTAGGCAGGTAAGCGGCTGGTTGAGGATTTTTCGTCGCACGCTCACTCCGCGGGCGATTGTAGTAACAAAGAGAATAAACGCACAATGGATACAAGTAATTTCTCGTCTGAGCCTCCCGGAAACTCCGGGGAGGATACGCCATTTTCCGCGCCCGAAGCTTCCGTGCCGCCTGCTGCTCCAGAGCCAGGCCAGCCTGAGGGAGCGGCGCCGGCTGCCCCGAATTCCCGTCCTAACGGCGGACGCAACAACTTCCGCAACCGGCGTTTCCGCGGGCGCAAACAAAACCGGCAGGGCGGCGGCCAGCAAAATCGCGGCAATGGGCAATCCAACGGCAACCGCGGCGTATTCACCGGCCCCATGGACCATAGCTACCGCCAGCAGAACAACAATGAGAACTCCGGCCACCAGGGCCAGGGCAGCAACCGCGGCGGTGGCGGCGGCTTTGGCCGGCGCAACCGCTTCCGGCAGCAATTCAAGGGGCGCAAAGGCACCAACCAGGTTGCAGGCTATCAGGGCCAGAATGAGATTCGCCCGGTAGACCCGGCCGCGTTACACGAAGACGCCGCCACCCGCATCTTTGCTTTTGTGGAAGACCTGTTCTTCATGACTAAGATCATGGATACGGCGCGCAAGCTGAACGTAAAAATTGCTTTTGTCAAGACCGTGGACGAGCTGATGGAGAAAGTGGAAATCCACGCCGACGAAAAACCGTCGCTGGTCATCTTCGACCTCAACAACGCCAACGCCAAGCCGCTGACCACGATTCCCAAAGTGAAATCAAAGCTGAAAAAAGGGACCTCGATCCTCGGCTTCGTCTCCCACGTGCAGGGCGACCTGAAGATGAAGGCCCAGGAAGCCGGCTGCGACAGCGTAATGCCGCGCTCCGCCTTTTCCCAGAACCTGCCCGCCCTGCTCCGCCGCCACGGCGCGCCAGAAGAGCCCGAGCAGGAATGAGGTTATTGAGTCATTGAGTCATTTTATGAACAACCTTCTTCCTGCGAGAAAGCTGAGCCTTATGTTTACTTCTTCAGTAACCACCCCACCCCTATTACATGAAGTAGTCCGCAATGTGATAAGTCACTTTTAAATCATAGACATACGGTTATGAGCGGGAGTAATCATCAGACATAAGAGGTTTGCTCCCCGCCCACATTTCCCTTACCTTTTTGATAAACAGAACTGACAGACAAATAGAGACGAAGGACTGAGAGCGCTGGTTACAAATTTTTCAAAGACCGATTAGGGACTTCCAAGCCCCGCATTCTTGAATGCTGGATACACTTCAACGTCAATGATGATCCACAACTCCTAAGAAGTGAAGGATTTGATATCAGTTGATAGATAATCCCAGCAACGGCACCTTGGAAGTGAAAATGAGACAGACAAAGACTGCCATACAGCCCCTAAATACGAAGCGTTCGTTGCTGTTCTTCTTCAAAAACAAAAATATATTCTTCTTCGAACGTCTGTTTGCGATGGTGTTTCCGCTGGGCCGACGCCGATGCGCCATGTTGCATCCTTGAGGCGTTGTCCTTACAGGGCTTCGTTTATTTTGGTTGCTTTCCCGGCGCTGACACTAGTCCGAAAACACTTCGCTTTTGCTGAGAACCGAGAACTGAGAACCGAGAACTAGTACAATGATGTAATAACTCATCCAATAATCTTATGGCATTAGATCCGCGACAGGTCAGGAAGTGGTTTTTGTATGCCGCCGTGGGACTGCTTGTTGTGGTCAGCGGATTTTATTTTTACGCCCGTTACCGCTTTCGTTCATTGGTGCACAACCTGCCCAAGCTGAATGCGGAGATTCAGAGCAGTTCGGAAGGATACACTTTTTCCAAATCGGAAAATGGCAGGACGTTGTTTACCGTTCATGCGGCCAAGACCGTGCAATACAAAGAGGGCGGGCGCGTCGAGCTTCACGATGTAAACATCATCGTGTACGGCAAGGAGTCCAACCGCTTCGACCAGATTTACGGATCGGATTTCGAATACGATCCGGCCTCAGGCGACGTGGTGGCGCAGGGCGACGTGCAGATTGACCTGGAGAACAACACTCAGGGCCCATCCGGGCCAGACCAGGCCCCGCCGCAAATTCTGAAAAACCTGGTGCACATCAAGACCCACGGATTGAATTTCAATCAGAAGAGCGGATACGCTGTGACCCAGGGGGTGGTGGAATTTCGCCTGCCCCAGGCCAGCGGCACGGCCGTGGGCGCCATTCTTGATTCCAAAAGCAGCACCCTTACTTTGCAATCGCAGGTCAACGTCACCACCGAAGGACCTAATCCGGCGAACATCATGGCGCAACACGCGGTCTTGACCAAGCTGCCGCGCCAGGCTGTGCTGCAAAAACCGCACATCACGGAAAAACAAAGCACCTTCGACAGCGACAAGCTGACCATCTTCCTGCGCGACGACAACACCGTGGAGCACATGCTGGCAGAAGGCGGATTGCATGCCGTCGAAGCGAAAACCGCGGCGGAAAATTACGACGTGCGCGCCGCGCAGGGGAACCTTACCATGGGAGAGCGCAATACCCTGCAGACCGCGGTTCTGAATGGAAATGTGGTGCTCGATTCTTCGGGCGAGCAGCCCATTCACAGCACGGCGGGCACGGCAGTGATTGATTTTGCCGCCGATCGCCATCCCAGCAAAATTCATGCCACTGAAGATGTCCACTTGCGGCAAGACCAGCCCGCCAAGCCGGGCAAGAGCGCGCAACAGATCGAACTCATCAGCGATGTGGTCGATCTTTTCACTGGAGCCAAGGGCGTATTTCAGAGCGCGGTGACGAGTGGCGCCGCCCGCATTGAAATTCAGCAGGCGCCCAGCGATGCTTCCAATGCGCCCAAGACTGTGGTCACGGCCGGACAATTTAACGCAACCTTCGACCCTCAGGGACGCATGAAGACCCTGCATGGCGAGCCGGATGCAAAGATCGTCTCGCCCAATCCCACTCCGCACCTTCCCGACAGGGTCAGCACCAGCCAGACGCTGGATGTGCTCTTTAATTCCAAATCCAACGAAAACGGCATCGAAAGTATTGTGCAGCAGGGCAACGTGCATTACACGGACGAAGAGCGCCAGGCATTTTCCGATCATGCCCGCTACACGCCCGCCGACCAGATGCTGAATCTTACCGGCTCTCCGCGCGTGTTGGATAACGACAAAAATGGCGCGAAGATGCAGACCACGGCGGTTACCATGCGTCTGAATCGCGGCACCGGCGATGCTTTTGCCGATGGCGAAGTGAAGACCACATACAACAACCTGAAGCCGCAGCCTTCAGGGGCAATGCTCTCTTCCGGCGACCCCATCCACGTTACCGCCAGGCACATGACCGCCGCCAAGGCCAGCGGTATTGCCCACTACACCGGCGACGTTCGCCTGTGGCAGGGTGAAAATGTCGTAGAAGCGCCGGCCATTGACTTCCAGCGCGAGCGCCGCTCCATGATGGCCCAGGGAACGCCGGCATCACAGGTGAAATCGGTTTTTGTGCAGACTGATCCGCACGGAAAGCAGAGCCCGGTGCACGTTACCTCCAACCGCCTGACGTATGCCGATGAGGAGCGCAAGGCCCGCTTTGAAGGCAGCGTTTTCATGACCTCGAGCGATGGCACGATGAAGGCTGACCGCATGGATCTTTATCTGACGAAGGGGGCGCCATCGGCAAGCGCACAAGCTGACACTCCGCCTCCCAACACACCATCCCAGATGCCAAGCCAGATTGATCACGCCATTGCCGAGGGCAACGTCTACTTGCAGCAGCCTAACCGCAATGCCCAGGGCGAAAAGCTGGTTTATACCGCGGACCAGAGCAAATATGTGCTGACCGGAACTTCTTCCACTCCGCCGAGTTTATTCGATGCAGAGCGCGGCACCGTGCACGGCGACACGCTGACTTTTTACAGCCAGGATGACCGCGTGCTGGTGGAAAGCTCAACTTCGGTCCGGGCAGTGACACAAACACGGGTAAAATAACGGATTGGATAAAAAGCATTCCATATCGGCAAGAATCAGCACTCTGTCGACCGAGCAACTGGGCAAGGCGTATGGCGGACGCCGCGTGGTCAATGGCGTCAGCCTGAAGATGAACCAGGGAGAGGTAGTAGGGTTGCTGGGGCCGAATGGCGCCGGCAAGACCACGACGTTCTACATGATTGTGGGCCTCACATCGCCTGATTCGGGCCGCATTCTTCTCAATCGAACCGATATTACCGATGTCCCCATGTATTTGCGCGCCCGGGTACACCACATCAGCTATCTTCCGCAAGAGCCTTCGGTTTTTCGCAAGCTCACGGTGGAAGAGAACATCATGGCGGTGCTGGAGGCGCAGTCGCTTTCCTGGCACGAGCGCCGGGAACGCATGGAAAAGCTGATTGACCAGCTTGGTCTGGGTTACATCCGCAGAAACAAGGGCTATGCGCTCTCCGGTGGGGAACGCCGCCGCGTGGAGATCGCGCGCGCGCTTTGCATCCGGCCAACCTTCATCCTGCTCGATGAACCATTTTCCGGCATTGACCCCATCGCGGTGCTGGATTTGCAGAAGATTATCTTCGATCTAAAAGCCTCGGGCATCGGGGTGCTGATTACCGACCATAACGTGCGCGAAACCCTCTCGGTCACCGACCGCGCTTATATCATCAACGAGGGCAGAATCTTTCGCACCGGTACGCCGGAACAACTCGGCAACGATCCTGAGGTCAAACGCGTCTATTTAGGGGAGAGTTTCTCGTTGGTCTGACAGCGAGGTGAGGTCAGGCCGGAGCTTGTGTCAGGGCACAACTTTAGTTGTGCCGGAAAGATCAGCAAATTGAGGGCTTCAGAGCGTGCGTGAGAACCCAAAAATCGGCTTGGTTGACCCACAACATATTGCATTTGCCAAGCATTGTGATCGCAATATCTGACACGAAAACCTAGTTCTCACACACGCTCTTCAGCCCCTGAGGTTCTTGGGAAGGGAACATGTGCACACCGCAAACTCCAAGTATCTTCTGGACATCCAACCTCAGTGGCTGAAGTCGAATGATTCGAGACGTTTTGCGGCACGGATGAATCCGTGCCCCTGACAAATCATCCCTAATGTCAAGATGCGTCAAGTAACTGAATAAAAGTGTAAAAGTTCCTTAATTAGGTGCAATTTATCTTCCAAACTGGGAGATAATAGGAGTAATTTAAATCCTGCAATTATTCTTCTCATGGTCTTACTGCAGCCGAGATTAAACGTCCGATTGAGCCAGAAACAGGTGCTGACGCCCGGTCTGGTGCAGATGGTCAGCGTGCTGGCGCTGAACAAGCTTGAGCTCCGCGACATGATTACGGCGGAGATGGTAGAGAACCCGGTATTAGAAGAACTGGAAGCAACCGTGCCGCTGCTGGATGAGGTTTCCCAGCGGGAGGAGGACCGCGACCGGCTTTCTTCGCCCGCGACCGCGGAGGAGACCCCGCCGAAGGAGGAGGCGAAAGATCCCTTCGATGAAGTTGATTTCGGCGCCTACTTCCAGGAATATCTTGATCCCGGCTATCGCAGCCGGCAGGAGTGGGAAGAGGTCGAGAAGCCTTCGTTTGAGAATTTTCTTTCCCGCCCGGCTACACTCACCGACCATCTGATGTGGCAGCTTTCTGCCATGCGCCTGAAGGAAGAGGTGGCCGAGGCCGCCGAGTTGGTCATTGGCAATCTGAACGAAGAAGGCTATCTGACAGCTTCTGAAGATGAGCTGATGGGTGTGGTTGCTCCTGAAGGGGAAGCCGCCGAACCCGAGGCCGACATGAAGAAAGAAAAGGCTTCGGGGGTAAGCAGCAGTGAGCTGGCAGAAATCTGGGGAGAGAATCCAAATCCCGAAATGGAGCAAGACGTTTCCGCTGCGTCCGCTCATGAGCAGGCCGTGAATGGCAAAGCGGCGGAAGAACCTAAGGCAGAGGCAATTTCCCAACCGATACAATCCCCTTCCAACAAAGTTGTGCAGATGCCCGCCCCCAAACCCAACTTCACGGTCGAACAGTTGCGAGAGGCCATCCAGATCGTGCAGCAAATGGATCCTGTGGGCGTTGCCGCGCGCGACCTGCGCGAATGTCTGCTGGCGCAAATTCACCACCATCAGCACGTTGAGGAAGACCTGAACGGGGAAGAGGGCGAGAACCGCCAGTTATTGGCCGATTGTGCGGCGCTGCTGAGCAACCATCTCAAGGCCCTGCAGAAGAAAGAATTCAAGGATATTGCCAAAGCCATGGGCCGCCCGCTGGAGGCGGTGATGCAGGCGGTGGAGTATATCAAGCGCCTCGATCCGCGTCCCGGCTTGCGCTACAACATTGTGCAGGCGCGGCTGATCGAACCGGATGTGGCAATTTTCAAGCAGGGCGACGACTACATGGTGCTGATGAACGATGAAGACCTGCCTCAGTTGCGCCTCAATCCCGCTTACAAGAAACTGCTGCACCGTGAAGCAGCGGAAAAAGACGTGCGCGTCTATGTGAAGGAACGCTACAAGTCGGCGATCCAGCTTATCAAGAACATCGAGCAGCGCAAGCAAACCATCCTGAAAGTTTGTTATGCCATTATCCGGCGGCAACGCGACTTCCTGGATTTCGGCATGGACCAGCTCAAGCCCATGATGATCAAGGATGTTGCCGAAGAGATTGGGGTGCATCCTTCCACCGTGAGCCGCGCCGTGGCCAGCAAGTATGCGCACACGCCGCAAGGGGTCTTCGAGCTGCGTTATTTCTTCAGCGAGAGCGTCAATGGGCCAGAGGGCGAGGGCATGTCGCTGCTCATCCTCAAACGCAAGGTCAAGAAGCTGATCGAGGAGGAGGACCCAAGTAGGCCATTGACGGACGAACAAATCACCCGCATACTGCAATCACAAGGGATCCAGGTCACGCGACGGACGGTGGCCAAATACCGCGAAGACATGCGTATCCCCAGTACGCATCAACGGCGGGTAAAAGACTGATTTGCATTACGGGAGGTGACGGGAAAACAGAATATTGCCTCAGCGCATCGAAGCTATAACCGGTTTGAAAAAAATAAAAACGATGACCCTACACGAATTACCCCATAAGGAGGCAGTTCGATGAACGTTGAGTACACCGGCAGACA
>Ga0070730_10005254_pt1 | contig 11199 bp, 9 predicted proteins | sample Coa_R1_3_FD_66447 | JGI IMG/M metagenome (GOLD analysis project Ga0070730, IMG submission 66447) | Surface soil microbial communities from Centralia Pennsylvania, which are recovering from an underground coalmine fire - Coalmine... | ecosystem: Environmental > Terrestrial > Soil > Unclassified ... | reverse complement strand
CGACCTGCACGCGTTGTACCGCTCGGCCGACGAAGCGCTCTACAGCGCCAAGGACGCCGGCCGAGCCCGCGTAGTCGCGTCGCAAGCCTCGCCCGCGCTCGCGCCCGAGAGCTACTAGCCAGGGCCGAAGGCCGCTTCGGGCGGGCCGATGCGTCACCGTCAACCCCTAACGGGTGTCCCGAAGGGGTGTGCAGAGCAGAGTCCCCGCACCGGCTCAGGCCGCCTGGGACTTGAGCGACGGAGGACGCTTCGGGGCGGGCCGATGCATCACGGTCTCCCCGAAGGGGTCTCCCCGAAGGGTCTCCCCGCAGGGGTCTCCCCGCAGGCGTCTCCCCGCAGGCGTCTCCCCGAAGGGCGTCTCCCCGCAGGCGTCTCCCCGCAGGGGTCTCCCCGCAGGCGTCTCTCCGAAGGGCGTCTCTCCGAAGGGCGTCTACCCGAAGGCGTCTACCCGAAGGCGTCTACCCGAAGGCGTTCCCCCCGAAGGGAACGGGCGCTTGGACTCAGGCTGCCCGGGGCTTCGGGGACTCGAACGGGACGATGCGCAGCCCGGGGACGTCGGGCGTCACGTCTGCGACGAGCTGGGGGCCATTCGCCATCCGGTAACCGGCGATGACCGCGGCGAGCCGCTTGGCCAGGATCGTGAGCTCTTCGGCCGCGTGCTGCGTGCTGGAGGTCGCGACGAAGTTCTGATTGGTGACCCGGCTGATGTCGCTCATGGCCGCCACGATCTGGTCCATCCCGATCGAGTGCTGCCGCACCGCGGCACTGATCTGCTGCGCGGACGTCGAGGCGTCCTGAATGACGCTGGCCAGGCCAGTAATCGTTTCACCCGCGCGGTCGATCAGGTGCGTGCCCGCGTCGACGCCCTTGGTGCCTTGCTCGGTGGCCATCACGGCCGCGTTGGTCGCGCGCTGGACGTCGGACAGAATGGCCCGCACCTGGGCCGTGGCCGCCTTGGACTGTTCGGCCAGGACTCGAATTTCCTGAGCGACGACCGCGAAGCCGCGACCGTGCTCGCCGGCCCGGGACGCCTCGATGGCAGCGTTGAGCGCGAGCATGTTGGACTGGTCGGCCAGGTCGCCGACGGTGGCAATGATTTCGCCAATCAGCTGACTCTGTTCGGACAGCGCCAGGATCTGGTCGGCAATGGACTCGACCTTCTCGCGAATGTTGGCCATGCCGACGGTGGCGTCCTGTACCGCGGTCACGCCCGCCGCGGCGATGCGGTCCGCCTCGCGCGATGTGGCGGCAACGGATTCCGCCAGCTGGGTCGCCGCCTGTGACGAAGCCTTGACCTCTTCGACCGTGGCGCTGGTTTCGGCGATCGCCGCCGCCTGTGCCGTCGCACCTGCCGACTGCTGGGCGACCGCGGCCAGAATGGCCTCGCCGGCGCCCTCCAGGCTCTGCGCGCCGCTCTGGACTTCGCCCGTCAACTGGCGCAACTGGACCAGCATCGTGCCGATCGCTTCGGCCATGTCGCCAAGCTCGTCCTGCGTATTGACCGTGATGGTCTGATCCAGATTACCGGTGGCCAGCGCCCGAGCGGCGTCGGCGACCTGCCGCACCGTCAAGGCCATGGGCCGCGTCAGCAAGGCGGACAGAAGACCCGCAAAGAGCACGCCGGCGACCGCGGCCAGCACGGCCGAGCGCAGGAAATCGCGTGCCGCGGCCTCGAACGTCTGCTCAGGCAGCGCCGCGACGTACACCCAGTTCGTCAACGACAGCGGGACAGACAGGACGTGATACTGGTTCTGGTCCACGCGCCAATCCACGGTCATCCGCGAATTCGTGCCGATCAGCGGGGTCAAGTCAGTCAGCCCGAGCGGGTCGGGGGCCGGGTTGTTTCCCCAGCGTTGATCTTTGGTCAGGCTCCTGGCGGTATCCGGCGACAGCGCCACGATGGGCCGCAGCAGCCAGGTCGGGTCCTGGGCACTGGCGATGACCAGGCCCTGGTCGTCGATCAGGAGCCCGGTCGCTCCCGCACCAACCCGGCCGCGAGTCTGCTCGATCCACTGCTGTGGTTCGGCGACACCCGAGCGGCCTTGCATGACGCCGATCACCTGGCCGTCGCTGCCGATTATCGGGGCGGCGCGGAACAGCGAGGTTGCACCGTCGGTGAGTGCGACGGCGACGCCGCTGATGAAGGTCTGCCCGGTCATGCCGGCCTGGAAGTAGTCGCGCTGCTTGAGGTTCTTGCCGACATTCGGCGGCAGCGTGCTGAGCACGATGGTGCCGCCGCTGTCCAGCAGGGAGATGCTGAGCACGTCTTCACCCGCACCGCGGACGATGTCTATGGCGTCCTGGGCCGCTCGAACGTCCGCGGGGTCAGCCGCCGGGCCGGCCTCCAGCGTTCGCCGAATGACCGGCAGCGCCGCCAGGGATTGAATATCCGAGAGGCTCCTGGCATTCCAGCCATCGACCTGGTTGGCAAGGAGCAAGCCATCGGAGTACAGCGCGGCCTCTGCCTGTTGCTTGAGTCCGGCCGACGCCAGCGTAAAGCCAAGGGTCGTCAGTCCGACCGCCACCGCGGCGGCGACGCCAACACACAGGCCCACGAGCTTTGCAGCCACCGGCCAGGACCGCAGTCGCATGAAACTCGCGCGGCCGCGCCGCTTCGGGTTGCTCACATTCGATTGCCGAACCACGTGTGGTGTACTCCCTGAGGCGAGTCGACTCAGACGGTGTGACGCGCTCTGGCCATAGAATCGGCCGGCGTCGCGGCGACCTAAAGCAACTCACGGCTTTGTGTCGGCTTTGGTGCATCGCCCGGGATCGCCCGGCGTCTGGTAAGGAATCGGCGGAGGCGGCCGATACTTGGCCCAGATGGCAACTGTGCTGACCTTTCGACCGCGGTCCGTTCCGCGTGTCCCGACTTCAGCGACGCTCACCGGTAGGACCTACGCTGGGCGCGTGACCCGCGCTCGCGGGTCACGCGCCGTCGTGGGGCGCCGCGCTTCGATGCTCAGCGAGCTGACGCTGCCCGCGGCGTGGGCCGGCCTCACGACCTTCCTCTGGTACGCAGTTGGTATGGTGCCGCTGCAGATCGCGGTGATCGGCCAGTTCGGCCTCGATCGCGCGCAGGTGTCGAGTTGGATGTTCATCATCTGGGCAACCGGGGCAGTCTCCTCAGTCGTCCTGTCGATGGTGTACCGCCAGCCGCTGGCGACCACCTCCAGCTTGTCGGCGCTGATCTTTCTGGGCACACTCTCGGGCCGTTTCGGTTTCGACGACATTGCCGGGGCGGGACTGATGGCGGGCATCCTGGTCGTTGTGCTGGCAACACTCGGCTTTGGTCGACGGCTGCTGGCGTGGCTGCCGATGCCGCTGGCGATGGCCATGCTGGCGGGCAGCATCATGGGTGATGTCATCAATGTCGTCGGGACAAGCGTGTCTGACGCGGCGGTCGCCGGTACGACGGTGGCGGCGTATATCGTGGGCCGAGCGTTGCGCAATCCGCGTCTGCCACCACTCGGCCTGGCGCTCGTGGTCGGTGGAATCGCGGTGGTCCTGATGCACACCGCTACCCCGGTCCCGGTGGATTGGACGCTCCCGAGCCTCGTCGTGCCGACGATGCATTTTTCGGTGAGCAGTTTCCTCGCGGTCAGCTTGCCGCTGATCGTCCTGTCGATTGGTCTGGGCAACGTGCAGGGCCTGGGCTACCTGAGCGAGCAAGGCTACAAGGTGTCCGCCGATCGGGTCACTCTGGTCCTCGGCCTGAACACCATCGTGAACGCCCTTTTTGGTGGGCACACCGCGCAGGTCTCGCGCAACGGCATTCCGATCATGGCCAGCCCCGAAGCCGGCCCGATGAACGGACGCTACTGGGCCTCGTTACTGGTCGCCCCGGGCATGCTCGTCATCGCCTTCGCGGCGGCGCCGGTGACTTCGCTGTTCGCCATTCTGCCGCACAGCTACATCATCACGCTGGCTGGCCTGGCCATCCTGCCCTCCTTCCAGGACGCCATCGAGCGCGCCTTTGGGGGCACGTTGCGCTTTGGCGCCCTGGTCTCGTTTCTGGTCGCGGCTACGCCATTTGCCCTGTTCGGCATCACCTCGGCGTTCTGGGCGCTCGTCGCGGGTGTCCTCACCGCGTTCGTCACCGACCGCGCGCAACTCATGACCCACTGGAACGGCGAGCACACGGGCAGCCAGCGCCGCCGGTTGCGTTTGGCGGTGATGATCCGTCCCGAGGGCACCGTCCACTTGGCGGGCGATCAACGGACGCCGATTCACGCGACGATCCGCAACATCAGCGCCCACGGCTTGCTGGTCCATTCGCAGCAGCAACTGGTGGCTGGCACGCAGCTGGAGTTCCTGTTCCGGACGCCAGGGGGCGCCGAGCTGAGCATGCGCGCCGACGTACGGCACGTCCAGCACCTGCAGATTGAATCACCCGAGATCTGGGAGGCCGGCTGCGAGTTCCGCGAAGCGGACCTCGACCGACGCGAACAACTGGTACGGTTTGTGGTCAACCACCAGGACGTCGCCCAGCGCACGCTTCTCAAAGCCAGCTAGCGGCCAATCAATCCCTGCTACGCTTGGACGACATGATCACTGGCGTCCATGCCATCATCTTCAACCCGGACGCGGACGGCGTCCGGGCGTTTTTCCGAGACACGCTGGGGTTTCCGTCGGTCGACGCGGGGGGTGGCTGGCTGATCTTCGCGCTGCCGCCGGCCGAGCTCGGCATCCATCCGACCGACACGGCGGGCAATCACGAGCTGTACTTGATGTGCGACGACATCGACAAGACCGTCGAAGAATTGCAGGCCAAAGGGGTGGAGTTCCTCAAGCCCATCACAGAGGCTGGGTTCGGCCGGATGACGTCCTTCAAGATTCCCGGTGGAGCTGAGCTGGCAATCTACCAGCCGCGGCATCCCACGGCGACTCAGTAGCCGGGTTGACTCCGCGACCGTCACCGGCAGCGCAAGCGGCCCTCCTGGAACAGCTACGCGCCGCGCTCGAACCGGTGATTCTGGCGGAGAATATATCGCTCGCGTTCTGCGTTCAGCCCGGGCTTCGCTTGCGCCGCACGTTTGGGCGCTGCACCTGGACGGCTCCGGGCATGCCGCCCGTCATCTCGGTGCGCTGTACGGTCGATGGCGACCGAACGCGCTGGCGGCCCCGCGGCGCCATCGTGGGCACGCTGCTGCACGAGCTGGCGCACGTTCGCTATCGGTCCCACGGCCCGCGCTTCTGGGCGCTCCACCGGCGGCTGGTCGATCGCGCCGCGGCCGCCGGTCTGTACGATCCCGCCGATCGGGATCCCGCCGAGCGCGCGCGCGGCGACGAGAAGCTCGCCGGCTCGGCCGCGCGCCCAATTGCGCTGGCGGCTCGACAGGCCCGCCGCGAGCGCGCCCGCGCGAACTGCGCCGCCATGGCAGCCTGGCGTGTCGGCGCCGTCGCTCGGATCAGTACCCGCCGCGGCGCCCTGGCCGGGGCCTGGGTCCGCATCACCGGCCTGGGGCGAACCCGCCTGCTCGTCGAGACCGCCGACAAACGCCGCTACCGGGTCGCTCCGGGTATGCTCGTCGCCGCGACGTCATGACCGACATTCAGGACACGCCGTCGATCGTCGATCTGGACATCACGCGCTTTCGCGGCGGGCAGGTGCTGCGCTATGCGGACCTCACGGGTGAGGAAAAACGTGACTACCTCTTCGACACCGGTATTCGGGCGACGGCGTACGCGAACGGACTGCCGGATGTGCACCTGGGGCTGTTTGCGGGCGCCGAGGCGGTGGGTGCCTCGGTCGTCCACAATTTACTGCGCGACACCGTCACCCGGATCAGCGACGAACTGGAGACGCCCAAGCACAAGCTCTTCCACAGCTTCGGCACCACCGCGAAGATCCGCTTCACGCCGGAGTCCAGCACCCCGTACACCGGCATCTTCCAGGAGCTCGCGCATGGGCTGGCTCGATTCTCGTACGCGGGTCCGGTGGATTTGATCGGCATCGTGCCCGGCCTGGGGCTCAAGTTCCCGGTGGACGGGGATCGTCCGTCCGCTAACGTGGTGGTGATGCGGATGCTCGATCCACAATCGGTCCACTCCGTCTTCCACAATCCGTTCACCAATATCCTGCCACCGCCGAGTCCGCTCAACGTGACAATGAAGTTGGTCAACGAATACTTCGAGACGGTCGTCACCGACGGCCACGGCCTGCATCAACCGGTGGACAATTTTGCGCGCATCCGCGTCAGCGGACTGCCCGTCGATGCACCACCGACGGCGCCGTATCGACTCATCCTGGTGCCGACCGACGCTGCGCGCAACGCCAGCGATCCGCGCCTCGACTTCCGTGACGACCTGGCCGCCAACCTGCCGGCGGAGACGACGATCTACACGGTGTATAGCCTCGATGAGCCGGAGGAACGTGCGCTCAATGTCCGGTCAGTGGACGAGCTGATTCCGCACGCGCGCACGATCGGCGCCATCACCACCGAGTCGGAGTTCATCGCCTCAACGTATGGCGATTACCGGCTGTTCTTCAAACACAGCGACGTCTATTTGCGCCCGGAGCGCTAGCGTCCAGCCAGCCGGGGCATCACCGCCGCGACCGCGTCGGCGTCGCCGCTGCTGATCTCGAGGTACGTGAAACCCCAGCGCTCGCGTGCATCTTCGAGTTGCTCGACGATCTGCTGGACGGTGCCGATCGCCACGTGCGGCGACTCGAGCACGTCGTCAACGGTGATCTGGTCGACGTCCGCCAGACGATCCGGGACACTCGCCCACTCGGCCAGCAGCTGGCGCGCGGTGCCGGCGCGGTCGTCGGTCAGCCGAACGTCGCGCAGCGTCATGTTCAATTCGATCTGGCTGAACCGGTCCCCGGCCGCTTCCCGGATGTAGCGCACCTTGTTGTCGACCGCCGCGCGGCTGATCTTGGGCATGTCGACGCGACCGTCCGCGGTGGCTGGAGTCGACACGCTGATGATGTCGGCGAGACGCCCGGCGATCGCCAGGATGCGCGGGGACCCACCCGCCGCCAGGATCGGGATCGGCCGGGGGTGTCTGGGCAGCGGCCGGTACGCGTGCAACTGGAAGAAGCGGCCCTCGAATGTAAACGGCTCGGTGGCGGACAGCAGGCCCTTCAGGACCTGGAGGTACTCTTCGAAGCGCGCCACGCGCACGCCCGCCGAGTCATACTGCAGGCCCGCCTGGGCATATTCGCGCTTGGCCCAGCCGGCGCCGACGCCCAGTTCGAGGCGGCCCCCGGTCAACAGGTGCACGCTGGCGGCCTCCTGAGCGAGCACGCCCGGTGGGCGGAAGTCCTGATTGAGCACGTACGGACTGAGCGTGATGTGGCTGGTCGCGGCTGCCGCCGCCATGAGCGCCGGGAACGTCGAGAGTCGGCTGAGATGGTCCGGAATGAGAAACGACGCATAGCCGGTGTCCTCGGCACGGCGCGCCAGGGCAGCCCACGCGCGCGGGTCGTGGACGTTCTCGGCCTGCATGCCGAAACGGAACGGCCGACTCACGCTATTTCAGGCGTTTCCCTCGGCCCGCTGCATGCGGACGCCACCGCGCGGCGTGTTGCCCGAGACGCGGCTGATATCAATGATGAGCGCGGCGCCGATGCGGCCCGGATCGTGTTTCTGCTCGACCTCCGGGCTCAGCTCGAACACCCGGTCGCGGACCTCCGGGTCCGACTCGAAGTGGGCCCGACCCTCGAAGGTCAGGTTCGCGCGCGCCGGTGGGTCGCGATACATCAACGTCATGTGCGGGTTCTTCTTGAGCGCATTGGCCATGCCGCCGTTGGCATGTCGCACCCAGATACTCAACTGGGTGTCACTGTAGGCCTGCGTACTGCCGCGCAGTGACAGATTCGGCGCACCCTTCTCATCGGTGTACGCCACGATCATCGGCGTGTTGTTGGCCAGCGCTGAGTTGACCAGGCCCTTGACAAACTCAGGAATGCGATCGGTGGTCGGCGCCGGCGCACCACCCGTGTTGACCTGCTCGATTCGCGTGATCTGATCGTGGTCGTTGAAGAAGAATGTCAGGCTGACGGAACTCAGCAGACCCCCGCCGATGTCGGCGGTGACTTTCACGGCTTGGCCGTCGGCTATCGGGTTGGACCACGGCGCGGAGCGATACACACCCGTCATGACCCCGATGCCGGTGATCATCTTGACGGTCTCGTCGTACCCCTTGAATTCCTCGTGGCCATTGCCCCACATGTGAGCACCGATGGTGTCGAGCACGACATCCGGCGCGAGGTGCCGGGCAGCGCTCTCGCTGGCCGAGTTCTCGCCTGTTCGTAGCGCCTTGAGGTATGCCTCGACCGCGCGCACTCGAGGTTGCAGCACGCGCTATACCCGTGCGGCCAAACTCTCGGGGGTGACGTTTTCTTTCTCGGTCACCTGGTGGATGACGAAGTCGAAGGTGCCGCGCTGGCTGCCGTCGGCGAGGTCCTCGACCTGCACTTCGAGCTCGCGCATGTAGAAGTTGTCCTTGACCCGAGCGGCATCGTCCGAGAAATACAACTGGGTTGTATATGGCCGGCTCACGCCCTGCACCTTGACGTGCATGTGTTTGGCCTGGCGGGGTTCGTAGCAGGCCGGCATGATTGTTTCCACGCTGTAGGTGCCAGTCTCATCGGTAAAGACGTGGCCGCGCAGATGATTGCCAACCATGTCGTAGTTGCCGACGTCGTCCGACTGCCAGAAATCCAGGACGGCCCCCGGAATGGGCACGCCACGCTCGTTAAGCACGCGGCCGGTCAGCAGCAGGCGCGTGCCGGTGATGCCGGGCTCGATGAGCGACGCGCGATGCGGTGAGGCGCACTTGTAGTACGGGCCTTCGATCTGGGTCGGTGTGAGGGTCAATTCAGCGGTGTCCTGCTGCGTTGTCATCGATCGTGCTCCCTGTGAGTAAATGCAATCACGCTAGCCACATATTGCGGTCGTTTGTCGCCGTCGACAGGAAATACTTCATATCCATCACGTTCGGTCGCATGATGTCGATATCCGGATAGGCCGTGATCGCCATGGCGAACGACGAGTCGAGGAGGAAGTCGTTGATCTGTCCGTACAGCACTTTCCGCTTCGCTGGATCCGGTTCGGTGGCGACGCCGGAGGCCAACTGGGTCCATTTGTCATCGTAGAATCCGCCGCCGTTTGACGCGTAGCCGAAGGTCCGGCTGAGCGCAAACTCGGACCCAGCTTCCGACAACTGGCAGAAGGCCCCGGCACTCAGGCGCATCCCGCCGAACGGGGGGTTCATGCCCAGGCCTTGCTGGGTGAACGTCGGCGGGTCAGTCGGCTTGAGGTTCGTCTTGACGCCGATCTTGGCCAGGTCGCCCTGGATGATCGTCGCCAGGGCCTCGTACTCCGCGGCGTAGCCGGCCAGGGCCCAGCTAATGTCGAATTCGATGCCGGTCAGGCCCGACTGGGTGATCAGCGACTTCGCCTTGTCGAGGTCGTACGCGTAGGCCTTGTTCTTCTCGGCATCGAACGCCGGCGACGACTTGGCCCAGGGCAGGGCCCGCGGCTCGCCCGTAAAGCCCTTCATCACGGTGTCGGTGAAGCGTTTGCGATCGATCGCGTAGTTGATCGCCTGGCGCAGCAGTTTGTTGTCGGTCGGCGGCTTGCCAGCATTCACGGTGCCGTAGAAGAACTGGCCGAGGTCGTGCGTCTGGTAGAGCTTGTACTTGGGATCAGCCTTGAGGCGATCGGCGTCTGGGATCGGGACCAGATCGGCCAGGTCCAGCGCACCCGCCTCCAGCGCGGCGACCATGGCCTGGGCGTCGCGGTAGATGCTGATCTGGACTCCGTCCACATACGGGTGGCCGCTCTCCCAGTAGTTGGGGTTTTTGACCAGGTTGAAGTGGTCGCCCGGCACCCACTCGACGAACTTGAAGGGACCCGTGCCGACGACTTTGGTGGTCGCGTCGGGGCCTTCCATGGTGTCCTTGTCGAGGATGCGCAGGTATTGCAGAAAATCGAACACCCCCGGGCGCGGCTTCTCCGACTTCAGGATGATGGTGTTCTTGTCTGGCTTGTCCCAACTGGTCCACCAGGCACTGCCGACCGCCACCACGGCCGCGAAGCCATTTTTTGGATCCCGCGCGCGCAACAGGTTATATTCGACGTCGTCGCTGGTGAACTCGCGTCCGGAGTGGAATTGGACCCCCTTGCGGAGGTTCAACTTGATCTGGGTGTTGTCCGTGCTCTGCTCCCAGCTTTCGGCCAGGCGCGGCATGATCGTCAAGTCATCGTCGTAGTCGATCAACATTTCGTTGACCTGACCGAGCGTGTTGTTTGAAACAGGCGACCACAGAATCGCGTCGATGGTGACCAGGTCACCTACCTGGCCCCAGCGCACGGTGCCGCCCGTCTTGATCGCTTGCGCTGGCTTGGCGGGCGCCGCCACGGTGGCCGCGGCGACTGGAGCGGACGTGGCGGCCCCAGCCGGAGCGGTCGTGGCCGCGGCGGCGGGAGGTGGCGCCGTCGTCGCCGCGGGCTTGGCGGCGGCCGGCGCGGCGGTCGGCGCCGCTGGGGCGGCCGGGGCCGCCGGGCCACACGCCGCCAGGAGCGCTGCCCCCGTCGCCGACACCAGCAAACCCAGCGCCGCGCGTCGACTCACCGTCACGCTGTTCGGCTGCGTCATTGGCTCCGTATCCCGCATATCATTCTCCCCGGACACGCGAACGTTGGACTCCCGCGACGGGCGCGGTCAATCCGCACCTGCCGATCATCTGATCGCTTCTGCCGATGTGACCGTCTCGGCGCGGGTTTGCGCGCCCCAGTCCGCCAGGAACACCGCGGCGAAGTCCAGAAAGGTGGCCATCGCGCGGGTGTGCGGGCCGCCATCGGACCATGCCAGCGCCATAGCATAGCGCAGGCGCGGGCCGTCGATCGTCAGCGCGACCACTTTGTCGGCGTTGCGGCGGGCGATGTTCGCACCGGTAATGCCGATGCCGACGCCTTCGGCGGCGAGTCCGATGAGCGTCGCCGGGTCGTCGGCTTCGAAGCTCACCAGCGGCTCGTAGCCATGGGCGCGAAAGCCGCGCTCGATGATCCGTCGCGGCGCCTCGTCGGGCGACGTCAGGATCAGCCGCTCGGCGGCGATCTCGTCGAGGGTAACGCTGGCCTGTCGGGCGAACGGGTGCTGCGGCGACACCACGACCACGAGGTCGCGCACGAACAGCGGACGCGTCGAGATGCCCGGTGGGAGGTCGCCGCCCTCGGGTGGCAC
>Ga0070730_10005253_pt1 | contig 11200 bp, 10 predicted proteins | sample Coa_R1_3_FD_66447 | JGI IMG/M metagenome (GOLD analysis project Ga0070730, IMG submission 66447) | Surface soil microbial communities from Centralia Pennsylvania, which are recovering from an underground coalmine fire - Coalmine... | ecosystem: Environmental > Terrestrial > Soil > Unclassified ... | reverse complement strand
TTTGGCGGTGGGGAAAATTGGTGCGATGGAACGATCGAAGAGGCCGGACTGAAGTCCTGGCCCTACACGGGTGCGATTTGGCGGTGGGGAAAATTGGTGCGATGGAACGATCGAAGAGGCTGGACTGAAGTCCTGGCCCTACACTGGTGCGATTTATAGGTGTGGTTCAATAGATAGACGATTGCGATGAATTATCGATTGACGACTTAGGCGGATTTCTTGTGCCTGGCGGCGAAAATTACGATCCATACTCTGGGTACGTCGAGGCGCGCGGGGTGATTCGGTGAGTGCAAAAGCGTTGCTGGGGATTTTGCTGGGGATATTTTTGCTGGTGTACGTTGTGTTTCGATCGTTGCCGAAATCGGGAAAGACCGCGCTGGAGGCGGAAGTGGCGGCGATGAACGGCGTGCAGAGCTGGAGAATCCAGACAGAAGTGCACGGAATGGGCGGCGTGGTGACGCGGACGCATGTGGCGATCTGTCCGGACCGGGAACACATTGTGGAAGAAGGGCGAGGAGCGGCGTCGGAATACATACGGATTGGCGACGACATTTATTACCGGCGAGGAGTTTCGGACTGGAAGCGCGGGATGCCGAACGGATCTTATTTTTTTGCGCAAATTCTGACGGCGCGGCCGTGCCTGACGAATCCGAAGCCGTACACGAACGAGGCGGATGGAGCGGAAGAATTGCGGCAGTGGATCGCGGAGGACATGAAGCTGGGCCGAATCGTGAAAGGCGAAATGAAATTTGAAAATGACGAAAGCTGCCGCGAGTGGACGGTGAAGCGCGAGGCGCCGGGGCAACCGAGGCAGGAGTATGTGGTGTGCATCGGCGAGCTGGATCATCTTCCGCGCGCGATGAAGGCGAGCAATGGCGCGCTCGAGACGCGGTATACGTGGAATCCGCCGGTGACGATTGAAGCGCCGGATATGAATTCGGCGCCGGCGGCGACGCCGGTTTTGTAGCCGTGGCGTTGTGCAGAGTTCGAACCGAAACAGGCGCCCCTCCGATGGAAGCGTCGTCCAAGTTGCATTCAGCCGAGCGACGAATAGACTAGAAGCTGCGCGCGGCGGCGCAAGCGCCGCAAGTTTGGAACGAGCAGAGGCTGGTTACGAGGCGAGGCGGCTCGGTCCTCGGCGCTTTGCAAGCGACGAAGCGCCTAAACGTGTGTGAAGAAAACCGGAGGGTGATTTGGCGTACCGGGATTTGCGGGAGTTTGTGAAGGCGCTGGAGAAGGCCGGGGAATTGAAGCGGATTGCGGCGGAAGTGGATCCGGTGCTGGAGATTACGGAAGTGACGCAGCGGGTGGCGCGGGATTCGAAACGCGCGGAGAAGAGTGTTGGGCCGGCGCTGCTGTTTGAACGGCCGAAAGGGTCGCGGTATCCGCTGCTGGTGAACACGTTTGGAAGCGTGAAGCGGATGGCGATGGCGTTCGAAGTGAATGAATTGGATGAAGTGGCGGCGCGGATTCGCGGATTCCTGGATACGAAAACACCGCAAGGACTTTTCGACAAAATTAAAATGCTGCCGAAATTGGCGGAGCTGGGATCTTTTTTCCCGAAGAGCGTGAAGGACGGCGAGTGCAAGGAAGTGATTCACAAAGGAAGCGACGTAAATTTGTTTGATTTTCCGATCTTGAAATGCTGGCCGCAGGACGGCGGGCGGTTTATTACGTTTCCGCTGGTGTTCACGAGAAATCCGGAGACGGGGAAGCGGAACGTTGGAATGTACCGGATGCAGGTGTACGACGAGCGGACGACGGGAATGCACTGGCAGACGCAGAAGCATGGCGCGGAACATTTTCGGCGAGCGCGAGAGAAAAATCCGGAGGGAAGAATTGCGGTGAGCGTGGCGATTGGCGCGGACCCGGCGACGACGCTGGCGGGGATGCTGCCGATTCCGCCGGATTTGGACGAGATGATGTTCGCGGGATTTTTGCGGCGCGAGCCGGTGGAAATGGTGGCGTGCGAAACAAATGAGCTGGAAGTGCCGGCGAATGCGGAGATCGTGCTGGAAGGATATGTGAATTTGAACGAGATGCGGACGGAAGGGCCGTTCGGCGATCACACGGGATTTTATTCGCTGGAAGGCGAGTTTCCGGTGTTTCACGTGGAGTGCGTGACGCACAAAAAGGACCCGATTTATTTGACGACCGTGGTGGGGCCGCCGCCGCAGGAAGATTTTTACATGGGCTATGCGGTGGAGCGCGTGTTTTTGCCGGTGATGAAGATGCAGTATCCGGAAATTGTGGACGTGGCGATGCCGGCGGAAGGAATTTTTCACAATTTGATGATTGTGGCGATTCGAAAATCGTATCCGGGGCACGCGCGGAAAATCATGAATGCGATTTGGTCGCTGGGGCAGGCGATGTTTACGAAAGTGATCGTGGTGGTGGATCACGACGTGGACGTGCACAACTACAGCGAAGTGGTGTGGAAGGCGCTGTGCGCGCTGGACCCGGAGCGGGATGTGCAGTTTACGTTTGGCCCGACGGATACGCTGGATCATGCGCAGCGGCTGCAGGATTATGGGTCGAAGATGGGAATCGATGCGACGCGGAAGTGGGCAAGCGAAGGATTTACGCGGCCGTGGCCGGATGAGATTTTGATGGATGAAGAGACGAAGGCGCGCGTGGCGGGGATGTGGAAGGGATTGGGGCTATAAAGAGGTTTGGTGCTGAGGCTTCAGTTGAGGCCCTTCGGCCATCTTCGTTGATTGCATCAGGATGACAAACAACTTTCTGTTATATCGTCGCCCCCGAAAGCGTCGTCGGTGAGCAGTTCAAAAGCGCCCGCCTCGGAAGGCGGCCGCTACAGTAGGTTGCATCTTACGAATTACTTGACGGCGGGGAACCACTGGATACCGTCTACGCCGGGAGTGAGCGTAATAGGATCTTCCAGTTTTAATTTATCCAGATTTAGAACTTCAATCACACCCGCCGTTGGGAAACTAACGTAGGCGCGAGCGCTGTCCGATGTAAGTGCAACTTCGCCGAGCGCTTTGGGGACGTCGAAAGACGTCGTCAACTTGTTAAATTCCAAATTCATAACAAACAATTTTCCTGACGGCGATACCGCAACGAGCGTATTTCCAGTCAAGGTGAGTTGGGAGGAGTAAACCGACGCGGGTACTTCCAATTTGGATACGACTTTGTTGGTGGCAGTGTCAATCACGTGAATGATTGGCGAGTCTTGATCGTGCGTGAAAACATGTTTGCCGTCGGGCGAGATGGAGATGCGCTGGACGATTTTGGCGACGGGAATGACGGTGATGAGCGCGCGTTTTTCGAGGTCGAGGACGCTGACGCTGCCGGCGTGGACGTTGGAAGTGTAGGCGCGTTTGCCGTCGGGCGAGAGAACGAACATGTGCGATTCGATGGCGCCGGTGGGAATTTCGCCGACGATTTTCTTGGCGTTGACGTCGATGACGTAAATCGCTTGCGCCAATTCGGCGCTGACGTAGAGCAGGCCATCGGGGCCGAATTTGGCGCAATGCGGGCGCACGGGTTTGCCAAGCGGAATACTGCCCGAGAGTTTGCGCGCTTTGAGATCGATGATATCGATGCGATCGCCGTCGGTGCCGGGTTTGCCGACGCCGGAATTGCCGTAGATGGGCACGTAGCCGAAATGGCCGTCGGGAGAGACGACGACTTCGTGGCCGTTGACGCCGACTTCGATGCGTGCGATGAGCGATTTGGTGGCGAGGTCGACGAGAAGCGCGGTGTGCTCGTATTGATTGGCGATGAACAGGTAGCCGGCGGGCTCGAGTTTGGGAGCGCTGGCGGTAGCGACGAGACTGAGCGTAAGAACGAGTAGTAATACCGGTACAACAGTTTTGCGAAATGAAACCATTTTGCCCTCGACAAGATGAAGTGCGCGGCGGAAGTATACGCTGGCCGATTCTTTGTGGGGAAGCAAGAGCACACGCGCAAGGCAAAGGCACGAAGAGAGAAGGCGTGAGAGCAAAGGATAACTGGCCAATGGGACAGGGTGAATCGCGGGAAAAACCACAACTAATTGTGCAAATAGTCGCCGGTCAAACCTATATGTAGAGCGAGCACCCGACAAAACCCGAAGAATGCCGGAAACTGACGGTGCAAATAGGACAACTTCCGGTGAGAACCGCTTGACGGTCTGCGGTTTCGGATGTCATAAACTTTGCACGGACAGCACTCCGCGCAGTCCGCAGCGCAAGGTGGAGTGCGAAGTGGTTCAAGAAATTTTTGGCGTCGGTTCGGATGCCAGGGTGGCGTTCCTCGTGAGTGAATCGCGCGAAGTGATGAACGTACGGCAGGCGTCGCAATATCTGGGGATCTCCCCGGATACCCTGTACCGTTACATCACGGAGGGCGAAATACCCGCGTTCAAACTTGGAAATCGTTGGAAACTTCGGAAGACGATCCTGGACCGTTGGATGGAACGCAAAATGAGTCAGGTGCACGCGCGCCGGCGTTAGTCTGCGGAAGGATTGGTTCTAAAGGGGCTGCGATATGGGGTTACTTGGCGGTAAAAAAAGCAGGCAGCTGGTCGGGCTCGACATCGGTTCGAGTTCGATAAAAGCGGTCGAACTGAAATCGACGAAAGCCGGCTTCGAGCTGGTCAGCTTCGGCATGGAAACGCTGGCCCAGGATACGGTGGTGGACGGCGCGATCATGGACGCGCCGCAAGTGGCGAATGCGATCAGCCGAATCTTCGACAACGAGCACATCAAGACGAAGAACGTCGCGACTTCGGTTTCGGGACACTCCGTGATTGTGAAGCGGGTGCCGCTGCCGCTGATGTCCGAGGAAGAGTTGTACGACCGCATACCTTCGGAAGCGAGCCAGCATATTCCGTTCGACATTGCCGACGTGAACTTGAGCTATCAATTGCTCGAGTCGATGGACGCGCAGATGGACGTGCTGCTGGTGGCGGTGAAGAAAGACAAGATTTTGAACCATACGAACGTGCTGGCGCAGGCGGGCAAGACGCCGGTGATTGTGGACATCGATGCGTTCGGATTGCAGAACTGCTTCGAAATCAACTATGAGCCGGATGCGGGCCAGACGGTGGCGCTGCTGAACATCGGCGCGAGCGTGATGAACATCAACATTGTGCGCGGCGGAATTCCGCTGTTTACGCGCGACGTGAGCGTCGGCGGCAACCAGTATACGGACGCACTGCAGAAGGAGCTGGACCTGAGCTTTGAGGACGCGGAGCGGCTGAAAAAGGGCGAAACCCTGCCGAGCGTGACCGACGAACAAAGACAGCAGATTTTGCGGAGCGTTTCAGATATATTGACGCTCGAAATACAGAAAACCTTCGACTTCTTCCGTGCAACGGCGAGCGGAGAGAATATTCAACGCATCGTGGTGGCGGGAGGGACGGCTCGCGTTCCGGGCCTGGTCGACCTGCTTCGCGAGGAATTCGCGATGCCGGTGGAAGAGTTGAATCCGTTTCGGAAGGTGCTGATCAATCCGGGCAAACACAGTGAGACCCAGATTCGCGACATGGCGCCGCGGCTGGCAATTGCCGTGGGCTTGGCACTGAGGAGCTTCGACTAGCCATGATCCGCATAAACTTACTTGGACAAATCAGGCCGAAAGCGGCCCGTCGCCCGGTCGATACCGGAGCAGCTCTACCGATCGTGTTTGTCGGCGCGGGACTGGTGCTCGGCGGCATTATGCTTGCCTTCTTTTATTTCACGGCGCAGAAGCAGTTGAGCACGGAAAACGACAAAATCAAGGCGCTGAAGGCGCAAAAAGCGGAATTGACGGGCATTAAGGCGCAAGTCGAGGAATTCGACCGGCAGAAGAAGCTGCTGCAGACGCGCGTGGACACGATTGAAAAACTGCAACGCGACCGCACCGGCGGGCAGGAACTGCTGGACATGGTGGCGAACACGGTTTCGCGCACGGAAAATCTCTGGCTGACGGATCTGTCGAGGAAAGGGCAGACGCTGAATATCAGCGGATCGAGCGCTTCGATCAATTCGGTGGCGAACTTTATCACGGCCATGAAGCGGTCCGGCTACTTCCAAAAAGTTGAAATTGAAGAATCGAAACAGGACGAGCGAGCGACGAGCGGAATTCAGACGTTCACGTTCAAGCTGAATGCCGAAATTGCTCCAAACGGTCCGGGAGCTGGCGGGGCAAAGCCAGCGAGTAGCCCGGCACAGCCCGCCGCTGCACCGGCGAAGAAAGGATAAGGGGGCAGCGCCATGGCAAATCCATTTCGCGACATGTCGGTGATCATGCAAGGCCTGGTGGCGGCCGCCATTGCCGTCATTGTTGTGCTAGTCGGACTTTTTCTGCCGTTTTCGCCGGTTGCGCAAGAGCGGGACCAGGTGGATCAGGCGGTTAAAGAACGGTCGCAGCTGAACCAGGAAGTGCAACAACTTTCCGTTTACAAGCAGCGCTATTCGGAATTGAAGCAGCAGATGGACGCGCTGAACAAACAGCTCGACACGCTGAAGACAATCGTGCCGGAAGAAAAAGAGACCGACGAATTTATCCGGTTGTTGCAGGGAGCGGCGAGCGCGTCGAACGTGGACTTGCGCAAATTGAAAGCGCTGACGGTTTCCTCGTCGTCGAGCAACGTGAACTACTACGAAATGCCGTTTGAAGTGCAGGCGGACGGTCCGTACTTCAATATTCTGGATTTCTTTGGGCGCCTGAGCCGGCTTTCGCGAATCATTAATGTGGGAGACCTGCAATTCAACGATCCGGCGACGACGAAAGGGACGAAGTATCCGATTCGTCCGGGTACGACGGTATCGGGAGTTTTTACGGCAACAACTTACTTCACCAAGCCGGCAGACGCAGCGCCTTCGGCGGCTGCCAAGCCAGCTGGGAAAAACAACTAAGCGGGAATGAGCGAATTATGCGTCCAGCAATGACCATTATCGTTGGGTTCCTTGTCGCGGCAATCGCACCGGGGTTGTCCGCGCAGACCAAGCCCGCGGCCACGCCGCAGCCGAAACCGACGGCAGCGGCACAGCAAAAGGCCGCCGCGCCGGCGAGCAAGCCGGCGACGCCAGCTCCGGCGCAACAGAAACCCACGGCGCAAACGCCGAAGCCGGCGACAGCGACGCCGGCAAAGCCCGGCGCGCCATCCGCGGCGCCAAAGACTCCAGCGGCAAAGCCCATGGCAAAACCGGCGGCACCCAAAACGACCGAGACCAAGCCCGCCAAGAAGCCGGCGACTCCGGTTCGAACGGTTTCGGAAAAGAAGCCGGTGCAAGGCACGGACGCGGCAAAGCCCGCGGTGCGCCGCGATCCCTTCGAATCGCTTGTGGCTCGCCAGGAAGCCGCCGCAAAAGGCGGACAGAATCTGCCGCCCGGCAAGGCCGGATTGCAGGTTGCCACGCTGCGCGTGGACGGAATTGTGAAAGCGAATAACGGGATGATCGCCGTGGTGACGAATCCGCAAGCGCGGACGTATTTCCTGCGCGAAGGGGACCGGTTGTACGACGGCGCGGTGGAAAAGATTTCCATGGATGGCGTTACGTTCCATGAAGAAGGAAAAGATGCGTTCGGTAAGCCTGTCGAACGCAGCGTTAACAAACGAATTTACTCCATGGCAGGAGAACAGCAATGATTACGAACTGGCCGGCCCTTCGAAATGGCTGCCTGATCCTCGCAAGCGTGGCATTTGCATCGGTGCCGGCGCTCGCCCAGACGCAGGAGCCCGCCGTTCCCTCGGCGATGGCTTCGGTCATCTCGAGCGTGGCGATCACGCAAGGGGCGCAGCGCAGCAGCGTACGCGTCGAAGGCGAAGGACGCCTGGACGCGCATGCAGCGCGCATGCAGAATCCGGACCGCCTGGTGCTGGATTTCGCGGGAACGCGGCTCGCCGTGCAAAAGACGACGATTCCGGGTGTCTCCGCTCCAATTCGCGGCGTGCGGCTCGGGCAGTTCCGGCCAGACACGGTGCGCGTGGTGATCGATCTTTCGGAGACGACGCCGTACCAGATTTCGCGGGACGGCAACGCGCTTGTGGTGTTCTTTGAATCGCAGCCCGCGACGCCCGCAAGCCTCGGCGCCGCAAAAATTTCCACGGAGAACAATGCGTCTCCGGCGAGTTTCCAGTACAAAGCAAGCGCTCCCCGCGCGGCCTCTTCTCATTTGAAGAACTTGCAGGTTTCCGCTCCTCGCTTCGCGTTGCCGAGCGAACTGACGCAGCCCTCAGTGGCCCTGGCAGCGTATGGAGAGAAGCGGGAACCGGCACGTCCGGATGGAACCGCGGCGCAGCAAGCGGCGCAGCAGGCGAACACGGCCGCGGCGACGATGGCGGGCGCGCCGACTCAGGCAACGTCGGCGAAGTATACCGGCGACCCGATTTCCGTGAACCTGAAGGACGTGGACCTGCGCGATTTCTTCCGGCTGATTCATGAAATCAGCGGCTTGAACGTGGTGCTGGACCCGGCCGTGAAGGGTTCGCTAACGATCGTGCTGGACGAAGTGCCATGGGATCAGGCACTGGACATCGTTTTGCAGAACAATGGATTGGACAAACAGCTCAATGGAAACGTGCTGCGCGTCGCGACGCACGAGACGTTGACGAAGGAAGCGGAATCCGTGCGGCTTCTCGAGAAGGCACAGTCCGACGCGGTTCCTCCGGTCACCGTGACGCGCGTGCTCAGCTACAGCAAAGCCAGTTCGTTGACCACGACCTTGAAGAAATTTCTTTCCGGACGCGGCGAAATTCTGGCCGACGAGCGTTCGAATCAGCTGATCATTCGCGATATTCCGTCGGTGATTCCGGTGATCGACAACCTGCTGCACCAACTGGATCGCAAGTCGCAACAGGTGGAGATTGAAGCGCGCGTCGTGTCCGCTTCGCGTTCGTTCGCACAGGACATCGGCACGCAACTGGGTTTCGGATCGACGACGACCAGCGGACGATCGATTTTCGGCGGCAACTCCGATGTGGGTACGAGCCAGGTAAATCCGACAACCTCGAACATTCCAGGATTTCCGAACCCACCGATTGTCGTCGCCGGAACGAACGCTTTGCCTCTCGCGGTGAATTTGGCCGCCGGCGTTCCGACGAGCGGCCTCGGTTTTGTCCACCGGTCGCCAAACTTCGCCGTGGATTTCTTCATCTCGGCGGCGGAAGCGCGTGGCGTCGGTAAATTGCTCTCGAAGCCTCGCGTGGTAACGCAGAACAACGAAAAGGCCGTGGTCAAGCAAGGTACGAAGATTCCGATTCAGACCACGATCAACAATACGATTTCGATCACGTTCATCGACGCGGTGCTGAAGCTGGAAGTGACACCGCAAATCACGGCTGATGGCACGGTTTTCATGGACGTGCTCGTCGAAAATACGCAGATCGATGCCGGTATTCCTCGCGTGCAGGGCACGCCGGCTTTGGATACCCAGTCCGCGGAAACGAAAGTTCTCGTCGAAGACGGCGGAACGGTGGTCATCGGCGGCATCATCATCTCGTCGCAACGGGTGGACATCACGCAGGTGCCCATCGTTGGAAGCTTGCCGGTGATTGGGAACCTCTTCCGGCGGACGAACATTAATACGCAATCGCAGGAACTGCTGTTCTTCCTGACGCCGCGCATTCTCCCGAGCTAATTTCCCCGGAAATACGCGGTAAAAAGACAAACGGATCGGAATTCACTACAATCGAGGAGGCGAAAGCCTCCTCGATTCCATTTATGACGACACCATTTGCCGCTCGGCTGGCTAAATTAAGGGATTTGCTCGCAGCGCAGAAATTGGACGCGTTGCTGGTTACCCACCCACCGGATTGGTATTACCTGACGGGGTTTACGGGCGAAGCGGGAGCGTTGATCGTCGAGAGAAAAAAGGCGACCCTCATTACGGACGGCCGCTTTATTGTGCAGGGGAAAGAAGAGACGGCCGGCGTTCGAATCTTGCAGCACAAAGCCGGGGTTTTCGCGGCGGCGGGAGAGTTTTTGCGGAGCGCGGGCCTGCGGCGGGCGGGATTTGACGCGACGCAAGTTAGCGTTGCGCAGCACGGCGCCTTGCGAAAGGCGGCCGGACGGCGATGCAAGCTGGAGCGGACAAATGGGCTTGTTGCGAGGCTGCGCATCCGAAAAGACGCGCTGGAACTGGCGCAGATGCGAAAGGCGGCCATCCTGGCGAGCGAAGTGGTGGAACACGCGATTGGATTGTTGAAACCGGGCGTGCGCGAATTGGAGGTCGCGGCCGAAATTGAGTTTCAAATGCGACGGCGTGGCGCGTCGGGAGCCGCATTCGAATCGATTGTGGCCTTCGGAGAGCGCGCCGCTTTGCCGCATGCCCGGCCCACGGACAAGCGATTAGGGAAAAATGAGTTGGTCGTCCTGGACCTGGGTGCTATACTCGGCCACTATTGCAGCGACATTACACGGACGGTTTACATAGGAACTGCTCCAAAACGGGTCAAGGAGTGGTATAAAGCCGTCCTGGAAGCGCAGTCGGCGGCGATTTCGGCGGTTCGGTCGGGGGTAACTGCCGGAGAAGTGGATAGCGCCGCACGTTCCACCCTGGCGAAATACAAGCTGGACCGGTTCTTCGTGCACAGTACGGGGCATGGGCTGGGTCTGGAAGTTCATGAAGACCCGAGGCTGGCACGCGGCCAAAAAACAAGGCTGGAACCCGGCACTGTGATCACGATCGAGCCCGGGATCTACATGCCAGGGGATGGGGGAATTCGAATCGAAGATGACGTTGCAGTTCATGAGGATCGCAGTGAAATCTTGACCCGCTCTCCGCGGGATTTCATCGAGCTCTAAAACCTAAAACAGGCATGAAACGCAAAAATCCTTCGAAGTCAGCAGCATCCAAGCAAGCATCGACTCCCGAGTTGGAGCAGATCGAACAGATCCTCCGCACGATGGCGGAGCATAATCTCGAGGAGTTTGAGTATTCGCGCGGCGACCTGCGCATTCGCGTGAAGAAACCATCGGCGGGCGTGGTGCTTGCGGCGCCGCGAACCCTGGCCGCGCCGGAGATCATCGTGGCGGGCGCTCCAGCGCCGGCCGCACCGGCCGCGCCGCCGGCAGCGGCGCCCGAACCGCGGCCCACGGAAGATCTTCACCTCTTAAAATCGCCCATCGTGGGGACTTTCTACGGCTCGCCGAGCCCGGGCGCGGAACCATTTGTGAAGATCGGCGGCCACGTGGACACCGGCCAGACGCTGTGCATCGTGGAAGCGATGAAGTTGATGAACGAGATTGAATCCGAGTTCTCCGGCAAG
>Ga0070730_10005252_pt1 | contig 11201 bp, 11 predicted proteins | sample Coa_R1_3_FD_66447 | JGI IMG/M metagenome (GOLD analysis project Ga0070730, IMG submission 66447) | Surface soil microbial communities from Centralia Pennsylvania, which are recovering from an underground coalmine fire - Coalmine... | ecosystem: Environmental > Terrestrial > Soil > Unclassified ... | reverse complement strand
CCAGCAGGTGATCGACCGCCTGATCAACATGGGATTTGAGGTGCACCGGTCCACCGGTGCGCGCCAGACGGTGCTGGGCGCCGTGGGCGCGCGCCATGAGTTTGACATCCGAGACATCGAGGTGCTGCCCGGAGTGATGGAGGCGCACCGCATCAGCTCGCCGTACAAGCTGGTGGCGCGAAGTTTTCGCCCGGAAGGAACGGTGGTGAAGTTCCCGCACGGGGTGACCGTCGGCGGCGACGAGGTGGTACTGATGGCGGGGCCGTGCTCAGTGGAGTCGCGCGAACAGCTTTTTGCGGTGGCGGAATCGGTGGCCCGCTCAGGCGCGCGCTTCCTGCGTGGAGGCGCTTTCAAGCCGCGGAGCTCGCCCTATACCTTTCAGGGGCTGGGCGAAGAGGCGCTCAAGCTGCTGCGCGACGCGGCGGACAAATTCGAGATGCTGGTGGTCACCGAGGTGATGGAAATCTCGCAGATCCCGCTGATGCTGCCTTACGTCGACCTTCTCCAGGTGGGGGCGCGCAACATGCAGAACTTCAACCTGCTGCGCGAACTCGGCAAGGTGCGCAAGCCGGTGCTGTTGAAGCGCGGCATTGCGGCGACCATCGAAGAGCTGCTGCTCTCCGCTGAGTACCTGATGGCGGGCGGCAATTACAGCGTCATTGTCTGCGAACGCGGGATTCGCACCTTTGAAACTTATACGCGCAACACACTCGATATTTCGGCCATTCCCATCGTCAAGAAGCTTTCCCACCTTCCGATTGTGGCCGATCCCTCGCACGGCACCGGTCGCCGCGACAAGGTTGCGCCCATGGGGCGCGCCGCCATTGCCGCCGGCGCGGACGGGCTGCTGATTGAGGTCCACAACTGCCCTGATAAAGCTCTTTCCGACGGCGCTCAGTCCCTGTATCCTGAACAGTTTGCGCAGCTCGTAGGTGAGCTGCGGGTGATTGCTCCAGCGGTTGGGCGCAGGCTTGTTTAGAATAAGCTGAGAAATTTCTAATTCGCAAGACCCACGCCCGGCGTGTTCAGGAGCGCGTGTGTCTGCAAGCTTTATGGCGTTCAGGCAAATCACGATTATCGGCACTGGGTTGGTCGGCGGCTCGCTCGGGCTGGCGCTAAAAGCCGCAGGCTTTGGCGGGAAGATCGTTGGCTGCGATCGCGCGCCGGTGCTGGACCGCGCCCGTGCGATGCGCGCCATCGATCTCGGTTCGGAAGATCCGGTGGAGGCGATTGCGGGAAGCGACCTCATCATTCTGGCCACGCCGGTAGGCGGGATCATCGACCTGATCGAGCGTATCGGGCCGCTGGCTTCGCCGGACGCGCTGATCACCGACGTCGGCAGCACCAAGAAAGAGATCATCGAGCGGGCCCGGTCCGTCTTTGGCGACAAAGCGCCGCAACGGTTTCTGGCCGGCCATCCCATGGCGGGCAAGGAGCACAGCGGGCTGGAAAACGCGGAAGCAAAACTTTTTTTGAATGCCGTGTGGCTGCTGTGTCCGCAACCGAAGCAGGATTTTGAACGGGGCAAGATCAAGGATTACTGCGACCTGCTGGAGCAGGCCGGAGTGCGCATCTTGAAGATGGATGCCGAGCGACATGACCTGATGTGCGCCTGGGTCAGCCACCTGCCCCAGATGGTCGCGACCGCTCTGGCGGCAACGCTGGTGGACGAGTTGGACGGGAACCCCGACCTGCACGCCATTGGCGGCCGCGCGCTGCGCGAGATGACGCGCATTGCCTCCAGCCCGTATTCCATGTGGCGCGATATCGCACATACCAACACTCCGAACATCGAGCGTGCGCTGGCCAGGGTGGAGCAGCGGCTGATGCATATCCGCGAAAACCTGCGCGCGCCGGCGCTGCGCGAGGAGTTTGAACAGGCCAACCGTTTTGAAATCGGCACCAAAGACGTGGCGGCAACAGTGCTGGTGCTGCCTGGCTGGCAGAACTCCGGCCCGCGCCACTGGCAGACGCTGTGGGAGCAGCAGAACCCGATCTTCCTGCGCGTGCAGCAGCGCGACTGGGAATTTCCGCACCGCGAGTGGTGGCTGGAGCGCATTACCGCCGAGGTCAGGCAGGCCCCGGCGCCGATCGTCTTTGCCGCGCACAGCCTCGGCTGCATCGCGCTGGCGCACTGGTGCAAGGCCGCCCCGGGCGAGGTCGGGAAGATCAAGGGCGCGCTCATGGTTGCGCCTGCGGACGTGGAGCGAACGGACTCGCCCAAACAGTTCAAGGATTTTGCGCCGGTACCGCATGACCTGCTGCCGTTTCCTTCCATCGTCGTCTCCAGCAGCAATGATCCCTATCTCACTCCGGAACGCGCGCGCGACTTTGCCCGGGGTTGGGGCAGCCGCTATGTCGATGTCGGGGCGGCAGGGCACGTGAACGGAGAATCCGGGCTGGGCGACTGGCCGGAAGGGAAGCGACTGCTCAGGGTTTTGATCGAGGGCGAGTGAGGGCGCGAAGCGCGCCATCGGGTGATCGCCGACATCGCCGTCATCGCCGAGATCTGCTCCGTGGCGATAAAGTGCCGTTGACGACGGGCGACCATGGTTGTCCCCGCTTCTCATTTGCAGCGCTCCCCTTCGCTATTTAAAATCATCTGTTTATGAATAAAGTCGTTTCCAGCGCTGATGAGGCCGTCCGCGATGTGCCGGACGGCGCAATGGTCATGGTCGGCGGCTTCGGCCTGTGCGGGATTCCCGCTGACCTGATTGATGCCCTGGTCCGCAAGGGCGTCAGGGACCTCACCACGGTTTCCAACAACGCCGGCGTGGATGACTTTGGCCTGGGCAAGCTCCTGCAGACCGGCCAGATCAAAAAGCACATCGGCTCCTACGTGGGGGAGAACAAAGTGTTTGAGCAGATGGTGCTCACGGGCAAGGTGGTGCTGGAGTTGAATCCGCAGGGCACGCTGGCGGAACGCATACGCGCGGGCGGCGCCGGCATTCCAGCGTTCTTCACGCCGACGGGCGCAGGCACGGTGGTTTCCGAAGGCAAGGAGATGCGTGAATTTGACGGCAAGCCCTATGTCATGGAGCGCGCGCTCAAGGCCGACTTCGCGCTGATCAAGGCGTGGAAGGCCGACCGCTGGGGCAATCTGATGTTTCGCAAGACCACGCGCAATTTCAATCCGGTCATGGCGACTGCGGCGCGGGTCACGATCGTTGAAGTGGAGGAGATCGTGGAGCCGGGTCAGATCGATCCCGATCAGGTGCATCTTCCCAGCATTTACGTGAAGCGAATCGTGCTGAGCAGCGGGCAGCCAAAGCGGATTGAGAAGCGGACAGTCAGGAAGCGGGCTTAGCTTATGGCGACTACACCGGTCAGCAATAGGGTAGAAAAGCAGAAAGACGTGGAGAAGCGCGAGCGCATCGTGAAGCGCATTGCCCATGAGATGAAGGACGGCTTCTACGTGAACCTGGGCATCGGCCTGCCGACTCTGGTGGCCAACTACATTGCGCCTGGGGTCGAAGTGATCCTGCAAAGCGAGAACGGTATGCTCGGCGTAGGGCCGTTTCCCATTGAAGGCGAGGAAGACCCCGACTTGATCAACGCCAGCAAGGAGACCGTGACCGAGGTCAAGGGCACAGCGTATTTTTCCAGCGCGGAATCGTTTGCCATGATTCGCGGCGGGCACGTCGATCTGAGCGTGCTGGGAGCCATGGAGGTCGACGAGCAGGGAAACCTGGCGAACTGGATGATCCCGGGCAAGATGGTCAAGGGCATGGGTGGCGCCATGGACCTGGTAGCGGGCGCGCGGCGCGTGATCATCGCCATGGAGCACACCACCAAGGACGGCGCACCCAAGATTCTGAAGAAATGTACGCTGCCGCTCACCGGCATGAAAGTGGTGGACACGATTGTGACCGAGATGGCCTACATCAACGTCACGCCGCAGGGGCTGGTACTGGAGGAAGTTGCGCCCGGCCTGACCGCGGAAGAAGTGCAGAAGACCACCGGCGCGAAGCTGATTGTCAGCCCCACGTTGAAAACCATGGGATCGTAGAAGACCAAAATCCTGTTTCGGCAATCGGAAATAGAGATTGCGAGGGGGTTACCATGCGGGCAGACCGAGCTGAAGTATCGTGGGACCAGGAGAAATCAAAATGGCTGGTGCGGATCGCCGTGGGCGAAGAGGTGGTCCGGCGTTATTGCGATCTTCCGCGCAATGCCGGCGAAGCTGATCTTCGTGCCGCAGCGCAGAAGACGCTCCAGGATGAAGGCTACGAAGCCGATAGCGCCGCCATCACCATCCAGCAGCAGACCCACGCGGCTTAATCCTGCTTAAACCAGGGCTGCCGAGGTCGCGGCCATTTCCTTCAGCGATTCGCTGAAAGGCGCTCGGGCAATCCCGCGCTCGGTCACAATCGCGGTCACAAACTTGTTTGGGGTTACGTCAAACGCGGGGTTCTCCACCAGCACGCCATCGGGAGCAACCTGCTTGCCCGCGTGGTGCGTTACTTCCTTGTGCGAGCGCTGCTCGATCGGGATTTGCTCGCCGTTGGGCGTATTCATGTCCACCGTCGACCAGGGTGCGGCGACATAGAAGGGAATTTCGTGCTCCCTGGCCAGCACCGCGACGGAATACGTGCCGATTTTGTTGGCGACGTCACCGTTCGCGGCGATGCGGTCCGCGCCCACGACCACGGCCTTGATTTTTCCCTGGAGCATCATTGCACCGGCCATGTTGTCAGCGATCACCGTGGTCTGGATGCCGTCCTTCATCAGCTCCCACGCCGTCAGACGTGAGCCTTGCAGGAACGGGCGGGTCTCGTCGGCGAAGACGTGGAGCTTTTTGCCGGAGTCGATGGCGGCGCGGATCACACCCAGCGCAGTGCCGTAGCCGCAGGTGGCCAGCGCGCCGGCATTGCAGTGCGTGAGCACTCCGCCCGAGCTGGGCATGAGCGCTGCGCCATGGCGGCCCATGGCCTGGTTGGCGGCGATGTCCTCCAGCAGCATCTGCTGCGCCTCGTCCACCAGCGAAACTTTGATCTGGCGCACGCCTTCCGGCGCCAAAGCCTCAAACTTCTGCTGCATGCGGCGGATCGCCCAGAAAAGGTTGACCGCTGTGGGACGTGTTTCCCCCATGGCCCGACAGATCTGGCCAAACTCATTGCGCAGCGATGAGACATCTGTCGCAGTCGATTGCTGTACGCCGAGCGCAATGCCCATGGCCGCAGCCACGCCGATGGCGGGCGCGCCGCGGACAACCATGTCGCGGATGGCCGTCGCGACTTCCTGATAGGTGGTGCAGGTTACGTAGACCTCTTCCATGGGGAGCCGTGTCTGGTCGATCAAGCGGACGCCCTGGCTGGTCCATTCAAGGGTTTTGATCATCGCTCTTTAAATTGTACTTTTATTTTTGTCGCTTCGCTCCCAACCGCCAGAGCGCCTTGCACGAGAAGGTCCTCTTATGCTCCTGGGGCAAGCAGCTCGCCGCGCGAGCCGGGCTCGCTGCCAGATGCTTCCGGCGTCGATGCCTTGAGATGTTTTATGTGGCGACGAGCAACGAAACTCGGATAGCTTAATTCGGTTTTCGCGGCACCACCTGTTCATTCAGGATGACGAACTGGGCCGGGCAGGTGCTGGATCCGCAGATCACAGGCACAACGCCGCGCATCTGCCGCCGGGTTATCAGGCCAAGGGTGCCGCACTCCGGGCAGGAGAGGACGGCCCAGTAAGGATCTTCCTGGTCGCCCACCTCGCCGGCGTTCTCCAGAACAAAAATGCTTCCGGGCTCCATCTGCTCGGGAAGCCATTCCGTCACGATGTTCAGCTCCGCCACCATGGTCACCTCCGTCAGTTTCTCCCTTGCTCAACCGAGCGCGCGCCGTCGAAGTCCCGGGCTTCAGGAACTCCGCCGTTTGCCTGCGCCGCGCGTGGACTGCTTCTGCGCCGGACGCCGGTTGAAAATTTCCGCGTGGACCTCGCGCACCGCATCGCTCAGGCACACGCCCAGCAGCGGCTGGCGCGAGTTCTTGAGGATGTCGATCACCTGGCGCTCAGAGTTCTCCAGGTAAATGCGTTTGCCATCGGTCAAAAGGTGATACTCCGAGCCGTTGCTCACCGCCTCGGCCAGCCGCCGTCCCAGCTCTTTCTGCACGAATTTCATCAGCCGGCGGACCCGCTGCAACGGCAGCCCTTTGCGCCGGAGGGCGCAGATCACGGCGATCTCCGTGACGTCGTCAAAGGTATAGAGCCGGCGCCGGCCTTCGCGCTGCGGCTGCACGATGCCGCGCTCATCCCACCACTGCAACTGCCGCGGTGTGATGCCCGTGAGCCTGACCACCTGCGTCGATGTAAACCGCTGGTCCATTAGTAATAGGAAATGTTTAAAACATTTCCTCACTCCAATGTTTAAAACATTTTAGGAGCAGTATCTAGAAAGTCAATAGGAATTTCAGATGAGGTGGTGGAGTTTCCGCACAGGCCGCCGATCCGCGGGTGAGTCGCCCCTGGCTGACACCAGGTAGTGGGCCGGCTACGCCGACCCCGTCTGCCTAAAGGCCCGCGACGCGCAAGCGCCTCGCTAGACGCTGAAACACGGTAACGGGCCAGTTACACTGGCCCGCTGCCGCCGCCGACGAAGTGGACGACTTCGAGCTTGTCGCCGTCTTTGAGCGTAGTGGCGTCCCAGCGGGCGCGGGGAACGATCTCCAGGTTCAGCTCCACGGCAACGCGGTCCGGCTTCATGCCGAGATGACTCACGAGCGCCGCGACGGTGAGGCCGTCAGGAAAGTTCTGTGGTTCGCCATTGAGATGCAGAGTCATTGGTCAATATCCCCGGGACTTATCGACTTCATTCAGCAGCCGCCGGCCGCCAAGGAAACGGCTCAAGTTTTCCACGATCAGCTTGTAATGCCGCTCCCACAGCCGCTCGGTGACAGCGGCGGTGTGCGGCGTGATGAGAATGTTGGTGAGCGACCAGAAGGGCGATTCGGCGGGCAGAGGCTCTTCATTGAAGACGTCGAGGGCGGCACCGGCGATGCGGCGGCTTTTCAGGGCTTCGAGCAGGGCGGCTTCATCAACCAATGGTCCGCGGGCGACGTTGATGAGGTAAGCATCAGGTTTCATCAGGCCCAGCCGCGCGGCGTTCATGATCCCGGTGGTTGCCGGCGTAACCGGTGTGCAGAGCAGAACGTAGTCGGCCTGCGGCAGGAGCTGATCGAGCTGTGCAGGGCTGAAGACTGCGTCGGCCCCGTCCGTTCCTTTGGCGGGATTCTCGCGCACGCCCAGCACCTTCATGCCCAGCGCCCTGGCTCGCGTAGCGAACTCGCGTCCGATGCTGCCCATCCCGATCACCACAACGGTCGTGTCTGCGACCTCGCGCGGGCGCGGGCACTCATGCCAGAGCTGGTCCTGCGCCCAAGTTTTCTTCGCCTGATACTGCATGGCCTGGGGCAGGCGCTTGGCCAGCGCCAGCAGCACGGCGATCGCGTTCTCGGCGACGACGGGGCCGTGAATGCCGGTGGAGTTGGTCAAAATGACGTTGCTGCGAATCAGCTCCGGGAACATCAACTGATGAACGGCGGCGGCGGGAGAGTGGATCCAGCGCAGCTTTTTCGCGGCCACGAATTGCTGCGGGCGCAATGACCAGCCGATAAAGACGTCGGCATCGGTGATTTCTTCGGGTACGCGATCGTAGTTCAGGAGCTGGACGAATTGATGATCGGGGAAATCCTGTTCGAGACGCTCGCGTATCCATGCCGGCGCGTGCCAGAGTTCGAAGGAGTGGTAATGGACGATTAGAATCTTCATTGGGAGCAAATAGCAATTACCAAATAGCAATTAGCAAAGTGCGGAGGGATCAGACTCCCACGATAGACTGACGCCGGATTCACAGCCCCGTTCTGATGCAATGTGCCGCCCCTCCGGGGCTTAACCCCCTTGCAATCTACCCAGCGCTTACGCGCTGGGCTCAATAATGTCGCGCCTTCGGCGCTTGCGCACTCTGCCGGCAGATATCGACTTCACGGAGAGGTATTTACAATCCGCAAATCTTTCCCCGTCATTTCTTTCGGTTGCGGGAAGCCGAGCATTCCCAAAACCGTGGGCGAGATGTCCTGCAACGAGCCGTCCTGCCGCAGCGTGAATTTCTGCGCGTTGTCGCTGACCACGATGAACGGCACCGGGTTCGTTGTGTGCGCGGTGTGCGGACCGCCGGTGGCCGGATCGATCATCTGCTCGGCGTTGCCGTGGTCGGCGGTGATGAGCATGGCCCCGCCGCGGGCGCGCACCGCTTTGTAAATCTCGCCCAGACAGTGATCGACGGTCTCCACGGCCTGCACCGTCGGTGGGATCTTGCCGGAGTGGCCGACCATGTCCGCATTGGCGAAGTTGACGATCACCACGTCGAAAGCCGAGTCGTTGGCGGCCTTGATTACGTTTTCGGCGATTCCGGCGGCCGACATCTGGGGCTTCAGATCGTAGGTGGCCACTTTTTGTGACGGAACCAGCACGCGATCTTCGCCGGGAAAGGGTTTCTCGACGCCGCCGTTGAAGAAGTACGTGACGTGTGCGTACTTCTCGGTCTCGGCGACGCGCAGGTTGCGCAGCTGGTGCTCCGCCATCACGTTGGCCAGGATGTTCCTGAGCGAATCCGGCTGCACGACGAAAGGCAGGGAAAACTGCTTGTCATATCGCGTCATGCAGACGTACTTCAGATTTTTGGGGACGCGGCTGCGGGGGATCGCGGCGTCAAGCGCTTCGGCATCGGGCAGATCGCGGCCTCCCTCTGCGGTGAGGCCGCTCTCGCGGGCCAGGCAGCGGGTGATCTGGCGGGCGCGGTCGGCGCGGAAATTGAAATTGATGACGGAATCTTCGTCGCGGATCGCCGCCAGTGCGGCGCCACGGTTATCGACACATGTAAAAGGGATGATGAACTCATCCGTCGCGCCGCGATTGTAGGAATCCTTCACGCCCTGCACCGGATCGACATACTCGCCGCCTTCGGCCTTGCCGCCGACCATGGCATCAAAGGCCTTGAGTTCGCGGTCCCATTTCTTGTCGCGGTCCATGGCGTAGTAGCGGCCGCTCACGCTGGCGATCTTACCCACGCCGTACTCGCGCATCTTCTGCTGCAATTGCTGGATGTAGCCGGCGCCGTTGGTGGGAAGAGTGTCGCGGCCGTCCATGAAGCAGTGGACGTACGTGCGATCGATTCCATTCTGTTTGGCCATGCGCAGCAGCGCGTAGAGATGGTTCTGGTGCGAATGCACGCCGCCATCGGAGAGCAGTCCGCAGAGGTGAAGCTGGCGGCCGCCGCTGCGCGCATTCTTCATCGCCTCCAGCAGCGCCGGGTTGGTGAACAGGTCGCCCTTCTCGATCATGAGATCGATCTTGGTGATGTCCATATAAACGATGCGGCCGGCGCCGATGTTGAGATGGCCGACCTCGCTGTTGCCCATCTGCCCTTCAGGCAGCCCGACGTAGCGCCCGCTGGTGTGGATCAGAGTGTTGGGATAGTCATGCAGCAGGCGGTCGTAATTGGGCTTGCGCGCCAGCGAGATGGCATTGGCTTTCGAGGGCGGCGCATAGCCCCAGCCATCGAGAATGATCAGAACGAGCGGGCGGTCCATGGTAAACGGAGAATTCTAAACCATAGAGACGATCGCCGACATCGCCGTCATCGCCGACATCGCGCGTCATCGCGCGGATGGCAACGAGAATTCACCACGGAGACACGGAGGCAGGGAGAAGAGCTGAGTTCACGGCGGAGGCGCGGAGACGCGGAGGAAAAAATGGAATTGCGAAAATCACACGAAATTGCCAAACAATCCAAATTTGAGGCCAAACGGTCGAGGCCCGGAAACGGAGAAGGTTCTCTCCGGTGATAGCATAGGCAGCTGTTCAAGGGAGAAGCCGATGATGGAAACGATTCGCGCTGCAGGTTTTATGTTGCTCCTGGTAATCGCACCGGCGCTCGGGGCGCAGGATTCGCCAGGCCAGGGTTCGCAGAACGGTCCACAGAACAAAGATGCGCCGAAGCAGCAGGAGTCGCAGAGCAAGCAGCCGGCGAAGCCGAGGATTGAGGCGCCGCAGGTGCACGAGTTCGTCATCGCGAACTTCAAGACTGAGAGCGGCGTAACGCTGCCACAGGCGCGCGTGGTCTATGGCACGTACGGCAAATTGAACGCCGCGCGCGACAACGTGGTGCTGCTGCCCTCGCACTACATGGCCGACCATACCGGCTATGAATTCCTGATTGGGCCGGACCGGGCGCTCGATCCGGCGAAGCTCTTCCTGGTGGCAACCGAGCTTTTCGGCAACGGGCATTCCTCTTCGCCCAGCAATACGCCGGAGCCGTTGCATGGGCCGCGCTTTCCCATGACGACGATTCGCGACAACGTCGAGGCAGTGCACCGGCTGCTGACGGAAGAGTTGAAGGTGACGCACGTGCGGGCGGTCATCGGATTTTCCATGGGAGCGCAGCAGGCGTTTCAGTGGGCGGTAAGCTATCCCAACTTTGCCGATCGCATTGTAGCCACCGCCGGCACAGCCAAGACGTGGCCGCATGGCGTGGTGCGGCTTGAAGGGCAGATCGCCGCGCTGACGGCGGACGCCGAATTTAAGAACGGTGACTATACGGAGCCACCGAAGAAGGGCCTGGAAGCGTTTGGCATGGTGTGGACCGGATGGCTGTTTTCGCAGGAGTGGTGGAGAAAGGAACTGTGGCGGCAGGACTCACCGCCCGGCGCGACGTTTGAGAGCGTGGTGAAGGAATTTCGGACGAATTTCATTCCCGGCGCCGACGCGAACAACCTGATCCTGCAATGCCGCACATGGGAGAAGCACGACGTGGGCACGACGCCGGGCTTCAATGGTGACGTGGAGAAAGCACTGCGCTCGATCAAAGTGCCGTTCCTCTATATGCCGTCGGAGACCGATCTCTATTTCCCGGTCGGAGATGCGCGTTATGAAGCAGGGTTCATGAGAACAGTGACGCTTATGCCGATTCCGTCCCTGTGGGGACACACGGCAGGCGCGGGCCCGAACCCGGCGGACCTGAAGTTTCTGAATGAGAAGATCGGGGCATTTTTGAACTCGGGCGAGAAGCATTAACCACAGAGGTCACAGAAGAGCACGGCGAGAGAGAGATTACTTCCAGAGCACGTAATGTCCGCCGTTTGTAGTGATGATGACCAGGTTCATCACAACCAGCATCAGGTCGTAGTGCCAGCCGTCCGAGCCGTGCTTGC
>Ga0070730_10005251_pt1 | contig 11203 bp, 10 predicted proteins | sample Coa_R1_3_FD_66447 | JGI IMG/M metagenome (GOLD analysis project Ga0070730, IMG submission 66447) | Surface soil microbial communities from Centralia Pennsylvania, which are recovering from an underground coalmine fire - Coalmine... | ecosystem: Environmental > Terrestrial > Soil > Unclassified ... | reverse complement strand
AGCTCGGCGCGGGCAAACACCCGGTCCAGGCGCCGCCAGGTTTGGAGCCAGTCCCCTGGCAGCCACCCCAGCCGATAGCTGACCACCACCCGACGCACCAGCTTCGGCCCCGCTTCCGCGACCGCCGCCTGGCGCGGCGGCTCCTCACCCAGGGGCGGTGCTCCGGGCGTCGGCGCTGCGGGCGGGGTCGGTGGCGTCGGCACCGTGTGTGTTATCTCGGGGGTCTCGTCGCCTGCGCTCATGCCAGGCGTATGATACGGGCGTGGAGGACGCGCAGGCCCTGGAAGTCGCCGTGCGCGCGGCGCGCGCGGGCGGCGCGGTGGCGCTGGCGTGCCTCGGCAAGCTCGACTACATGCGGTGGAAGAGCCACCGCGACGTCGTCTCGGGCACGACGCTGAAAGTCCAGGACGCGATCCTGGAGGTGCTGAGCAGCGAAACGCCCGAGTTCGGCGTGCTCGCCGAAGAGGGCCCCGACGACGAAGCCGTGCCGCTCGACGCGCCACACCTGTGGATCGTCGATCCCATCTGCGGCAGCCTGAACTACGTCCAGGGCATTCCGTACTTTGCCGTTTCTATCGCGCTGCGCACACAGGGTGCGATACGCGTCGGCGTCGTCTACGACCCGTGCCGCGACGAGCTGTTCGCCGCGACACTGAGCTCCCAATCCACGCTCAACGGACACACGATCGGCGTCCAGCAAATCTCCGAAGGCTACAACGCGTTCGAAAGTGCCTGGGTCGGCACCGACTGGCCGCACGACCAGGACAAGCAGGACCAGGCCCTACAGATCGCCAACATCATGTCCCGGCAGGTCATCGCCCTCAATGCCATGGGCTCGCCGGCCCTCGGCATGTGCAATGTCGCGGTCGGCCGCTGGCACGCCTACTGGGCACTGGATCTGAAGATCTGGGACATGGCCGCGGCCGCGCTCATTCTGACCCGCGCTGGCGGCACGCTGACCGATGACCGCGGCGCCTCGTGGCTGTTCAGCACTGGCGGCTACATCGCAAGCAACAGCGTCATCCACGGCTGGACGATGCGCTGCCTGCAGCGCGTCCTCGAAGACAAACTCCCCAAGGGCCTGGCGGCCGACGCGTTTACGCCCGGGAAGACATAGCTGGTTCGCGCGCCGCGGTCTGAAGGGTGCGTTCGAAAAACGCAAAGACTTTCTTCCAGCCGTCCACCGCCTGCTCGGGTCGGTAGTTCGGCCGATCGGCCGCAAAGAACCCGTGGCCCGCGCCGTCGTAGCGATGGAACGCGTAGTCCTTCCCCTGAGCGCGTAACACGGCTTCGGTGCGGTTGACCTGATCCGGATCCGGACTGGCGTCGTCGTTGCCGAAGATGCCCAGCAGCGGGCACTTGAGATCGGGCGTCATGTCGATGACTGCCTGCGGCTGGCGCGGCGTCAACTCTTCGGGTCTGGCGATGACGCGCCCGCCCCAACAGTCAACCGCGGCGTCGATCCCCTCGACCTTGCACGCCACCATATACGCCTGGCGGCCACCCGAGCAGAACCCGATGACGCCGATCTTGCCGTTGGCATACGGCTGATTGCGGAGCAGTTTCGCGGCCGCCGCGACGTCGCCCACGACCTGCACGTCCGGCATCCCACCGGCCGCCCGCGCGGCGGCGGCGATGTCGTCCCAGGGGCCCGGGCCGAGCCGCGAAAACAGGTGCGGCGAGACCGCCGCGTAGCCGTGGTGCGCGAGCTTGCGCGTGACTTCTTTGCTCCACTCGTCCCAGCCCGGCATGTGGTGGATCACCACCACGCCTGGCACATTCGAGAGCCCGATCGGCCGCGACAGGTACGCCTCGATCGGGTCCCCACCGTGTCCGGTCATCGTGATCGTCTCGGCGATCAGGCCTTCGTAACCCATGCACTCCTCCTCTCGAGCGCCGCGGGGTTGACCACGCCGCTCATGTCGCCATCCAGGTACTTCAAGACCGCGGTGGTGAGGTTCTGGACCATCAGCGCAAAGTTCTCGCCGACGCCCCAGCCAATGTGCGGGGTCAGCACGACGTTGTCCAGTTTCGCCAGCGGATGATCGGCCGGCAACGGCTCCAGGTCGTAGACGTCCATGCCGGCACCGGCAATCTGGCCGCTCTGCAGCGCGTGCACCAGCGCCGCCTGGTCGACGATGGGCCCGCGGGCGATGTTGACCAGGTAGCTGGTCGGCTTCATCAACCCGAGCTCGTGTGCCCCGATGATGCCGCGTGTCATGTCCGACAGCCGGGTCGACACGAACAGGGCGTCAGCTCGGCGGAAGAGCTCATCGCGGGCGACGTACTCGACGCCGCTGGCTTGCGCTCGCTCCGGCGTCAGCGTCGGCCCCCAGGCGATGACCGGCATCTGCAGTGCCTGGCCCAGTCGAGCCATGGCGCCCCCGATATTGCCGAGACCCAGGATGCCGAGCGTCTGGCCACAGAGCATCCGCGTCGGCGGCGCCGCCCAGTCGCCGTCGCGCACGCGCCGATCGTTGCTCGGGATCTGGCGGGCCAACGCGAGCAATAGCGCCAGCCCGAGCTCGGCGATGGCCACGTGGCTGCCGACCTGGCCTCCGGCCGCGACCAGGGCAATACCGCGCTCCGTGGCCGCGTCGGCGTCGACATTGGGACTGATGCGACCCGACTGGGCCAGCAGTTCCAGACGCTCGGCGGACCGTAGGACACGGGCATTGAGCGGACTCCGCTCGCGGTTGGCAAACGCTACCGTCGCGTTCTGGAGGCGCTGCATCACCTCGTAGTCGTTCGCCGCGGCGGTGGTGTGGATAATCACCTCGCCCCGCTCGCGCAAGCGCTCCACGCCGGGCTGCTTGCCCCAGAAATTCGTCCAGTCGTCGAGGACGACAATGCACTGGTCCCGCTGCATAGCACCGACAACGGTAGCAGGGCCGACCGCCGGCGTGGTGAGCTGCACGGTCGTATGCAGCCGTCGCTGCATGGAGGACGTGGTCGACCGCGTAGCGCAGCACGCCGCGGCAACGGCCCTCAGACTGGATGCGTGGCACCGGACGTGGCGGCGGCTGAGTCCACCGCGAGCAGCGGCGCGTGGCTCTTCGACGCGGCGCTGCGATAGCCGCTGGAGCCATGTCACTCTTTTAAAATGCCGACGTGAACGCCACCGAGAATAATCTGGCTTCGGGTCAGTTTCCGCCGATGCACGCGGTCACCCGGTTAGGACGCGTGATCCAACAGCTCAGGTCGTTCGGCCAGCTGCACGCGAACGAGCTCGAGGCCCTGGCCAGTGAGCTGGAGGCGACAGGTGCGGCCGAGGCGGCCGCCCGACTCAGGGCCCTCCGCGACGTCCAGCACGACGAGAGCCAGATCGTCGTGGACGAGCTCGTGGACATTCAAAGCGAGGCAGCGGCCGACCCACCGGAGGCGGCGCCGACGTCGACAGACGCGCATGACCCGGCGGTGAATTCGCCCAGACGGGCCCGCTGGCTAGCCGAGCAAGCCGCCGAAGCCGAGCGTTTGCGGCAGCCCTTTTCCAGGCGCGACCTCTTCAGTGGCGGAGTCCCAAGCGCGAACGACCCGGGCACATAGGTCGCTACACCGAGTCGGCGGCCGGCCTGGCGGTGGCTAGCCGGACGCAGTTCCAGAGGAGCGGCAGCGCCAGGATGGCCAGGGCGATGCCGCCGAGGATCGGGGGCGCGGTGAGCACGATGCCCTTCTGGGCGAGCTTCGGGCCGGTGCCAGCCATGACCAGCAGGTAGCCGACGTACAGGTTCAGCGCGGCGTACAGGAGTCCCAGAACGGCCCAGAGATACTTCATGGCGTGCCGCGGCTGGCCCTGGGGATCGGTTGGGACGGCGTGGCCGGGACGGTCGGGACCGCCGCGGCGCTCTCGCTCAGGCGGGCGTACCAGCCCGGATGGAAGCGCTGGACGTAGCGCTCGGGGATCCAACCGGTGGCCATCGAGACCATGAGCGGCCAGCGCGACGGCGCGAGCGCGTACCGGAGATGGTCCAGCAGCTTCAGCCCCAGCAGCACGCCGCTGCCGACATGGATGGCAGAAATCCAGTACAGGGCCTCGCCCGGGATTGGATAGACGTAGCGCATCGCCTTGATCACACCGGTCACGATGATCAGGCTGAGTGCGAGCACCCAGATGGGGAACGAGATCGTCCGTTCGTAGTACGTGAACTGCTCGGTGGGCGGCGCCGCTCGTCTGAGGTCGAGCCCGAGCAGATACCCAAGGGTTGAGCCGAGTGGTTTGCCCAACTCATGCGCCAGGCCGCGCAGGGTGCGAATACCCTGGCCTTTCGGCACGGTCAGGCTCCGCTCGCCACGGAGCCGCCAGTCGGTGACGAAGGCGGCGGTGGTGAAAATCAACAGTGATGCGGCGATGTAGTGGATCCGGTACACCGTGCCCATATCGATCGGCGTCTCGGCGGCGAGCAGCCCCTTGAGGTACTGCCAGCCACCGGTCGCCATCAACGTCACCAGCGCCAGGCCTGCGAGCGCGTGCAGCGTTACCGTGCCCGGTGCAAAGCGCCGAATCGCGTTGTCCGACGCCCGCCGCTCCACACCCAACCGCCACCCACTCGCCCGCCAGTACCCCAGCGCAATGCCCAGCCCGATGGTGAACGGCAGCGAGCGCGCAAAGAGGAAATTGTCCCCGAGCAGCTGCCCCCACGGCTGGTTACCAGCTGCCCACTCAGCGAAGCTCGCGCCCAGCCCAGCCACGAACACGACGACCGCGACCGCCAGCCAGATCGTCCGGTTCATCGGCGAGCTCGCTTCCCTCGCGCGCCGCGAACAGTCAGTGACACGTGGTCGGTGGAGGTATCGCCCCGCTCGCCGCCGTCCTCAGGCAGTGGCCCCAGGTGAGTGCGGCGCTCGGCCGGCTCGCCGTTGGCGGGCAGTGGCCACTGGTGAGTGCGGCGCTCGGCCGGCTCGCCGTTGGCGGGCAGTGGCCACTGGTGAGTGCGGCGCTCGGCTCGCTCGCGGCGGACATGTAAGGTCGACTGGTCTCTCGAGAGCTCGGGCGCGCGAGCCGCGCGAGCGCGCTGTGGAGCAGTCATGCTTTGCTATCTTGCGCCGGGGCGCCGGCGAAGGTTTGTTGCGCACGGAGTTTGTCCCAGGTGGCTTTGTCTTCGACTTTCGGGACGTCCAGGCACATGCGGCCGGGGGCGACTTTGAGAATGCCCTGGCGAATGCGGATGTTAATCGGGCACCGCTCGGCACAGGCTGGTCCGCCTTCACGCCAGTAGCACAGATCGCACTTGGTGAAGTTGTCCTTCACCGGGTCGTACGAGATGCGCGATGCCTGGCCAAAGACCAGCTGGTTGGTGGCGTTCGCTTCGGGACTCGTGGGGAAGATGCACGCCTCAGCGCAGCGGTTGCACGCCACGCAGACGTCTTCGCGAATATACCGAGCCCCAGAACCAGGCTCGATCCGCAGCGCGTTTACCGGACAGACGTACAGGCACTCCGCCGTCGGGCATTGCAAGCACGGCTCCTGATGAAACGCGCCCCTGCCCGGGTAGGCGGCCAGGACTTCCGGATCAACGCGCGTAGTGGGGTCGTTGAACACCCGAATGCGCGGCAGATCCGAGAGTCCCTGCTGCTTGTGGACCTGGGAGCAGATCACTTCACACGTCAGACAGCCGATGCACAGCGTGGGGTCCGGGAAAATGACGCCATTGGCTGGCGGCGTGGATTTGGGCGTCGCGCCGGCGGCGAGACTGACGCCGCCGATCGCTTCGAACGCGATGAACGCCCCGACCGCGGCGGTGGCGCCCTTCAGGACGTCGCGGCGAGAAGCGCCTCCGTCTCCCGCTGACGTCGTCCCGTTACTCACCATCAGACTGCGTTGCCCTCCTTCGACTCCGCCTGCGGGCGATCATGACGCCTTCGACCAGCACCCACACGACGGCCAGGCCGCCGAGCGCCAGCACGTAGGGGCTGAGACCGCCTGGCAGGATACCGGTTTCGGGTGGCGACGCGTTCGGCGCGGCGGCAGCCGCCGGCTGCACGCTCGACGACGACACCACCGGCGCCCCCGCCTGCGCGGCCGAACCTTGAGCGGACGTCGACTGGGCCGAAATGGACACCCCCGCAGGATGGCCGGCCGCGACCAGCGCCGGCGCCAGCTCCGTATCGCTGGAGAGCTTCTTCAGCGCTTCTTTGCCGCTGGCATCCAGCGTCGCCACGTAGATATCGAAGTTCCCGTTGCGGGGTGAGAAGAACAACAGCTTCTGTCCGTCGGGGCTGAAGTCGAACGGGCCCTGCACCTGCACGTCTTGCAGCAAGGCGACCGGGGGTTGCGTGCTGCCAGGCGTGACGGCCCAGACGTCGGTCCACGATTGGCCCGGGTTGATGTGCTCGGTGACATACGCCAGGCGTCCATCCGGCAGATACGCTGGGAAGTGGCTCCGCCCGGTCGGATCGTCCGCGGAGACCTTCACCTGATCGGTGCCATCGTCCGCGCGCATCGTGAACACGTTCTTCTGATCTCCGTCGGCGTAGGCCAGGCGCGACCCGTCCTGCGACCACGCCGCGCCGTGACAGGCGAACGTGCACTGGCTCTTCGTCTCGGACGCCAGGCCCTGCGTCATCTGGACGGGCTGGGTGCCGTCTTTGTTCACCGTCCAGAGCTCCATCGTGCCTTTCTGGTACACATAGAAGCTCAGTCGGTTGCCGTCCGGACTCCACGACGGAAAGCTCGCGAACGCACCCAGATTGGTGATCTGGGTGCGCCCACCTGAAGCGATATCGATGAGCGTCACTTCGCGCTTCAGGTCGCTCCCCGAATCGACGGCCAGGGTCTTACCATCTGGACTCCACACGGCGTGACGGTCGTCGACGGCGCCCTGGCTGATCAGCTTCCGATCGGAGCCGTCGGCGGCGATCGTGTAGATGTGGTACGCGTTGGCCTGGCTGGTCTGGAACGCGATGCGCGTGCCGTCCGGACTCCAGGAGGGCCGGACCGACGACGTCCCGTCAGCAGTAATTTGCAGAATTGGCCCCGCGGCGAACGCGATCTGCGCGCTCGCGAGCCCGCCGATGACGGCCAGGCACCAGAGCCGGAAGAGCAGTTTCAAGGTCACCGTGCGCGACGTAATCAAGCTCGCCCGCTTCGCTTCGCTCGCTCCTTGCGGGTCGAGACGAGCCGCCGAGGAGCGGGCGAAGCAATCTGGTTGCGGACCTGCTCGGGCTGCGCACCAGCCGGGTCTGGTTGTTCGAAGAGGAGATGGATCGCGGCTACAACGCGGCGCGACGCGAGCTGCCCCCGTATCTACACCCGTCTCAGGCTGACCGACGCCGGCGCCGGGCCGAGCTAGCCGCCGCTGCGCCGCTCCCCATCGGAGTTCACTTCGCAGTTCCATGCAATCGCAAGGGAGCGAGCGCAGCGCTGTGGGCAGCCGTCAACCGAGCGCCTGAAGGACCGTTCGCTCCACCAGACCTTGAGCGATATCGACTTTGTACGCGTTGAGGCTCATCGGTCGGGCCACCGTACGGATCTGGGCGGCGGCTTGTTTGATCGTGGCCTTGACGTCCTTGCCTTTGAGCGCGTCTTCGACGACCTGGGCTCGATACGGGACGGGCGCCACGCCACCCAGGGTGACCCGGCCATCCTTCCAGTTGCCGCCGTCGAGCGTGAAGACCGCCGCCACCGCGACGACCGCGAAGTCGTAGACCTGGCGATCCTTGAGCTTCGTCCAGGCCATTTTCGTCCCCGCGGCCGGCGTGGGAATGAAGACTTCGGTCAGCACTTCATCGGACTTGAGGACATTTTCGGTGAGCACATCCTCGCGCGGCCCATGGAAGTACTGGTCGAATGGCACGGTGCGCTCGCCAGCGGACCCGGAGATTTTGGCCTGCGCGTTGAGCGCCAGCAACGCCGTGGACGTATCCGAGGGATGCACGATGTAGCACAGCTCACCGCCGATGATCGCGTGGTAGCGATTGTCGCCGGTGACCGAATAGCAGAAGTCGCCGCCCTTCTTGTAGCAGTTGAAATCTTCGCCACGATAGAACCAGCACCGCGGCCGCTGGTTGATGTTGCCACCCAGCGTGCCGAAGTTGCGGATCAAGGGCGAGGCGATCGACATCGCGGCCTGGGTCAGCAGTGGAAACTGCTGCTGCAGGTCGCTGTTTTCGGTAATTTCCGAAAGTGTGGTCGTGGCGCCGATGTGCGCGCCGTCCGAGCCCACCTTGATGCCCTTGAGGTCGGGGATGGTGGTCAGATCGACGATCTGGACTGGCAGGGGTTGACCTTTGCCCTGCACCCAGTCCTTCATGATGCCGCCGATCAGATCACTGCCCCCACCCAGGGCTTTACCGGTGGCGCCAAACTGATTCAGCAGACCAACGGCCTGTTGGACCGTGGTCGGCTCGTAAAGCTCGTAACTCTTCATACAGATGCTCCTCAGGCGGACTTCAAAGCCGCGAGGACCTTCTCGCGTGTGATCGGCATATCAGTGACCCACACGCCGACCGCGTTGTACAGGGCGGACGCGATGGTCGGCGCAGGCGGCGACATCGGCGGCTCGCCAATGCCGTGTGCCCCAAACACCCCGTATTCCTTAGGATGCTCAACCAGAATCACTTTGATGTCTTTCGGGGCATCTTTAATGCTGAGTGGCTTGTAGTCGAGCATGTTGGGGTTCAACGGTAGACCTGTTGCATCGTCGGACAGAAGTTGCTCGGTCAAGGTGGCGCCCAGGGCCATGACCACACCACCTTCGATTTGTTGCTCGAGGGCGAAGGGGTTGATGGCTCGGCCGACGTCGTGAGCAGCAACGTACCGGGTTACACTGATCGTGCCCGTGGTCGTGTCGACCTCAATCTCGGCGGCGTGCGACGCCCAGGCGGTGCGTTCCCATTGCGGATCCTGCGTGTAGATGGATCGGCCGAGAATGGGCGCCCCAGAGAATTGGACGACATCCTTCAGGGCCAGCTTCGTGGACGGATCGGTCTTCTGGAAGACCTGGCCGTCCTTGAGATCGAGATCGTCCGCTTTCAGGTCGAGCGTCTGATTCGCCTTCTTGGCGTCGTCGATGAACCGCCTGGCCGCCCAGTCCAGCACCTGGCGTCGGGCGTCCTGGCCGGCCTCGTACATGCCCCGGCCACCGGTGTTGGTCTGGATGCTGCCGAAGCTGCCGCTGTTGTCGGTGGTCAGGTCGGTGTCGACGTACGTCGTAATGCTGACGCTCGACAACGGCACGCCCAGCGATTCGGAGGCGATCATGGCCATTGTCGAGCGTTGGCCATCGCCGATCTCATTGGCCGCCGAGCTGAGCTGAACTGAACCATCGGTATTGATGATCACCTGGCCGGTCGCCGGATTGCCGCCACCGCCGTGGCTGCAGGCGTGGGCCGCCAGGCCGATCCCATGGAAGATCCCCGGCCGGACTTCTTTCGCCTTCGGCGCGTGCCAGTTCTGCTTCCAGCCAATGGCATCGGCGGCTTGCTGGATGCAGTCCCGAATGCCTGGATTGCTGAACGCTTTCTTGGTGTCCGGGTTGCCCACTTCATTCAGGTTGTTCAGCCGGAACTGCACCGGGTCCATACCGATGGCGTACGCGGCCTTTTCCATCGTCACCTCGAGCGCGAGGGTGCCGTTGGGGTGACTGACGCAGCGGTACGGGCCCTGTTTGTACGAGTTCGTGAAGACGTCGACGGCTTCGAGCTTCAAGTTCGGGATCTTGTACAGATCCTGCATGTTGAACCACGAGCCATTGGCTGCCGCACTGCGTGCCGCACCGACGTTGGCAATGACCTTAAATTGACCCGAGACGAGGGTGCCGTCGCGGTTGACTGACAGGTGCATCTCATTGCGGAATTGGGGCCGGTGAGTGCGGGTAACGAAGTCTTCGGCGCGCGTGTAGGTCGCGTGGACCGGTCGACCGGTGATCTTGGCCAGAATGGCGGCGTGCACTTCGGCCAGGTCGAGGCCAATTCGGTAGCCATAGCCCGATCCGACATAGCCCGGCTGAATGACGCGGATCTTGTTTTGCGGGATCTTGAGGGCTTGCGACAGGCTGGCGCGGACCCCGTGCGCGTACTGAGTCGTGTGATACGTTACCAGCTTGTCGTTGTCCCAGTAGGACAGCGAGTTCGTCATCTCGAGCGCGAGATGCTGCTCAAACGACTTGCTGGCGATGACGTCGACGCTGACTTCGCCCTTCGTGTTGTCCGGATCGCCGCGCACCAGGGGCGGTGTCACCGCGAGCACCAGACCGTCCAGTTTGGTATCGAACTGATGCGGCGTGGAGGGTTTCATCGCCTCCAGGAAGTCCAGCGACGCCGGCAGGATTTCGTACTGGACCTCGATCATCCGCATCGCCTCGTCGGCGATGTGCTCGCTATCGGCGGCGACGATCGCGATGGGGGCGCCGACTTCAAACACCTCCTGGTCGAACAAGCCGCGAGGAGGCGGCCCGCTGCCAAACGTGACGTCCTGGTACATGGCTGGCAGGTTGCCGCGGTGCAGGACCGCGTGCACCCCGGGGAACTGCTCCGCCTTGCTCACGTCAACACTCTTGACGTTGGCGTGCGGATACGGGCTGCGCAATGTCCGGGTGTAGAGCGCGCCAGGCAGCGTCATGTGCTCGGTGTACCGGCCCAGGCCAGTCACCACCCCGAGGCCATGTACGCGCGGGACCTTCTGGCCGACGACGGTGTACGGCCCGTTGAGCACGGCTGCTGGCGTTGCCGGCACCGGTACCTGGGTGAAGCCAGGCAGGCTGGCGGCGTGGGTCTCGAGCGTCGCGTTGACCAGTTCGCGCTGCTCCGCCATCAGCTGGAGCCACTCCGGCGAATGCGCGAGCTCGGACCACTCTTCTGGAGTCAGCGCGGCCGCGTACTGCGCCTCCTGCGCGACCCGCAAAGCATCGATTGTGCGTGCCATGATGGTGGTCTCCCCCTCTTACTTGACCGGGTGCGCGGCGTCGGCCAGGTACTTGCGAACACCGGCCTCGTCGACCTTCGCGGGGTCCCACTTGACCGTGATGGTGAGTTGGCTGCCCGTGACGTCGAGGACACCCGGCTTTTGCTTGAGGGGCGCCGCGATCGGATCGAACTCTTCGATCGTCGACAGCGCGGTGACGAATTGGAAGTCCTTCGAGGTCCCGGCGACTGCTGCCGCGGGGGCCGCGGCTGGCTGGGCGACCGGCGCATTCCAGATACTCGTCGGCGCAGTGTGGGTAACGGTCCCGCCCGCCATCTCGGCCGAGGCGTTGCGCACCGCGGT
>Ga0070730_10005250_pt1 | contig 11204 bp, 6 predicted proteins | sample Coa_R1_3_FD_66447 | JGI IMG/M metagenome (GOLD analysis project Ga0070730, IMG submission 66447) | Surface soil microbial communities from Centralia Pennsylvania, which are recovering from an underground coalmine fire - Coalmine... | ecosystem: Environmental > Terrestrial > Soil > Unclassified ... | reverse complement strand
GGGGAATGACACGGGAAGATCATAGCAGCATATTTCACCACGGAGACACGGAGAAGAATTTGGGATTTACGATTTAAGAAGTACGATTTGCGATTTGGCTATGAGCTGGCAGCTTTAGCTGGCGGAGTGATCGTCGTGGTACGAGATGTTTTGAAATTACGAATGATATGAAATTCGTAAATCGAAAATCGTAATTCGATCTGCGTTGATCCGCGTAAATCCGGGGCGAAATCCTGCTTTATCTTCCGAAGCCGGCCGATTCCATCTGCTCGCGCGAGGAGTCGGCTGTCGAGCCGATGCCCTGGACGCGCAGCTTGAAGTCGTCGGGCTTGCTGGCGTTTTCCAGCGCGGTTTCGTAGGTGATTAACGCCTGCGAATAGAGGTCGTAGAGCGACTGGTCGAAGGTCTGCATGCCGTATTGGGAAACGCCGGCCTGCAGGGCTTCATGGATGAGGCGGGTCTTTTCCGGAGCGATGATGCACTCACGGATATACTCGGTAGCGATCAGGACTTCGACCGCGGGCACGCGTCCGGTGCCGTCGGCGCGGCGGACCAGGCGCTGCGAGATGACCGCTTTCAGCACGGCCGCCATCTGCAGGCGAATCTGCTTCTGCTCGGGCGGCGGAAAGACGGAGATGATGCGGTTAATGGTCTCGGTCGCATCCAAAGTGTGCAGCGTGGAAAAAACCAGGTGGCCGGTCTCGGCGGCGTGCAGGGCGGTGCCAATGGTTTCAAGGTCACGCATTTCGCCGACCAGGATGGTATCCGGGTCCTGGCGCAAGCTGGCGCGCAGCGCCGAGGCGAACGATGAGGTATCAACTTCCACCTCGCGCTGGTTCACGAATCCTTTTTTATCGCGGTGCAGAAATTCGATGGGGTCTTCAATGGTGATGATGTGCTCGGGCCGCTGGGAATTGATGCGGTCTACCATAGCGGCCAACGTGGTGGATTTTCCCGATCCGGTCACGCCGGTCACCAGCACCATGCCGCGCTGCTCTTCGCAGATGTGCTCAATAATCTTTGGTAGATACAGTTCATCGAGCGCGCGAATCTTGGTGGGAATGACGCGCAGCACCACGCCCACGTTGCCGCGCTGCTGAAAGACGTTGACGCGGAAGCGGCCAAGGCCGGCGACGCCGTAGGCCATATCAAGCTCGGCGGCTTCTTTGAATTTCTGTTTCTGCCGGTTTGACATCATACTGAAAGCCATATTCAGCATGTCTTCGGCAGAGATGCGCGGCTGGTCGGTCAGGGGCACCAGTTCGCCATCGACGCGCAGATAAGGATAGTTGCCGACTTTAAGGTGCAAGTCGGACGCCTTGCGTTCCATGGCGATGCGCAGAAGGTCGTCGATGTGAGGCATAGGTTACTTTAGTTACTTCCCTGTACTATGCGGATGAAAGTATCACGGAGTGTACTATTTTCGCAATAAAAGATGATAGTTTTGGATTATGATCTATATCCCTGCAGAAACCCTCGAAAATAGGAGGTAAAACAACCTGCAGCGGCTCAGGAACGCTCTAATGTAGGTGCCCTCTGGCCGGGTTCTGCGGCGTTATTTTGATATCGATTAAGTGAGAGCTCTTAGGCCACTCGTCAGGAGATTCGTGTGATCTGCAAACACTGTCAGCACAACAATCCGGAAAGTAACCGGTTTTGCGGCATGTGCGGCCAGGCGATGGCGCGTCCGCAGGCTACGACGGCTGCCACCCCCGCTGTCCCGACACAGACCGGTACTCCAGGGTTACGCCCAACGACATCAGCAGTGAATTCAGTTCCGTTTTCTTCCCGGCCGCAGTCGGCGAGCGCGGTGAACGGCGACAGGAAAGTACAATTTCCGCCGGTTGCTGCTCCGCCGCTACTCTCAAATTTAGCCGCAGGTGAAATGCTAGCTCCGTCTCTGCTCGGGCAGCGGCCGCCGGCAGCTCCTGATGACATTGAAACCGTGGTGCGGGTATCGCCACATCCGGTCGAGACCCAGCCCTTGACGCCGGCCGCTACAGAAAAGAAAGCGCAAATTTCACCCTCTCCGGTCGGCCCACAGATTTCCGCAGCCGCAAATGACAGAAGAGCGGCAGAGCAACGAGGGCCAGTCGTACGGGCCCCACTGGGGCCGCAATCCTCCGCTGCAAGCGCCGGTGACATGAACGGCGCAAAAAAGACGCAGCCGCTGCCTTCGACGCAGCCTGTGCCATCGTCGTTTGCAGGGCAGACGTCATCTCCGGCAAATCCCGAGCGCAGAGCGCAAAACCCGTTATCGAATTCTCCGGGGGCGCAGACGCAATCGGCGGTTCCGCCATCGCCAGGAAAAACATCGGGCGGATTTGAAAGACTGGGGACCCCCGAAAACGCAGCCGCGAAATTGACGCCTCAGAACACCGCGCCCAAATTGATGACCGGAACGCAACCTCTGCCGCTGCCTACACAGCGCCGGCCAGCGGCTCAGGCCGCGTCTCAGCAGAGAGTGCAACCCAGCGCACCCATACGGGTGAGCGGGCCATCGTTCCTTGGGTTGAATGACGATCCTTCCGAGGAGCCGGAGAAACGTTACGACGATCTCTACAAGACCAATTGGGGAGGCCGCATCTTTGTTGTCTTTATCGTTCTGGCCATAGCCGGAGGATTGGCGTATATGCAGTGGCGTTCCAGCCATCCGCTGCAGGCCTCGCCTTTCGATCACACGGCGCCAGCGGCAGCAGCGCCAGCGGCCAACCCGGCAGCCAATCCATCGGCTTCGGCGCAGCAGCCGCCTGCAGCCGAGGCAAAGAACACTGAAGCAAAGAACAACGAAGCCGAAGCCAAGGGCGATAGTGAGGCGACAGGAAACACTGCTGCGAGCGCGGCTCAGCCTGCCGTGAACTCTGCTGCACCCTCCCAACAGAAAACAGATGTTGGACCGGCGGCAGCCCCGGCCGGCGCTCAAGCGCCTAACTCAGCGCCCGTCTCTCATCCACCTGTCTCTCAATCAAAGCCGGCTTCCAAAAGCGCAGCCAGCCTGGGCACGATTACCGAAGGACACGAAGTCGTGAGCAGCAAATCTGAAGGGGACCAGGAACAGCCGGTGCGGCTGGCAGAAAGCTACATTCAAGGCCGCGGCGTGCCGCGCAGCTGCGATCAAGCCCTCGGCATTCTGCGTACCGCCTCCAACCAGGGGAACGCGCGCGCGGAGATCAAATTAGGCGCGTTGTATGCCACCGGCAACTGCGTGGCCATGGACCGGGTTGAGGCTTATCACTATTTCTCACGCGCCATGCGCTCCCAGCCTAACAACGCGTGGCTCGATCAGAGCCGGTCGATGCTGTGGAGCAATATGGACGCCAACGAGCGCAAGCAGGCTATGGAAGTGGAGAAGTAAGAAGTACGATTTACGATTTGTGATTTTCGATTTGCGATTGAGCTGCTAGCTCCTAGCCTCTAGCTGTGATGGAGTATCTAAAACATCTAGAGGCAAATTTCGTTGCTGACTTTCGCTGCGGGGAACAAATGACAATCTTCTCGTCCGCCTCAGCTGCAAGCTAGTAGCTGGAAGCTAAAATCGAAAATCGTACTTCGTAAATCATAAATCGTACTTTGTAATTCCTCCGCTTTCTAAGTACCGAGTACTGAGTACTGTGTTTTTGTCATCGCAGCATCCCATCCATACAATGAAAGCATGGCCGGTACGAAGCAAGAGCAGGACACTCGTCCTCACGTCCTGATTCTGGGAGCGGGGTTCGGAGGATTGTATGCGGCGCGTCACCTGGGCAAGCTGCCGGTGCGCGTGACCCTGGTGGACCGCAAGAACCATCACACCTTTCAGCCGCTGTTGTACCAGGTAGCGACCGCGGGGCTTTCTCCCGGCGACATCGCCTCGCCGGTCAGGCGCATTCTGCGCAGGTACAAAAACATAAGAGTATTCATGGCGGAAGCGGTGGGGTTCGACCTTGAGAACAAAACCGTCAAGCTCGAAAACGTAAGCGTTCCTTACGACTATCTCATTGTGGCCACCGGGGCCACACATTCTTACTTCGGGCACCCCGAGTGGGAGCAGTTTGCGCCCGGGCTGAAGACGGTGGAAGATGCCATTGAAATACGCCGCCGCATCCTGACGGCGTTTGAACGGGCGGAGCGGCAGGCGGCGGTCTTTGGCAAGCACGATCCGCTGAATTTCATCGTGGTGGGCGCAGGCCCCACCGGAGTCGAACTGGCGGGCGCGATTGCCGAGATTTCGCGCCATGTCATGGTCCATGATTTTCGCTTCATCGATCCGCGCAGCTCGCGCATCCTGCTGCTGGAGTACGCCCCGCGGGTGCTCACCAGCTATCCGGAAGACCTTTCCCGCTCCGCCGAAAAGCAACTGCAGAAACTGGGCGTGGAGGTGCGCACCGGAGCCATGGTCACCGAGATCACTCCGCGAAGTGTCAAAGTGGGAAACGAGGAAATCCCGGCTGCGGTCACCCTCTGGGCGGCCGGCGTGAAGGCCTCTCCGCTGGGCGCCATGCTGGGAGAAAAGACCGACAAGGCCGGCCGCGTGCTGGTCAATCAATATCTGAACCTGGCCAGCCATCCGGAAGTATTTGTCATCGGCGATCTGGCCTGGTTCATTGATTCGGAAGGGAAGACCCTGCCCGGCGTCTCCCCAGTGGCCATACAGATGGGAAACAACGTGGCGGCCAACATTGGCCGCGATCTGCGCCACGAATCGCGCAAGCCATTCGTCTACTTCGATAAGGGCAGCATGGCCACCATCGGGCGCGCGGCTGCGGTGGCCGTGGTGGGAAAGCTGCACCTCTCCGGTTTCATCGCCTGGATGGCATGGCTGTTCATCCATATCCTTTACCTGATCGGCTTTCGCAATCGCGCGGTGGTGATGCTGGAGTGGCTCTGGGCCTACCTGCGCTACGAGAAAGCTGCCCGGCTGATTACAACGGAAGAGTGCGAAGACAAGCCATCGTAGGCGATGAAACGACACACCAGCCCCAACGGGGGCGGCGCATTTATAGCCCAGCGCTTCCAGCGCTGGGTATCGATGCCAAAAATGATCCCAGTCCCGTAGGGACGACGCTCGCTCTTCGATTCCGCCGATGGCGAAACTCTTATGCCCCGTTCCACCGCCAGCGGGCGTCGTCCTTACAGGACTTGGCTTGTTTTTGTTTGCTTTCCCAGCACTGGAAGTGCTGGGCTATAATACGCCACCCCTTCGGGGTTGTTCGCCTCTCATGTCCCACAAAGTGCTGGATTACCGAATGCTGTCCCATTCGGGGCTGGAGCAACGAGATACAACAAGACTTAGCAAAGGTATAGCCGCATGTCGCCAACATTCAGGAGAGTGCTCGAAGCAGTATTCTGGTTCGTCGTAGGTCATCTTAGCTGCGCCGTAATCCACCACCTTCACCACATGACCTGGAAATAGCTGGGCCCAGGCAAGGCGAACATCCTGCTTTTTTCCACCGGCCATTCGCAATGAGGTAGAGTAGATAGATCAGATCAGACCTGAAATCTATGAACAAGCTCATTGCCCTTACCGCGTTTGTTTTTCTAGCGCTCAGTTTCGCTTCTGCACAGTCTGCCACCGTAGCCGCTAAAGACCCGGCCCCCAAAGACCAAGCCGCCGCCAAAGCCGCCGATACCGGGTTTCCACTTCCCAGCAACGAAGAGGTGGAGGCCGCGATGAAACGCACCTTCGGTTACGATCCCTCGCTTACCTGGGAGATTCTAGCAATCCGGCCCTCAGCGATTGCGGGCGTCGCGGATGTGATTGTTTCCATCAACAAGCAGACGGCCACTCACATCTATCTTCCTCCCGATGAAGAGAACGCGATTGTGGGCGAGATAGTGCCGTTCGGGGCCAATCCTTTTGCCCCGGCCAGGGCGAAGTTGCAGGCCGCCGATGGACCGGCGCGCGGCCCGCAGACGCCGGTGATCTCGGTGGTTGAGTTCAGCGATCTTGAGTGCCCGCACTGCAAGGCGGCCCAGCCCGTCGCCGATAAGCTGGCGGCCGATTTTCCGCAGGTGCGCTTTATCTTTCAGCAATTTCCGCTGCCGGCCTCGATGCATCCCTGGGCCCTGAAGGCGGCAGAGTATTCCGACTGTGCCGCCCACACCAATGGCAACGACGCTTTCTGGAAGTATGCCGACGCCATTTTCGAGAAGCAGGAGAGCATTGACGCAGCCACGGCAGACGACAAGTTGAAAGAAATCGCCACTGCCACAGGCCTCGATGCGCAGAAGGTCGCCGCTTGCGCCGCTACGCCGGAAGCTGAAGCCAGGGTCAAGAAGTCCATGGCGCTGGGACAATCGCTCGATGTAAACCAGACGCCAACCGTCTTCATCAACGGAAGAAGAGTGCCCGGCATTGCCAGCATCCCCTACGAGCAGTTGAAGAATCTGATGCAGTTTGAAATCGATCACGCGGGAAAGTAAGAAAAAGGGAACGCGGCGCTCCGCTGGCAGCGCCGCGTTTCGCAAAACTGCCTCAAGTCAAAGATCAACCCACGCACACTTTATTCGCCGACCGGGAACCGCTCTCGGGTAGACCGAACCAGCGCGGCCACAGCTTCACGACTGATCGCGCCGCCGGGATTGAAGCGGCCATCGTTCGCCGGCGGCATGATGTTCTGTTTGATTGCCAGAGCGACTTGCGTCCGCAGTTGCTGCTGAACCTGGCCGCCGTCGGGCAGGCGCGAGATAATGGCATTCGTGTCTTCGTCGCTTAACGGCGCCAGGGCGTGCTTTGACATCAGCAGGTTTACGATGGCGGCGGCAACCGATTGCCGGTCCATCGTTCCCGTCAGATCGAACGTCCTGGTGGCTGGGGTTGGAATGAAAGAAGCAGTGGCCGCGGCTGCGTTGTATCCCATCTCACCGGGCCGGATATCACGCAGCGCCACGGCTCCAGCAGGAGTCCTCAGTCCAAATTCGGAGGCGAGCACGCGCGCTACGTCGCCCCTGGTGGCGGGCGCAGCCGGGCCCATAACGGTGAGGTGCGGCAGATTGCCGCACAAGATCAGACAATGAGAGTTCTCGATGGGCGCGGTTTCCGAATCTTTCAATGCGATTTGGTGTAGCGTGTACTCGCGCATGACATTGCAATAGACGCAGGTGAGTTCACCGTGATGAGGGTCAGGCACGTGCCTTGGCCCTAAATAAGTAAACTGCAAGGACGAGGCGCTTTGCCCTCCCCAGTTAGAAGCCCATATATTCACCAGGCCGCCGGTCGGAAAATCAGGAATATCTACCGTCAGCGCCTGATCGTTTGTTACCTGCGGTGGATCGCTGTCGACGCAAATTGACTGGCTTGCCGTACAAAACTGCAGCGCCAGGCCGTCATCTTTGAAATGGGTCCCTGAAATAGCGAGCGTGGCCCCGGCCCGGGCTTTTCCGTTCTTAAGCCCCGAGGTTATCGCCTTCAGCGTGGGCTTAGGCCACTGCAAGGTTGGCCCTCCTCCGGTATGAACTCCATCGCCGAGACCTGACGGGATATCAGGCAATCCGGTTTTGTAGGCAAAGCTACTGTCTCCGTGCGCTACGCTCCAGCCTCCGGGACCAATAACACTAACGCTGGTTCCATATTTCGATCCACTGATCACCGTGAAGGTAGATGGGGGCGCGGGTGGCACTTTGACGGTCAGCAAGTTATCGCTGTGTATCTCGATGTTGGTTCCATCGGCGCACGATCCTGCGGCGCAGAACTTCACGCCAATGGCCCCGCTCATAAAGCCCGCTCCCATGATGGTAATCTTCTCGCCGCCCTTCATATTGGCGGACTCCTGCAGAGAAAGATTGTCCAGGGTCGGGGCCGGTACGACAGCGAGAAATGTTCCAAAGCGCCGGTCAAGCCATTGCTGGACAAATAAAGGATTGAATTTGTCCTGGTATTGAACCGTGCCGGTATCTTGAATCGACGATCCTATCTGCACCGAGGTCTGATAGTTCGTCTGCACTGTCAATGCTTGCGTATTCTTATCAGTGTGGGTCCAACTGCCGCTGAGATTGAGGAACGTGTCGGCGCCCAGAGCACCTTTGATGGGCAGCTTAACGCTGGCTACATTCTTGTTGGTTTTGATATCGGTGACAACGGTCTGCGTCGAGCCTCCATTGGCAAACGTGTTCATGGATTGCGCTTTTTGCTGCCAGCTTAAGGTGTAGTTAGCAGCTCCGGCCCGAAGGCCTGGCGTCGCCTGCGCTTGAAATGCCGTTTGTCCATACGGCCCGAACGGATCGTAGCAAACCAGTTGCCCCGCGCTGTTGAGCAGGTCAATCGGGGAGCCAGGAGTGGCGGTACACCCATTGCCTGACTGAACCAGAGTTTCAGTATCGATCGTGCTCGCATTTTGGCTCGCAGCGGCGGCAAAGGGGTCGAGGCTGGCAATCGAACTGCATTCCTGCGGCGGCATTGCCAGAGGATTGGCAGGGTCGGTCTCGCTGGCGCTATTGCCACATTGGACGAGCAACCCGGCAGTTACAGGGAACTGGCCTTCGTCTCCCACGATGGCATAAGAGGTTGCATCCGGACCAAAGTCCCAAAGCACGATTCGCGGCTTCCGAAGCAGCACAAAAATATCGTTGACCCAGGGTTGAGAGCCAGCTTTATCGAGCAGGTCATTCTGCACCGTCTGCCACGATTGTTCAAATTGCTTGCTGAAGGTCAACGACTTGGTATTCATGGTTGTTGTGGTGATTGTGGTCTGCTCAGAGTGCTCCCACGACTGCGTGTCGGTATCGGTAAAGAGGTCCTTAAACCCGGGGAGATCGATTCCAATTCCTCCCGAGACCTCATCGGCGACATCGGTCGTAACCGCATTTGCATTCTGGGTGCCGAGCGTATAGGTCACGCCGTCTGTAGACATGGTTTGCTCATCGAACTTTCCGGTGCTTTGGTCCCCCGGCGGCGCGTAAATGATTTTGAAGGGCAGCACATCGAGGGTCATCAGCAGAGTGGGCTGCACGTTGATCGTGATCCAGTCAGAGACGATCTCCGGGCCATTATCATCACGAGGGCTGCTGAGCGGTCTCGCTGGATTGCCGGTGAACCATCCGGTGTCGGTGTGCATTTCAAGGCGGGCCCTGATGCGGATCACAGTCTGCGGCTGACTCAGGTGAATCAGGAGTGTGCCCGTTTGGCTCGACTGGTGCCCAGCGTAGCGTATATCGGGGCAGCCGGTTCGCGAGTCGTTCAATCCCGCCAAGTCATGGCACGAAGCGCTTACATTCTGCCAGGCAGGATGCGGCAAATCAATGCCACACTTTCCGGAGCTGTCAGTCGGGGTAAGTCCTGCAGCCTGGCAATCAACCTGCTGCTCGACGTGGACGGCACAATGGAGCGTGTCGCCAAAAGTATCGTAGCCTTCAAGGTCGTTCGTCCTCAGCCAGGGGTCCCAGGTGTAATTGCACGCAATTGGAATTGAGATGTCAGCAGTTGGCACCGAATATGTCGTGTGCGACAAATTGATGCTCTGCTGGGAGGCACAACCCAGGTAACTGCCGCTGCCATTGTGGTAGCGTGGGTTTTTCCAACCGGAAGCCACGTATGTAATGCAAGGCCCAGATGCCTGTCCACTCACCGTGGTGGCTTCGAGAGGAAACGTCGGGCCGGCGGGCATGGGCGCCAGGTCTACGCCATACCATGTGGGCGCGGACGGCGACTGCGCAAATGCCGATGCCGTGATGAAGAGAAACGGAGTGGCCGTCAGCACACAAGAAATAAGAACTACCAATAGATTACGCATAAGACACCTACCTTTTCGTGGGACAAGAATCCACTACGGTCCACGAGCAGGGGCAGGTTGATGTGCAGGGCGTCTCTTCTCGCGGCCTGGTTCCTGTTGCTTTTAAGTGGTGTCTCAATCGGGAAGATCGTTTCGCAGATCGCAATCTGTTGTACGATAACCGGTGCCAGCGACCGCACCCACCACAGCCCAGGAGTTAACCTCCGGTTCCCATTTTTCAGATTTGATTTTTCTCCTGCAGGCCTCGCGGCCCGGGCTTTGGTCCACGCAGGTATGGTTTTATCTTCTGCCACTGGGACAAAGAAATGTGTTTCATTCGGCGGCCTTCTGGCTGGGCACGCTGTACTGCACTTTCCCTTTGGGATTGCTGCTCTATGGATGGAACGACTATGTTGACTTCGAAATAGACCGCATCAATCCCCGCAAAGGAACTTTTCTTTTTGGTGCGCGCGGATCGCGTGAGCAATTGCACAAACTGCCCATAGCCATGGCGCTGGTGCAGGCGCCCTTTGTTGTTTTCTTCCTCCATGTTGCGGGAGCGAAGGTGCTGCTGTTTTTCGCGGGATCAATCGCCATTGGCGGCATGCTGTACAACTGGCCGCGCTATGGTTGGAAAAGCCGCCCGCCGCTGGAGCTGTTGAACCAGAGCGGATATCTGCTGGTCTTTGTGCTCAGCAGTTGGCTGAATCACGCTCCACAACTGCCCTGGCAGGCCATGCTTTTCAGCACCATGTTCGCCATGCACTCGCACCTGTTCGGCGAAATCATGGACATCGAACCTGACCGCGCCAGCGGACGCCACACCACCGCCACCGTCATCGGACGCGTCCCAACCAAGCTGCTCATCGCTGCATTGCTGGCCGGCGAATGCGCCCTGATATTTGTTTGCTTTCACGACCTGGTCCTAGGCGCATTCTTGCTGGCCAGCGGTTTGTGGTTCGTGCTGGATGCGGTATTGGTTTGGCGCGAAAAGCCCTACACTCCGAACCAGATGCGCTTCGCCATGCTTGCCTGGAACGTGATCGCCCTGGGCAGCATGCCGTGGGTGTGGTGGAAGGCAAGCCTGACGACGTTGCAGTGAAAGCACTCAGCATTCAGCCAAAAAATGTGGAGACGTAGCGTGCTGCGTCTCCACATTAAAGGCCATTTGTTTTCAATTTGGGAACGTACTTATCCCTGCCAGGGGAAGTCGGCGCTGCCGCCGTAGATATCCGGACACTTGGAGCCCATGGGGCGCAGGTAGGAGCAGAGTTGTCCGCGATGGTGACAGGAGTGCTTAGTCTGAAACAGCAAGTAGGCATAGGCCGGCAGGTTGAAGGCGCCGAAGAAATCAATGGGCGTCGCCAACTGCTGCTGCGTCAGCTTGCGCAGCCGCTCCACCTCTTTTTTCGCGTTCGTCTCGTACCATTGCGAAATTTCTGCGATGGTTTTGGGCGTGTCTTTTTCGAAGGCCATCGGGTCCGCAAATTTGCCATCGGCAATCCCGCTCAGGAACCA
>Ga0070730_10005249_pt1 | contig 11205 bp, 10 predicted proteins | sample Coa_R1_3_FD_66447 | JGI IMG/M metagenome (GOLD analysis project Ga0070730, IMG submission 66447) | Surface soil microbial communities from Centralia Pennsylvania, which are recovering from an underground coalmine fire - Coalmine... | ecosystem: Environmental > Terrestrial > Soil > Unclassified ... | reverse complement strand
CGTCGGGCGACCAGCGGGGTGATTCGTCGCCGAAGTTACCGTTGGTGAGCGCGCGGTTGTCGAGGCCGTCGAAGTCGACCACCCAGAGATTCGACAGGCGCTTGTCGCTCATGATGTCGGCGAAGGCGCGAGCGTAGACGATGCGCTTGCCGTCGGGAGAAATCTGCGGGTCCGAGGCAAATTGCAGATTGAAGATGTCGGAGGCGGAGAGACGGTCGGGCTTATCCTCGGCGAGCACCGGGAAGCCAAGAATTACCAGGAGCGTAATTGCGAATAGCGTTTGCAAGCGCGTTAGTGGACACATGCCGGGTCTCCTTCAGTAAAGACTAAACAGCATACACCGCTTGCTTGCCGGCTTCGTAAAGGTGCGCGACGGCACAAACGGATTCGCCGCTTCGAATTTGTCTGCCACCTTGAAGCGACGGTTGACCTCGGACCACCGGAAAGCGTAATATCGTTCGGCCAGTATTGGGCTGGCTTTAGGTTCTTGTGCACGCCGGGGCGAGCTCATGGCCCACGAGTCGGACGGCGTGTGCGTATGGTTCGGCTGGCTACTAGGAATCGGGACGCCCGCGCAGACCCACCGGCGATTCACCCAACCGTGCAAGTGAAGGTCAAGGAGGAAGTCATCGATGCTCCAGTCCCCGGCCGTATCGGCGCACCCATTTTCCATTCTGCAGACTGAGACGTACGAAGATCCCCTCCCGCCGCTGGGCTCAAATCTGAAAGTGCTGATGGTGTGGCCGCGTTTTCCACCGTCATTCTGGGGCTTCGAAGGCGTGCTCGAGATGCTTCCGGAGAAGGCGATGACGCCGCCGCTTGGCCTGATCACGGTGGCGGCGCTATGCCCTGCCACGTGGGAGATTCGCCTGATCGACCACGCGTTCGAAGAAATTCGCGACGAAGACCTGCTCTGGGCGGACCTGGTAATGATCAGCGCTATGCACGCGCAAAGGGCGGACACGCGCGCCGTGCTGGCGCATGCCCGCTCGCTGGGCCGCCGCACGTTTATTGGCGGGCCTTGGGCCAGCAGCGAACCGGAACTGCTGCTCAAAGTGGCGGATCATGTGCTCGCCGGGGAAGCGGAAGATGTCTTCGCGGACATCGCGCGCGCGCTCGAGCTGGGCACGGCCCGGCGTCTCTACCGCGTTTCTGAAAAGCCCGATATGACGTGCAGCCCGATGCCGCGCTTCGATCTGCTGCGCTTCGACATGTACACATCGATGCCGGTGCAGTTCTCGCGCGGCTGTCCGTTCCAGTGCGAATTCTGCGACATCATTACGATCTACGGGCGGCGGCCGAGAACCAAAACGCCGGGACAACTGATCGGGGAGATCGACTTACTGCGGCAGCTGGGCTGGCGCAACGAGGTGTTCATTGTCGACGACAACTTCATCGGGAATTACCACAAGGCCCTGGCGCTGTCGCGCGAACTGGCGATCTGGCAGGAGAAGCACCAGCGCCCGTTTTCGTTTTACACGGAAGCCTCGATCGATCTGGCGGACCGCCCCGAATTGATCGCGGCTATGGTCGAAGCGAACTTCATGTACGTGTTCATCGGCATTGAGACGCCATCGTCTGATGCGCTGAAAGAATCCAAGAAGTTTCAAAACCTGCGCCGCGACAACGTGCAACAGGTTCGTGTGATTCAGGAGAGCGGGCTTTGGGTACTGGCGGGTTTCATCGTGGGTTTCGATTCGGATGACGAGACAATCTTTGAGCGCCAGCTGGAATTTATCGAGCGGACGGCAATCACCTGGGCCATGGCCGGCGTTTTGCAGGCGCCGCCGACGACGGCACTTTACGACCGCATGAAGCGCGAAGGGCGGCTGAATGAGGCGAGCGAGGCAACGTCTAATTTCAGCGCTCCCAACTTTCGTACCAAGCTCCCGGCGCCGGTGTTGCTGCGGGGACTGAGCCGGTTGTTGAGTGGCCTGTATGAGGCGGAGCCGTTCTTCAAACGCGCGTTCCGCTCTTTGCAAATCTGGCAGCCGCGCGCCACACAGCAGCCGCCGAAGCTGCCGCTGTCCTATAACGTGCGCGTGCTCTTGGCGTCGATATGGCGGCAGGGAATACGGTCGAACTACCGGCAGTCGTACTGGCGATTCCTGTGGCTAATGGCGCGGAACTGGGCGAACCAGCCGGCGAAGTTGTGGCTCGGGGTCATGGTGCTCTTGTCGGCGGAGCATTTTCTGAACTACTCACACGAGGTGGCTGATGAACTCGAACGGGAGTGCCGGGCGCTGGAGGAAACGGAACAGGCGGCCGTGATCGAAAGCCAGGCGTACAGTGTCAGCGTGGGTTGAGACTATGACTCTTAATAATTACAGTTCAGCAGTACCCGTGATCGGGACGGCGGATGTGACCGGAACTGTCAGTTACTTTGAGCAGACGCTCGGGTTCAAGCAACAGTGGATTTGGGGTGAACCGCCCGTTTACGCCGGCGTCAAGGCTGGTGGCGCGATGCTGTATATCTCGCACGACCCCGAGATGGCGACGGCGATTCGGGAGCGCCGGCTGACGCCCGACATTTTTCTTTGGGTGAGCGACATCGGGAGCATTTACGAACAGCACCGGGCGAAGCATGCCGAAATCACCGAAGAGCTCGCGGAGCGGCCCTGGGGTGTGCGGCAATACGTGATCCGGGAACCGAACGGATATCAGCTCAAGATCGCGGAGTCGCTCGAAAAAGAGACTGATTAGGCCTCCCGAGCCTGTCCAGTCCTCGCGTTCGTTCGGTTGATCGGCGATTGATGACCAGGTGCGCCTATCGCGCCGCGCTTTCAGATTTGAAAGCGGGAACATCCACCCACGCCTGCTTCGCCGAACTCTCGAGCACTTTCTCAACTAGTTGCATCCCGCGCAGGCCATCGAGGAATTGAGCGTATTCGACCGGGGCCGAGCGGTCTTCCACCGTGCGATAAAAGCGGCGGAACACCTGCTTGAAGGTGTCGTCATAGCCTTCGCTGTGGCCGCCGGGAAGGTCGGCGTAACTGCGCGCCTTTTCGGTCATGAGCGACGGATCTTTGACGATGAGCTGGTTCGGACTGTTACGCTGGCCCAGCCACAACTCGTCGGGTTTTTCCTGATCCCAGGCGCCGGAGCCCTTTGTCCCGTACACTTCGATGCACAACCGGTTCTTACGGCCGGCGGAGACCTGACTGATGGTGAATGCGCCGCGCGCGCGCTCGCCCAGGCGGATCAAAATGGCGCCGAAGTCTTCCGTGTCGATCGGGACTACGTCATAATCCTCGGGCTTGAGCGTTTTGCCGGCGAAAGTTTCGATCGAACCTTTCGGACGCTTGCGCGTCTTGTGGAACGTCTGCAAGTCGGCGCAGAGCGACTGGATGCGCAGGCCGGTAACGTGCTCGATCATGTCGCACCAGTGCGTGCCGATGTCGCCGAAGGTACGCGAACGCCCGTTGGATTTGGTTTCGATGCGCCAGTTCCAGTCGGTGTCGTAAAGCAGCCAGTCCTGCGAGTATGTGCCTTGCACGCACAGGATCTCACCCAGTTCACCGGCTTCGCGCATGCGCCGCAACTGCTGCACCATGGGGTAATAGCGGAGATTGTGAAAGACGCAATTGGCGAGGTTGTTAGCGCGCGCGAGTTTCGCCATCTCTTCAGCCTCGGCGGCCGATGTGGCGAGCGGCTTTTCGCACAGCACGTGCTTGCCGGCTTCGAGTGCAGCCTTGGCCATGGGGAAGTGCAGGGCATTGGGTGTGCAGACGTGTACGGCCTCGATTTCCGTGTCCTTTAGGAGAGTCCGGTAATCGCCCGTGCTGCGCTCGACGCCGACTTCGGCCGCAAATTTCTTAGCTTTTTCGTCATTCGACGCGGCGATGGCCACCACTTCCACGTTTCCCAAGCGGCGGATGCCCTCGGTGTGAACACGCCCCATGAAACCGGTTCCCAATACGGCTGTCTTTATTTTGCGCATGTCTCGTTTCCGAATCGACTAATGTAACGCAAACCACCGGACTTTGGTAGCGCCGCGGGCTACGGAAGCGAAGCAACGGATGGCGTCTGATATCCTAATTTCAAGGGCGCGGTCCTGGCATGCGGAACAACTATCGATTTCGATCCACCGGCTATTCCTGGTCCAACTACTTCCCGCTGGGCGTGAAGTGGCTGCTTATTTCGAACACGGCCATCTTCGTCCTGTGCTTCCTTTTTCCGTCGAGGAGCGTTTTTCAGTGGTTCTCGCTCTCGCCTGAAATGGTGCTGAAGCAGTTCGCGCTGTGGCAGCTGGTCACGTACATGTTTCTGCACGGGGGGATCGGCCACGTGCTGTTCAACATGCTGGCGCTGTGGATGTTCGGCATGGATCTGGAGCGCGACTGGGGTACCCGGCGGTTCCTGAAGTATTACTTCCTCTGCGGCATCGGCGCAGGCCTATGCGACGTGCTGGTGAACGCGGCGATGGGCAACTTCAATACTCGCACCATCGGATCGTCGGGCGGCATTTATGGGCTGCTGATGGCTTTTGGGGTCCTCTATCCGGATCGCGTGGTTCTAATGAGCTTTCTGTTTCCCATCAAGGCCAAGTACTTCGTGATGATCATTGGCGCGATCGCGTTTTTGAACTCGGTGGGGAGCGCAGGGAGCGGCGTAAGCAATGTGGCGCACCTGGGCGGCATGCTCTTCGGTTACCTTTACCTCCGCATGCGTTTCCCGAGCCTGGATGTGGGCAAGCTGCTCCAGCGGTACCAGGAATGGAAACTGCAACGCGCCAAGAGAAAATTTCAGGTTTACATGCGCAAGCATGGCCGCGGCCCGTGGGTCAACTGAGGGCAACACTCTCCACGTTATACTTGAGCTTTGGAAGATCGTGACGGGCGGGGCACCCCGCGTCATCGCTCAAAACTCTTACATGGCGGAAATGAGCATCATGTGGCTGCGTGTAGCGGCCGCGCTGTATTCGATCGGCCTGCTGGATGCGATCCTCACCATTATTCGCCGGCGCGCGCGCCTGTTTCGTGTGGCGCTTTGGGCGCTCTCGCTGGCCGCCGTCTTTCACCTAGTTTCCATCGTGGAGGAGGGGGTTGCGCTCAATCATTTTCCGGCAAGCGGATTCTACGAGTCCATGTCGCTGTGCGCGTTTCTGATCACGGCTCTATTTCTGTTCATCTACTGGCGCTACCGGCTGGACAGCCTCAGCGTTTTCATTTTTCCCTTGGTATTCGTGATGACGCTGGTGGCGTCGCTGGGCCGCCCGGTTTCGACCTCGTGGGCGAGTCAAACAGTGCGCGACACGTGGTTGATGGTGCACGTTGTGCTCGTACTGTTGGGCTATGCGGCATTGTTATTCACGGCGGTGGCGGCGGTACTTTACCTGCTGCAGGAGCGTGAGCTGAAGCGCAAGAAACCGCGCAGCTTTTACCATCGCCTGCCGCCGCTGGGTACGCTGGACGACTTGATCACGCGCTTCATGGGCCTGGGATTCGTGCTTATCACGCTGGCCGTGATCGTGGGCAGCACGTGGGCTTTTGTCGAGCTGGGCACGGGCTGGGTTACGGAACCAAAAATTGCGATTTCCCTCTTCACTTGGGGCATCTACCTGGCCATGGTCTTTCTGCGCGTTTCCGCGGGCTGGCGCGGACGGAAAGCGGCGGTGTTGGCGATCACAGCGCTGGGCTGCTCGGCCCTTACCTGGGCGGCGCATGTGCAGTTACAAAACGTACTGGTGCGATGAAACTGCTGGTCACCGGTGTCAGTCACAAAACCGCACCCGTTGAGGTGCGCGAGCGGCTGGCATTCTCGGAAGCGGCATTGCCGGGAGCGTTGCGGACGCTCGTCGCGTGCGAAGGCATTCTCGAAGTGCTGGTGCTTTCGACGTGCAACCGAGTGGAGATTGCGGTAAGCGCCGATGACGCGATCGACCCGGTCCACGCGATTTCCTCTTTTCTACATGAATCACACGGGATAGAGGCGGCAACTCTGGGTCCGTGCCTCTATCATCACGAAGGACGCGACGCAATCCATCACCTGTTTCGAGTGGCTGCCAGCCTGGACTCGATGGTAGTGGGCGAGCCGCAGATTCTGGGTCAGCTCAAGGCGGCCTATGCGCAAGCCAAGTCGAGCGATTGCCTGAACGGGCTGCTGGAGAGCGTGGTGGCGCGGGCCTTCAATGTCGCCAAGCGGGTGCGTTCGGAGACCGGCATCGGGCAGATGGCGGTCTCGGTGAGTTATGCGGCAGTGGAACTGGCGCGCAAGATTTTCGGATCACTCGATGGGCGCACTGTCATGATTGTGGGCAGCGGCAAGATGTCGGAGTTGGCCGCGCGGCACTTGCGCCGGTCGGGCGCGGCCCACATTTTTGTGACCAACCGCACCTTCGAACGGGCGCAGGAGCTGGCGGCGATTTTTCAAGGTACGGCTGTCGAGTACACCCGCTTTCTCGGCATGCTGCCCGAGGTCGATATTGTGATCGCATCGAGCGGCGCCCCGCATTACATACTGACCAGCGAAGACATGCAGCGCGTGATCAACGCGCGCCGGAACCGGCCGATGTTTCTCATCGATATTGCGGTGCCGCGGAATATCGAGCCGTCGGTGAACGAGGTGGACAACGTCTTTCTGTACGACATTGACGACCTGCAGGAGGTGGTGAATTCGAATCTCCGGGAGCGCTTCAAGGAAGCCGAGCGGGCTGAGGAGCTGGTGGCGCAGGAAGTAGAGCGGATGATGGCGCGCATTAAGGTGCAGGAAGTCGCGCCAACCATCGTAAGCCTGCAGGAACAGCTCGAGCAGATTCGCGCCGCGGAGATCGAGCGACTGCGGCGGAAACTGGGAGCGCTCACGCCCGACCAGGAAGAAGCGCTGGAATCGCTGACGCGCGGAATCGTGAATAAGATCGCCCACGGTCCGATTTCGGAGCTGCGGCGGCAAGCGGGCCGGCCAGACGGCGGGCACGTCATCGACGCCATTCGCCAGGTTTTCCATTTGAAAGACTGATGCTGGTAATCGGCTCGCGGGGCTCACAGCTCGCGCTTTGGCAGGCCAAATGGATTGGTACGCGTCTGGCGGAATACGGTCAAGAAACGCGCATCGAGATCATCAAAACCACCGGCGACAAGATCACCGATGTGCCGCTGGCCAAGGTAGGCACGAAGGGACTGTTCACGAAAGAGATTGAAGAGGCGCTGCTCGATGGGCGCATCGACCTGGCTGTGCATAGCCTGAAGGACCTGCCTACGGAAATTCCGGCGGGATTGAGCATCGCAGCTATTCCGCTGCGTGAAGATGCGCGGGATGCGCTGGTGGGCGCGCGGCTGAGCGAATTGCTGGCGGGCGCCAAGGTGGGGACCAGCTCGTTGCGGAGGGCGGCGCAGCTTCGCGTCGTGAGACCCGATCTGGCGATCGAATCGGTGCGCGGGAATCTAGATACACGCCTGCGTAAGCTGGATGAGGGCCAGTATGAGGCGATCGTGCTGGCGGCCGCCGGGCTGACCCGCCTGGGCTGGTCCGATCGGATCGCAGAGATCCTGCAGCCGGATGTGATGTGTCCGGCGGTGGGGCAGGGTGCGCTGGCGATTGAGACGCGGACGGACGTCGCCGCTCACGGGATTTGCGCCGCGCTCGATCACGGCCCGACGCGCGCAGCGGTTACGGCCGAACGCGCGGTGCTGGCCTCGCTGGGCGGCGGATGCCAGGTGCCGATCGGAGCGCACGCGGAGATCGCAGGCAGCGCTTTGCGGCTGATCGCCGTGGTGGTCGCCCCGGACGGTAGCCTGATGGTGCGAAAGAGCGATTTGGGCGTCATGGCGAACGCGCAAGAAATTGGCCGCCGCGTTGGCGCCGCGCTGCTGGCCTCGGGCGCGCGCGAGATTCTGGATCGGGTCTATGCGGAGCCCGCGCGAGATTCCGCCGTATGAAGCCGGTTTACCTTGTGGGCGCCGGACCGGGCGATCCGGATCTGATTACTTGCAAAGGGCGTGGCATTCTGGAGCGTGCGGACGTGATTCTGCACGACCATCTTGCAAACGAGGCGCTGTTGCGCCTTGCGCCGCCGCACGCCGAACTGATCTACGTCGGCAAGAAGAGAGCTGTCCACGCACATACGCAGGAAGAGATTTGCGCCATGATGGTCGACCGGGCGCGGCGTGGCCTCGCCGTGGTTCGGCTCAAGGGCGGAGATCCCTTTATCTTCGGACGCGGGGGTGAAGAGGCGGAAGCGCTGGCAGATGCAGGCATTCCGTTCGAGGTGGTACCGGGCGTCACTTCACCTTTGGGAATTGCCGCTTACGCCGGCGTGCCGCTCACGCACCGTGATCATACTTCAGTGGTTACTTTTGTAACCGGGCACAGCGTGGACCAGGTTGATTGGAGCAAAATCGGGAGCGCCGAGACACTTGTGATCTTCATGGGGCTGACGACATTCGCTGAGATTGCCACTGAGATCATGGCGCGTGGCCGCTCACCCGAGACGCCGGCGATTGCGGTCCGCTGGGGCACGCGACCGGATCAGGAGACCGTCACCGGCACGCTCGCCACTTTGCCGCGGCTGATTCAGGAGCACGGATTGAAGCCGCCCGCAACCATCATCATCGGCGAGGTAGTAAAGCTGCGCCAGAAGCTGAGCTGGTTCGAGAAGCTGCCGTTGTTCGGACGGCGCATTGTGGTTACGCGAGCGCGCGACCAGGCTGAGATGCTTGGCGGAACGCTGCGGGCGCTGGGCGCGGACGTGATTGAGATGCCGGCGATTGAGATTGTGCCGCCGTCGGATCACGGCCCGCTCGATCGCGCGATCGCTGAACTGGGCAGCTACGATTGGCTGATTTTCACCAGCGCAAACGGCGTGCGTTATTTCATGGAACGGCTGGACCAATCAAAGCACGATCTGCGTGCGTTGCGGGCGCGGATCTGTGCCATCGGCGATGCGACAGGGAGCGCGATCGCGGCGCTGCATCTGAAAGTGGACTTGATGGGCGAGGAGTTCGTGGCGGAGAGCTTGGTGGAAGCGTTCGGCGTGATCGATCTCTCGGGCAAGCGCGTGTTGCTGCCGCGCGCAGCGGCGGCGCGCGACGTCCTGCCGCAAAGATTACGCGAGCGCGGCGCGTGCGTGGACGTGGTTGAGGCTTATCGAGCCGTTGCGCCGGAGGGCCTGGCGAAACAGACTACCGAGGTCTTCAGTAGCCGGCGCAAGCCGGACTGGATCACGTTCACTAGTTCCTCAACTGTTCAGAATTTCGTGCGTGCTGCCGGTGCAGACGCGCTACGCGGCGTGAAGGTGGCCTCCATCGGACCCGTTACTTCCGCGACCGCAAGAAAATCAGGGCTTCAGATCGACGTACAGGCGAAGGTATTCACTAGCGGCGGACTTGTCGCGGCGATTCTGGAGACGGAGAAGAATAGCGAGCGGGCGCCGGCCAAGTAATCGAAGCCAAAAAAATCCTTCGTAGCGCCTTCCTACCGGACAGATGAGTGGTGGATTTCAGGAAACCGCTCCGGGCCGCAGCCGCTGGCGATGGTTTCTAGACAGGCGCGAGCCTCGCGGCTTAGCCGCGCGGTGTCGACGCCATCGAACTCCGGCAGATATCCGGCGAGCTTCTTCAGTCCCTTGCGGAGTTGGCGCTCGGCGCCAGTTGGGTTCGCCCGCTGCTGATGGTAGAAGCCGACGGCCAGATGAATCAAACCTTGCAGAAACAGCCGGCGCTGGCCGTGGGTTGGCCGCCACAAGTCTTCCAGGACTTCATGGCACTCGAAAAACGCCTGACAGTTGAACAGCTTGATGCCATGAGCGAGTGGATCGCTGGCTGCTTTCACTTCCTTGGATGCGTACGAAACCAATCGAGCGTCAGGCGCAGACCCTGCTCAAAGGTAAAGCCGGGTTTGTAGCCGAGCTCGGTGGTGGCGGCTGTGGTGTCGGCCTGCGAATCGCGCACGTCGCCCGCGCGGCGCGGGCCGTATTGCGCGGGGATCTGCACGCCTTCGATTTCCTGCAGGAGTTGCCAGGCCTGGTTGAGCGTGATGCGCCCGCCGTTGCCGCCGTTGTACATCCGGCCGGAGACGCCCTTGGCGCATGCGGCTTTGAGATTTAGGGAAACGACGTCGTCCACATAAGTGAAGTCGCGCGACTGCTCGCCATCGCCGTAAATCGTGGGCGGCCGCTTTTCGAGAATGGCGCGCATGAAGAGCGACAATACGCCCGAGTACGGGCTGGAGGGATCCTGGCGAGGGCCGAACACATTGAAATATCGCAGCGAGACGGTTTCGATTCCAAAACATTCCGCAAAAATGCCTGCGTAGTATTCGCCCGTGAGCTTTTGCAGCGCGTAGGGCGATTTCGGCCGCGGGTTCATGGTTTCGACTTTTGGCAAGACTTCGGTATCGCCGTAGGCCGACGAAGATGCTGCGTAAACCACGCGCCGAGCCTTGCCCGCCACGGCGGCGCGAAGCACCTGAAACGTGCCATCGATATTGACTTCGTGCGAGGGCACCGGATCCTCGATGGAGCGCGGCACCGAAGGAATAGCAGCCTCGTGGAAAATCACATCGGCACCGCGGAGGATAGGGACGATGGCGCCGTAGTCGCGGATGTCGGCACGAATGATCTCGACCGACGTGCGGACTTCATCGAGATTCTCCTCGCAGCCGGTCAGCAAATTGTCGATGACCACAACCTTTGACGCACCGTCGCGCAGCAGCCCGCGCACCAGCGCTGAGCCGATGAATCCGGCTCCTCCAGTAACCACGTATTTGCTCATTGAATTATTTGGGCGATCTCCGATTCCAGATAGCGCAGCGAATCGTTGGCGAGTTTTTCGGCTCCCGGCGTGAAATCGAATGCTTCCAGCGACACCCAGCCGGGGAAATTGCGCCGGCGCAACACCTTTAGAACGGGTTTGAAATCGTAAGTTCCCGCGCCGCAATGGCGGCCGTCGAGTTCGTTGACATGAACGTGGCGGATCAGATCGTAATGGCGATCCAGCAGCACGGCATGCGGTTCGGTTTCGTCGATGGCGTTGTGTATATCGAACATAGTGCGCACGCCCGGGCTACCGATCTCGCGCACGATGGCAGCGGCTTCGTCCAGACTCTGCACCACGTCGCATTGACCCTTTGGGAGGGCCTCGACCAGAATCGTAACGCCGCGCTCGGCGGCGTGCGACGCCGCCGAAGCCAGGCCGTCGACATAGTTGCGCGTGGCCTGTTCCCGGCTCAGTCCGCCGGTAGTCGCGCGCTGGTTGGGCGAGCCGAAGA
>Ga0070730_10005248_pt1 | contig 11205 bp, 6 predicted proteins | sample Coa_R1_3_FD_66447 | JGI IMG/M metagenome (GOLD analysis project Ga0070730, IMG submission 66447) | Surface soil microbial communities from Centralia Pennsylvania, which are recovering from an underground coalmine fire - Coalmine... | ecosystem: Environmental > Terrestrial > Soil > Unclassified ... | reverse complement strand
TCGCCACATTCGGCCGCGGATTTTACGTTCTCGATGACATCACGCCTCTTCGTCAGGCAAAACCCGAAGCGGTCGAGCAGGCAGCAGCAATCTACCCTGTGAAAGATGCGCCCATGTTCATCGAGCGGCGTCCTCTCGGCGGCCCGAAGAAAGGCTTTCAAGGAGATGCTTATTATGCCGCCGACAATCCTTCTTATGGAGCCGTGTTCACGGCGTACTTAAAAGAAAAGGTAAAAACGAAGAAAGAAAAGCGGCAGGATGCGGAGAAGGAAGCTGCCAAGAAGAATCAACCTCTGCCGTATCCTTCGCACGACGAACTCCGAGCGGAGGCGGAAGAAGCGAAACCGGAAGTTTACTTCATGATCTACGACGAGAGCGGCGCTCCGATCCGGCGTGTGGATGGCAGCACTGATGCCGGGTTCCAGCGGAAGGCCTGGGATCTGAGATATCCCGCCTCCCGCGTGCGGTCCCATGATCAAGACGAGGAGGATGAGGGTGACTTCCCCTCTGCAACGGGGATGGGACCACTGGTGTTATCAGGAAGCTACTCGGTGCGAATGTTCCAGAGAGTCGACGGCGTCGTGACGGAACTGGCCGGGCCGCAGTCCTTCAAGGTGGCGACAGAAAATTCAGCATCCATGACGGAAGCGGACCGGAAGGCGCAAGAGGAATTCTTGCGCAAGACAGCGCGGCTGTACCGTGCCGTCAACGGCGCGCTGCACACATCCGAGGACGTGCAATCGCGTATGAAGTCAATTCGTCAGGCTCTTGAGGAGACTCCCGCCGTCGAGAAGCAGTTGGGTGCTGTGGCCGACGGGATTGAACAACGGAACCGCGAAATTCTGCGGGCACTTCGCGGGGATCTCGAAACTGCGAAGCGGAATGACCCGATTCCGTCATCGATCGATCAACGAGTGTTGTCGGTCATGGAGGGTGAGCGCTTCTCGCTGGCCAAGCCGACCCAGTCGAATATGGACTCCTACACCATCGCCGCATCAGAGTTCACCGACATATTGGCAAAGCTCCGTACGCTCGTGGATGTCGACCTGTCCAAGCTCGAGAAAGACATGGAGGCTGCTGGCGCGCCCTGGACTCCGGGCCGAGTGCCGGAGTGGTCGCCACAGTAGCTAGCGCCCAATTCAGAGAAGTTCAGGAAGCAGCGGCAAAGGCTACTGTAGCCCTCCCCCTTGGATTGGGCCTGCAGGTGGGTGTACGATGCTGCTCAATTGGGGTTTGACGCAGCTATCTCTTGGCCTAGAGGACACAATGCAACTTGCCGATAGCATTGCCCTGTTGCTGAAACATAAAGAGCAGAATCAGGTTCTATCGGTTGAGCCGGATCAATCCGTGTACGAAGCGATTGAGAAGATGGCGAGGTATGGGGTCGGAGCCTTGCTCGTAGTTTCCGAACATCGACTGCGCGGCATTCTCTCGGAACGGGATTATGCACGCAAAGTAATTCTGAAGGGACATTCTTCGAAAGACACCCGCGTGAGCGAAATCATGACCAGCCCGGTAGTATTTGTAAGTCCCCGCCACACCGTGGACGAATGTATGGCGATCATGACCCAGCATCATTTCCGCCACCTGCCGGTCCTGCAGGGGGATGAAGTGGTGGGAGTAGTCTCAATTGGCGATCTGGTGAAATGGATTATCTCAGGCCAGGCGCACACCATCCAGGAACTCGAGGGCTATATCACGGGAACCTACCCGCGGTAAGCTAGGTTTCACGCTCTGCGGTAAAGATTAACCGCTGAGTTCGCCGGAAACCGCTCGAAAGCACAGAGAAAGAACAACTCGCAATTACCGCCCTGGAACCGTCAAGTTCCGGTCGAGGCGAATTTCAAGAGCTGTGCCCTTATCCAAAATCAGGTCATGACCTGACTCAAATGCGGAGTACGCGGCATCCGCGGCGCCATTCCCCGCCCCGGTGGCGGCGCCTTTCTTTCCATTGGACCGTTCGCCCGCGGCTGCTCCACGACCCGCGCCGACGACCACGGCCTCGGCAATTTCCTCTTTCGTCATCCCCTTGCGCCCGATTTCCCCTTCTTCGCCGATCTGCCTCAGCCCATGCTCGCCCGGGACCCCGGTAACGGTGGCGATGAGCGGCTCCCATCCATGGCCCGTATCGATCTCGTCAAAACTGAGAAGGAGGCGAATATGCAGACCGGGTTCAACAGCGCTGATATGCCCCTTGATTTTTCTTCCGGGCTCGATGGTGAAGCCATCCGGCGCGCTTAAAGGTTCGGCGAGGCGGGCGTTGAAATGATCCCCTGCTCTTACATTTCGGGTGTCCAAACGATCCGTCAACTGGATCAGAAAAACCGTGCCCTGAATGACGGCGTTCGGCGGACCCGGTGGAGTATCCTGCGCGCCTACCGGTAAACACATAAAGATCAGCAGCGAAAATGTCCCCCATAGCGCCGAACAGCGAAGTCTGGGACTCCGAGACATAGCACCCCCTTAGTGGAAAGCGGTTATGTCATTTGGATGGAGAAACAGCGAATTTAGCTGCCTGCCCGGCGAGCCTATTTGGTGGGATGGGGCCCTGCCACAGCCAGCACATCGACTTGCAGCGGGTTAGAGTGCAGTCCGGCAACGGTAGCAGCCGGGACTTTTCCACTGGCGGGCAGCATGCCGACCGCGCAATTCCTGCCTGACTGCTTCGCGCGATGCAGGCCGCGATCGGCTAGGGTCAGCACCTCTTCATAACTGACGTGGTTGGGGTTGTCGGGGAACCACGGGAAGGCCGCCCATCCCAGAGAACAAGTGCGCGTCATTTCTTTTCCCGACTCGCCAAGGGTAAAGGGTTTGTCAGCCACCGCGGAAAGCACGCGCTGCGCCAGCCACTCGGCCTCGCGGCGGTCGGTATAGCGGGAGACAATCAGAAACTCCTCTCCGCCCCAGCGCACCAGCACGTCGGAATGCCGGATCGAAGAACTCAGGCGGTGCGCCATCTCCAGCAACACGGCGTCACCGACATCGTGCCCGTACTGATCATTCACCTCTTTGAAGTTGTCGGCATCGATCAAATAAAAGACGAGGTCGCGCGTGTGCGGGTCATGATTGTCGGTATGCGAGCGCAATGCCTGGCCTACATCTCCCTCAATCGTCGCGGAGAAATAGCGGCGGTTGCGCAGTCCAGTTAGAGGATCGGTGAGCGAAGCTTCCTGCAGGATGACATTCGTGCGCTGAAGTTCGCGGTTCAGCCGGCGATGTTGAATGAACAGAATCAGCGCCATGAGAAACATGGTCCCGACAGTCACCAGCACACGGAAGTGCGAGGCCTCGCGGGGCAGGCGCGAATCCAGCATCGCGAGGAGTGCTAGCAAGGGAAGCGAAAGCACGGCTACCATGGCCAGGTTCGCCATCCACGAATTGTAGGACTCGTCTTCGGCAGCAACGGGCGTCGATACGAGTCCCTTCCCTGCTACCGCGACCCCAATGAATAGGGCAAACGACAAGGCATAGGGAATGTCATACATACTGCCGGTGTAATAGATCTCTCTCTCCAGAGCCCGGTTGACCCAGTAGAAAGCGACGCCGTTAAACAGCACCGCGCCACAAAAGACGGCGTAAAAACGCTTCCACTGCCCTGAACCTTCCCGCCGGAACAGAAGCAGAATGGTGGCGATCAACACCGTCTCGGCGGCAGAAAGAAGATCGAAATTTCTGCTGTAAAGAGTCTGGTTGGGCGAAGGATATTGCCAGCACACTACGAAGGAGACGTAGAGATAAAACCACCATAAAAACAACAGCATGAAATCGAGGAAGCCGAGCCGGGATCTCGATTCAGAAGGCTGCCGATGCGGCCGAATCAGAAGGCCAGCTATCATCGGCGCTCCGGTCAAAAAAAGCAGGGCATCGGCTGGATACATCTCTGGCAACTTCCGCTTCAGCCAAAGATCGAACACGTTCCAGACGATCTGATCGCCCACATACAACGCCCATCCTCCGGCCTGGAGGAGCCAAAACCATCGGAGCCGTCCCTTCGCGGCCAAACCTCGGGAGATAAATGCGAACAGGCCGCCCAGCATCAATGCCGAGATGCAGGTGTCGCTGACAGCGGTAAGGGCCAGGCCGCGGCTCATCGTTAGAGATGCCACTGCCAGCACCGCCGTGATCAACACGCCGGTCCAAAACAAAGACTTCATGCGATTGTGGCCCTGCAAATTACTACTCCAAGCGAGCGGATTTAGCCCTTAGCCCCCGTGGAATATGCTGCCCGGTATCTCTGACCGTCAATTTCGCGCCGCAGATCGTCCCAGATATCGTCGGGCATTTCGAGAAATACTTTCACGATTTCAGGATCGAATTGTTTTCCTGACCACCGTGAGATCTCCTCACGAGCTGCCTTTAGCGACTGCGCGCGCCGGTAAATACGATCGGAGGTAATGGCATCGAATGTGTCCGCAACGGAGAAAATGCGCGCGCCGAGTGGAATCTCATGCCCTTTGAGGCCACGCGGATAACCTTCGCCATTGAACCACTCCTGGTGCGAGTACACGATTTCGGCAACATCCTCCAGGAATGGGATCTTCTTCACGATCTGGTAGCCATGGTAGGCGTGCTCCTTCATGATCTCCATTTCGTGAGGCTCAAGTTTTCCGGGCTTGTTCAGAATGTTGTCAGGAATCGCCATCTTGCCAATGTCGTGCAGGAAAGCTCCCCGAGCAATTACGGTGATCTGCTCACGGGGTAATCCCATCGCCTGCGCGATCGCGATCGTAAATAGGGTGACGCGCCGCGAGTGGCCCTCAGTCTCCCGATCCTTCAAATCAAGCGCGTCGCCGAGAGCCTCGAGCGTGATGTCATACGAACGCTCCAGGTTCGCCATGGCCCTCTGTAACTGATCAGTGCGGGCTTTGACCAGCGATTCGAGATTCATCTGGTACGTACGGTTTTCTACCTTGAGCCTGCGATTCTCCAGCGCTCGACTCACGGTATTAAGCAGTTGCTCGCGCTCGAACGGCTTCAACAAATAGTCGTAGGCGCCGTTTCGAATGGCCGCCAGCGCCACAGAAATGTCATGCACGGCGGTAACCATCACGACCGGCATGTCGGGATATTTTTCCTTTGTGCGCTCAAGCAGGCCGATGCCATCCAGGTCGGCCATCATCAGGTCGGAGAGCATCAGTTCGAACTCTTCGCCCGAAGTGAGGATGGAAAGGGCTTCCATCCCGGAACAGGCTTCTTTGCATACATATCCGGCGGTGCCGAGCATGGACGCGACTATTTCCCGAATGGGCTCTTCGTCGTCAACAACAAGAATGCGATCTGGCATGGGAGTACACGAAAGACTACCGCCGATTGTAATCGCTCCGCGAGATTCCGAAAGTAATCATTGAGGTCCGGAATCTCCATCGAGAAACACGGCACCCATGATATTCAAAAGCAAGGAATCCGTACGCCCGATTGCGATGAGCGCTTCCCTCTGGTCCATCTGGAACGCAGTAACGAGGCTCGGCCTGGCTAAGCCGTCTGGGGCAGAACTCGCCCTACTGGTTATGCTTGGCGCCTCTGTGCTCGCCCTGCGCGCTTTTCGCGAAAACTATCTCAAAATCTGGCTGCTGGGCTGGACCACCTTGGCCGCCTCGCGCCTGGCCGAACACTGTTTCGCGAACAAGATACCAGCACCGTTCGACCTGGTGGTGGTACAGGCTACGTTCGTGCTTGCGGTTGGATTGCTGGCCGGAGCGGTTCTACTGTACACCCGGCAACGGGACTTGATTCTCCCGTTGATGGTGATTACTCCCATTCTTGTCGGATTCGCTGGAGCGCGGGTGTTGCTCTGGTCCGATTCTCTGCCCTTGCGCGTGGCGGTGGAAATCGGCTATCGCATCGTTTTGCTGACCGCCTCGATGGCACTGCTCCGTGCGCGCCGTGGCCGCTGGCAGCCCTCCGCCTGGTTATTGGCTCTGTGCTTGCCCTTGCTTCATCTTCCATGGGCACCGTTCACTGACGGTGTGCCCGTAGCTGCCTCTGTGGGAACAGAGATTGCCCTCGGCATCGGCATGTTGCTGGTTGTTTTTGACGAAGAGCAAGCGCGCTCAAGACGGCTGCGCGCGGTGCAATCGATCAGCAGTTCCATCGCCGTCGCCCAGCAATATGGAAGCGTAGTGCAGCGGGTGCTCGACGAACTGCAGCGAGTCGCTCGCGTGCGCGGTGCGTGGTTCCGCCTGGTGGAGAGCGGGCATCTGATCGCAACCCACGTCAGCGGGCTCAGTCCGGACTTTCTGCACAATGCGGGCTTCTCCGAGCCGACCGAAGAAATCTCGAAGCTTCTGGGACAGGCGGCGCCTAAAGTTACGATCGCAGAATCCGCTACTCACGAACCGAAGGACTGTCTGGAGCAGGAAAAAATTCGCCAGTTAGTCATTGTTCCGGTCATCGGCAACAAGGCCCCCATCGGATTGCTGACGCTGGGGCATTCGCACAATCGTCAATGGACTCCCGAAGAGCTTGACTTTCTGCAGTCTTGCGCCAAGCAGCTTTCGCTAGCGGTCGAGAATTTCCGGCTTTTAGAGCAGGTCCTGCGCTCGCAGCGGCAGTGGATGAACACCTTCGACTCCATCCACGACATCATCCTTGCCCACGATTCCGAAAACCGCATTATCAAGGCCAACCAGGTCTTGCTGGGACAACTCAGCAAAGCCGCCGCGGACGTGATTGGAAACTCCTGCGAGACAGCCTTGCCGCACAACTACGGCCAATGGTCCGGATGCCCTTACTGTGCCATGGGCGGCGACGAAGAATTCACCGAGGGCGCCGATCCTTGCTTCGGCGGCTACTCCGTGGTTTCGACCTCGTCTTATAGCGAGCAGGGCAGCCAGCAGAAAGGAACGATTCACGTTGTCCGTGACATCACGGATCGGAGATCTGCCGAAGAACGGTATCGGCTTCTGTTCGAGCAGGTCCAGGAAGGCGTTTACGTCGCCAGCCCGGCCGGCACGCTGATCGATTGCAACGATGCATTCGTTCACATGCTGGGCTACAACAGCCGCTCCGAGCTGCTGGTGATGAATCTGGATTCTGAAATCTGCGTAGATCCCAAGCAGCGGGAGGCCTTCCGCAAGGAAATCGAGGCGCACAATTACGTGCGCAATTTCGAAGTCACGCTGCGCAAAAAAGATGGCACCCTGTTGCTGGCGGCCGAGAGCAGCTTCGCCACACGGGACTCGCACGGCAATATCGAACGCTATCAAGGGTTCGTGCTCGACATGACCGAGAAGCGACGCGCCGAAGACGAGATGCAGCGGCGCAACCGCGAACTGAACGCGCTCAACGCGATGGCAGTCGTTGCAGCGCAGTCGTTCGACCTCGACGAAATCCTGAACCTCACCTTGCGCCAGGTGGTCACTCTATTTAGCGCTGAGAGCGGCACAGTCTATCTCTCCGATACGGATTCGCCCACCTACCGTCGTCGTGCGGCCTGGGGACCGCGTAGCCGCGACAAGGCCCGCCCCGCCGAGATGTCGTTTGAAGACGGCTTCGGCGATTTAGTAATGCGCTCGCGCGCCGAGGTAGTGACGGCGGACTACATGCCGCATCTGCCCCCAAAGGTCGCCGAGTTCCTGCGTTCCGAGACGGACCGCGCCTGGATCTGGATCCTGTTCTGGGCCAAGGAGAACCCGGTCGGAATCATGGGACTGTGCAGCCACGCCGACTACCAATATTCCAGCAGTGATGAGAATCTGCTGGTCGCGATCAGCCGACAACTGGCCACAACCATCGAGAAAGTCCGGCTGTACGAAGAAACCTGCCGCGCCTACGAAGACCTCCGCAAGACGCAAGAACAGTTGCTGCAGAGCGAGAAAATGTCGGCTGTGGGACAACTGATCGCCGGGGTGGCCCACGAACTCAACAATCCTCTTACCGCGATTCTCGGCTATGCGCAGTTGCTCGAAACCGAGGGGCTGAACGAGAGAGCTGCGGATTACGTCAGCAAGCTGTTCAAGCAGGCGCAACGCACGCATCGCGTCGTACAGAACCTGCTCTCCTTCGCCCGTCAGCGCCAGCCGCAGCGCGACGAAGTTGACATTCGAAAGGTGCTCGATGAGACGCTGGCCCTGCGCGATTACGACCTGAAGAGCAACAGCATCGCCGTCGAGCGCGACCTCCCGTCCGAGCCGGCCATGGTCATTGCCGATCCGCACCAGATCGAGCAGGTTTTCCTGAACATCATCAATAACGCCGTCGACGCAATTCTTGAAACCGGCCACACCGGCAAGCTCAAAATCAGCATCAGCGTCCAGAATGGACAGGTCTATACACGATTTGCCGACGATGGCGGCGGTATTAAGGAGCCGAAGCGCATTTTCGATCCCTTCTATACCACCAAGAGCGTCGGGAAAGGGACCGGGCTCGGCCTCAGCATCTGCTATGGCATCGTGAAAGAGCACGGCGGCGACATTACGGCCAACAACAATCCGGAAGGCGGCGCGGTAATCGAAGTCAAGTTGCCCTCTACCAACACCGCTCCGGCAGTCATGGACGAGCCGAAACCAGCGCCCCGGTTACACGAGGGGGCCGTTCACGGACGCGTGCTGCTGGTCGAGGAAGAAGAAGCGGTGCTCGAGTTCGAGCGCGATGTGCTGGCTGGCGCTGGTGCCGACGTCGTAACTGCCACAACCAGCCAGGATGTGAAAACGCGCTTGCTCTCCGAACAGTTCGATGCGGTCATCATCAATGGCAAAATGCCTGACCAGTGGGGCGCTAAGGAATCCTACCCCTGGCTCAAAGAAAACTGCCCGGGGATGGTCGGGCACGTTCTGTATACATACTCGAACGGAGTAGAGCCCGCCGACGGACGGTCATTCCTGCAGGAAAACAATGTTGCCTACCTCGTCAAGCCCTTCGAAGTGGGTGAATTGATCAGCCAGGCACGCAAGCTGCTGCAGAAGGCGCAAGCTGCTGGTGCCGGAGCGGATTAAACGCGCTCGGAACCGATCCCCCAAACCTACGATGTTGCCCGGATCACAGCGTCGGCGAACCGCCGAGCAAGATCGCCCGGCAGAGATACGACTGTGGCTGGCCGATCCGCCAGTTGCAGGTCCATCATCACCATCGCATCGTCTCGCTGATAAACGCTGACGGTTCCGCCGCATCCGGTTGCATCGTCCACGAACGTAATGCAGTCAATCTGCTTCATAGCTCTCTCCCGCAAGAAAGCTAGCCCGCACCACCCCTGGGAATGGCTTGATAGTAGCCCGGCTTTGGTGGGATAGCGAGAGGGCGAACCTCTTGGGTTACCTGAGGTTCGGAGTCCGAAACGCACAGCCGTCCACACCCTTCCACGTTCCTTGATGCGTTAGACTAAGCTCAGCCCATGTCCCAATTCGTCCATCTGCACCTGCACACGGACTATTCCCTTCTCGACGGCGCCTGTGACGTCGAAAAACTATGCCAGCGCGTGCAGGAGCTGGGCATGCCCGCCGTGGCCATGACCGATCACGGTAATATTTTTGGAGCCGTGCACTTCGTGAATGCCGCGCACAAGCACGGCGTGAAGCCCATCGTCGGCTGCGAGCTTTATGTCTGCAAGAAGGACGATCACAACATCGAGCGCACGCCTCCTGAAGGCGACACCTACAACCACCTGCTGGTGCTGGCCGAGAACGAAGAAGGCTACCGGAATCTGGTCAAGATCACATCGGAAGCGTCGTTGCATGGTTTTTATTACAAGCCGAGGGTCAGCAAGAAATTTCTGGCCGAACATTCGCACGGGCTGATTGGCCTCTCAGGCTGCCTGAAAGGCGAAGTCGCCGAACGCTTGATGGAGAACAACTACGACGCGGCTCGTGCAGCCGCTGCAACTTTCGCCGACATCTTCGGCAAAGAGCGCTTCTTCCTCGAAATCCAGGACCAGGGCCTCGAGATGGAGCACCGCATCCATCCCGGACTTTTTCAGTTGCAGAAGGACTTAGGCCTGCCACTCGTGGCCACCAACGACAGCCACTATCTCTGCGAAGACGACGCCCATGCGCAGGACGTCATGGTCTGCATTCAGACGGGCAAGTCAATCCGCGACACCGCCCGCATGAAGTTTGAAGGCACGCAATTCTTTGTTAAGACTCACGACGAGATGTACCGCGTGTTCAAGGATCACCCCGAGGTGCTCACGCGCACGCTCGACATCGCGGAGCGCTGCAGCCTGCGCCTGGAAAAAGTCGCGAATCCATTCCCGGAATTCGAAGTCCCGGCCGGATACACGATCGACAGCTATTTCGTGCATGTCACGCGTGAAGGCTTCTCGCGCCGCCTGGAAACCCTGCGCAGTCTCAGCGATCAAGGCAGGCTGAAACATTCCATTCCAGATTACGAACAAAGGCTGGAACGCGAGCTCGGCATCATCCAGCAGATGAAGTTTTCCGGTTATTTTCTTATTGTTTGGGACTTTATCCGCTACGCGAAGGAGCGAAAGATTCCTGTTGGACCGGGCCGCGGATCGGCCGCCGGATCACTCGTCTCGTACGCGCTCGGCATCACCGACATCGATCCCCTGCAGCACGAACTGCTATTCGAGCGTTTCCTGAATCCTGAGCGCGTATCCATGCCCGATATCGACATCGACTTCTGCATGAACCGCCGCGGCGAGGTGATCGAGTACGTCACTCGAAAATACGGCCGCGATAATGTCGCCCAGATCATCACCTTCGGCACGATGGCCGCCAAGGCCGCGATCAAAGATGTTGGCCGCGCGATGGATATTCCCTATGCCGACGTCGACCGCATCGCCAAGATGGTGCCGACGACTCTCAACATCACCCTCGACGAGGCAATCGAAGAATCTCCTCAGCTGAACGAAGCCTACGAGAAAGACACGCAGGTTCGCGAATTGCTCGACACGGCGCGCAAGCTGGAAGGCCTGGTGCGCAACTCGGGCGTACACGCGGCGGGAGTCGTAATTTCGCCGCGTCCGCTCACCGAGCTTGTCCCTCTGCACAAGACCAAGAACGATGAAATCGTCACTGCCTTCGATATGGTGGCCATCGAAAAGATGGGCCTGTTGAAGATGGATTTCCTGGGCCTCACCACGCTCACGATTCTCACCGACGCGCTCAAGCTGATTGCCCAGACTCGTGGAAAGACTTTTACGCTCGATGACATTCCGCTTCAGGATGACGAAACGTACCGCGAGGTGTTCCACAAAGGCCTGACTTCCGGCGTCTTCCAGTTTGAATCGCACGGCATGCGCGACGTGCT
>Ga0070730_10005247_pt1 | contig 11206 bp, 9 predicted proteins | sample Coa_R1_3_FD_66447 | JGI IMG/M metagenome (GOLD analysis project Ga0070730, IMG submission 66447) | Surface soil microbial communities from Centralia Pennsylvania, which are recovering from an underground coalmine fire - Coalmine... | ecosystem: Environmental > Terrestrial > Soil > Unclassified ... | reverse complement strand
CGGTCACGGGCACCCCCTGGATCACTACCTCCACCTGGCTGGGCGCGTAAGCGGCGGCGGCCAGCCCACCGTCGGCGCTAAGCTGCCATAGGTGTGCGGCGAACTTTGGCCAGCCCTGGCTCAAATTGGAAGTGCAGCAGCCGTAATTCGGCTCGACGCCAAAGAGATTGGATTCCGGGCCATTCGTGGTCCAGGCGCGGTTGGGTTTATTGCTGCACTCCACCTGGTTAACTTGCTGATCATATTGATGCGCCCACATATCGGGCGAGAAGGTGGCTGGCAGGGCATTGAAGATCACGCGCTCAAGCCGGTCGCCCAGGCGCGGGTCGCCCAGTATGGACAGCACCTTCTCTAGTGAGAACGCGTACTCGACCACGGCGCACAGCTCGGTGCCCTGCGTGGGCCGGCGTCCCGCCAGGCACTCGTCGCCGCTAAACATGCCCGTAGCCTGCCCGTGATACTGGTCGAGCTGCTCGATCATCGCATACGCGGCGGTCTTGTCGCCGGCAGTGCCTGAGAGCCGCCACCACAGCGCCGCAGCCTTAACCGCCATGGCGTTGTTTACGACATGGCTCATGTAACTCCAGCGGTCCTTGGGTGTGGCCGTCGTCAGCGGCCAGCGTTCAAAGAACTTTGGCCAGTGGAAACCCTGCGCTTGCAGCTTGACGGCCAGGTCCCACAGCCATGGCGCGGCAGTGCACTCATACAGCCAGTAGATTGGCAGCAGCGCCTCGAACCAGCGAAACTGGCCCCAATTGAATAGCGGCGCCCGGTCGATGTGCCGGTCCACCTGGCGCAGACAGCGCTCTATCGCCGGGGCGATGCGCTCATCGCCGGTCGCGGCGTGATATTCCACCAGCACCTTGAGCATCAGGAAGACGCCCCACAGATCGTAGGCCGGATCCACCGCACCAGGGGCCAGCCAGCCATCGGCCTGCTGGTGATCAAGGATGTACCCAATATACCGCTCGGCCTTGGCTTTGAGGGTGGCGTCGTCCAGCAAGTAGGCCAGCGGGATCAGGCCGTCCAGCCAGTAGGGCGCGCGCTCCCAGCCCTCGGCCGTGCCGCCAAACCAGCGGCTGTCGCGGACATCGGGCCAGAACTCGTCCAGGTGGCCGCTCAGTCCGTCCGCTTGCAGGCGCAGTTGACCGGCCAGCCAGCCCAGAGGTCGGATCTGTCGAAGCGCCAGCGGTGTCAGCGCAAGTGGTTGTAGGGTCGCCATCTCTGGGCGTGTTTGACCGCAAGCAAAGTTGTACTGGTCCATGCAGGCGTCCTTGCGCGGTGAGGATTCCGGCCGGCCCCGGGCCGCCAGCGCTGATTGTCAGCCCTTAATGCCGGTGGTCACAACACCTTCAATGATGCGTTTCTGGGCGGCAAAGAAACCCACGGCGATCGGGAGAATGTACAAGACCACAGCCGCCATCGTCACCGTGACCAGCCGGTTGTAATGCGGGTCAACGTACGTGGACCCTGATAATTTGACCGCAAGTGTTGTAGCTTCATCCGAGAGGAAAATCAGCGGATTGACAAAGTCACCCCACACCCACTGAAAATTGAAGATGGCCGAAATGATCAAAGCGGGCCAGGCGTTAGGCAGGAAGATCCGCCAGAATATGCCAAACCGGCTGCAGCCATCTACCTCGGCCGCATCTTCCAGATCCCTTGGGAACGTGGAGAAGTATTGGCGGAACAGAAAAATGTGCCAGGGGCTGGCCGTCAATCCCCATAGCACCCAGGGCCAGTAAGTGCCGGTGATCTTCAGCCGTGAGAAGATAATAAACTGCGGCACCACGGTCACCAGGTTGGGCAGGATGATCATCGCCAGGACCAGCGTGAACAGCACGTTCTTGCCCGGTACGTTGTGCCGGGCGAAACCAAATCCCACGAATGCGCTGGAGAGCGTGCTCAGGCCGGTGAAGAAGATGGCCAGGTAGACCGTATTAAATAGGTAACGAGAAAACGCCGTCATAGTGACGGCCAACTGGTAGTTCACCCACTGCCAGGTGACGGGCAGAATTGTGATCGGATACGCCAGGTACTCGGTTTCCTTCTTGAACGACGTCAAAACCAGCCAGACGAGCGGAATCAGAAAGAGCACTGTCAATGGCACAACCAACAGGTAGGTGAGATTCCTGCGGGACTGGGCCACGTCATTGCTCCACTTCATAGTGCACCCAGCCCCGGCTGGTGCGAAAGACCAGCAGGGTGAGCAGCAGGACGATCACAAACAGGATCCACAACATAGCAATGCCATAGGCAAAAGCCTGATTGCCAAATATCTGCACGAACACATACACCAAATACATGTAGATCGATTGCGGAGGCGGCGTGTAAACCGTTGTGCCGGATCCATAGCCGGAAGCCGCCAGCAACAGGGGCGGCACCAGGATTTGCAGCGAGCCAATGATCCCAATCGTGAGCTGGAAGAACAGCACCGGTGACATGAGCGGCAAGGTGACATAGCGCAGGGCTTGCCATTCATTCGCCCCGTCAATCAAGGCCGCCTCGCGCAAGTCCTGCGGAACGGCTTGCAGGCCGCCGAGTAACACGATCATTCCGCTGCCCACACCGCCCCACAGAACGAACATCAGGAGCGTGGCGGGCGCCAGATCCGTCAGCCAGGGCAGAGCCATGCCTGGCCGCAGCCAGCTCAAGAGACCATTGATCAGTCCGGAATTCTTGTCGGCAAAAATGCGCCAGGCCAAAGCGCCGGCCACCACGGGGATGAACGATGGCAAGTACAGCAGCGTGCGGAAAAGGCCCTTTCCACGGATTTCCTGGTTGACGAGCAGCGCCAGGCCCATCGATACCAACAGGCCCAAAGGGACACTCACGATAGTAAATAATAGGGTGAGCCGGAGACTGGACCACAACTGGCTATCCGTAAGCGCGTGCAGGTAATTCGCGGCGCCCACGAACTTCATCGTGGCCCAATTCAACCCGTTGAAATTGGAAAGCGACAAGCCAAATCCCATAACCATCGGGACGAGGGTTAGGAATAGAAAGCCAAACAACCAGGGCGAAATGAACACATAAAACCAAACGATCTCGCGCCGGCCACGTGGCCCAATCTTGGCTCGGGCACGGATTGCTGGCTGCGCCGTCTGCAAGCGTGAGGCTAACTCCGCCATCCTGCCTCCGTTCTCAATCGATCATGCCTGAGCTCCATCGGTCCTCAACCTTCAAATTTGCAGCGTCTGTCCTCGGCCCCTTGCCAGCAGGGCCGAGGACAGAGGACAGCAGCCGCACTCATGGTGTCCGTGGCCGCCGACTACCCCAACAGCAGACACGGGCGCAATTAGTCAGGACACGATGCTGACGCCCGCGGCGATAGCGTCGTTGTTGGCTTGCTCGATATTCTTGATCATGTCGTCAAAAGACACGGTGCCGCGCAGGCCCTGCTCGAGGTTGGTCTTCCAGGCATCTGAGTTGGTCCCTTGAGCATCGTAATACGGGTTGTATTGCAGCGGGAAACCGGCCACTTTCAGCTCGGCCGTCAGCACCTTCTGCACCTGCTGCTGGAAAGGCGTCTGGCTGGGCATCAAATTGTAGAGCGATTGCAGGGCCGGCACGCCCCAGCCGCTTTTAGCCCGCGCAATCGCTGGGTCCCCCGCATGGAACCACTCCAGCCACTCCCAGGCCGCCTCGGCATTCTTGGTCTGGCTGCTAATGCTGGTGCAGGTGGCCGCCGCGCACGGATCGCGATGCGCGCTGCCAGCCCACGTCGGCGCCGGCAAGAACTTGACTTTGCCCTTGGTCACGTCGCTCTCGGCGGCGGCGCTAAACCAATAGCCATACTGCACCATCGCCAGCTTGCCTTTGGTAAACTCGTCGCCCTCGTAGGTGCTGGTGGGGTCGAGCGGGTTCGGGCTCAAGTCTTCCTTGGCAATGTCGAACCAATACTTGACGATCTTGACCGCCTCGGGGTTTTCGGCTAGCACCATCTTCTTGAAATCCGGCGAGTAGAGGCTTTGGCCAGCCTGGGCCAGGCTTTCCATCAGCACCTGGGTCCATCCCCAACTCATCGCTTCTGAGCCGAAACCCCATTGCGTGGTGCGGTCGCCTTGCTTGACGGTGAGTTTGCGGGCCATATCCTGCAAATCGGTGTAGGCCAGCGGTTGATCGTCCGCCGGCACGGGGATGCCGGCCTTGGCAAACGCATCCGTGTTAATGAAGACCGAGAATTCGGGCGACCAGTCCTTGGCGATCCCGTACAAGTCGCCCTTGCCGGTGACCTTCCCATCATACTGTAACAGCACATGACTGGGGGCCAGGTCGTCCTTCTTGATCACCTTGCTGCCGGCAATCAATGGCTCCAGATCCATGACCAGCTTACTGACCAGGAATCGCGGCAGAATGACGCCGTTCATCTTCATGATATCGGGCGGGTTGCCGGCGGCGAACATGGCCACCAGGCGCGTTGTGTCATCTTCGATGAAATCCACCTTGATATTTGGATGGGTTGCCTCAAATTGGGCCTGTTGGTCGGCGCTGAAGTCCGCGCGGGCATACATGACCTTCAAAGTAACCGGGCCTTGGGGCTGTGACGTGGCCACCACCGGTTGCGCGGTAGGCGCGGTGGTGGCGGCCGGAGCCGCCGTTGGAGCTGGCGTTGGGGCCTGTGTGGCCGGGACGCACGCTGCCAGGGCGGCGGCGCCCGCGGCCATCCCCCCCAGGCGCAGGAAGTCGCGGCGAGAAAGGCGTTTCATATTCATCTTCTTGGCTCTCCTCTCTTCGGTTACAATGCGAGAATGGCAAATGAGGTCGGGTCCAGCCAACACTCTTCGGTCTATAGTACCGAAATTGCCGGCTGAAAAGTGGCCCCTTTGGCCGAATCCCTGCCAAAAATCGGCCAAAGTCTCCGTCGCCTCAATCAGATCCGCGCCGTGTACAACTACCAGCAGTTTGTCCGCGACCTACGTTATATCCTCAATCACTTTTATGAGCCCAATCTTCTGCGGCTCAGCCCGCTGGCCGGCGTGCTGGGCGGCGCCCGTCGATCCGCCGCCAGCCCCACGGCGCTCCAGCAGTCACTAACCGAGGCTATCGAGGCGCTGCGCCCGCCGGCGGCCACGCCGCTGCGCTCACAGTCCTGGCGCACCTACGACTTACTTTTGCACCGCTATCTGCAGCAGTTTAGCCAGGAGGAAGTCGCCTCCCAGTTGGGGGTGAGCTTGCGCCAGTTGGGACGCGAGCAGTCCACTGCCCTCGACGCTCTAGCCAGTTACCTGTGGGATCATTATGCCCTGGGCGAGAAATGGCCTGCTGCCTCCGGAGAGTCTTTGCCCCCGATGGATAATGCCAGCCCCGCGGCAACGATAGTCTCCAACGACTCAGAAGCTACACCACAATACCCCGCCGTCCAACCTGGTCCGGGTAACGCCTCCGTGGGCATTGATCCCGCCAACCTGTTCCAGGACCTGTCCTGGTTGCAGGACCAGCCGGTCCAACGGCCAACGGATTTCCGGCATGAGCTGTCCACTACCCTGGAGATCGCTCAGCCGCTCGTGGCTCAAAATGGCGTGCTTCTGATGGTTTCAGACGACGTGCTGAGTGGCCCGCTGCCCGGCCTGGCCGTGCATGACGTGGTGCTGCGCGAATTGCTGCTGTCGGTCATTTTGGCTGCTATCCGCAGCGCCCCGGGAGGGCAAGTGGAGATCCAGCTCAATCCGACGATCGTGGACAGCCAGGTGGCGGTGGAGATCAATTGTCAGACCGCGCCCGGCACTCTGTCAGCGCCTGGCGACGACAACTCCAACCTGCCGATAGCTCTGAAGTTAGCAGAGCTCAGCCATGGTCAGTTGGAAATCTCAACCACTCCTGGGCATTTCCATGCCCGCCTGAAACTGCCAATCTTTGAGCTCTGGACAGTTTTGATGGTGGATGATAACCGCGATCTGCGGGAGCTGTTTCAACGCTACGTCGCTGGAACACGCTATCAAGTGGTGGGGCTCTCCGACCCGGCCCAATTGATCCCCCTGATCGAAAAGAATACTCCGCGCGCCATCTTGCTTGACGTGATGATGCCCAATATAGATGGCTGGCAATTACTGGGCCGATTGCGACAGCATCCGCTCACGCAGGCTGTTCCCGTGGTGGTCTGTACGATTCTGGCTCAGAAAGAACTGGCCATGGCCCTAGGTGCCAGCGACTTTCTGCGCAAGCCGGTCAGCCAGGCGGATTTGATGCTCGTGCTGAATCGGCTTTCGGGCGCTCCGGCAGCAGGGCCGCGCTGAGGGCTTGCAGGCAGGCCAAAAAATCGGCGGTCGTCAGGCCATGGCTGCGCCTGACCGTCATTGCTTCCGTGATCACCGGAGTGTTGCTAGGATCGGTGGCTGAAATCACGATGACCGGGATATCCCGGATATCAGGGTCCTGGGCCTTCGCGCGGAGCACGGCGAATCCATCCAGATCGGGCATGACCAGATCGAGCAGCAGCAAGTCTGGCTTCCGCTCACGCAGCAGTTCCAGCGCCTGATAGCCATTGACCGCATGGTAGACCACGTATTGTCGGGGCGCTGACGCCAACATGCGCGTGAATAGCTGTTGCGCGTCAGGATGGTCGTCCGACAACAACACGCTGTGAACTCGCTCGCCAAAAGCTTCCAGGGACTCGAGCAGGTCCGGACGGTTAATCGGCTTAACCAGGTAGCGCACCACGCTCAGATCGTGTGCAGCGGCCGAAATACCCGGCGCCCAGCACGTCACTAGCGGAGTCTCAAAGGGAATGTGACTGGCCAGGCCGGCGGGCACTTCCGGCTGGTTGACGATCAGGGCCTGGGCCGGCGAATGCGCTAGCGCGGCCAGTGCGGCTGGCAAGTCGGCAACAGCTACAATCTCGGCGTTGTCCAGGTAACGACGCAAGAGCGGCGCCAGGCGCAGCTCCTGCTCAACGACCACGTAGCGAGCCATAGCCGCCGAGGCCGGCAAGCGCCAGGGGCGGCTGCGTGTTTCATAAGTCTGATATGGACTGAACCAGCGCCGCGCGCCGGTGTCTGTTGCCAGCTCACGTGGCGGCGTCTGCAAAGGCAGGCTAAAAGAGAAGGTCGTGCCGACACCGACCTGGCTATCCAACCACATGTGCCCCCCGTGCAACTCGACGAATTGGCGGCTGATGACCAATCCGAGACCGGAACCACCATACTGCCGGCGGATAGATGGGTCCAGCTGTTCAAAAGCTTGGAAAAGCTTAGGCTGATCCGAAGCGGATATACCGGGACCGGTGTCGGCGATTGCCACCGCCACCTCTTGGCCCTGGAGCACCATATTCACCCGGACGCCGCCCTGGGCCGTGAAGCGGCCGGCATTGCTCAGAAGGTTCAGCAATACCCCGCGGATGCGAGCCGGATCACACAGCACTGGTATGGGTTGATCGGGTGCGCGCACCTCCAGGTAAAGCCCTTTCGATTCGTACAGTGGCCGAACGGCTTCGACGGCCTCAGCGACAATGCTCTGCAGCACCGCGGACTCTTTGCTGAGCGCCATCCGGCCCGATTCCACAAAGCTCAGATCGAGCACATCATTGACCAGGTCGGCCAATTGCTGCGAATTGCGGCGGATGGTGGCGATATCAGCCATCAGCATGGGCGGCAACCGCCCACCGTACACCTGCGGTGACTGCGAGATCATGTCGCAGAAGCCAATGATCATATTGAGCGGTGTCCGGAGCTCGTGACTGATATTGGCAACAAAGGTGTCCTTCACTCGGCGGGCCTCTTCCGCTTCCTCTTTGAGCACCTCCAGTCGCTGGGTCAGCCGCGCCAGCTCATGGTTGGAGTGCAACAAGTCCTCCTGGACAACCTGAAGCTCGACTCGCTGTTGACGCGCCTCTTCAACATGCTTTCGCCCCTGCTGGTAGCTGAGGATTGACCATCGGGTGGCCGTTAGCAGCGAGTTTGTAGACGTCCACCCCAGCAGCAGTGCCAGCAGCCCACCGCTTAGGATTTCGGGGGCGTAGGCCACCGGCACAGCTCCCAGATTCGCGAGAACCAGCCCAAGCACGCTGATCAGGACGCCACTGACAATCGCCGCCGTCGACCCCGTGGTGACCATGGCCATGAACGGCAGCAATGTTAGCAAGAGGCTCACTTCTGGCCGGTGGAATGTAAACAATGCCAGCAACACGGCCGCCAACATGCCGATCTGCCAGGCGGCCTGTGCCAATCGGAAGCGTCGCGGCAGCAGCCACAAGACCAGTCCCCCTGCACACAGCACCAGGCCAGTCAGCGGCGCAAACAGCACCAGGTATGCCGGCGGATTGGAAGCGACCATCACGAGTTGGATCACCAGGTAAGCCAAACCGATAAGGACCACCAGGCTGCGAAAGGTCGATTCCGACAGGTCCCTTCCCCAGACTCGTAACTCGTGATCATCCGGCACAGGTACAAGTCTCAATTGGCTCCACATAACAAAACTCCTAGCATTGGATTTGGGCCAGATGAAGTCCTGACCGCAGGCGAGAGCATTTGCGAACCGCTGACGATTCTACAGCCTAGGCAACCTGTAAGGAAATTCCACGGCATGAACCAGCGTCGAGGGGCTGACCAAAAGTATCCTGCGGTCTCTAAAAGGGGGTCTGCAGTCTAGCCGCTTAGCTTTTGCCTAGCCCGGATCAAACCGAGCCTAACATGCACGTTTTTAGAGGAATTGTCCGATCGCGCCGATGCCCTGTTCGCCCACCTGGCGGCCGACCCGCCCGGGCAATTGTCGGTGCCCGATCTGTTCTACATCGAGCGCACTAACATTCTGTGGAAGCACACGCGGCGGTCGGCATACCCCACGGACAAAACCCGCAAGGCCCTGACTGATCTCGGCGGGCTGGCATTGAAGCGCTTTCCCACTGCCGACATGGCGGCCCAGGCTCTCGACCTCGCCGTTCAGAAGGCCATCACGGCCTACGACGTCGGCTATGTCGCGTTAGCGCTTCAATTGTCGGTTCCATTCGTGACCGCGGACGAAAAGTTGGCCCGCGCGCTGTCAGGAACGAAATACCAGGTGAGTTGGCTGGGTGATTTCCCGATCCCGCCGGTTCCACCACAGCCAGCCGATTGAACCAGGTGGGCCACAGAAAAACCATCGCGAATCAACTCGTCCACAAGCTGTAAATAGACTGTACTTAAGCAAAAAAACCCCTGAAAATCAGGGGTTTTTTGGGCATTACGGGGTGATTTTAAGTCCACGGCGTCTGCCATTCCGCCACCGCCCCAGGAAAAAACCTGCGTTCTTTCGGGCCTGCCAGCCTCCGACTTGTGCCGAAATTGGCCGAATCAATCTGCAAGCTGTAAATAGACTGTGTCTTGCGCAGGCCAGAGCACCAAGCATCGCCGCCCACATGTCGGTCCACAACACCAGGCTACGCTCGGCCGCCCGCTCAATAATACCTTCCAGTAGGCCTTGGCTAGAATCGCCAATCGGGGTTGGAAGACGGATGGCTCCCCACCAGCCAGGCCTCGAATACACGGAATACGCCGATCTTGGAACCACTATTGTTCATATTCCTGCCGTGCCAAACGTAACTGGAAACCGGCCCGTGATGTCGTAACCTGTCGAGCAGCTTCGCCTGATCTGTCTGTACTGCTGGAGGTGTTGTCGCGAATGACAATTGTGATTGTGGTTCGATTGTTCGGTCTGCTCTACCCGTGCCAGCAGCAAGTATGTCTAGAGAGTTCACGCCCCCTGCGCGTCGTCTCGGCCTCTACTCGGCGATTGTCACAGCGTTGTTGATTGTTATCTATGCTGCTGTTTGCATTCAAGTGGCGATCCGTCGCCTACGCGGTCGACATCACTGCCTGGGATATCTTCTTTCCGCTGTCGGTCCTCTTCGCCGCGCCGGTATTCAGCGGCAGCCGCCTGGCCGACTGGATCCGGTGGTCGTTGATCGTCTCAGACGTGCTGTTGGCTTTCCTTTTTTAACAGGCCCGCGCGCCAGGCGCTTAGCCGCCACCGCCGCATCGGCCATTTGCCTGCTGCCCCACCGGGCTGGGGCTGCTTTGGCCAATTGCTGGCCTGTCACCCCGTCAAATGCAGATCGTCGTCCAGCCCGTATTCACTCCGCGTGTTGGCGAGGGCCTCCAGCCGATTCCTGGGTTGCGGCGAACAGGCTAACACGCAGGGTTGGCAGCTACAAGACAGCGGTTGCGATCAGCGGAGACAGATGACCCCTAATGATCCGATTTCCCTGGCAAGTTGGCGCCGCACGGTTATGGAGACGTATGCGGCTATACGGCAGATGGCGCCAACCGATCCGGAGCGCGCCTGGCTGGTATTTCGCGCTGCGCGCGACACACTGTTCAAAACTCATCCGCAAAGCCCGCTAACTGAGGCGGAGCGAGATCAATTCCACGGGCTTGACTACTACCCATACGACAGGCAGTGGCGCCTGCAGGGCACCCTCGACCGGCACTGCGAGCCCGATACGTTTGTCGTCGACCTGCCCTCCGATGGGCGCCTTGAATATACGCGTGTCGCGCAGGTCAAATTTGTTATCGGCGGCCAATCGGCCTGCCTGGGCCTGTTCTGGATTGAAGGCTATGGAGGCGGTCTCTTCCTGCCGTTCACCGATTCGACGTGCAGCGTGGAAACCTATGGCGGGGGACGCTACCTGTTCGATACCATCAAAGGGGCGGACCTGGGTGTCTCACAGCACGAGATCGTGCTGGATTTCAACTACGCCTACAATCCATCTTGCGCTTACGACTCACGCTGGGCCTGTCCGCTGGCCCCGACCGAAAATCGTCTGCCGTTTGCAGTCCGGGCAGGGGAGAAGCAATTCGGACTGACATCCCAAGTTACTCCCGCTTAACCACTCAATTGGGGTGCCCGGCCGCGCCAAGCATCCTGCGGTTGCCGGTCGAGCACAATGCTCGTGTGCACTCCGCCAGAGGCCCTCTAGCCGAGGGCTGGGCCAACGTCTGCGTCTACAGTGTTGATCATTGACAACACTTAAATTGACCGCCGGTCTTGACGCGCCCGAATTTGACCGATAAAGTCGGAAGTGCACTGACGAGTATCAACATCAGATCTAGCATATCAAGAAGGGTCGAGAAACGGACCGATGACCTTCCCGACGACGATTCTGCTGGGCGCAATTGCCGGCTTCACGATTTATTTGGGATTGCCGATCGCACGTCTGAAGAACCCCTCGCGTAACTGGCAGGCGTTTCTGAATGCCCTGGCAACAGGCATTCTCGTGTTCTTACTATGGGAC
>Ga0070730_10005246_pt1 | contig 11206 bp, 12 predicted proteins | sample Coa_R1_3_FD_66447 | JGI IMG/M metagenome (GOLD analysis project Ga0070730, IMG submission 66447) | Surface soil microbial communities from Centralia Pennsylvania, which are recovering from an underground coalmine fire - Coalmine... | ecosystem: Environmental > Terrestrial > Soil > Unclassified ... | reverse complement strand
ACACGACGTCGCACACTCATCATCAGGCTACAGATCCCCAACCGCCTACCGTGAGGTCGACATCGCTCTCGACCACCTCTCCGCTGCTCTCGGCCTCCAACTCTCGGCGTAAACAAAAACCTCACTCCACTCCCTGGTACTGCCTAATACGCACCAGCGAGCAACGCCCCGTCACGCTGGGTGCATGACCGCGCAGGCACCGGCATTGCATCTATCGCGCCATCCACGGATATGGACAGATCGTGGACGCCTGTGTGTCGCCGACGCGCGACATGGTTGCCACGCGCAGGTTTTTCGAGCGGGCGATCGCTTCCAGCGGCACGACGCCCCATCGCGTCATCACCGACAAGGCAGCCACCTGTCCGCGAGCCATGGCCGTGGCAGTGCCCGGTGTGCTGCAGCGGACCGGTCGGTATCTACAAACGGCATCGACCGCGAGCACGGGTTTCCCAAAGAACGGCCGCGGCCAGTGTATGGGTCACGTCTGATGCTTCAGCGGTGATCTTCATGCGTGGTCACGCCCGGATGCGCAACATCCGCCATGCGTTCTACCGGATCGTGGAGTCCGTCCCGCAGCGGCTGGTCTTCGGAGCCTGGAACCGACGCGCAGAGTGCCGTCCCAGTCCGCCGGGTGGACGATCGCCGGGGCGATGTTCCCAGTCATTGTGGTCACGCACCGGTTCCGCATCGAACGTCCAGCCCGCCGCGTGCCCCGGGTTCGTCCGCGATGGCGGCATATACATCGAGGTCCTCCGGTCGGAGTAGATCGCGACCAGGCGCGGGTGCTCGAAGAGGTCGTCAGCCACAGGAGGTGACGGTCCATCTTGCCAGATTGTGATATCCGCATGACGCCCGTGTGACGCTTTTTGCGGCCGCGTGACGCTTTTCGGCCTCCGCGTGACGCTTTTTCGACTTTCGTGTGACGCTCCACGTGACGCCCTCCACCGCACACTGGCCGCATCCCAATCGCCAGCGGAGGTTGCTGTGGAGCTCCCGTTCACCGTCGCATTCGAAGCGCCGAGCCTGACTACGCTACGCGCGGTCCTCCGTCTCCGACGAACCTGGCTAGCCGGCCACCTCGGCCTGCTGGCGATCGGGATCATGGTGGCGCCTGGAGCGCTCCGTGGCGTCTGGAGTTTCGGTCGTGCAGATGCGAGCGATGCACGCCTGATCATGCTCGGGTTGGCGAAAAGGCGATGAAGCCGCGTGCCGCCGTATCGCTGCTGGGTGTCCTGGTCGGCGTGTTGAGCATGGTCGTGGCCGCTCAGCCGGCGCTGGCCCAGGCCCAGGTCAGTCTGGCTGCTCAGGCAGCGGCGCATGGCACCGGCTTGGGCGATCTGCTGGCCGATCCCGGCAAGTGGGCCACGACCATGTTCAACAATGCGTTGCTCGGCCTGGGCCAGAAGACCGCCAGCGACGTGGTCGGTTTTATGGGCTGGATCTTGGGCAACGGCAACCTGATCAGCCAGACGCCGCCCGGCCTGTCCTACCAGAGTGAGGCGGTGCAGAGCTTGTGGGGCACGCTGCGCCTCGTCGCCAACGCCGGCCTGGCAGTGGTGACGGTCTGGGCCGGCGTCAACCTGATGGTCCACCCACACATTCGCGCGCCGTATCACGGCGCGCTCGAGCTGGTGCCTCGCGTGCTGCTCAGCGGCATCCTGGTCAACACCAGCCTGGATTGGGGTCATTTCGTCATCGATCTGAACAACGCGCTGTGTCAGGCGCTCGGGTCGACCTCGATTCCGGCCTGGAGCAACGTGCTCCAGCCCGGTGCTAGCCCGGACCTGCTGAACCTGATCGCGATGGTGATCTACCTGCTGATGGGGCTGCTGCTGCTTGGCCAGATGTTGATGCGCCTGGCGTTGCTGGACGTGCTGCTGGTGGTCGCACCGCTGGCGCTGCTGTGCTGGGTGCTACCGCAGACGTATAGCTGGGCCCGCCTGTGGTTCAGCACGTTCTTCGGCACGGTCTTCGTCCAGTCGATCCAGGTGCTGGTACTCCAGCTGGGGGCGGCGCTGATCCAACGCTTGCCGTCGATGCTGCCGTCGCTCGGGTCGGATCCGGTCGAAAACGGTCGCGTGTGGCTGGTGACGCTGCTGCTGGGTGTGGCTGTGCTGCAGCTGGCGCGCAAGGTGCCGCGGTTGATGCCCGGCTATCCGGCTGGCGGTGGTGGCTCCGCGGTGGGCAGCGTGCGCCAGATGACGACGCTGCTCACCCTCGCCGGTGGGCGCAAGGCTGGCGGCGGCCAGCGGGGAAAGTGAGCGGATGCACTGGGCACTCGTCATGCTGGCGCTGGACTCCAGCGGCCGCGAGCTCGGCAAACTGCTTGCTGGCCTGGTGGTGGTAGTCGTGCTGGCCCTGGTCCTGGCGGTGTGGGCGCCGGTGCTCTTGATCGTTGGCACGTTGCCGACCTGGCTGGTTCAGGCCGCCCCGGCGTCGCCAATCGCCGCGCCGCCAATCGTCGCGCCGCCGCTCCCGGTGCCGCGGCCAGTGCCGCCCGGCGCCAACCGGCCCACACTGGGTCCACCGTTGCCGCCACCGACCGGACCTGCCCCGGTCGACGTCGCCCGAGCTTATCTGGGGGTGCCGTATGTCTTCGGAGGCTCCGATCCCGCCACCGGCCTCGACTGCTCCGGCCTGGTGCAGCTGGTCTACCGCCAGCTGGGTATCGCGCTGCCACGCACCGCGCAGCTGCAATACGCGGCCACCACGCGCGTGCCGCGCGATCAGCTCCAACCGGGCGACCTGGTGTTTTTCGCGCGGACCTATGCCGATCCGCACGACTGGATCACCCACGTGGGCATTTACATCGGCGACGGACTGCAGATCAACGCGCCGACCGAAGGTCAGGTGGTCTCTATCCAGCCGGTCTTCAGCGGCTTCTGGGGCGCCCACTTCGACAGCGGCGGGCGCATCCACCGCGCGTGAATGTCGCCGGTCGTCAGCCAGCCCGAAAGGACACTCGATGAGCAATCCGCAACCAATCATCCTGCTATTCGACACGCTTCTCGACGCAGCCACGAAGGTCGGGCTGGCCGCGGCGGCACTCTTTTTGGCCTGGGCGGGCTTCCTGTACATGACCGCCGGCGGCAGTCCGCGGCGAATGGAGAGCGCCAAGGACGCGGCCTTCGCGGCGATCGGCGGATTGGCGGTGGTCCTGCTCGCACACACGATCGCCACGCTGGTTCAAAACGCCGCCAGTCCACTTCACCCATAACCCTCAATCCCATCGATCCCGTGGAGACACCGCATGACCAGCACCCATCACGAAGTTCCCACCCACCTCGACGTCGAGGACAAGGTCCTGTTCGGACTGACTGTGCGCCAGTTTCTGTACATCTTGGTCGGCAGCTCGGCCAGCTACGCGTTGTGGGACCAGGCCGCCGCACTCGGCGACGGGTTGCGCCTGACCAGCGTCGGCGCGTGCACCGTGACCACGCTCGCGTTCGCATTGTTGCGCCCAGCCGGTCGCGCGCTCGAAGAGTGGCTGGTGGCGGCGCTGGTGTTCGCCGCCTCGCCCCGCCGGGCGACCTGGCAGCCACTGGAGCCGCGCGCCGCCGACTGGCGGCCGGCAGGTGCGGGTTGGCAGGAGCTGACGCCGAGCCTGGCCTGGGCGGAGGATGAGGCGGAGTGGTGAGATTCACCAGGGCCGCGTCGGTGCAGACGACGCGGTTGGGCATTGACGCGATTGAAAACAGCGTCGTGGCGCTGCCCGGCGGCGAGTATCGGGCCGTGCTGGAGGTGAGTGGCACTGCCAGCCCGTTGGAGGACGACGTGCGTGAAGAAGGCCTGCTAGCCGGCTTCGCAACGTTCCTGAATGCGCTCGGCTACCCGATCCAGATCCTGGTGCGCGCGACACCGGTTGACCTGAGTCGGTATGTGGCCAGCCTGGAGGAACGCGGTCGGCAGATGGTCGACGGTCAGCTGGCGGCACTGGCGCACGACCATGCCGCCTTCGTGCAGGGACTTGCTCGGCAGCGCACGCTGCTCGAGCGCCGTTTCTACGTGGTGGTCCCGGCCGAGCCGCCGGTTCGCGCCGGCTGGCCGGGGCTGGTGCCCGGCGGAAACAACCGAACAGAAGACGAGCCGCGCCGGGCGGCCGCGCGCCGGCAGCTCGTATTTCGCTGTGACGACCTGACGCGCCAGCTCGGTCGCTGTGGGTTGACCGTGCGACGCCTGGGCGACCTGGAGCTGGCCCAGTTGTATCTTGCCTGCTGGTCGCCGGAGCGCGCCCGCGCGCAGCGCTTCCGCCAGCAGCTCGATGACTACACGAGCCTGGCCGTGCGCGCCGCGCAGCCGGCGCTGGTGGTGGAGTAGCTGGTGCTCGGGGTGCGTTTTCAGCGCCGCAACGGCCGACGCGGCGCAGCGGCGCTGTCGAGTGAAGAGCGCCGTTTCGCGCGCGGTACCCGCACGCTGGCCGACCTGCTGGCGCCAGCGGCCGTCGAGGTGGCCCGCAACCACGTCCGGCTCGAATACCAGTACGCCCGCGTCCTCGCGGTGGTGGGCTATCCGCGGACCGTCGCAGCGGGCTGGCTCACGCCATTGCTGGAGTTCGAGCATCCGATCGAGATCAGCCTGCACGTCCACCCGCTGGAAACGGCCAGCATCGTCAAATTGCTGGGTCACAAGCTGGTCCAGCTGCAGTCGTCCCGACTCGTCGACGAGCGCGGCGGTCGGCTCGCCGACCCGGAACGCGAGGTGGCCTTCGAAGACGCCGAGCGGTTGCGCGACGCATTGCAGCGCGGTGAGCAGCGCGTGTTCTCGGTCAGCCTGTACGTGTTGCTGCGCGCCGGCTCGCCACGTGGCCTGGATGATTTGACCCGTCGGGTCGAGACCACCCTGGACGGCATGCTGGCCCACTCGCGGGCGGCCATCCTCGAGCAAGAACGCGCGTTCCGAGCTTGCCTGCCGACCGCCCACGACGAGCTCCTGGCGTACCGCAACCTCGACACGACCTCGCTGGCGACGACCTTTCCGTTCACCTCAGGGTCGCTGTCCATGGAACGCGGTGTCCTGTACGGCGTAGCCACGCGCTCTCAGTCGCCGGTCATCGTCGATCCGTTCGACGCCAGCCTGGAGAATGCCAATCTGGCGGTTTTCGCCATGGCGGGGGCGGGCAAGTCCTATTTCGTGAAGCTCATGGCCCTGCGTAATCTGCTGGCCGGGGTCGATTTCCTGGTCGTCGACCCCGAGGACGAATACGGCCAGGTGCGCCAGGCCGCCGCCGGCCAGTACATACGGTTGGCCAGCAGCTCGGCCCACCACCTGAATCCATTCGACTTGCCACCGCCCGGCAGTGCTGCCGCCGAAGGCCTCGACGTGCTGGCCGAACAGGTCACGGCCGTCCTCGGTCTGCTGGACGTGATGCTGGCCGAGCCAGGCTCGACGCTCAGCGCGTACGAGCGGGCGACGCTCGATCGCGCGATCTACCAAGCGTACGCGGCGCAAGGCATCTCTGCGGACCCAATCACGCATCAGCGCCAGGTTCCGATCATGCGCGATCTGCACGCTGTGCTGGAGTCGCTCGCCAATGACGTTGCGGCGGGCCTGGCTGCCAGGCTGCACCGCTATGTCAGTGGCTCGCTCGCGGGCGGACTATTCGCAGGACAGACCAACGTCGCCCTCAATCGGCGGCTGGTCGTGTTCAACCTGCAGACTCTCGAAGAAGAGCTCCGCCCGCTGGCTATGCACCTGATTGCCAATTTCGTGTGGAATCGGGTCCGCCGAGAACGGCGACCGCGCTTGCTCGTCATCGACGAGGCATGGTCGCTGCTGCGCTATCCCGAAGGCGGGGCGTTCATCTCGGGCATGGCTCGGCGCGCGCGCAAGTACTACCTGGGCCTGGTCACCATCACCCAGGACGCCGCCGATTTTCTGCGCTCCGACCATGGCCGCGCGGTCCTGGTCAATGCGGCCATGAAGCTGCTCTTGAAGCAGGACTCGACGACGGTCGACGCCGTGGCGGATGCATTTCAGCTAACGCCTGAGGAACGCCAGTATCTGCTCGGCGCCGGCAAAGGCGAAGGCTTGCTCTTTGCGCGTGGCTCGCGCCTGGCGCTGACCATCGAAGCCAGTCCCGCCGAGCATCGCCTGGCGACGACGGCGCCGCGCGAGCTCGCCGAACGGGCCGCGCAGGCGGCGGCCAACGGAGTGGTGCATGCACCTCAGGCTTGAAGCGCGCCGGCCGCCGCCACCACCAGTCGAGGTCGTCGAAGTGGTCACCCCGCGCACCAACCTGGCTACGCTGGCCTCGGCCGAAAACCTGTTTGCGGCCATAGGTCTGGCTGAGCCGTTCTCGCTCGAGATGAGCGCCGATCGCAGCCAGCGGCGCTTCCTGGTGCGGGCCAGCACCGGCCGGGTGCGCCACCAGCTCGAGAGCCAGATCGGCGCTGCGTACCCGCAGGCGGAGCTGCGGCCGCTCGCGCCCGGCGCTGCTGATCCGGCCCGCTGCCAACCGGGCGAACAGGTCTGCGCGTGCACCCTGGAGCTGCGCGCCGCGGCGTATCTGCCGATCCGGACTTTCACCGACCTGGACCTGGACGGTGAACGCGCGGCGCAGGCGGATCCGGTCTTGGGTGTGCTCAGCGCGCTGGGCGATCTGCCGCCGGGCTGGCGCGGGCTGAGTCAACTGGTCCTGCAGCCGGCGCCTGAAGACTGGTGTCAGGATTACTTGCGCCGGTCGGTGCAACATCCGCTGGAACACGAGCGCGTGGTGCGCCCGGCCGATTCGGCGGTGCCCATGCTCGGGTTCGTGAGCGTGCTGCTCGGGTGCGTCGCGGCGGTGCTGCAGGGCGCTGCGTGGCTCCATAGCGGGCAGTGGCTGCCGCTGGTCGGTCTGGCGGTCGCCTTGGTGATGGCTCTGGCCGTTGGATTGAAAGCGATCCGCCGCTGGGCCCGGCCGGCGATGTACGACATGGACCTCGTGCGCGAAAAAGTGAGCCGCGTCGCCTATCGCGCCGAGGTCCGCCTGGCGGTCTTTGCTCCAGCAGACGTGCTCCCGGCAGACCTCACGGCCCAATTGGACCGATTCGCGGCCGCCTTTCGGCGCTACAACCTGGCCGCGGCCAACGGCTTCGTGGCGCGCTCGCTCAGTCTCAAGCGTCGCGAGCTGCACCTTCCGATCGGCCTGGGTCAGACACGCCGCCAGCCGGTCCTGACCACGCGCGAGCTGGCCGGCGTGTGGCATCTGCCGCACGCGGCAGCGGACGTCGCGCTACTCGAACGGACCACCGCCAGACGCTGGCTGCCGTTGCCTCCATCAGTGGCTGATGGCTGCCGCGTTGGTGTCTCGGTCCACCAGGGCCGGCAGATTCCGGTTGCGCTGCCAGCGGACGTGCTCGGCCGGCACCTGCTGCTGGTGGCCAAGACCCGCCGGGGCAAATCCACGCTCATGCTGCGTCTGGCACACCACGCCATGCAGGCGACGCCTCGGCGCGCCGTGTTGTTGGTTGACCCACACCGTGATCTGGCCGAAGCGTCGCTGCGCCTGGTGCCCCAGCCGCGTGGCGCCGCCGCCGTCTTCCTGGATGTTGCCGATCGCGCTCGACCGTTCGGCTTGAACCTGCTGGATACCGGTCTGGGCTGGGACCGCGACCGGGCGGTGGCCAACACTCTGGCAGTCTTTCAGCGCGAGTGGGGCGATCGCTACTGGGGTCCACGCATGGAGGACGCGTTCCGTTATGCGTTGCTCAGCCTGTTCGAGGCCAACACCGCGCTGTGCGCGGCCGATCCGCGCGGTGGACGCGCCATGCAGCACACGCTGCTGGAGGTACCGACGATTCTGTCGGACGCCGGCTTCCGTCGCGAAGTGCTCGGGCTGGTGACCGATCCCGGGGTGAAGACGTGGTGGTCCGACTATTTCGAACCGCTCGAACGCCGCTTCCAGCAGGAGCTGGTCAACCCGGTGCTGAGCAAAATCCACCGCTTCGAGGGCAGCCGCGCGGCGCGCGATATTGTCGGCCAGCCGGCGTCGACGGTGGACCCGTCGGCCTGGTTGAGGGACGGCGGGATCGTCATCGTCAATACCGCCCGGGGCACGGTCGGCGACAACGCCGCGGCGCTGATCGGTGGCACGCTACTGAACCTGGTCACGCTGGCGGTGGCCGAGCAGGCGCGCCTGGCCCCTGGTGCGCGCGCCCCGATCAGCATCTTTGTCGACGAGTTCCACACGATCCCCGGCGCCGACTACGAAGCGATCCTGGCGGAGCTCAGTAAATACGGTGCAAATCTCGTGCTGGCCACGCAGAGCCTGGCGCGGCTGCTGGCGCTCGGCCGCGACGACGGGCGCGGGCTGCGGGCCACGGTCTTCGCCAACCTGGACGGATTGTTTGCGTTCAACTGCAGCGCGGAAGACGCGGAGTATCTCGTGCCTGAGTTGGGCGGCGCCATTGACGCACAGGACCTGGTCGAGCTGGGTGAACACCAGTGCTATGTGCGGATTTCGTCGGCGGGTCGGCGTTTGCCGACCTTCTCGGTCAATCTGGATCCGCCGATAACGGGGGATGCGGAGTTCGGCGCGGCATTGGCGCGGGCCTCAGCGGAGCGCTACGGCCGCTCTGTCGAGCTGGTGGACGCAGACCGTCATTCGGCGCGGGCACGAGTGCTCGAGGCCCGCACGTGCCACCTCCCCCAGGTCATTCAAACCCAGGCCGCGCAAGCCAATCAGCGCAACCAGCACCGCCCGCGCAAAAAGCGCCGCCCCCAGGAGGTCCCAACCGATGCCTGAAGGCTGAGCGCAGGCGACTCAGGAGTGAGTCCGGGCTGCCAGGACGCTCTGGACGAACGTTTCCAGCTCGCGGGCAAGCTCTTCGGGTCGCTGCAGCGGCACATCGTGCACGGTATCTTCGAACCAGCGCACGCGGGCCGACGGTTGCAGCTCGAGCGCCCGCTGCACGCTGGCGGCCTTGTTCGACAGCCACTCGCCATTGTCGGCGGATTGGCGCGCCGGCAGAATCAGCACCGGACAACTCAGTCTGGGCAGCAGCTCGGCCGGACGCTGCTCCCACAGCGCGCGCACGACCTGCATGTGATTCGGGATCCGAAAACGGCGCGACACCCGTCCGTCGGCATCGACATTGAACAACGAACGCCCGACAGCTTCGGCGCGCGCGTCGGCGTATGCGCCGTTATTGCGGGCGATCCGCTGGTGCAGATCTGACCACAATTGGCCGTCGATGTCGGGCGGAGTGAGGCGCGCCTCCGTCTCCGCCCAGGTCCAACGCTCGCCGGGTGAAGACGTTCCCCCGTCGACCATGACGACCCCGGCGGTCTGCTCGGGATGAGCAACAGCGTAGTGCAGGACCACCGAGGCGCCCCACGAATGCCCGACCAGTATCGGTGCCTCGCGTACACCCACCGCCGCAATGAACCCGGCCAGGTCGGCGACGATCGACACAAAATCGTACCCGGACGCGGGCTGGTCGCTCTGGCCGTGGCCACGCTGGTCCAGCGCGAGGACGCGCAGGGACTGCTCCGCCAGAAGCGGCGCGGTCAGATCCCAGATGTGGCTGCTCGAGCCGACACCATGGACGAGGATCACGGTCCCAGCCCGGTTTTGCGCTCCCCACTCCTGGTAGTGCAGCCGCAGACCACCCGCGTTGACGAAACTGTCAGTCACGTGCAGCCAATGATAGGCACATCTCCCCCCACATAGGGGGTCATGTGACCCATATGGTTCGGCCGATACTCGGAGGACGCTTATATGGCACTCCGAGAGTTGAAATCGCGGGACAGGAGACCTGGTACGTGGCAAAGGTAATGGTTGTCGACGACGCGGCGTTTATGCGTCTGCGAGCAAGCAAAGTGCTTCAAGACAATGGGCACGAGGTGCTGCAGGCCGAAAACGGTGCCGACGCCGTGCGGCAATACGCCGAGCATCGCCCAGACGCGGTGCTGCTCGACATCACCATGCCCGAAATGGATGGCCTCGAGGCGCTCAAAGCGATCCGCAAGATCGATCCATTTGCACGTGTGGCGATGGTCACGGCCATGGGCCAGCAGGCGATCGTGATGGAAGCGCTACGGGCCGGCGCCAAGGACTTCATCCTGAAGCCGTTCCAACCCGACCGAGTGCTCGGCGCGCTCCAAAAGCTCCTGGCCGCCTGACGGACACCGCCGATGCGAGCCGAAATCATCAATCCGTTCTTGCAGGCTGCGAGCGAAGTGCTCGAATCGGAGCTGGGCAGCGCTCCGCAGCGGGGCGCCATTGGCCTCCAGCGCTCGGCGTATACCAGCAATGAAGTCACGGCCGTGGTTGCCGTGACCGGCGAAGTAGCTGGCATGGTCATGTTCGCCATGGCGGCCACCACGGCGCGCGCGATGGTCTCGAAAATGATGGGTCAGGACTTCGACGAGCTCGACGCCCTGGCGCAGAGCGGCATCGCCGAGCTCGGCAATGTCATCACCGGTCGCGCCGCGGTCCTGCTATCTGAGGCCGGCTTCACCTCGGAGCTTGCGCCGCCGATGCTGATCGTCGGTCGCGGCACCATGATCAGCACGCTCGATGTACAGCGGCTGGTGATCCCAATGGAGACAGAGCTCGGCTCGCTGGAGATCCAGGTCGCGCTCAAGTTGACCGGCGCCGCGGCCGCCCGCCGCGCTGCCTGAGAAGGAGACTGCCAGGCAGGCTAGTCGGAGGGAACCGCCGCCTCGCGCTGCTGCTCAAAACCCGAGCCGTTTCGACCACACGTGACGCAGTTCTGCGGCTGTCGCGCGGTGCGAGCGACCTCGCCACAGCACGGACACACCCAGTGAATGGTGCGGTTCATCAACTCGCTTGGGCTCATGGGCGACTCCTATATCGGGCGCACGTCTCTGGACGCCGCGACTCAGCACCTGCACACTACGCCCGCCGCCCCGGTACATGGAAGCTGATCGGGCCAATGGCGCCGATAGATTCAGCTTATAGGTGGGGACTAACCGGCACCGGAAACCACGGCACCATGATCTCCCACAACGGCGCCGCGACTAGTTGCAGCACCGGCGCAATCTGCGAGAGCTGCACCTGCCGTAACACCGCCGCCTGGCTTGCCTCCTGTTCTTTCCAGGGCACGACCACGAAATACCGCAGCACGGTCACCAAGGCGATCAGCAGCAGCACGCCCCAGATTGCGCCGGCCACCGCGCCCAGGACGTTGTCGGTGCCGAAGCGTCGACTGATGCGACTGCCCGGGTAGGCGCGCCACACCAGCAGGGCGATCACCACGAA
>Ga0070730_10005245_pt1 | contig 11208 bp, 9 predicted proteins | sample Coa_R1_3_FD_66447 | JGI IMG/M metagenome (GOLD analysis project Ga0070730, IMG submission 66447) | Surface soil microbial communities from Centralia Pennsylvania, which are recovering from an underground coalmine fire - Coalmine... | ecosystem: Environmental > Terrestrial > Soil > Unclassified ... | reverse complement strand
CCGGCTGCGGCGCCTCCGCGCCGTTTGACGACGCTTCTCGATGAACGCACTGTTGTAGCCGCGAATCTGCCTCACTTGGAATTGCAGACGCACAGCAACATCCCTGCGCACCTGCCTCTCGACGTGCTGGCGTCACGCGTCGTCGTCCCCCGCGATACCCCGGCGACGCCCTTCGATCCTGCGATGGTGCATCCCGATTACGCGCCGGTTACGGTGCTCGACCAGCGGTTCACCGTCCCGGTAGCTTTGCCGGTCGTGCAACTCGAACCAAAAGGACCTGTGTCCGCGTATGAGCTGCCTGACGTTCTCGAACCGGACGTGCTCACCACGGGTGACGTTAACCTCATGGTCGCGCCGGTGGAAACGCCGCCAAGAGATTGGAACTGGCTCGGGCGATCCGGATCGATTGTTATTCACGTACTCTTCATCTTTTTGCTGATCCAGGTCTTCCAATATCGTCCGCCGACGCAGTCGCAGATTGATTTGGCCCGCCAGCAACTCAGTTTCATCTACATGCCGCCGGACGTACGCGGTTTGCCGGCGACGCCGCCAGCGCCGCGCAGCCCGCAGATGCGCATCGATCCGAAGATATTGCGCCAAATGGCTCCGCCTGTTGTTCCGCAACCGTTGCCTGGACCAAAGGAGCCCGAGCGCGTGGTGCGCGATGCGCCCACGGAACCAGCACCGGAATTGCCTGCAGCTCCCAAACCACAGCTGCAGCCGCAAACACAAGCACCTATCGAAACGCCTAAGCCCCAAACTCAAACTGAGGCGCAAAATCGTTTGATTTTGCCTCGAATGAGTTCTCCGGGGCGCACGCTCGAGCAATCGGCGCAGCAGTCGCGGCAAAGCGGCGGAAGTGGTGGCTTGGAACAGTTCGGCGGGCAAATTCCCGGTGCCCCTAATTACGGCGGAGGAGGCGGCAGCGACGGTTATCTCGGCGGCGCCGTGCAAATGCTCACGCCGACTGAAGGCGTCGACTTCTCTGATTACCTGAACCGCGTGGTTGAGAGCGTGAAGCGCAATTGGTATTCGGTAATGCCCGAATCGGCGCGCCTTGGCGATAAGGGCCGTGTCGTCTTGCAATTCCGAATTATGTCCACCGGTGCTGTTCCTGACGGCGAGCCTCAGCAGGTCTCATCTTCGGGTAAAGAACCGCTTGATCGTGCCGCATATTCGTCGATCCGGAGTTCTTCTCCCTTTGAACCCTTGCCGCCCGCCTTCAGCGGCCCATTTATCGAATTGCGCTTCATTTTTCTATACAATTTGCCATTGAGCGCCCAGTGAGGCCCCGGGAAGCTCAGGCTCTGGGGTCGCTTCTTATTGCCGCGCTATTTTTCGTTTATCTGCTGATTCGTTACTGGAAGTTGATTTGAGATCTTGGTAATGCCCGCGCACTCTTCGGCAGTGCTCCCGAAAGCGGCTGTGCAACAAACCACATTGCCCCTGCTGGCGATTTTCGGACCAACGGCGTCGGGAAAGTCGTCGCTGGCGGTCGCCCTAGCCGAAAGATTGGGCGGCGAAGTGATCGCCTGTGATTCGACGCAGGTGTATCGCGGTTTTGATATCGGTACGGCGAAGCCGTCTGACGCCGAGCGCCACGACATTCGCCACCACATGCTCGATGTGGTCTCGGCCGCAGAAGTATTCACCGCGGGTGAATATCGCAAGCGCGCACTCGAAGTCCTTGAGGATTTGCGGTGGCGTAATCGTCTGCCGATTTTTACTGTCGGAACCGGGTTGTATTTCCGCGCGCTTATGGAAGGCTTGGCCGATGCGCCAACGCGCTCGGATCTGCTGCGCTCCAGGCTCGATGCAACAGTAATAAAGCGCGGCAGCCCACACCTGCACAAAATTCTTCGCCGGCTTGATCCCGCTGCGGCTCAACGCATTTCGGTAAACGATCGGCAGAAGCTCGTCCGGGCGTTAGAGGTGTGCCTGCTGGCAGGACGTCCTTTGACCGAATTGCATGAAGAGGGCCGTCAAGGCTTGCAGGGTTATGTCGCCCTGAAAATCGGTCTCAATCCGCACCGCCAAGCGCTTTATGAGCGCATCGAGAGGCGCGTTCATCTTATGCTTGATAATGGCTGGAGCAAGGAGGTGGCATTCCTGATGGCCGAAGGTGCGCAGCGAAATGCGAAAGCCTTTGAATTCATCGGCTACCGAGAGCTTCGAACGCATCTGGAAACGCGCGAGCCGCTATCCAATACGGTGCAGGCCATCGGGCAAGCGACACGTCGCTACGCGAAACGCCAGCTCACCTGGTTTCGACGCGAATCGGGCGTCCAGTGGCTCGAGGGCTTCGGGGATGCGCCGGAGATACTCTCAGCAGCCCTGAATTATCTTGAGCCTTTGCTGACTCAGTCTCAGAAGTAGCCCTGCAGAGACGAGCGCGTGCGACGCGGTATAATCACGTCAGTGGCTATTTACGGGGAAAACTAGTTGCTTTCTCTTCGGCTGGCCTTTGCTACATCCAATCCCGGCATACCTCTTTTCGACGCATGAAGACTCTAAGAACAACAGACGTTCGGGAACGCGCGCTTTTGGTGGGATTGGGTTTGAAACGCGCCCCTCACATACCCGGCCATTCCTCTGCCGAGCCCGCCCGCGAATCGCTCGAGGAGCTTGCCGAATTGGCGCGGAGTGCCGGCGCCGTCGTGACGGGGAGCGTTCTGCAAATGCGCGACGCCATTGATCCCGCGAGCGTCGTGGGACGAGGCAAACTCGAGGAGATTCGAGCCGAAGCTCAAGCCCGCCAAGCGCCGCTCATTATTTTTGACCGCGAGCTGACGCCGGTGCAGCAGCGCAATCTGGAAAGAGGCGTCGAGCGGCGCGTCATCGATCGCACGCAGTTAATCCTGGATATCTTTGCGCGACACGCGCGCAGCCGCGAGGGACAGTTGCAGGTCGAATTGGCACAGTTGAACTATCTTTTACCCCGACTGGCCGGAGCCAGTTCTGAGCTCTCTCGGCTCGGCGGCGGCATTGGCACCCGAGGTCCTGGCGAACAAAAACTCGAAACCGACCGGCGCCGCATTCGCGAACGGGTTCGGCGCATCAGGGATGCGATCGAAACGCTGCGGAGGCAGCGCGCTCTGCGGCGCAATGCTCGCGAGTCGGTGCCCCTGGGAACGGTCGCCTTAGTGGGTTATACGAACGCTGGGAAATCGACTCTATTTAATGCACTGAGCCGTGCTGATGTAGTGGTTTCCTCGAAAATGTTCGCCACACTCGATCCGACGGTCCGCGCCGTGCGCCTGCCTTCGAATCGCAAGGTTTTATTTTCCGATACGGTTGGCTTCATTCGCGATTTGCCGAAGGGCTTGCTGGCGGCTTTTCGTGCCACGCTCGAGGAAGTGCAGCAGGCAGCCCTGGTTCTCCATGTCACGGACATATCTAATCCGCATCACACGGAGCAGGATGCCGAAGTAGAGAAGGTTCTTGCGCAACTTGGAATGAACGAGCATGCACGCCTGCACGTATTCAACAAGGTTGACCGTCTGGATGAGGATACTCGGCGAGCCCTGTCCGCGAGCAATGGGCATGTCTATGTATCAGCACTTGAGGGCATCGGGCTCGATGAGCTGCTTCGGCGCGTGGACGAATCTATGGAGGTCGATCCGATAAGGCGGCTGCGCTTTTCGGTGTCTGTCGCCGATGGCCGCACACTGGCCATGGTGCATGGCTTAGGGCGAGTCTTACATAGCGAGCTTCGAGATTCGAAGATGCTTATTGATGCTGAGGTGCCTGAATCGCTGGTCCGGCGTCTGGGGCTTGCGTCCACTGGAGAGGCATAGATTGGCCCTGTCACCGCTACTTTGGTATTGTTTCGCTGTTGTTACAGTCGCAAAAGTTGTTTGGGGGTATTGCTGTACTTCTGTGCAAATTGACAGAGTGCCTCCGGCACCGATTCTTAACACGATGGTCGCCCAGACGGAGCCGCTCGCTAACGCTAAGTTACTTAGTATCTGTGTATTACAGGGTATTTAGACTGGCACGGCAACCCGATCGAGCCGTCACCCACAACGCCATTAACTCTAGAGTAAACTGCGATTTCCACACGGAAATCCACAGATTTTGGCGCGTTTTTTATACGCGTGACTCGTTTACAAGTGCGTAATAGTACGATTTTGGCCTATTTCATGGCTTATCCACGCCTATTAACAGTTTAAGTACAAGTGGGTTCGAGGAAAGACTGGACTGGCATACGGAGTCCACGCTGCGAATAGGTTGAATAGGCGTCGTTGACTGCCTTAGTGAGGGCAGACTATAGTGAGGTGGCATTCAGACTGGGTTGGCGCATCCGCCGGATGTGCTTGGCCTGGGTGCTTCATGAACCTTCCAAACAGCCTCACGATCCTTCGAATCTTCTTCATACCGCTTCTAGTTGTGGTGCTGCTTACGCGTCAGCCAAACGTTGTCTTCCTTAGTGTCCCTATGAACTTTGCGGTCTGGGGCGTCTTGATCCTGCTGCTCGCGGCAGCTACCGATTGGGCCGACGGTTTTTACGCGCGCCGCAGGGAACAGGTGACGACCCTCGGGATTCTGCTCGATCCAATTGCCGACAAGCTTCTGATCTCGGCAGCCTTTATTTCGCTCGTCCAAATGCAGCTTGTTCCCGGCTGGATGGTGGTCATCATCATTGGCAGGGAAATCACCGTCCTCGGCCTGCGCAATATCGCCTCGGCTGAAGGTTTCACGATTCCGGCCTCGGCATTAGGCAAGACAAAAATGGTGCTGCAGGTGATCGCCGTTTGCGCGGTGATTTTGGGAGCAAAGCACCCCGGGGTGCGCCCGCTAGGGACGATTCTCGTTTGGCTGGTGGTGATGAGCGCAGTCGCTTCGGCCGTTCAATATTTTTCAAAGTTCTGGAGTCACGTGGATGACCGCGTCAAGGAACGGCGCCATCTGCGCCTGCTGGAACGCCGCAGAAAAGCCCAGGATGCACCTACGCTCTGATCGGGCACTCTCGGGAGAGGAATGCCGCGCGCTGCTCGCGCTTGCCCGCCAGGCCATTGTCGAAACTATCTCGTCGAATTTTCCGGACCCAGCGCAAGTCACCGGCCGCCTAGCTGAACCCCGAGGTGCATTTGTGACCCTCCGGCGTCATGGGAAACTGCGCGGGTGTATCGGTCAACCCGATGCTGCGCATGGTCTGGGAGAGACTGTTGTACAGTGCGCAATTACAGCAGCCTTGCGTGATCCGCGTTTTGGGCCTCTCCGGATGGAAGAAATAGATGGATTGGAGATCGAGATTTCGGTTATTTCTGAGATCCGCCCGGTGCGGCCGGAAGAAATCGAGCTGGGGACCCACGGAATCGTCGTGACTGGCGGCGGCAAACGTGGCTTGCTATTGCCGCAAGTGGCCGTTGAGCGGAATTGGTCCGTAACCCAATTCCTCGAGGCAGTCTGCCGAAAAGCGGGGATGGAACCCAGCGCTTGGCGTGAAGCAGACACGAAACTCTTTACGTTTACTGCGGAAATGTTTTCGGACGCCGGCACCCTTACGGTCGAGCCGACCAAGAGGTAAATCTTAACATCACCGCGTAAGCTCGCGGCGCTCTAAGGATCGAGAAGCCAGAGTGGTCTGATTACTCGAGTTACTCGAGCTCGACGTAATCGCCTGGGTACATCTGCTTTTTGCTCACCGTGATCAACACTGTGGAGGCGTTTTTGGCCACCCGTAGCACGACCCCTTCACCCAGCACGTCACGAGGCAACTCCTCGTTGGCGTAAGGCCGGGGAGTCGAGCCGAAACCATAAATCTGATAGGCGACGTGAGGCGTCTCATAGACGTTTTCGCTGCTGTTGCCTTGAAAGCGAAAGACGCGGAAGTAGTCTCCGACCTTGACACCGTGGGAGCTGCCCAGGTTTACGTAAACGACCCTTCCATTGCCGGCCAATTCCCCAAAGTACCTGGTGGTGACAATCATGGCCTTGGATTTACCGCTGGGAGGCGCAAAGATGTCGAAATTCTCATCGGATTTCAGCATGGGAGCGGGCCGGGGGGTAAACGGCCGCACTATGTCTGCGCGTTGGACATAGCCGCAGGAGAAAACTACTTGAGCAGTCGAGGTGTCCCGCTGCACGTTAACGACGGTAAGACGAGCCTCGTCTTCGTAGGTTGTTCCCATCGCCTTCAGCAGTAGATTTTGAGACTTAAACCATTCATAGGAGAGCATGTCGGTTGGAATCGGACGTACGACTTCGAACTGGTCACCGACTTTCACACCTTGAGATGCTCCCTTATTTAGAAAGACAAATTTGCCGTCGGCGTAAATGATGTGAAAGTAAGACTCCTCTCCCGTGATGACGTAAGTGTCTGTGGGTACGGGATCCGAGGTCACGATTCCGCTGCAATATATGTTGTTTTCAAGGGGCGTCATGGATGCCGTTTGAGCATGTCCGAGAGAAGGCATAAGCGCCGCTAAACCAAGCAAGAAGGCAAATCTGCGTATCATGTTTCTGCTCCTGTCCATTCGGTCCCAGGTCGTCGAGTCAAAATTAGCAGTCGGTACTAGAACTGGTCAAGCCGCTCCGGCAGCTTGCTTTACACTTTCGATACTGCATGATAGAAGCGGTCGCTGTCCGAGAGTAGCAAGCACTGCTCGGCCCTGGAATACATGCGGAGGCGTATATTACTGCTGGTCTTGAGGTTAACGCACTTCGATCCCGTCGGATTGGATCTTGGACGCTCAGGCATTCGCCCCGTGTGAGGGTCTTCGGCAAGGACCGCATTTGCGCTGTAGTGGCCGCCCGAACCGCCGCCGAGGCTACAGCCCAAATAAAGGCGATCACGAACTCGACGCAAAGAGCTCATGTTGTCGAATTGCGGCTCGACTTCCTTTCAAGCCGAGCGGAAATTGCCAGTTTACTCAGCTGGGTCGGCCGTCAACATGAAATGCCGATCCTTATCGCCACATGTCGTCGCCCCGAGGCCGGAGGGCGCTTTAGAGGCACTGTGGACGATCAAATGGAGGTTCTTCGGCAAGCCGCGGGCGCTGGCTGCCGGTGGTGTGACGTGGAAATCGAAAGTGCGGAAAAGTTTGGCGCAGGCGAACTGAAAAATGCGCTCGCTCGCGCCCGGTTACTGATCTCCGCGCACGACTTTAAGCGGCTGCCGCAGAACCTGCCGGCGGTGGTAAGGCGGCTCGACGCCTTTGGCGGGGACGCCATAAAGATAGCAGCGAAGGCGCGCTCGTTGACCGATGTCCGCCGGCTTTTGGAAGTCATGCGCGGCCGCCCCGACGTTGTGGCTGTTCCGATGGGCGAAGGCATTCCCGCGGCGCGTATCCTGGCACTTCGTCAGGGAAGTGCGCTCGCTTACGCCCCTGTGGTGCGCAGCACGGCGCCGGGCCAAATCGCTTTTAGCGAACTCGAACCCGTCTATCGACTCAGGCGCCGTTTCGGCAGGTCGATGGCTGGTCTTAATCCGCGGACCCGCCTTTACGGCGTGATTGGCGACCCGGTAGGCCATTCCCTTTCGCCCCTGATGCACAATGCCGCCTTTGCGCAAGGACATAAAGACGCCATCTATCTCCCTTTTCGCGTGCGCGACTTGGCCGAATTTATAGCTGCTATTGAACCCTTCCAGATCGCCGGATTCAGTGTGACGCTGCCGATCAAGGAACGCATTCTGCGGTATCTCGACCGCTGTGACCCGCTCGCGGCTGAAATCGGTGCAGTGAATACGGTGGTTGTACGCGCGGGTAAGCTATACGGTTACAATACCGATTTCACCGGCGTGCTGCACGCAATCGAGCGGCGACTGCCCCTGCCTTCGAGTTCTGTATTGCTCATTGGCGCAGGAGGATCGGCACGGGCCGCCGCTTTCGCGCTGGCTCGTGCGGGCGCGGCCGTGAGTATCTGGGCGCGCCGTCCGCGACGAGCTCGCGCTTTGGCGCGTGCCGTAGGGGGCGAGGCTGTGGATCGCCGGGAAATTGCGCAGCGATCCTTCGACGCCATCGTGAACTGCACGCCGGTAGGGATGCACCCCCACGACGGTTCGCCGCTCGAAAGTCGCGAGCTGAATTGCCGGCTGGTGATGGACTTGATCTATCGCCCGCTCAAAACGGAATTAATGCGCCGCGCAGAACGCCGGGGAATCGAAACGATCTCGGGAGTGGACATGTTTGTTGCTCAAGGCGTTGCTCAGTGGGAGCTGTGGATGGGCGAACGCGCCCCAGAGGCGATCATGCGCCGAGTAGTTTTGGCCTCGCTGCAAAAAGAAGAGAAATCCATTCGCCACCGATGATCGAGCCGGATTTTCAAAACTTTTCCAGATTGGCTCGCCAAGGCAATCTGGTTCCCGTTTACGAAACCTTCACGGCCGACCTTCTGACGCCGGTAGGCGCATATCTGCGCCTCGCGCACAAGGCTCGCTACGCGTGCCTGCTCGAAAGCGTCGAAGGCGGCGAAAAAATTGCGCGCTACACCTTTGTCGGCGCCAATCCCGCCGAAGTCTTTCGGTTCGCTAATGGCGCTTGCGTTTTGGAATCGCAGGACCGCGTCTCACCAGTGCAATCTAATCCTCTCGATTTCCTTCGCAAGCGCATCCAGCGCTACCGTCCGGTTCGTGTTCCGGGGCTGCCGCCTTTGGTGGCGGGAGCCATCGGCTACTTTGCGTACGACATGGTGCGGCTTTTCGAACGCATTCCGGACCGGTCGAAAAACGATCTGGGCACCGACGACGCCGTAATGATGTTTTTTCTTGGCCTCGTTGTCTTCGACCACGTCCGCCATCGCGTATGGATCGTGCGAAATGTCTTCACCGAAGGAGAGGGCACCCTGCGCTCGAAATATGACGCGGCTGTGCGCGACATTTCCGAGACGCGTCGTCTGCTCGATCTTTCAATTAAAGAGAATGGCCATAAGTCGAAACGCCGCGCCACGCCGCTACGCGTGGAATCCAATTTCACGCGTCCGCAGTTCCTCGCTGCGGTTCGCAAATCGAAAGATTACGTGCGCGCCGGAGACGTCTTTCAGGTAGTAATCAGCCAAAGATTCTCCGCGCGCACAGATGCCGAGCCATTCGAGATTTATCGCGCTCTGCGCGTCCTGAATCCTTCGCCATATATGTATTTCCTGAAGCTCGGCGACACGGCGATCGTCGGGAGCTCACCCGAATTGCTGCTCAAGGTTCAAGGGCGCGAAGCTTTCTATCGCCCCATTGCCGGTACGCGACCGCGTGGCAAAGACGAAGCCGAGGACCAGGTTTTAGCTGCGGAGCTCGCCGCGGACCCCAAAGAACGCGCCGAACACATCATGCTCGTGGATCTGGGCCGCAATGATCTTGGCCGCGTCTCAGAATACGGTTCGGTCCGCGTAGAACGGCTGGAGTTCGTCGAATACTATTCCCACGTAATGCATTTGGTCTCCACGCTACGCGGCCGACTTCGGCCTGACGTGGATTGCCTTGAGGCGCTCGCCGCCTGTTTTCCCGCGGGCACTGTTTCGGGCGCGCCCAAAATTCGCGCCATGGAAATCATCGACGAACTCGAGCCCACCCGCCGCGGCATCTATGCGGGCGCGATTCTGTATCTCGATTTTTCGGGCAATCTCGACTCCTGCATCGCGATTCGGACCATGGTAGTGAAGAACGGGCTGGCCAGCGTGCAAGCGGGAGCCGGTCTGGTTGCGGATTCTGTCCCCCAGCGCGAATATCAGGAAACGGTGAATAAAGCCAGAGCTTTGATCGCCGCACTGGAAGTGGCACATGGAGGTGGGGCTAGCATTCCCCGACCCCGCGGAAGCAACCATCCGCGCCAGCGCCGGCGCCCGCCCAAGTTTGCGCGCGTGAAATAGCGGGTCTCCCGCGAATGCCTTAAAGTAAAACCAATGATCCTGCTGATCGATAACTACGATTCGTTTACCTATAACCTGGCCCAGTTTCTCGGTCAGCTAGGCGAGAAGCTCGAAGTTCGGCGCAACGATCAGATCACCATCGACGAAATCGCGGACAGAAAACCGCAGCGGATCGTGATCTCTCCCGGCCCCGGCGAACCCCAAAATGCGGGTATTTGCATCGACGTCATCCGCCAGTTCACGGGGAAAATCCCGATTCTTGGAGTTTGCCTCGGCCATCAAGCCATTGGCTACGCGTTCGGAGGCAATGTGGTACGCGCTCCGACGTTGATGCACGGCAAAACCAGCCGAATCCACCACGATAGCAAAACCATTTTTAGCGAACTGCCGCAGGATTTCGTAGCCACGCGTTACCATTCGCTGATCGTGGAAAAGAAAGGGCTCCCCAGCGAGCTCGAGATTTCCGCCGAAACCGACGGCCTGATCATGGGCCTGCGCCATCGTAAGCTGCAGCTCGAAGGCGTGCAGTTCCATCCCGAATCCGTGCTTACCGAAGTCGGCATGCAATTGTTGCGCAATTTCCTCGCGCTTTAGCCGACTCGGATCTTTCATTCTGAGGACAGTGAAGAATCTCTCCGAACCTTAATCATCTCATGTGCGTGAAAATTCGATCAACGCCTGGAGTTTCGCGCGCGCCAGACCAGAATCGATTGCTTTTGCCGCGAGGCCGGCGCCCTTCCTGAAATTCGGGGCGCGTCCTGCCGCAACCAACGCCGCCGCTGCATTCATACAGACAAAATCCCGCCGCGGCCCGCGCTCGCCTTCCAATATGCCGCGAATGATCTTGGCATTCATGGCTGCATCGCCTCCGGCGAGCTCTTCGCATTTTACCGGCAGAAACCCGAAATCTTGCGGTTTCACGCGATACCTCTGCACTGAATGCGGGCGCACCTCCGCCACTTCCGTCTCATCGCTCAATGAAATTTCGTCGATTCCGTCGACGCCGTGGACTACGAACGCGTGTTGTGCCCCGAGTTCCGCCAGCGCGTGCCCCAGTTTCTCCACAAGTGAAGCCGCTGGAACTCCGATCACCTGCGCTGTGGCACCGGCGGGATTCGTGAGCGGCCCCAGCAGGTTGAAAACAGTCCGGCCGCCTGCTTCCCGCCGAGCCGCCGCGGCATGACGCATCGCGTTGTGCATCGTCGGAGCAAAGAGAAATCCGATACCGACTTGCTCGATGGCAGCGAGCGCACGCTGAGGGGTGATATCGATCTTCACTCCAAGCGCCTCGAGAACGTCAGCGGAGCCGCAGCGAGAGCTGAAAGAGCGGTTCCCGTGCTTGGCAACGCGAACGCCGGCGCCCGCGACCACCAGCGCCGCTACCGTGGACACGTTGAAAGTGCC
>Ga0070730_10005244_pt1 | contig 11209 bp, 8 predicted proteins | sample Coa_R1_3_FD_66447 | JGI IMG/M metagenome (GOLD analysis project Ga0070730, IMG submission 66447) | Surface soil microbial communities from Centralia Pennsylvania, which are recovering from an underground coalmine fire - Coalmine... | ecosystem: Environmental > Terrestrial > Soil > Unclassified ... | reverse complement strand
CGCTGGTGGAGCACTGGAACGGCAGCGCCTGGTCCGTCGTCGCCAACCCCGGCAGCGGCCCCCTTTATGGCGTGGCGGCGCGGGCGGCCAACGACGTCTGGGCCGTCGGGGACTATTACGCTAGCACCTACCACACGGTGGTGGAGCACTGGAATGGCACGGCCTGGTCCGTGGTCGCCAGCCCCAGCCCCGGCATCTACGTCAACGAACTCCGTGGCGTGGCGGCGCTGGCGGCCAACGACGTCTGGGCCGTCGGCGACGACGGCGACGGCAACACCATCCAGACGCTGGTGGAGCATTGGAACGGCACGGCCTGGTCGGTCGTCGCCAGCCCCGGCAACGGCGCCCTCTATGGCGTGGCGGCCGTGGCGGCCAACGACGTCTGGGCCGTCGGCTACTCCAGTGGTACACTGACGGAGCACTGGAACGGCAGCGCCTGGTCCGTCGTCGCCAGCCCCAACCCCGGCACCGTCCTCAACTACCTCAATGGCGTGGCGGCGCGGGGGGCCAACGACGTCTGGGCCGTCGGCAACGATTACAACGGCAGCATCTACCGGACGGTAGTGGAGCACTGGGACGGCACGGCCTGGTCCGTCGTCGCCAGCCCCAACCTCAGCACGAGCGAAAACCAGCTCCAGGGCGTGGCCGCGCTGGGGGCCAACGACGTCTGGGCGGTGGGCTATTACGACGATACCGTCAGCGTCTACAAGACGCTGATCGAGCATTATACCAACCCCTGCGTTCCGCCGACCGCGACGCCGCCGCCCTGCTCCATCACCTTCAGCGACGTGCATCCCACCGACTACTTCTACACCCCCGTGCAGTACCTTTATTGCCACGGCGTGCTCTCCGGCTACGCCGACGGCACCTTCCGGCCCTACACCAACACGACGCGCGCGCAGATGGTCAAGATCGTCGTGCTGGGTTTCAACAAGCCGTCGCACACACCGGCCAGCGGCTACACCTTCGAGGACGTGCCGCCCACCCAGCCCTTCTTCGGCTACATCGAGACGGCGGCCGCGCTTAACATCGTCAGCGGTTACACCTGCGGGCAGGCGCCCGCCGGTCCCTGCGTGCCGCCGCTCAACCGGCCCTACTTCCTGCCCTACGACAACGTGACAAGAGGCCAGCTCAGCAAGATCGATGTGGTGGCCGCCGGGTGGACCACGCTCAACCCGCCCAACCGCACGTTCGAGGACGTGCTGCCGGGCACAGCCTTCTACTCCTTCGTGGAGACCGCGGCGGCGCGCGGGATCATCTCGGGGTACACCTGCGGCAGCCCGCCGGCGGGACCGTGCGTGCCGCCGGGCAACCGGCCCTACTTCGCGCAGCAAAACGACGCGACCCGCGGCCAGATCGCCAAGATCGTCTACCTGTCGATCCTCAGCGGTCCTTGAAACGCCGCAACCCTGCCGGTTGCCGCCCCCCGAGGCGGATGCTATAATCGCGGGACAGCGCTAGCGCCGCCGCAGAGAAGGGGCCGCCTCGATGATCACCCGCAACCTTGTGCAGCCGAATCGTTACCAGGACTCCGTCACCCTGATGCAGGTCGCCACCCACCTGCGCGCCCTGCCGGGTATCGCCGGCGCCGCGCTGATGATGGGCACCGCGCCCAACAAAGAGATGCTGGCCGAGGCCGATCTGCTGACTCCCGAAGGCCAGGCGGGGGGGCCGAACGATCTGATTATCGCCGTGCGCGGGGATGCGGCGGCTGTCGAGGCGGCGGCGGGCCAGGTCGAGGCGCTGCTCCGCGCGACGCTACCGGCCCCGCAGGGTGGGGAGCCAGCCGCGCCGCATAGTCTCGCCGCCGGGCTGGCCGCCTGGCCGGAGGCCAACCTCGTGCTGATCTCCACGCCGGGCCTGTATGCGGCGGCCGAGGCCCGCAAGGCGTTGCTCCAGGATCGGCATGTGCTGATCTTCAGTGATAACGTACCGATCGCGGAGGAACGCGCGCTCAAGACGCTGGCCGCCGGGCGCGGGCTGTTGCTCATGGGGCCCGATTGCGGCACGGCGATCATCGGCGGGGTGCCGCTCGGCTTCGCCAACGTGGTGCGGCGCGGGGCGATCGGCGTCGTCGGCGCCTCCGGCACCGGGATGCAGGAGGTCACCACGCTGGTCGATCGCTACGGCGGGGGCATCTCGCAGGCGATCGGCACGGGCAGCCACGACCTCGCGGCGGCCATCGGCGGCACGATGACGATCCTGGGGCTGGAGGCGCTGCTGGCCGATCCCGGGACCGCGGTCGTGGTCGTGGTCTCGAAGCCGCCGGCCCCGGATGTGGGCCGCCGGGTCGCCGCAGCCGCCGCAGGGGCGCCGAAGCCGGTGGTCTTCGCCTTCCTCGGGATGGACCCGGCGGCCCTGCAACTCAACCCAGACAACGCGCTGTTAAGCACCGCCCCGACGCTGGACGAGGCGGCCCGGCAGGCCGTGACCCTGGCGGGCCGCCTCGTGCCGGCCGCCGATCCCGCCGCCGGCCCGATCGGCGACCCGGGCCGGCCATTGGCGCCCGGCCAGCGCTATGTGCGTGGCCTGTTCTCCGGGGGCACCTTCTGTTACGAGGCGATGTTGCTGCTCCAGCCGACCCTGGGCGGCATCTATTCCAACACGCCCCTGGCCCCCGCCTGGGCGTTGCCCGACCCGCCGCACAGCTATCAGCACACCTGCCTGGACCTCGGCGCCGACGAGTTCACGGTCGGCCGTCCCCACCCGATGATCGACCTGACCGCCCGCGCCGAGCGGATCGCGGTCGAAGCCGCCGACCCCAGTGTGGCGCTGTTGCTGCTCGACGTGGTGCTCGGCTATGGCGCCCATCCAGACCCGGCGAGCATCCTGGCCCCGGCGATCGGCGCGGCCCGCGACCGGGCGGCCGCCGCGGGCCGCGCTTTGCCGGTCGTGGCGACCATCTGTGGCACGGCCGCCGACCCCCAGGGCCTGGCCCGCCAGGAAGCGGCCCTGGCCGCCGCGGGGGTCACGCTGGCGCCGAGCAACGCCACGGCCGCCCGCCTGGCGGCGGCGATCGCGACACGAAAGGGGAGCTAGCTAATGGTTGTGGAAGGCTGCATGGCCTGTGACGTGCTGCGCGGCGTGCTGCCACCGCCTGGCGGCATTATCTACGAAGACCCCTACTGGCAAGTGGACCACGCGCTGGCGCCGATCGCGCTGGCTGGCTGGCTGATCCTCAAGCCAAAGCGCCACTGTGAGCACCTCGCCGCGCTGACGCCGCCGGAGCTGTCCGGGCTCGGTCCCTTGCTCGGCAACACGGCGCGCGCCCTCGACGAGGCCGTCCACCCGGTCAAGATCCACATACATTTGATGGCCGAGTCCGTCAAGCACCTACACTTCTACATCATCCCACGCCAGGCGAACATGCCGGCCAACGGGCTGGCGCTACTGCAGGAGATGTTCGACGGGCGCTGGGCCACTGACGATGCCGCGGCCGCGGCCGTGGTGGTGCGCGTCCGGCCCCTCCTCCAGCGCCTGATGGCAGAGACTCCGACGCAGTAAGGGAGGCCAATGATGGAGACGGCGAAGTTGTTTCAGAATGGCAAAAGCCAGGCCATCCGTTTGCCGAAAGCCTACCGGCTGCGGGGTACGAAAGTTTATCTCAAGCGTATGGGCAATGCTCTGGTGCTCATCCCCGAATACGACTCCTGGCAATCGTTGCTAGAGAGCGTTGATCTGTTCTCGGAGGATTTCATGGCTGAGCGGCTGCAGCCGCCACCGCAAGCTCGTGAGGCGCCGTTCGCTGGAGCAATCTCCACCGAGCCGGAGGGCCGGAAGCAGGGATGAGTACGCCAAATCGGATCGCCACGCTCTTGCACGAGGGCCCACGGGTGCTCAACGTCGGGGTGCGCACCTTTGCGACGGCCCTGGCCGCGACCGGGGCGCCGTACCGGCATGTCGACTGGCAGCCGCCGGCGCAAGGTGATCCGGCCCTCGGCACCCTCCTGGCGCAACTGGCCGACGATAGCACGCCTGATAGCCCAGGGGGCCGCATCCAGGCGGCCAACGCGGCGGCGCTGGCCCGCATCCTGGCCGCCGATCCGGTCTGGGAGGACGTGCGCCCCGCCCGCGAGCTCTGGCCGGAGATGGATGACCGGCTCCTGTTCCACGCGGGGCCGCCGATCGCCTGGGAGCGGATGTGCGGGCCGATGCAGGGCGCGGTGATCGGCGCGATCCTGCTGGAAGGCTGGGCCGCCGACGCGGCAGCCGCCCGGCAGTTGGCGGCGGGCGGCGCCGTGCGCTTCGCGCCTTGCCACCATTACCATGCCGTCGGGCCGATGGCCGGGCTGGTGTCGCCCTCGATGCCGATGTTCGTCGTGCGCAACACGGCAGCCGGCAACTGCGCGTACTCCTCGCTCAACGAGGGCATGGGCAAGGTCCTGCGCTACGGCGCCTTTGCCCCGGAGGTGCTGGCCCGCCTGCGCTGGATGTGCGATACGCTGGGCCCGACGCTGCAAATCGGGATCCGCCGCCTGGGCAGTGTGCAACTGAAGCCGCTGATCGCCCAGGCCCTGCAGATGGGCGACGAATGCCACAACCGGCACGTCGCCGCCACGGCCCTGCTGTTCAAGACGATCGCTCCGACCCTGATCCGCGCGCTGACCGACCGGGAGCAGGCGGCGGCGGCGCTGGACCCGATCTCGGCGAATAATTACTTCTTCCTCAACCTGGCCATGGCCGCCTGCAAAGCGATGATGGAGGCAGGCCATGGGGTGCCCCACAGCAGCATCGTCACGGTCATGGCGCGGAACGGGGTCGAGTTCGGCATCCGGGTGAGCGGCACCGGCGACCGCTGGTTTACCGGGCCGGCAGGCTTCCCGCAGGGCCTCTACCTGCCCGGCTTCAGCCAGGACGACGCGGCCGGCGACATCGGCGATAGTGCCATCACCGAAACGGCCGGGCTGGGCGGCTTCGCCATGGGCGGCGCGCCCGCGGTCGTTAAGGTCGTGGGCGGCACTCCCGCCGACGCGGTGGCCTATACCGAGGCCATGTACGGGATCACGCTGGCCCGTAACCCCAACTGGACCCTGCCGCCGCTCGGCTTCGCCGGTACGCCCACGGGGATCGACGTGCGCAAAGTCGTCGACTCCAATGTCCTGCCGATCATCAACACCGGGATCGCCCACAAAGCGGCGGGCGTCGGCCAGGTCGGCGCCGGCCTGGTGCGGCCGCCGCTGGCCTGCTTCACGGATGCCCTGCGCGCGCTGGGGGAAGCAGTGCTGGAGGCAGAATCGCCGCGGTGATCGAAGCGCTTAGCCTGGGGCCAGAGGCGGTCGCGCTGCGGGCCGCGAGGGCCACGGGCGTTGTCCGGGTGGTGCTGCGGGATGTGGTCTACCTGGAGAGTTCTGGGGGATATGTCGTCGGAATTATGGCGGGAACCGACGATGGGCCCCTCACTCTCCGCGTGCACGACCTGGCGCCGCTGCATGCGGCCCTGGCCTGCCCGCCCGCCCTGCCCTTCCAGGCGACGCCGGATGCTCTCTACCTTGGCCCCGCGCTTCGTATCGGCTGGGCGCACACGCCGCCCTGGCACCCCGCCCTCCCGGTCGCCACCGGTGATCCGGCCGCCCGCGCCGCCGCCCGGACACGCCTCGGGCAAGCGATCACCCAGGCCGGCCCGCCCGCCGGCTGCGCGGGCCTGGTTCCCTGGTTACAGGCCGGCGGCCCGTCAGATGTGGGCATGCGGCACGATCCCCTGCTGCGGCGCGTAGCGGCAGCGATAACCGCGAGCCAGGCCGCCGCCCAGGCGGGCCAGCCGGCGGCGGCCGCGGCGGCCCTCACCCGCCTGCTCGGGCTGGGCCCCGGGCTGACCCCGTCCGGCGACGATCTGCTGATGGGGCTGCTGGCCGCGTGGGTCTGGCAACGGCCCGGCGGCCGGCCGGCCCCGGGGTTGGTTGAGGCGGCAATCGCCGCCGTGGGGGCGGCGGCCCCGCAGCAGACCAACCAGATCAGCACCCGCCTGCTGGCGCATGCGAGCCGCGGCATCCTCGCCGCCCCAGCCCTGGCCCTCGGGGCGGCGGTCCTCGGCGGCGATCCGGCCGCCGTGGCCGCGGCGACTCCGCGCCTGTTCACGATCGGCCATACGTCGGGCGTCGACCTGACCACCGGCCTGCTCTTGGCGATTTTGGATTTTGGATTTTGGATTTTGGATTGATCGACGCGTGATCGGTGACCGTGGCCAGCGGATAGGGGATAGGGGATGGGGGATCGGGGATCGGGGATCGGCGATATGGGGAATCGTTTCCCAACCCCCAACCCCCACCCCTCAATGGAGGATGGGGGACGGGGGATGGGGGACGGGGAATCGGCGATATGGGGAATCGTTTCCCAACCCCCAACCCCCAACCCCCATCCCCTCGCCTGCGGAGGAAAGCGCCAATGACCAATAACGACACCTTGCACCAACGCGCCGCGGCCCTGCTCGCCGCCATGACCCTCCAGGAGAAGGCCGGGCAGCTCAGCCAATACTTCCACCTCGCCGCGTGGCCGGAGCAGACCGAGTTCGTCGAAGCGGAAGTGCGCGCCGGCCGGGCCGGCAGCCTGCTGTTCGTCGCCGACCCCCGCGCGACGAACCGCTTGCAACGCCTCGCCGTCGAGGAAAGCCGCCTCGGCATTCCCTTGCTGTTCGGCTTCGATGTCATTCACGGGCTGCGCACCATCTTCCCCGTGCCGCTCGGCCTGGCCGCCTCCTGGGACCCGGAGCTCGCCGAACGGGTCCAGGCGACCGCGGCGCGCGAGGCGCGGGCGGTGGGCATCCACTGGGCGTTCGCGCCGATGCTCGATATCGCCCGCGATCCCCGCTGGGGCCGCATCGTCGAAGGCGCCGGCGAGGACCCGTACCTGGGCGCCCGCATGGCCGCGGCGCAGGTGCGCGGCTTTCAGGGGGAGGTCTTCGGCGCCCCCGACCGCATCGTCGCCGGCCCGAAGCACTTCGTCGGCTACGGCGCCGCGCTCGGCGGCCGCGACTATGACGAGGTACATCTCTCCGAGAGCGAGCTGCGCAACGTCTACCTGCCGCCCTTCGCCGCAGCGGTTCAGGCCGGCGCGGGGAATGTCATGACGTCGTATGTCGGCATCGATGGCGTGCCCGGCGCCGCCGACCGCCGGCTGATTACGGACGTGCTGCGCGGCGAGTTCGGCTTCGACGGGTTCGTCGTCAGCGACGCCGGGTCCGTGATTGACCTCGCCACGCACGGCTTCGCCCGGGATGACCGCGACGCGGCGGCCCGCGCGCTCCGCGCTGGTCTCGACATGGAGATGTCGCTCGGCGCCCGCTTCAGCGGAGACCCCCGCCCCACACCCGGCGTGGGCGCTTTCGGCACGCTGGCCGCGGCTGTCGCGGCGGGCGAAGTCGAGGAGCGTCTGGTCGACGAGGCGGTGCGGCGCGTGCTGCTGGTCAAGCTGCGCCTGGGGCTCTTCGAGCAGCCGTATGTCGACGAGGCGCAAGCCGGCGCCATCCTGAGCGACGCGGGGCACCGCGAGTTGGCGCGCAGCGCGGCGGAACGCGCGGCGGTGCTGCTGCGCAACGAGGGCGGCGTGCTGCCCCTCGACCGCTCGGCCGTACAGTCCGTCGCGGTGATCGGGCCGCTCGCGGACGACCCGCGCGCCACGCTCGGGCCCTGGGTGTTCGCCCACGACCTGGGCGCCACCGTCACCGTGCTCGCCGGGGTGCGGCGCGTGGCCGGTGCGGCCGTGCGGGTCGCGCACGCGCCGGGCGTGCCCGTGCCCACCCGTCGTTTCCCGTCACCCTTTGCCATGCTGGAACAGCTCCAGCCAGGGCAAGCGCCGCCGGCCGCGCCGTTCGACGAGGGCGCGGAGTTCGCGCGGGCCGTCGAGCTCGCCCGCTCGTCAGACGTCGCCGTGCTCGTGCTGGGCGAGGCGGCGGACATGAACGGAGAGGCGGCGTCCCGCAGCACCCTGGACCTGCCGGGCCGTCAGCTGGAGCTGCTGGCGGCGGTAGCCGCCACGGGTACGCCGGTCGTACTGGTACTGCTGAGTGGGCGACCGCTCGACCTGCGCCGCGCCGCCGAACACTCCGCGGCCATCCTCGCGGCCTGGCATCCCGGGACGGAGGGCGGGTGGGCCGTGGCGCGGCTGCTGTTCGGCGACGTAGCGCCTGGCGGCAAGCTGCCGTTCACCTGGCCGCGTAGCATCGGGCAGGTGCCGCTGATCTACGCGCACCTGAACTCCCACCAGCCGCACACCGCGTCCATGCGCTACTGGGAGGAGGAGAGCACGCCGCTCTACCCATTCGGGTTCGGCCTGACCTACGGCGCCGTGGCGTACGCTAACCTCACCCTGAGCGCCACAGCGATTGGTTTGGACGACGCGGTCCAGGTGAGCGTCGAGCTGCGCAACACGTCGTCGCGGGCGGTCGAGGAGGTCGCTCAGCTCTACCTGCACCAGCGGCACGGACGCGCTGCGCGCCCGGTGCGTGAGCTCAAGGGGTTTGCGCGGGTGACGCTCGAGCCCGGGGAAACGCGCACGCTCGCTTTCGAGGTCCCCGCGGCGGCGCGGCGCTATTGGAGCGTCGCGGCAGGAACCTATGTGCTCGACGAGTCAACTTTCGACGTGTGGGTGGGCGGCTCCTCGACGGCGTCATTGCACGCCGAGTTCGCGGTGCGGCTAGACACGACCGCCCGCCCGGCTGAATAAAGGAGGATAGCATGGCACGACCCGTCACGCTCTTTACCGGCCAGTGGGCCGACTTGCCGCTGGAGGAACTGGCCGCCCGGGCCGCCAGGTGGGGCTTTGATGGCCTCGAACTGGCCTGCTGGGGCGATCACTTCGACGTCCAGCGTGCGCTCCAGGAGCCCGACTATGTCCAGGGCCGCTGGGCCATCCTGCACCAGCATGGATTGCAGTGTTTCGCGATCAGCAACCATCTGGTCGGCCAGGCCGTCTGCGACCCCATCGACCGCCGCCACCAGGGTGTGCTGCCGGCGCATGTGTGGGGCAATGGCGACCCCGAGGGTGTACACGCCCGCGCCGCCCAGGAAATGATGAACACCGCGCGCGCCGCCGCGAAGTTCGGCGTGCCGCAGGTCAACGGGTTCACCGGCTCGGCGATCTGGCATCTGCTCTACTCCTTTCCGCCCAACGACTTCACCACGATCGCGCAGGGGTACCAGGAGTTCGCCGGGCGCTGGAACCCGATCATCGACGTGTACGACCAGGAGGGCGTCAAGTTCGGCCTGGAAGTCCATCCCACCGAGATCGCTTACGACTACGTCACCACCCGCCTGGCGCTCGACGCCATCGGCCGCCGGCCCGGCTTCGGCATCAATTTCGACCCCAGTCACTTCGCGCACCAGTCGCTCGATGCGGTCCCCTTCGTGGAAGAGTTCGCCGACCGCATCTATCATGTCCACGTCAAGGACTCCAAGAAGTTCCTGAACGGGCGCAACAGCATCCTCGGCTCGCATCTCAACTTCGGCGACGCGCGGCGCGGGTGGGACTTTGTCTCGCCCGGCCACGGCGATGTCGATTTCGAGGCGCTCTTCCGCGCCCTGAACCGCATCGGCTACCAGGGACCGCTGTCGATCGAGTGGGAAGACTCGGGCATGGATCGCGATTGGGGCGCGCCCGATGCGCTCGCTTTCGTCCGGCGCACCGACTTCTCACCGTCGGCGATCGCGTTTGACGCGGCGTTCCAGAAACGCTAAGCCCGGGCGCGACGGACGCCGCGCGCCACGCCCGTCGCGCCCCGCATGTTAGAAAGGAGACTCGCATGCCGGAGGAAGTTGGTTTCGTCACGATGGCCGGGGCGAAGGCCACGCACCCCGCGCCCGAGATCGGCGTGGGCCTGTTTGGCTATGCCTTTATGGGCAAGGCGCACACCAATGCCTACAAGAAGCTGCCTTACATGATCTATCCGCCGCCCGCCGTGCCCAAGCTCGTGGCGATCGCCGGGCGCAACGAAGAGAACGTGCGGGAAGCCGCCAAACGCTACGGCTACGCGGGCTACTACACCGACTGGCGCCAGATGCTGGCCGACCCGCGGGTGCAACTCTTCGACAACGCCGGCCCGAACGACCAGCACGCCGGGCCGTCGATCGCCGCGGCCGAGGCGGGCAAGCACATCATCTGCGAGAAGCCCCTGGCCCGCTCCCGCGCAGAAGCGCGGGCCATGCTCGACGCGGTGCAGAAGGCCGGCGTCAAGCACATGGTCGGCTTCAACTATCGCTTCGTGCCCGCGATCCGCCAGGCCTATGAGCTGATCCAGAGTGGCAAGCTGGGGCGCATCTTTCACTTCCGGGCCGTCTATCTGCAGGAGTGGATCACCGACCCGCAGTTTCCCTGGATCTGGCGCCTCGACAAGCAGCGGGCGGGCAGCGGCGCGCTCGGCGACCTGGGCGCACACATCATCGACCTGGGCCGCTTCCTGGTCGGCGAGCCGAAGTCGGTCATGGCGATGACGCGCACCTTTATTGCCGAGCGCCCCCGCGGCGACGGCCAGGGTACCGCTAAGGTCGAAGTCGACGACGCCTTCGAGGCTATCGTCGATTTCGAGAACGGGGCGATCGGCACGCTCGAAGCCTCGCGTTTCGCGCCGGGCCGCAAGAACTACGAGATGCTGGAGATCAACGCGGAGCATGGCTCCCTCCACTTCAACCTGGAGCGCTTTAACGAGCTCGACGTCTTCTGGAAGGACGCCGCGCCGCGCGAGACGGGCGGCTTCACCAACGTGCTCGTGACGGAGTCCTATCACCCCTTCGGCGAGCACTGGTGGCCCCAGGGCCACATCATCGGCTGGGAGCACACCTTCGTGCATGAGATCGCCCACCTGCTCGACGCCATCGTGCAGGACAAGGACGTCGCCCCCTACGGCGCGACCTTCGAAGATGGCTACCGCACCGCCGTGATCTGCGACGCGATCCTGGAGTCGGCCGCGTCCGGCCGGCGCGTCGACATCGCGTACTAGGAGGATCGGGCTATGCATACGGGAGGTTCATCATGAGTCTACGGGACTTACGCCCGCAAGCCCAACGCCGCACGCCCGCGGAGCTGGTCGCGCACCTGCAGTCGTTCAGCGTCGACCTCAAGTTCTCGGCCGGCATCTGGTATTTCTCGCCGCCCGCGAGCCGCTTTCATGACCGCTACCGCGCCGTCCTCGACATCCCGGCGCGGCTGGAGATCGCGGCCCGACTGGCCGATCACGGCCTGCAAGGCATCGAGGCCCACTACCCGAACGAGATCAACGAGG
>Ga0070730_10005243_pt1 | contig 11209 bp, 6 predicted proteins | sample Coa_R1_3_FD_66447 | JGI IMG/M metagenome (GOLD analysis project Ga0070730, IMG submission 66447) | Surface soil microbial communities from Centralia Pennsylvania, which are recovering from an underground coalmine fire - Coalmine... | ecosystem: Environmental > Terrestrial > Soil > Unclassified ... | reverse complement strand
AGCTGACCACCTGGGCGCCCGATCGCGCCGGCTGCGTGGCCCGCCTGCGCCGCGCCCTGAGCGAGCTCAGCCTGTCGGGCATCGCCAGCAATCTGCCGCTGCTGCGGCGCATCGCCGGCGACCCGGCTTTTGCCGATGGCAGCTACTCGGATGAGCTGGCGGTGCAGGCGCTCGACCGTCAGGATCAGCCGGAGGACGAGCTGCGCCGGCTGGCCGCCGCGGCCGCTATCCTGTATACCCAGCGCACGGGGCAGTTTCAACCCAGCGTGCCCGAGCGGCTGCTGAGCGGCTGGCACCGCGCCGACCGCTCGTTTTAGCCGGCAAAGGAGCCCCGCCATGACCCGCCTGGCCATCCGCGTCGAAGAAAAGACATTTTCCGTCGAGATTGGTCAAATGGCTGATACTGGCCGGCATGAGCTGCGGCTGGGCGACCAGACCGTGCAGGTGATGCTGCCCCTGACCGGCGCGCCCGCGGAAGGGCTGAGCTGGCTGGTCATCGACGGCCGGCCCTACGAGATTGAGCTGGACCCCGAGCTGCGCTGGATTGCGTCCGGGTCGGTGCGGCAGCGCCTGGAAATCAAGGACATGGCGGACGTGCGCGTGCGGGCGCTGAAGGGCAATGGCCGGGTGAAGGCGCCCATCCCCGGCCAGATCACGCGGCTGTTCGTCACGGCCGGTCAGGCGGTGCAGGCCGACCAGCCGCTGTGTGTGCTGGAGGCCATGAAGATGGAGAACGAGATTCGGGCGCCGCAGGCCGGCGTGGTCAGCGCGCTGCCGATTGCGGTCGGCCAGATCGTCAGCCGCGGCCACCTGCTGGCTGAGATCGATTGCGCCTAGCTCTGGAGGCCAGGCGGATCGCAAGCCTCTATAGCAGTTTCCAATTGGGTTGATGGACTGTCATATGACCTGAGAAGGGACTGGGCGGCGAGCCACGCTCGCCGCCCATTGCGTGTTCGGCTGATTGCTGCGTGGCTGCTAGGCCACGTGCAGGCCGCTAGTCGCCTTGATGGCTTGCTCGGCCTGCGCTTTCACCTGCTTGAGGCTGGCCAGGCCCTTGAGCACGTCCTGCCCATCCGGTGAGTGGCGCAGGACGTCCATGAGCTTGGCGTCCTTCTCGGCCTTCTCGTACGGCGTGAGGACCGCGGTAATCTTGATATTGGCCGCCACTGTCGCCTTCTGCGCGCTAGCGAGCGCCTGCGCGTTGTGGTTCTTTTGGGCGTCCTGCCCAAGCTTGGCTTGCCTGGTCACCTCGACCAACGCGGCCCTGGCCTTAGAGATATTTGTCTTGATCACCTTGTCGTTGAGTTGCTGCTTAAGCAGCATTTGTTCCTGGGCGGAAAGCGCTTCGGCCCGGCTCTTGTTCAGCTCCTCGGTCGGCAGCCCGCTCACGCCGCCGTCGCCGCCATGGCCCGCCGGGTTGTTGGTCAGCCGCGTGAGCCCACTGCCGTCCAATGCCGCCCGCTGGCGCACCTGTCAGTCGACTTTGCCCGGTGCCGCTGGCCAGGCGGCCGCCTATCGCGGCCCAAAGGCACTATCCGAGCTATGCGTGCGCCGAGTCTGGCCGATGCCGTCCGCATTCATCACATACACCTCCGGATGGCCGTCGCGCTGGGAAGCAAACGCGATGGCGGTCCCATGTTTTGGGTCCCGTCAGGAAAGACGTGGCTGATGACGGCGCCACAGATGCCACCGTGCGCGTTGAGGTAGGCCGCGGCGTCGGCGTAGCCGGCCTCCGCGGGGTTGACCAGCGTGTCCGTCTGGTCGCGGGGGTCGAACAGGAGATACAGGTTGCTGGTCTGGCCGGCCAGATTCACGCCAGCGGCGCAGGCGGTATGTGGGTATCGCAGTGTATCAGCGACTGTGGCCACTTTTGTTGGGGCCGCTGTCGCGGCGGTGGTTGCCGTAGCCGCCGCCATGGCCGTTGGGTTAAGCACCGGCGTGGGCACGTTGGTGGCGGTCGGCCAGATTATGGCTGTGGGCGTTGCCCCGGCGCAGCCAGCCAACAACAAGGTGATCGTGATCCCCGGGTTGTCAATAGGCAAACCCAGTGGCGAGTCTCGGGGGTACAGACAAAATGGCCCGAAAGCGGGCGCATATGCCTGAACGCAGTGGATCACGGCGGGCAAGCTACCCGCGGCTTCGAAGCAAAGTTGTCGGTAATCGGTGTCCGGCCCCGGCCGTCGGCATTCATCAGCGAAATATCCGAATTGCCGGCGCGGCTGGAGGCGAACAAGATGTGCTTGCGTTGACGACCAACTCGGCAGCCAATTCGCCGCGAACAGCCTAGTCGATATTATTCGCCCGCTGCGATCCGGGTTCATGCACCCTAAGACCCGCCCGCAAATGGCGCTCTATTGGTTCAGGGGGGCAGTCTACGGCCGCCACACCTCTTCGCCACTGTAGGTCGAATCAGGAATCAGGAGCGTTTGGCCGCTGCCATCCGCGTTCATCACGTAGGCTTCTCGCGGGCCGGCGCGAGTAGAGGAAAAGCCGACGTATCTGCCATCTGGAGACCAGCCGGTAGGGCCATCATCGGCTGGGCTGTTCGTCAGGTCGGTTTGCCCGCTGCCGTCGGCGTTCATGACATACACCTCAGCATTGCCATCGCGGGTGGACCAGAACAGTATCTTTTTTCCATCCGGTGACCAATGCGGGAAGGCATCGTCTGTCGAGTTGTTGGTCAAACGCCGGGGTTGGGTACCATCGGCCTGCATCACGTAAATCTCGCCATTGCCATCGCGATCGGTGACGAAAGCAATCTGCTGGCCGTCGGGTGACCAGGATGGTAATTCGTCAAAGGCAGGGTTATGTGTCAGCCGCGTCACATGACTGCCGTCAACGTCCATGACATAGATTTCATGGTTGCCGTCGCGATCCGAGCTAAACGCGATTTTGGTCCCATCGGGTGACCAAGCAGGCTGCTCGTCAGCGGCGGGGTTGTGGGTTAAGTTCGTTTGACCGCTGCCATCGGCGTGCATAGCGTAGATCTCGAGGTTGCCATCGCGGTCGGACCGGAAGGCGATCCTTTTCCCGTCCGGCGACCAAACCGGACCGTCATCAGCCGCTGAATTGTTCGTCAAACGCTTGAGGCCACTCCCATCCGCGTTCGTGACGTAGATTTCAAGATTGCCGTCGCGGTAAGAGACAAAGGCCAATGTACCCGTTACAACCAGCCGTCCGGATTGCGTGGCAGTGACGTTAGGGCTGGTGGTTGGTTTGGGCGCAGACAGGCTCGGAACATCAATGCTGCCTGGCCGCAGGTCTGGCGCAGACTGGAAATCGGTCAGCGGCACGAGCATGGGCACCATCAGATGCTGGCCGCCTTCGAAAACGAGCAATGGCACGTTATTCGGCCCGGCCGGTGTCTGGCCATCGCGGCCCAGGTAAGCCAGTTGGCCGATGCGGTCAGTGGCGAGCGCCCGGCGCGTGCCGCCGTGGTAATCAATTGTCTCGATACCGCCTAGGGGTGAGTAGACGATATTTTCCAGTGTTTTCTTGATTTCCGCGCCGGTGATGTGATCGAAGCCCACCCGGTTGCCGGTCTGGATGTAAACCTCGATGAACAGGTCGGTGTTGGCCCAGCCCTGGATGTACACGTTGTCGCGTTCAGCGAGCGAGCGCTGATGTAAGTCAGCCTGCTCCGCGATTAACTGGATGCCTGGCTGGTCGCGCTCGGCCCAGCCGTGCAGCGGAAGGGAACCGAGCAGGCCGTTGGTCGCCGGCAGACCGTCCGCGCCGGGCGTGGCCTGTCCCAACAAAGCCACAGACGTATCCAGCGCCCAGTTCGAACCAGCCAGCGTGACCGTGCCCAGCAGACCCATGCCGGCCAGGGTTTTGGCGATCAGCGCCGGGCCGGTCGCGTGCGAGTCGGTGTAGAGGATGTTCGCGCCCGCATCAATCAGGTTCTGAACCCTGTCGTTGATAACCGTCGTCTCGGGGTTGAAGTAGTCCGGGGTGTCCAGCACTTTCACACCCAGCGAGGCGCAATAGGCAATCGCCTCCGGCGTATAAGCCTTCACGGTAAGCGTTACCACCCAGGTCAGATACCCAATCACCGGGTGGGGGTATTCCTGGGGATGCTGAGAGATATACCGGCAGAATGCACCCAGTTGGTCGGGGTAGGAAGGATTGGTGGCGAAAACCCAACCGGGCGTCTGCCCATCAGCGCCATATAGACCTAGAACCGAACCGACTGTCCCCAGCGCGGTAATTTGGTCCTTGGCGAGCTGGTCGCGCAGTAGCTCAGCGTCGGTTGAGTCATACAAGACGATGAGCAGCGGCTTGGGGTTGAGCGCGGCCAGGCGGCCATATTCAACCTGAGCGTTGTACTTTCCCTGGCCGAATTGGGGAATGACCGGGGCCAGGCTGGCGCCGCACACGCCGCCATGTCCATTGAAGTAGGCAGCGGCGTCGTCGTAGCCCGCCTTCAACGACTGCGCCGGCGCGCCGTCCGGATCAGAGCCGTCCGCCAGGGGATAGATGCTCACGGTTCGGCCGGTGAGATCAATGCCCGGGGCACACGGCGTGTGGATGGCCGGCTCGGCCGGCGTGGCGGGCAGCCGGGTGATGGCCGCGGTGGGCAGAGCAACGGCCGTAGCAGTCACAGGTGGCGCGGGCGGGGTCACCGGCAGGCCTGCACCGCCCACACAACCGGCTAAAGCGGCGGTTGTCACCCACCCAAGCGCGAGCAAACGACTGAGGCGCATAATAGCCCCTCTGGCTATACCGACGTGATAAGAGGCGGATCCCCCTGGGCGCTGTGGCCGCAGATTATAGGTCAGGCTGAGCCTGGTGCCAGCAGGAGCCTAACCGCCCCCACGGCGCCGGTTGAACCAGTGGCCGGCGCTGACCACCCGGGCCTTAGCATTGGCCGAGTGATCAGACGCCGGCGCAGGTTCCGTTAGATTGTCATCATTTTTTCCCTGGGCGGCCACCGGATGCGAAGGCAGTCTATTTCCCCCAGTTGGGAGTAATCGCCCATTCGCTGGGGTCGTGCGTCAGGGCGATCTGGCCGCTGCCATCCGCGCGCATGATGTCGATCCCTTCCAGATCTCTGGAAAACGCGAGATAGGCCCCGTCCGGTGACCAGGTCACGGTAAAGTCATTGGTCTGGCTATTCGACAGGTTGATAGGATGGCTGCCGTCGGCCTGCATGACATAGACCTGGCCGTGACCGTCGGAGGAGGCCGAGATGTAGGCAATGCGCTTGCCGTCCGGCGACCAATCCGGGCCGACGTCGATGGCCGGATTGTTCGTCAGGTCTTTGATCCCGCTGCCATCCGCCCGCATCACATAGACCTCAGCATTGCCAGTGCGGTCCGAGTCAAACGCGATCTGGCGCCCGTCCGGCGACCAACTCGCCTCGCCATCAGCGGCCGGATTGTTGGTCAGACGGGTCACACCACTCCCATCCGCGTTCATCACGTAGATTTCGGAGTTGCCGTCGCGGTCGGATTGGAAAACGATCTTCTTGCCGTCTGGCGACCACTGCGGCGACCCGTCAGAGCCTGGATTGTTTGTCAGCCGGGTCGGGTGGCTGTCATTGGCGTCGGCCTGGGCCTGCGAGGCAGGCGTGGGCATGATGTAAATTTCGTCGTTGCCGTCGCGGTTGGAGACGAAGGCAATTTGTTGGCCATCAGGCGACAGGGCCGGCGAATCATCTGAGACGTGGTTGTGGGTCAACTGGATTTTGCCGCTGCCATCCGGGTGGATGAGGTAAATCTCCAGGCTGTTGTCAGGGCTGTGGTCGGCGCCCGCAAAGTAGACAATCCGTCCAGTGGCCGTGATCCCGGTGGTGGCCACCACCGTTGCGGCTGGCGTGGCCAGCACAGCCTGGCCCCCCGCCCGCAGGTCGGGCGCGGGTTGGTAGTCGGTCAATGGCACCACGATCGGCTGAAACAGCCTCAGGTAGCCGCGGACCGCGAAGTTCTTAGGCGGGTTGCCGGGTCCGGCCGCCGTCTGGCCATCCAGGCCCAGGTACCCCAACTGACCAATACGGTTGGCCGCGGGCGCTCGCCGCGCGCCGCCCTGGAAGTCGAGGCGCTCAACGCCACCCAGCGTCGCATAGACGATCTTTTCAAGCGTGGCCTTGATCTCCGCGCCGGTGACGTGGTCGTAGCCAACCCGATTGCCCGTCTGCACGTATACCTCCCGGAACAGGTCAGTTGTGCTCCAGGCTTTAACGTATGGGTCGAGGCGCAGGTCGGCCGCGCGCTGGTTGGCGTCCGCCTGGGCTGCGATCAACTGCATCCCGGGGTTGCCCAGCTCGCCCAGCGAGCTCAGTGGGTGTGAGCCGATCATGCCGTTGGCCATTGGCAGCCCATCTTGGCCTAGGTCAGGTTGGCTCAGCAGGGCCGGCCCCATGTAAAAGGCAAAGTTGACCCCGGCCACCGTGACCGTGGTCTGGACGCCCATCTGCACCAGATTCTTGGCAATCGAAGCCGGCGCGCCTTCGTTGGCGTTGGTATAGATGATGGTGGCGCCAGCTTTGACGAGCTTTTCCACCTTGGGCTGGATCGTGAATTCGTCATCGCCGGAAGTGGTCACCGCGCCGGCATAGCCGATGCCGAGCTTCGCGCAGTAGGCGTGCCCGGCGTCCGGCACGGCCAGCCCGGAAGGGGCGTCGTCAAAAGCGATGAATCCGATGACCGGATGCGGGTATCGATCGGGGTGAGCAGCGACGAAGTCGCACACCGAGCCGATCTGGTCCATGTACAGAGGATTGGTGGAGAAAACCCAACCCGGCGTTTGTCCGTTCGCGCCGTATAAAGCCAGCACCGAGCCCGCCCGGAAACCGAGCGCCGGGATATGGTCATTGGCCAGTTGATCGCGGAGCTGCTCAGCATCGCCCGTGCCATAGAGCACGATCAGCGCGGGCCGCGGTTGGAGGCCAGCCAGATGGGTGTAAATGGCCTGCGGATCGTAGTCTTGCGTGGCATCCGGATACACCTGCCCGATGGTCGCGCCGCACAGGCCGCCGTGCGCATTTAGATAGGCCGTGGCATCGGCGTAGCCGGCCTGGGCCGGAGCGACCAACGTATCGACCTGATCACCCAGGGCCAGCACGTGATACAGGTTGATGGTCTGACCGGCCAGGTTCACGCCGGCGGAGCAGGCGGTGTGCGGGTAGGGCAGGGTATCGGTTGGCGCTGGCACTTTCGTCGGGGCGGTGGTCGCGGCGGTGGTTGCGGTAGCCGCCGGCACGGCCGTTGGGCTGGGCGCCAGGGTGGGCACGTTGGTCATGGTCGGCGCGACAAGCGCCGGCGTTGGGCTGGCGCAGGCCGCCAGCACGATAGCGGAAAACAAGACCGTTGAGAACAGTCGCTTCAGCAGCATGGTAGGCGTCTCCTTTGGCGCAGTCGAACTCGGTGGCGGACGGCCGCGGCACCCCGGCGCCGCGGCTGTCTGCTTGGGTCAGAGCAACGAAGCTACTTCAAGGCGTCGCACAGCGGCTGCAGGGCGGCCGTGTCGCCGTAGGCAAAGTAGCGGTTGAACGGCTGCTGGCCGTGCTGCTCCAGCAGATTGCCCGACCCATCGTTGATGACCCGGCCGGCGTTGATCAGCGCGGTGCCGCCGTTGGGCAGGTAAAAGCGCTGTAGCCCCGAGATGGTGTAGGTGCCCGAGTTGATGTCGCCGGGGGTGCTGAGCCTCTGAACGACCGTATCTTGCCCCGCGTAATTGATAGTCTTCCCAGTCAGAGAGTTTTTGAACGTGCCAGACAGCACTTCCTGGTAGTGGCGCTCGTCAAGGTTGTTGTTCTGATCGTAATAGCGGCGGCCATTCACTGAGCGGCTCTGGGTGTCCAGCACCTCGAACGGGGTAGGTCCTGGGCAGACTACGCCGCTGTCCTGGTCAACATAACCATCGCTGAACGCCACGTCGCAAAGGGTGCCGAAGCCGGTGGCGTTGCAGATCGGGTTGAACTGGGGCGGCGGCGGCGGGTTGAGCGTGGACGGGTCAACCGGCGCGCCGGCGAAGATCGCTGCCTGCGGCACGAGCGCCAGCAGGGCCGCCAGGCCAATCAAAGACAGGCGGAACACGGACGCGGCTTTCATAGACAATCTCCTTCCATAAATAGGGGCTGCTGTTTGTGGCTGTTACCTTAGCGGTCAGGCGTTCTTCAGCGTATCCCGCCGATTCGGGGCGTTTTTCTCGGGTAATGGGCCTATAATCGGCTCGCTTCAGAGTGGTGAGCGTATGTCGGGGGGATCGTGCTCGAAATCCGGCTGCTCGGCCAATTTGATCTGCGCCTCGCCGGCGCCTCGCTGGACCTGCCCTCGCGCCCGGCGCAATCGCTGTTGGCTTACCTCGTCCTGAACCCCGGCGTCGTCCACCGGCGCGAAAAGCTGTCGGGCCTGCTCTGGCCAGAGGCTACGGATGCCAACGCCCGCGGCTACCTGCGCAAGGCCCTCTGGCAGCTCCGCAAGACCCTGCCGCCCGGCGAAACACCCGGCAGCGATTACTGGCTGGTGGACGAGATCGCCATCGGCTTTAACGCCCAATCTGAGCACTGGTTGGACACCGCTGAGCTCGAGCGCGAGCCGGAGGGCGCCGACCGGCTGGAAGCCGATCGGCAGGCGGTGGCCGCTTACCGCGGCGAATTGCTGCCCGGCTTCTATGATGAGTGGGCGGTGTTGGAGCGCGAGCGGCTGGCGGGGCGCTTCGAGCAGCGCATGGCGCGCCTGCTGGATGGGCTGATTGCGGCCCGGGATTGGCCCGCGGTGCTGGAATGGGCGGAGCGCTGGATTGCGCTGGGCGTCGCGCCGGAGCCGGCTTTCCGCGCCCTGATGGTGGCCCACGGCCGGACGGGGGACATGAGTGCTGTCGCGGCCGATTATCAGCGTTGCCAGGAGGCGCTGGCCCGCGAATTGGGCGTTGAGCCCTCCGAAGAGACGCTCGCGCTATATGCCCAACTGCGGGGTGACGGAGGCCGCGGGCGGATGGCGCCAGCCGCAGCGCCATCCGCGGCGCCCCGCCCAACAGCAGCAACCGAAGATGAACCGCCGGCGCCCGGTGACCCACCCTTCAAGGGCCTGCAGTGCTTCGAGCCGGCTGATAGCGGCCGGTTCTTCGGGCGCGAGCAGCTCACCGACGAGTTTGTCAAGCGCCTGCGCCAGCACCCGTTCCTGGCCATCGTGGGCGCGTCGGGCAGCGGCAAGTCGTCGCTCGTGCGCGCCGGGCTCGTGCCGGCGCTGGCCGGCGGCCTCGCCGCCGAAACTGGCGTGCATCTGCTCACCCCCGGCGCGCATCCGCTGGACGCGATGGCGGCCGGCCTGGCGCAAGCACCGGAGGTGGCCAGCCTTGCGCGCGAACTGGAACAGGACCCAAGCACGCTGCTGCGCCACCTGCGCCGCCGGGCCAACGCCGCCGCGCCGCCCGTATTCGTCGTCGACCAATTTGAAGAGCTGTTCACGCTGTGCCGCGCGGACGCCGAGCGCCAGGCCTTTGTAGACAATTTGCTTTTAGCCGCCCTGGCGCCGGACGCCCCTGCCCGGGTGGTGCTCGCGCTGCGCGCCGACTTCTACGCCCACTGCGCCCAGTATCCTGAGCTGCGGGCAGCTCTGGCCGAGCACCAGGCCTACATCGGCCCGATGAGCGCCGCCGAGCTGCGCCGCGCCATTGAAGCGCCGGCCCAGTTGGGCGGCTGGAGCTTCGAGCCAGGGCTGGTCGATTGGATTCTGCGCGAGGCCGGTGACGAGCCGGGCGGTCTGCCGTTGGTTTCGCACGCGCTGCTGGAGACCTGGCAGCGGCGGCGCGGGCACATGCTCACCTTCCACGGCTACGCGGCCAGCGGCGGGGTGCAGAGTGCCATCGCCAAGACGGCGGAGACGGTTTTCCACCACACACTCACATCTCAGCAGCAGACCCTGGCGCGTGGCATCTTCTTACGGCTCACTGCGCTGGGCGAGGGCACCCAGGACACGCGCCGGCAGGCCACATTGGCCGAGCTGGTGCCACGGCCAGAGCTGGCCGGCGAGGTGGCAGCCGTGGTCGGCATCCTGGCTAATGCGCGCCTGATCACCACGGCCGAAGGCACTATCGAGGTGGCGCACGAGGCGCTTATCCGCGAGTGGCCGGCGCTGCGCCAGTGGCTGGCGGAGGACCGTGATGGTTTGCGGTTGGGCCGGCGTTTGGCTGAGGCGGCGCAGGAGTGGGATGCGCTGGACCGCGATTCGGGGGCGCTGTATCGCGGTGCGCGGCTGGCCCAGGCGCTGGAATGGGCCGAGGCGCATCCCGGCGACTTGAACGTTCTCGAGCGCGAATACCTGGACGCCGCGCGTGCTCAGGCGGAGGGCGAGGCAGCCCAGGAAGCCGCCCGGCAACAGCGTGAGCTAGAAGCTTCGCACAGGCTGGCGGCCGCCCAAAAGCAGCGCGCCGACGAGAGCGCCCGCGCGGCGGCGCAGCTGCGCCGGCGCGCGGTGTACCTGACCGGCGCAGTGGTGCTGGCCCTTGTCCTGGCGGCCACCGCCGCCTGGCTGGGTGGCCAGGCGCGCCAGGCAGCGGCGGTGGCCCAGTCCAATGAGCGGGTGGCCTTCGCGCGCGAGCTAGCCGCAGCGGCGGTGAACAATCTCGACGTGGATCCCGAGCGCAGTCTGCTGCTGGCCCTACAGGCGGTGGATGCCACCTATGCCGTTGACCATACCGTTTCGACTGAAGCCGAAGAAGCCCTGCATAGCGCCCTGCTGGCCTCGCGCGTGGAGCAGACGGTGGCTGTCGGTCCACACCAGGCAGTCGGCGTGGCCTTCAGCCCTGATGGGAAGCGGCTTGCGACTCTAGGAGATGACGGCTCAGTGATTTTGTGGAACCGGGCCGATGGTCGCGCGGCCATCACTCTGGCGACCCAGGCCGGCCCAAATGCCCGAGCACTGGTGTTCAGCCCAGACGGCAGGCGGCTGGGGACCAGCGGCCCGGACAACACCGCCGTCGTGTGGGATGCCAGTAGTAGCCAGTCGCTCCTGTCGCTACCGGGTCATGCCGATGTGGTGCTGGCGAGCGCGTTCAGCGCGGACGGGAAGCGGCTCGCGACTGCGAGCGCCGACGGTACAGCTAAATTGTGGGACGCGCGCACGGGCCAAATGCAGGCCAGTCTGCTGGCGCGCGCCGGGCCGTTGGTGGCGCTGGCTTTCAGCTCGGATGGCACCCGGCTGGCCGCCGCGAGCAGCGATAGGACGCTCAACGTCTGGCAAGTGGCCGCCAGCCGTCCACTGCA
>Ga0070730_10005242_pt1 | contig 11210 bp, 9 predicted proteins | sample Coa_R1_3_FD_66447 | JGI IMG/M metagenome (GOLD analysis project Ga0070730, IMG submission 66447) | Surface soil microbial communities from Centralia Pennsylvania, which are recovering from an underground coalmine fire - Coalmine... | ecosystem: Environmental > Terrestrial > Soil > Unclassified ... | reverse complement strand
GACGATTGCGGCGGGGAGGTTGCGGGATGCCAGACGGCTGGAGACCACGGAGTCGCGATAATCATCGAAGAACTTCTCCACGTGATTTGCGCCGAAAGATGACTTGATCTCTCCCTGGTAGAAATAGATCTTGACAGTTTCCGCTTCCCCGCTGGTCAAAGCCGACTCAAAACCCTTGGGAATATCCACGGCGGCCCGAATCTCTTTCTCGGAGATGCGTTTCTTCCAATCCTCGTCGTAGGGAACGATTTCCAGGTCTTTCACCTGCCGAAGCTTTTCGACGACTTGAGGCGAGTCTTCGCCTCCGATGATCATGACCCTCGCGGTTTCCTTTTCAGCCTTGCCGATCATCACGGTCATGAGGGAAGTCATGCCGACCATCAGAACTGGGAAAGCCAGCAGGGGCACCAGGACAGTCGAGATGAGGGTGCGCTTGTCGCGGAGCCACTCGGTAAGTTCCTTGCGATAGACGATGGCAACGTTGCGAAGGTTCATTTGATTCAGGCCTCCGAATTCTTAAGGAGCGGGCCGACGACCTTGACGATGATTTCTTCGAGGTTGTGTTCCGCGTATTTTGCGCGAAGTTCGTGCACGGTACCGTGGGCGAGGAGCTTGCCGTCATGGATGATGCCGATGTGGTCGCAGAGTCGCTCCACTTCACTCATGATGTGCGTGGAGAAAATGATGGCTTTGCCGCGGTCGCGGCAGTCACTGATAAACGTGATGATAGTGCGAGCGGTCATGACGTCGAGACCTGTAGTCGGCTCGTCAAAAATCATGACCGGGGGATCGTGAACCAGCGTGCGTGCGATAGAGGTTTTCTGCTTCATCCCGGTGGAAAGCTTGTCGCAGCGGCGGTCGCGGAAGCCGTTCATATCCAGGCGGTTGAAAATGTCGTCTATGCGCTTTTTGAGTGTGGGTTCGTCGAGGCCATTCAGCCGCCCAAAGTATTCGACGAGCTCCTGGGCGGTCAGGCGCGGATATAGAGCAGTAGCTGTGGACAGGAAACCTACATTGGCGCGGACCTTTTCCGGCTGCTCCACAACGTCATAACCGCAAACTACGGCAGTACCATCCGTTGGCTCCAGAATGGTAGCGAGCATCCGGAGCGTGGTGGTCTTGCCCGCCCCGTTGGCCCCCAGCAGGCCGTAAATCTTGCCCGGCTGACAGGTGAAACTGACATTATCCACCGCGCGGATTTCGCCGCGCTTTTTGTCCTGGAACCGTTTGGACAGGCCACGAGCTTCAATCATCGGAAATCCCCGATTAGAAAATCGAAATGCAGGCCACAGAGCGTTCTGAGTGTACTACGCAGGAGACCCGGGAATATTACAGGACAATATTACTGGACGGCCCGCCAGATCTTAACCTTTGTGACAAGTGGGGCACTGCTTGGCATCAAATCTATCGGGGGTCACAGGAAACATGTTGTTGCACTGGATGCAGACGCGATGAAGAACCGAACTGGAGACGGGCTTCAGCTTGGGTGAACCCTTGGACGCGGAAGGACTGGTTTTGGGGCTAACGGTCTCTGAACTCATGGCCCGATGGTAGCATGCCGGAAACGGCCATCCAAATCGTCGGCATCCCCATGATGGAGCGGGGCATCTGTCTTTTATGTGGGGTAACAGCGACCAAGCAGTCAGCGTTTATCCCACGCTGCCGGTGTGTTTACGTAGGGCATGAAGCGTAGAGAAAGCCGCGCCACCCTTGCTAGAATAAAGTATCTTGGAACCTTCCAGGTAAGGGCCGGGCTAGCCACCTACAATTGGCGGATCTTTCTCGAGGGGGGTGGATTTCTACCCCCCGAGGGCCAAAGGCGTCGACGCACGGAATAGAAACTGATGGATCGAAAGTTGCGAAACCGTATTGTCCTCTACCTGCTTCTGGCGGCGGTTTTGGCGTACGCCGGAATCAAGTTGAGCGAGCGGAAGCCCGCGCCGAAGATTTCAGCGGTGACGCCGGTGCGGGAAAATCTGATTTCGTCCATCAGCAGCAACGGGAAAGTAGAGCCGGTCGCCCCGTACGTGATGCGCGCGCAACTGGATACGCTTGTCGAGAGAGTGAACATCAGCGAGGGCCAACAGGTCAAAAGAGGTCAGTTGCTGATGGAGTTGGATATCAAGGACGCCGCCGCCCGGCTTGCCGGTACGCGCGCGAAGCTCCTGCAGGCGCAGGAAGATCTCCGGGCAGCAAGGGCTGGCGGAAAGGCCGACGAGGCGGCAAAGGTCGTGGGTGATTTGCAGAAGGCGCAGGCAGATCGCGATCGCCTTCAAAAGAATCACGACGCGCTCTTGCGTCTGATCGCGCAGCAAGCCGCAACGAAAGACGAACTGGCGCTCAATGATTTGGACTTAACCAAAGCCCAGGCTGAAGTCACGCGGCTGACTGCCGCCAAGCAGGAATTCGGCCGCAGCGTCACGCTGGACGCCGACCGCACGGCGTTGCTCGTGGACCAGCTGAAAAACGAAGTGGCCGCGCTCGAGGAGAAAGTGCGTCAGGGACGAGTTGTCGCGCCAGCGGACGGGACAGTGTACTCGCTGGGGCGAAACGAGAAATCAGAGCCGCTGAAGGCTGGAGATTACGTAAAAGTGGGTGACCTGCTGGCAGAAATGGCGGACCTGCACAAAGTGCGCGTGCGCGCGTTCATTGATGAGCCGGACCTGGGCGGGCTGGAAGAAAATGAGCCGGTGAAGATCACTTGGGACGCGTTGCCTAACAAAACCTGGTTGGGCAAGACCGAAATCATCCCGAAGCAGGTGGTTTCGCGGGGAACGCGCAGCGTGGGTGAATTGTTGTGCTCCGTAAACAACGACAAGCTGGATTTGCTGCCGAATACCAATGTCAACGTGCGCATTAATTCCAGAGAGCGCCTTGGCGTGCTTTCGGTACCGCGGGGAGCGGTGGAAATCCAAGGCGGGCGGCGCTACGTTTTCGTCGTGAAATTGAGCCAGCTCGGGGTAGGCAAATCCACACTGGAGAAGCGGGAAATTCGCGTGGGAATCGCGGACGCTACGAACTACGAAGTGGTCAGCGGCCTGCAGGAAAACGAGCTCGTGGCTCTGCCGGGGGACGTGGATTTGCAGGACGGCATGTCCGTGATCGTAGTGAGCACCTCTGCCGGTAATTTCCCGAGACACCCGAATGGATAGAAGCGCCAAGCTGGCATTCGTAATGGTGCTTATGGCCGCCACGTGCCTCGCCGCGTCAACCGTCAAACGCGACGAAAGCCTAGAGGAAGCGCGTCGTTCCTTCGAGGCGAGTGACTACACGAAAACCATCCAGGTGCTTCAGGCGGCAGCGGCCAAAGATCCTACAAACGGCGATATTCAATTGTTGTTGGCCAAGAGCTATCTCGAATTGCAGGAACACGACGCCGCCATCCACAGCGCCGAAAAAGCAGTCTCGCTCGATCCTCAGAGTTCCATCTATCACGAATGGCTCGGCAGGGCTTACGGGGAAAAAGCGGATCACGCCGGTTGGTTTTCCGCGATTTCCCTTGCCAAGAAAACTCACAAGGAATTTGAAACGGCTGTGGATCTGGACGGAAGGAACTTTGCCGCCCGCCAGGCACTCATCGAATTTGACTGCAGCGCTCCCGGAATGGTGGGCGGAGGAGAAGACAAGGCCCAGCCTCACATCAAGGAACTCATGGAGCTGAACGCCGCGGAGGGCCATTACGCCGCCGGGAATTGCCGGCGGCAAAAAAAAGATTTCGCCGTTGCGGATGAGGAGTTCACGAAAGCGCTCGAAAGCCTGCCAAAATCTCCTGAGCTCATTTACGACATCGGCGACTATGCTGTGAAGCGCGGGCAGCCGGAGCGTCTGATTGCGGTGGCCGAAGCAGGAGAACGGGCTGCACCGCGCGATCCGCGGGCGAAATTCTACCGCGCGGTGGCTCTCGTACTGCAAAGGGAAAGGCCGGAAGAGGCCGAGAATCTGTTGCGCGAGTATGCAAAAACAGCGCCTAAAAGGAGCGGCTTCCCCTCTCCCGCAGCCGCACACGCGTGGCTGGGGCGCCTGTACGAAGCCAAGGATGACCTCGCAAGTGCGAAGGAAGAGTTTGAGAACGCACTCCGGCTGGATCCCAGGAACAAAATGGCACAGGAAGAGTTGAAGAAGCTGAAGAAGAACTAGACGTCTTTTGCAAAATGCGGCCCGGCGGGATATGGCATATTCTCGCAACGATGGAAGACCATGCATATTCGAGAAACCATAACTGTGGCCATCGATGCGTTGCGCGCAAACAAGCTGCGCGCGAGTCTGACGTCGCTCGGGGTCATCATCGGAAGCGCTTCCATCGTCTTAGTGGTTACCGTCGCACTTACCAGCCGTAAATTCGTTCTCTCGCAAATCGAAGCTGTGGGATCCAACCTCGTTTGGGTGGAGTTGGTGCAGAGGCCCGACAAAGCACCGCCTCTTAGTTACGAGCTGACTCTGGACGACATGGAAGCGGCAAAGTCGATTCCTCACGTCGTAACCGTAGCCGGTACGCGCGAACACCCGATGACCATGACCGTTGATGGCGTGGACCGCGCCGTGAACCTTGTTGGCGTAACTGATGGCTACCAAACCATTCGACGGCTGCTCATCGTCCGGGGGCGTTATTTTGACGCCGCGGACATGGAAATGCGCAGCAAGGTTTGCCTGATCACGACGGAACTCGCCGAAAGAATCTTCGGACAAGAGAACCCTGTCGGAAGATCAATTCGCATGGGGGAACTGACCTTTACCGTGATTGGAGTTTTTCGCGAGCGGGTGGAAACCTTCGGCCTTTCCGATATCCAGAAGAATTCGGCGCTGATTCCCTTCACGCTCATGAAGTATTACACCGGCACAGAATACATGAGTTTGCTGGATGTGCAGGCGGATAACGAGGAGACCGTGCCTTCCGTCGAGCGTCAGGTAGGGCTATTGTTGAGGAGCCGCCACCCATTGGAAGCGGAATACAACGTTCAAACGCTCACGGCAATTCTGGGAGTGGCAAGAAAAATCTCGCTCGGGCTGACCGTTGTTTTGATCATTATTGCGGCCATTGCGCTGGTGATCAGCGGAGTGGGAATTATGAACATCATGCTGGTGACGGTGACCGAGCGGACGCGGGAGATCGGCATTCGTAAAGCGATTGGCGCGGCCCACCGTGAGATTCTCTATCAGTTTCTCGTGGAGTCCTTTTTTATTAGCGGCGGAGGTGCAGTGATCGGCATTCTCATCGGAATCGCCCTTCCGGTGATCGCCCAATCGTTCCTCCCGGGTAATTTACGCGTACCCGTGTCAGGCTTGAGTGTGGTGATCGCGTTCGTGGTGTCTTGCTCGACGGGCTTGTTCTTCGGTTATTTGCCGGCGAACCAAGCGGCGAGCCTGCAGCCGGTAGAGTCCTTACGGTACGAGTGAGAATAGAGCGACTGGAGTACAAGTTTAATGCAAGGATACCTGCGATAAGGAGTAATGAACATGCCATTTCTTCGGGTTGCCGCAAAAGCCGCCGCGTTGCTGTTGATTTGTGATGGTGCGTTACAAGCCCAGGACGCGTCCACGCCAAAACCTGCGGAGGCGAATGCGCAAGCCGCGAGCTCCGCACCTGTTGCGGTGACCTTGAAACGCGCCATCGAACTGGCATTGCAGAACAGTAAAGAAATCCAAGTGGCAAAGATTCAAGCCAGTGTCGCCGACCACGCCGCGCAAATCACAAAAGCGCAATTCATGCCGAATCTCTACGCCGGTTCTGGCGCTGGCTACACGAACGGCATACCGGAAACACCTGGAGGACGGGCGCCTTCAGTGTTCAATGTGACGTATACGGAGCAGGTGTTCAACGAGCCGTTGCGCGGGCAGGCGAAAGAGCAACAAGAGCAAGCCAAAGCGCAGAGAATCGCTCTGGAGGAAGCAAAGAACAGCGTAATCTCTCGAACGGCGATGGCCTATCTGGAACTCGGAAAGGTGCGGCATTCGCTGGAACTGCTGCACGCCGAACAAGACAGCGCCGAGAAAATTCTTCAGGTCACGCAGGAGAGGCAGGGGCAGGGATTCGAATTGCCAGTGGAAGTCACGAAGGCGCAATTAACCAAAGCGCGCGTGATTCAGCGAATCCTGCAGCTGGAAGAGCGCGAAGACGAACTGGATGTTTTCCTGAGATACCAACTAGGTTTGGCGGAGACTCAGGCCATCGAAGTGACGCCGGAAGACTTACCTGGAGAGGCGGAGCAAGCCGGCGACAACCTGATCGCTGCGGCGTTGACGAACAACACCGATTTGCGCCTTGCGGAATCCGACGTGCGCGCCAAGGAGTTCCGGCTGAGAGGGGAACGGCGCGGATATTTCCCAACGCTGGAGTTGGTGAGCGTTTACAGCGTGCTCGCAAAGTTCAACAATTACTCGCAGTTCTTCAACAGTTTCCAACGGAATAATTTCAATGCCGGAATCGACATGCATGTGCCGATCTTCAGCGCGCAAATTAAAGCGAACATCGGGCTGGCGCAGGTCAATCTGGATGCGGCCCAAGCCAGCTTATCCAACAAGAGAACGGAGCTGTCCGCGAACGTGAGACAGAAGACGCGGCGTGTGCGCGAGATGGACGCCGCGAAAGAAGTGGCGCGCCTTGAACTGCAGCTTGCTCAGCAAAACGTCGCTGTGTTACAGGCGCAGTTCGGCGAGGGCAAATTGAATCTGCGCGACATGGAAAAAGCTCGATTGGAAGAAAATGACAAGTGGATGGCGTATCTGGATGCCAACTTTCAGAAACAGCAGGCGCAGTTGGATCTGCTGAAGACGGCTGGGCAATTAGACAAAGTGTGGCAGTAAGGGAAAAGCGGTGGCAGACGGCAAGCAAGGAGCATCAAAAGCCCAAGAGCGCCGCAACCGCGGAATGCTGGGTCAAGAGAGCTTGAGGGTACTCCAGCAAGCGCTGGAGAAACTGGATGCGGGATTTGCCAAGCTGCCGGAATTTGAGTCCAGTGCTCCTGGCTTAGAGCGTTTTGCGGAAGTGCTGGCCGCTACGGCGGAACGTCTGCAGGATAACTATCCTTATTTTCATCCCCTGTATGCAGGGCAGATGCTGAAGCCGCCACACCCCGTGGCGCGCGCGGCTTATGCCTTGGCTATGTGGATCAATCCCAACAATCATGCTCTGGATGGCGGACGCGCTACGTCCGCAATGGAAAAAGAAGCTGTCGCAGAAATCGCAGGTATGTTCGGGTGGACGAATTTTCTGGGCCACCTCTGCGGTGGCGGCACGATGGCGAACCTCGAGGCCTTGTGGGTTGCGGGGCAAATTCACCCCGGAAAAAGGATTTTGGCCAGCGAGCAGGCGCATTACACGCATGGAAGAATCAGCGGAGTGCTGCAATTGCCGTTCGAATCGGTACCGACCGACACGTCTGGGCGCATGGACATCGAGGCACTTTCGAAACGGCTGGAGCGCGGTGATGTCGGAACTGTCGTGGCAACGATGGGGACGACCGCAACCGGTTCCATGGATCCACTACCGGAGATTTTGGCGTTACACGAGAAGCACGGATTCCGGATTCATGCGGATGCCGCCTATGGCGGCTATTTTGTCTTAGCAGAGAATCTGGAAAGAGATGCGACGCGGGCTCTCGAGCAAATCGGAAAAGCCGATTCCATCGTAATCGATCCGCACAAACACGGCTTGCAGCCTTACGGTTGCGGATGCGTTCTGTTTCGCGATCCCAGCGTGGGGCGCCTCTATAAGCATGATTCGCCATATACCTATTTCAGTTCAGCAGAGCTCCATCTGGGAGAGATTAGCTTGGAGTGCTCGAGACCCGGCGCGTCCGCAGCAGCACTCTGGGCGACACAAAAGCTGCTCCCGCTTATGAAGGGTGGAGAGTTTGCCCATGGCTTGGAAAATGGAAGGAAGGCGGCGCTCGCGCTCTTCGAAAAGCTGAAGGCGGATTCACGGTTTGTGACAGCGTTTGCCCCTGAGCTGGACATTCTTGTGTTCGCGCCCCGCGGATACAGCGTGAGTGAAACTTCTGCCATGAGCCGCAAAGTCTTCGACGCTGGCGCCCGGCGCGACCTGCATCTCGCAGTTGCGGAATTGCCGCTTCATTTTTGGCAAAAAGACCTCGGCGAAATGAAGCGGGACTGTGACACTATCACCTGTCTTCGCTCGGTGCTAATGAAACCAGAACATCTCGAGTGGACCGGCCGCGTTTGGGACCTTCTTTCTGATGCGACTTCGGAGGTTCTCTCACCAAGGCCCGCGGCCAGGAAATAGCTTTGGAATTGGAAGATGGCAAGGTAAGAAAAGCGCGTCCGTAACCCGTTCTCTTAGTCCGAGTTGCAGTTGCTAGGCTCGTTAACACCCTTGAGGAGAAACATTTGAGGCCATGCAACAAAGTCGGGTACACTGGTATCTAAGCATCGGGCGCTGGGTCATGTGTCATCGGAGCCCTTTGGGCAATCGCCTGATGCCAGCCCAGAAGAACTGCACACACAAACTGCCTTGGGAACACTGAGGGTGATGAATGCCGGAAGTGATGAAGACTTTATTGCTGAACCCGCCGAGTTTCGAGAATTTTGACGGCGGGGCCAGCTCGCGGTGGCCCGCGACGCGCGAGATCGAATCCTATTGGTATCCCGTCTGGCTGACCTACCCCGCCGGGATGATTCCCGGAAGCCGCTTACTCGATGCTTCTCCCCACAAAGTGAACTGGCAGCAAACCGTGGAGATTTGCAAAGAGCACGAGTTCCTGGTTCTGTTCACTTCGACGGTGGGCCTGCAAAGCGATATCAAGCTCATTCGTAAGATCAAAGAAGCCAATCCGGGCATGAAGATTGCCTTCGTCGGGCCCCACGGGCACATTAAGCCGGACGAGACGCTCAAATCCAGCGAAGACATCGATTTTGTCACGCGAGGGGAATTCGACCACTCGGTAACGGAGTACGCGCACGGAAAGCCCCTCAGCGAGATCCAGGGCGTGAGCTACCGCAAAGACGGAAAGATCGTGCACAATCCCGAGCGGCCACAACTGCACACTGAAGAGCTGGACGCGTTGCCGTTCGCCTCGGATATCTACAAGCGCGATCTGCAAATCGAGCGCTATAACGTACCCTTCCTTTTGCATCCTTTCATTTCCTTCTATACGACGCGTGGTTGTCCCGCTCTTTGCACGTTCTGCATGTGGCCGCAGACAATTTCCGGACACGCCTGGCGGACACGCTCGACCGACAACGTGGCAAGGGAAGTAAAACAAGCCCTCGGTTACTTCCCACAAATGAAGGAAATTTTCTTCGACGACGATACCTTCAACATTCGCAAAGACCGCGTGATCGAGTTGTGCGCCAAGTTCAAGCCGCTGAAGTTTCGGTGGTCCTCCACGGCGCGCGTGCATAGCGATGAAGAAACGGTCCGAGCGATGGCCGAGTCCGGGGCGCGCTTGTTCATCGTAGGATTCGAATCCGGCGACGCGCAGATCCTGAAGAACATCAAGAAAGGTGCGACGCTGGAGATGGCGCGCAACTTCCGCAAGCATTGCCGCAAGTACGGGATCAGAGTGCACGGCGATTTCATCATCGGCTTGCCCGGCGAAACGAGGGAGACCATTCAGAAGACCATCGACTTCGCCAAGGAGCTGGATTGCGAGACCATTCAGGTTTCTCTCGCGCATGCAATGCCTGGAACCGAACTTCACGACAGCATGGCCGCACAAGGCTTCCTTAAGGTGGAGGCGCTCGCGGATTCCGGAGGCCACCAACTTCCCCACATCGAGTACCCGCATCTTTCGAAAGCCGAAATGATGGACGGCGTGAACCGCTTCTATGATGAATACTACTTCCGGCCGCGAGTGGTTTGGCGCATCGTGAAAGAGGCTTTGTGGGACAGCCACGAGCGTAAACGGCTGTACGCGGAAGCGACGGAATTCCTAAAACTCCGCGCAGAGCGCTTGAAGTGGGCGCGCAAAGGCGGCGAGGAATACAACAAGCCGATGGTTTCCGTACCCGGCACGACTTCGGCCTCCGGGAACGATTAACTTCCCCAAAATGCCAAGTGAGAAAAGGCTGCGAATCAAGACCCTGGTCATGGTCTTCGCCATGGTCGTGTGCGCGAACGTAGGAGACCTGCTGCTGAAGCGCGGAATGGCGCAGATCGGCGCCGTTGTGCTGACGCTGCACGGCATCGCGCAAGCTTTCCGCCTGACCGTAACCAACGGGACCGTTTGGCTCGCTATTTTCTTCCTCATTGGATTTATGGTCAGCTACATGACCGTGCTGAGCTGGGCGGACTACAGCTACGTGATGCCGGCGGGGGCATTTGGGTATGCAGTCCTCACCCTTCTTGCGGTTGTTTTCCTGCATGAATCGGTTTCTCCGCGCCGTTGGGTCGGTGTCGTCCTGATTTGTGTGGGTGTTCTCCTTGTCGGTCAGACGAAGCCGCGCACAACTGAAGCGCCCGCCGAGGCGTTGGCGCGATGCGGGTAATCATAGGACTTGCGATTTTGATCCTGGGCAGCACCGGCGGCGAGATCGCTATCACGTACGGAATGAAGTCGGTTGGGGAGCCGGCGCGCTTGCGGCCCCACGCTGTGTTGCAGTTTCTGTGGCGCGCGGTCCGCAACGGCTGGTTTTGGGCAGGTATTCCGCTCATGGCCCTTTCGTTCTATGCGCTGCTCATTCTGCTGTCCTGGGAGCCGATTACCCTCGTGATTCCGGCCTCCGCGCTCAGTTACGTCGTTGGGACGTTTGGCGCGAAGTTTATTCTGGGCGAGGACGTGAGCGTCGCGCGGTGGGCGGGAGTCATCCTTGTTTGCATTGGCGTTGCCCTGGTGGCTGTGGGCTGAAGCGACAATCCTCGAAGTTTTTCAAAATGGCCGTGAATCAGGTCTCATGATCTCGCACCACAGTCTGTGGCGTGAAGTTTTGCTGCTCTTGGCGGCAGCCCCGCTCGTTTACTACATCCTTGCAATTCTTGCCGCTTTGCGGTTTTTCAGCCGAAACCAGGCGCAAACGAACGCAGATTACACTCCTCCCGCGAGCCTTCTCAAGCCGGTGCGCGGCGTGGATTTTGGTTCTTACGAGAACTTTGCGAGCTTCTGTAAACTCGATTATCCCGCATACGAAATCCTGTTTGCGGTGAACGACGAAAATGATCCAGCGGTTCCCCTCATCCGCAAAATCATGACGGAGTTTCCTCAAAGGCGAATTCGTTTGTTCACCGGCGCAAAAGAGCTGGGCGCGAATCGAAAAGT
>Ga0070730_10005241_pt1 | contig 11211 bp, 6 predicted proteins | sample Coa_R1_3_FD_66447 | JGI IMG/M metagenome (GOLD analysis project Ga0070730, IMG submission 66447) | Surface soil microbial communities from Centralia Pennsylvania, which are recovering from an underground coalmine fire - Coalmine... | ecosystem: Environmental > Terrestrial > Soil > Unclassified ... | reverse complement strand
CGCCGCCGCCAAGGGTAATGCCGAGGCGGTGCGGTTGCGCCGCGAGATCGCCAATCAGATGTCGGACGCCGAGATCGCCATGGCGCAGCGCGCGGCACGTGACTGGCTCCGCCTCAATGCGGCTGCGACGGTGGCGCCGGCGCCCGCGATGGCGGCATAATTGCAATAGCCGAGCGATCAAACGCCGGCGGCAACACATCGGGACGTCGCCTGGCGCGGCAATTCTGGCGCGACGCATTCTAAGAGCGCCGCGTTCTTGACAGCCAAGAACGGGCGCACGCTAGATGCATCGGTCGGCTGCGCCAGTCGATGCATCCAATCGAGCGCCCGTATGCCGCCTGGAGAAAACCAGCACGATCTGCGCACCGCGCTGTCGCTGCACCAAGCTGGAAAACTGGACCAGGCGGCAAGGCTTTACCGGCAAATCCTGCGCAGCGATCCCAATAACCACCAGGCGCTTCACTACCTCGGCGTCATCGAGGCAAGCGGCGGCAATTTCGAGCAGGCCAAAGCGCTCATCGCTCGTTCGTTGCAGCACCAGCCGGCGAATATTCCATTCCTGGAAAACTACGCGGGCATACTGTTTCAGGCAGGCGACTACGACGCGGCGCTGCAAGTTTGCCGGCAGGCGCTTTTATCGAATCCGCGCCTTGTGCCGTTGCTGTATATCGGCGCGGTCGCACTCTACAAACTCAAACGGTTCGACGAAGCGGTCGAGCAATTCGACCGGCTGCTGGCGCTTGCGCCAAATCACGTCGTTGCCGTCAATGAGCGCGGGTCGGTGCTTGCCGAATTGAAGCGCTACGACGAGGCGCTGGCGAGTTTCCAGAAAGCGCTGGCGTTGCAGCCGCGCTACCCGGAGGCGCATCTCAACAGCGGAAATCTCTATGGCGTGCTGCGGCGCTACGACGACGCGCTTGCGGCATACCGCAGCGCGCTTGCGCTCAACGGAAGCCTAGCCGACGCATGGCTCGGCCGCGGCAACGTCGACGTCAATCTCGGCGCCTACGACCATGCGCTAGCGGCGTTCGACAAGGCGCTGGCGCTCAATCCCGGCTCGGCCGGCGCGTGGCTCGGCCGCGGCAATGCCTTGAGCCAGCTTCGGCGCCATGACGAGGCGTTCGCGGCTTATGACAAAGCGCTGACGCTCAGGCCCGACGGACCTTTCGCCGAGGGCGCGCGCCTCGGTGCCAAGATCCGGCTATGCGACTGGAGCAATTTGGCAGCGGAGATTGCCCATCTCGAAGCTTCGATCGCCGCGGGCACGCCGACGGCGCCATTCGCATTGCTCGCGTTGTCGTCGGCGCCGGCCACCCAGCTCGAAGTCGCGCGGCTTTATAGCCGAACCGAATACCCCGCCGTCACCGGACCGCTGTGGCGCGGAAAAAAATACCAACACCAGCGTCTGCGTGTCGCTTATCTCTCAGGCGACTACGGCGAGCATCCCGTCTCGCTGCTGCTGGCGGGAGTATTCGAACAGCATGATCGCCAATGTTTCGAAACAATCGGCTTATCGTTTCGGCCCATTGGAGCCGGGGCAATGGCGACACGCGTGCGGAACTCATTCGAGCAGTTCATCGACGTCTCCGCCCAAAGCGATCGCGAGGTCGCGGCGCTCATCAAGACCCGCGAGGTCGACATTGCAGTGGATTTGATGGGCTATACGGCGAATTCGCGCACCGCGATCCTGAGCCAGCGCGCGGTGCCGGTTCAGGTCAATTATCTGGGCTACCCAGGCACGATGGGAGCCGATTACATCGATTACATCATCGGCGATGAATTCGTCGTTCCCGATGCCGAGCGGCAGTTTTACAGCGAGAAAATTATTTATCTGCCACACACTTTCCAAGCCAACGATTCGAAACGTACGATCAGCGAGAACACGCCGTCCCGCGCCGAAGTCGGGCTGCCGGACAATGCATTCGTATTTTGTGCCTTCAACAACAGCTACAAGATCGTGCCCCCGATCTTCGACGTTTGGATGCGTCTATTGCAGCAAATTGCCGGCAGCGTGCTCTGGCTGCTGGCGGAAACCCCTCAGGTGGGAAGCAATCTGCGTAGAGAGGCGGAAAATCGCGGCGTCGATCCGGCGCGCCTGATCTTCGCGGCGCGAATTGCGTATGCCGATTATCTGGCCCGCTATCGGCTCGCCGACCTTTTTCTCGACACCCTGCCGTTTAACGCCGGCACCACCGCCAGCGACGCGCTGTGGGCCGGCTTGCCGCTGATCACCTGTCCGGGACGGGCATTCGCGTCGCGAATGGCCGGAAGCCTGCTGACGGCGCTGGAAATGCCCGAGTTGATCGCCGAATCGATGGCGGATTACGAAGCGCTGGCGGCAAGATTAGCGCGCGATCCGCAGCTGATGGCGGCGATTAAGATGAAGCTTGAGCGCAATCGAACAAGGACGCCGCTGTTCGATACCGAATTGTTTACCCGTCATCTGGAGGCCGCTTATTCGGCGATTCATCAGCGCGTTCGGATGGGACTTGCACCAGATCATATCCGGGTGACGCGGGAGTGATCCCGGCAGGCGGTGGCGGCAAAGGCTCAAGCACGTTTGCGCAACGAAAATTGATACATGCCCGCGAACGTATCGGGCGCCGCGGTCTCGAAAGCGTGCCAGCAATCGAGATCGAGCGCGGCTTGCGGTTTCGGAAAGCGCGCCGCAAAGCGGGCGCGGGTCGCTGCGTCGACAAAAAACCCGCCGAACTCAAGCCCGTTCGCCGCCAGGAACGATTTGATTTCCGGCACTGTCGTGCGGTGCTCCTGCACGTGAAACAACAGATCGCGACATTCGCTCAAGGTGAAAAAGTCGTCGCGCTGCGCCACCGAGGCGATCTGCGCGTCCTCGGCAGCGATGATGTCCTGGCGACAGCACCGGATATCAGCGGCGATCGGCCGGTAGCCGCGCGCGGCGATGAAGGCGCGGGCGACAACGATGTTGCGGCGGCCCAATTCGCTGTACAGGCCGACCTGCATGATGGCGCCGGGCCGCAACAGCGCCAGCAGGATGCGCCAGCCCTGCCACGGATCGGCCATGTGGTGCAGCACGCCCGACGCGTCGATGAAGTCGAATTGTCGGCCGAGCGAGCCGAGCCGCAGGATATCGGCCTGACCGAACTCCACGTTGCCGAGCTTAAGCCTGGCCGCCATGCGTTTGGCGCAACCCAGACTGGCGAGGCTCAGGTCGATGGCGAGAATGCGCGTTGCCGGCGCTTGTCGGGCAAATTCGATGGTGGAAAGGCCGGTGCCGCAGCCGGCAATGAGCGCATCGCGCGGCAGCTGCGGCGACGGCGGCGATGGACTCGCCTGCGGCGGCGGTCCGTTGACGCTCCAGCGCGGATAAGGATTTTCTTCGTATTGGGCGCGCACCGCGCGCGAGACTTCGTCGTCGATCGGGGTGAGGGGAGGGATTTTGGCTGCGATGTCGGCTTCCGCGGCCGGTTCCCTGATCTGTTGCGTGATCAGTTCGTCCAACGGTTGCGGCCAGGCTTGCGTCGGCAAGAGTTTGGCATTGGCAAGCGCATGCAGCGGCAGATATGCGCCGGCGATCGGTAGCCAATGCGCGGGCGGCATCTCGCCGCCAGCGAGCAGGTTGTCGAGCGACTCGCGCAGTCCTGCTGCGGCCTGCGTTTCCGGATCGCTCGTCGCAAAGACGTATTCGTTGATGAAGCACTGTCGCGCCAAGCTGCAACAAAAGCTGAGGATACGGGCGTCGTAAGTCGATTCGGCCGCCTGATACGCAAGCGCACCGCGCACATTGGTCAATAAGCGTTCGAGGCCAAGATCCGGGATCGGATCGCTCTCCAGCAAGCGGCAAAGCAGTTCGTCCTGCGCGAGTGCCGCGATCGTCCCGGAATCCCACAACTCGCTCGCCGGCAGACGATTCGGCCACGCCGCATCGACGCGCGCGATGGCTTCGGCGATGGATGCGTTGCGCCTGACGACGACGATGCTTGCGCGCGTGAGCTCGCGCGGACGGGTCCAGCCTTCGACGAGCGCACGCGACAGCCAGCGGCGATAGCGGGAGGCGTTGCCGCCAAAACGCGCGCCGGCGACGCATTGCGCGAACATCATTCTGGTCTGTGGCGTCTCGTTGAGCTCGAGCGCGCGGCAGGCGGCTTCGGTGGCGCGCTCGCTCTGCCCGGTGGCGAGATAAGCTTGCGCGAGATTACCGTAAGCCTCGAACACGTCGGGTTGCAGCGCGAGCGCCCGCTCGATCTGGGCGATAGCGTCGGCCAATGCGCCCCGGCGCATCAGCACCGCACCAAGGCGGCTGTGCGCCTCGGCATGGCCCGGAAAGGCCACGAGCAGCTGCCGGTAAGCGCGCTCGGCGTCGGCCAGCGCGCCGGCGTGATGATGCATCACGGCGCTGTTGAACAACTCGGCGGCGAGCTGCGCCGATGTCGTGTCGGCCCGCGCCGGCGTGCGTCCCGTGCTTCGTGCGGCTCGCCTTTGTTTGCGGTTCATCGCGCTGACAGCAAGTTCTCGACCGGCCGGATTGTCTCGCCCGTAACTGGGATTGTGTGACCGCGCAACCGGCCTTCGACGACTCGCATTGCGCCGCGCGCGTGCATAAAATATCCACTGCCGCGCCGGAGAGGTGGCCGAGTGGCTGAAGGCGGCGGTTTGCTAAACCGTTATACGGTCTAAAGCCGTATCAAGGGTTCGAATCCCTTCCTCTCCGCCACCCTTCGCCCTTTGGGCTTCGGGTGGCAGGTGCCCGAAGCCCAAAGAGCGGACCATCGCGAATCGAGCACGTGGTATCTCGTTTGTGCGTCTCGGCAGCCGCTTCTGAGTGGTCAGCTTCCGGAGGTTGAATCTCCCAGCCTTCGCGCCGACGCCGCCGGAGCGCGATCTCTGCGCTCGGGCTTATGAACTAAGCCATTGATTTACCATTTTATTTTTCTTAAGCCCGGGCTCGCGCCGATCTCGCCCGCGAACGCCGCGCGGCGCCCAATTTCGTGTTGTTTGCGCAACACGTTCCCGAAAACGGCAAATCCGCCCTGTGACTCGGCCGGTTCTTCATTGCTTGTCGGAACTGAGCGTCTAAGGTGACTGTGCGACGGAGGGGGGAACCCCAAGTCGACCGCCCGTTGTTTTCGTCCAAAGGAAATAACGGACGGGGAATTTGGGGACCAGGGGACCTAACCAGGGGGCGTCAGCACCCGGCGGCAACGGAACCCTCCCACGGCTAAACAAACTGGAGGTTCACAATGAAGATGGTAAGAAGCCTCCTCCTCGGCTCCGCGGCCGGCCTTGTGGCCGTCACTGCGGGTCAGGCAGCCGAGCTTCCCGTAAAGGCCAAACCGGTCCAATACGTGAAGATCTGCAGCCTCTACGGGGCGGGGTTCTACTACATGCCGGGCACAGACATGTGCCTGAAAATCGGCGGCTGGGTGCGCGCCGAGGCGACGTGGGGTATCAACGGCAACTCGTCGACTGGTATCTTCACGGCGACCGACTACAACAACCGCTACACCAACAACTTCTGGTCTCGTGAACGCGGCTACATCACGGCCGACGCCCGCGAGCAGACGGCCTATGGTGTGGCCCGCGGCTATATCGCGGTCGGCATCGCGTCGCAGAATACCGGCGGCGAGGCCAACTCCGGTCAGTTCAGCGCCAACCGCGCCTACGTGCAGTGGGCCGGCTTTACGGCTGGTCTGGCGGTGTCGTTCTTCGACTTCTATCCGGCAGCGGCACTGCTCTATCGTGCCGGCAACCTGCCGCAGGAAGACACCGGCGACGGCGGCATCTGGATCTGGGCCTACACGGCTCAGCTTGGCGGCGGCGTGTCGGCCACGATCTCGGCCGAAGAGCGGCGCATGAGCCAGATCATCAACGCTGGACCGACGGCCATCGCAGCGCCGGGCGTGCCTGGCGTGATCCCGAATGGCGCCGGCGGCAACGGCTACGGTGGCTGGCAGTCGCCTGACATCGTCGGCAACCTCCGCGCCGACCAGGCTTGGGGCAGTGTCCAGGTCATGGCAGCCGCGCATGAGGTCAACCCGGGCTACTATGGCCCGAGCCCGACGACCGGGCATCCGAGCGACCAGTGGGGCTGGGTGGTCGGCGGCGGCATCAAGATCAATACGCCGTTCGTCTCGCCCGGCGACTACTTCGTGGCCGAAGTCAACTACACCCAGGGCGCCACCAAGTATCTGTGGAACGGCTCGTCGAACGCCGGCGAGAACGTTCTGGTCGGCGGCTCTCAGGGCTTCGGCGTCGGTGCGGACTGCGTGTTCGGCGGCACACTGGCCGCTGGCACCGCAACCGGCTGCCTCTTGACCACAGCTTGGGAAGTGAACGCCGCCTACGAACACTACTGGACGCCGCAGTGGCACCAGTCGTTCGTCGGCGCCTACTTGGTCGACAACTACAGTGCAGGCGCGAACGCGATGTTGTGTTCGGCTGAAGGTGGCGGCAACGGCGCCGGCACCGGTTCGCTCGCCGCCGCAACGCCCGGCTGCAACAACAACTGGTCGTTCTGGGGCGTCGGCTCCCGGCTGCAGTGGGACGTGACCAAGAGCTTCTATCTCGGCGTCGAGGTCATCTACCAGCAGCTGGTCAGTGGCCAGACCTTCAACGGTCTGTCGACGGCGGTGCTGCAGCCGGTGAACTCCGGTTGCCCCGCGGCCGGCTGCAACGTGGCCAACGAGAGCAACTGGACCTTCACGGTCCGTATGCACAAGGACTTCCTGCCCTGATCGTTTGATCAAGGCGTAGGTTCTGCGATCCCCGGCGGGCATCCCGCCGGGGATTTTCTTTTCCGTAGCGCGTAGCGCCAAGGCCGGGCGCTGCTAGAGTGGCCGCGGCGCGTGGTGGCGCACCGGCGGATCATGGCTCGATATCACCTGATGCACTGCATTCCCGACCCGAGAATGCACGGCCTCAACGGCTATAAGGAAGTGATCGAGACGGTCGGCTGGGGACTGGAGCAGTTCGGCCACCGCGTCAGCTACGCGCTCAACACGGCCGGCACCGACGCGACCAACATCGTGTTCGGCGCGCAAGTCATGCCGATCGCGGCGCTGCAAAAGCTGCCGCCCGGCACCATCATCTACAATTTCGAGCAATTGCGCGACGTCGGCGCGGAAATCAGGCACTATGCGGCGACGCCGCATTTTACCATCTGGGATTACAGCGCGGCTAATCTGGCGAGCTGGCGCGCGCTTGGCCGTGCCGACGTGAAAATCGTGCCGGTCGGCTATGCGCCGATCTTGACCCGCATTGCCAAGCCGCCGCACCAGGACATCGACGTTTTACTGTACGGCCTGGCCGGCGAGCGTCGGCTGCAGGTCTTCCACGCGCTGTCGCAGAGCGGACTGTCGGTGGTCTTTGTCAGCGGCCTGTATGGAGCGGCGCGCGACGATCTTATTGCCCGGGCCAAAATCGTTTTGAACATCAATCTTTACGCGCAGAGCAAGATCTTTGAAATCGTGCGGGTTTCCTATCTGCTGGCGAACCGCAAGGCGGTGATCGCCGACCTCGACGTCAACACGAGCATCGAGGACGATATCCGGCCGGCCGTCAGATTTGCCGCGTCGCTGAAGGAGCTTTTGGAGCTGTGCGCCAGCCTCATCAAAAACGACAGCGAGCGCAGCAAATTGGAGGAGCTCGGATTGGCTTGCATCAGCCGGCGCGACATCCGCGACATCCTGCGGCCTGCGCTCTGAGGTTCGACCGTATGCTCTCGTCCTTCGATCCGTGCTAGAGAGCCGCAATGGACCTGGCAATCGATCCGCTGACACGACTTGCCATTCGCTACGGCTGCGACAAATGGGGGCCGCATTTCTATACCCCGGTGTATCACGAGCTGTTTTCGAGCCGGCGCGAGCTGCCGCTCCGGCTCCTGGAAATCGGCGTTGGCGGCCATGGCATCAAAACCGCAGGCGGCGCTTCGTTGGTGATGTGGGCCGACTATTTTCCCGCAGCGCAGATTACCGGCATCGATATCGCGGAAAAGCGCTTGCCGCCGCATCCGCGTATTGCGGTGTTTCAAGGAGCGCAGGACGATGCGGCGCTGTTGAAGACAGTGTGCGACCAACGCGGTCCGTTCGACATCATCATCGACGACGGCAGTCATGTGCCCAAGCACGTCGTCGCCACTTTCCATTATCTGTTTCCGGCGCTGCTCGACGGCGGCATCTACGTGATCGAAGACACGCAGACCGCGTTCTGGCCGCGATTCGGCGGCTCGATCCTGCATGGCGGCGACACCATGAAACTCGCGCGCACCTTGATCGAGTGCCTGCATCACGCCGAAGTCGCGGTGGCCGACCGGTCGCGCGGGTTCCCGCCCTTCGCCAGCCAGGTCAGGTCTTTTCGCGCCTTTCACAATCTCTTCGTCATCGACAAAGGCGACAACCGCGAGCCGTCGAATCTGGCCTACGATCTCGGCAATCCGGCAGCAGCCGCCGCGGTCGGGATGATGGAGCAGGAGCTGGCACGGGCGCCGACTGCCGAAGGCACGGCGAACCTCGTTGACGTGTACGTGACGGGAGGCGATCTGTCGCGCGCCAAGGAGCTGTCGGAACGCGCGATGGCACAGTGGCCGACCAACGCGGCGGTGCTGATAGCCGCCCTTCACGTCGCCGAGCGGCGGCGCGACGTCCCGGGGAGGATCGACGCTTTGCAGCGTCTATTACAGATCGAGCCGGACAACGCGGCCCTGGAGCGGACACTGGCGGCGACCCGCGCCGAGCTCACAGCGGCGAAACCAGCCTGAGCCGACGGTTGCGGGTAGAGCGCGCCGTCATGTACATCGTAAACCGCCATGCACCCGCCGATCCCGCCGCAGCAGATGCTTGCACGCGCTCTGGCCGCCCATCAGAGCGGCAATATCGGCCAAGCGGAGCTGCTCTATAAGCTCGTCCTGCAGGCCGATAAAAGCCAATTCGACGCGCTGCACATGCTCGCCATCCTCGAGGGCCAGCGCGGTAATTTTGCAGTTGCGCTGCGGCACATCAGACAGGCGTTGCGGGTGCGGCCGAAATCGGTGGATGCACTGCTCAATCTAGGACGCATTCAGAGTGAACTCGGCGACGACGCGGCCGCCATGGCGACTTATGGACAGGTGCTGGCGCTCGATCAGAAATCGGCGCTGGCGCACCTCAATTTTGCGGTCGCGCTGTCGCGGCTGCGCCGGGCTGAAGAAGCGCTCGGTCATTGCGACGCCGCGGTCGCGCTGGCGCCGGCCGTGGCGGATGGATGGACTTGCCGGGCCAACGTTCTTCTCGATCTCAAGCGACTGGCCGAAGCGCTCGACAGTTACCGGCGCGCGCTGGCGCTGCAGCCGAAGCTTGCTGAGGCGCATCTGGGCTGCGCCACCACGTTGCGGCAGCTCAATCGCTATGACGAGGCGCTTGACGCCTACGACAAAGCGCTCGCGTTAAAGCCCGAACTCGGCGATGCCTGGTACGGTCGAGGCCGCATCCTGTTCGCGCTCAAGCGCTATGAGGAGGCGATTGCCGCGTACGGCAAGGCCGCGGCGCTCAATGCCGACTATGCGCAGGGCGCGCGGCTTTCCACCAAGATGCAAATCTGCGACTGGAGCGATTTTGAAACGGAACGCGTCGCTCTCATCGCCGCGATCATGCAGAGGGGGGCGAAGGCCGACCCGTTCCGCATGCTGGCGATCTCGGCTTCACCCGCCGAGCAGCTCAGATGCGCGGAAATATTCATGGCCGATCACTGCCCGCCATCGGAACGGCCGCTGTATCGCGGCGAGCGCTACCAGCATGATCGGATTCGTATCGCCTACGTCTCGTCCGACTTTCGCAATCATCCTTTGGCCTATCTGACGGCGGGCATGTTCGAGGCCCACGATCGGTCCCGATTCGAAACGATTGCCGTCTCGATATCCCCACCGGCCGACGACGCCATGCAACAGCGATTGCGCGGGGCTTTCCAGCACTTTTTCGATGTGGATTTGCAGAGCGACCAGGAGATCGCTGCGATGATTCGCTCGCGCGAGATCGATATTGTGGTGGATCTCAACGGCTACACGACGCATTCACGCACGCCGATATTAGCGTTCCGCCCGGCTCCGATTCAGGTGAACTTTCTCGGCTATGCCGGCAGCATGGCCGCGCCCTATATCGACTATTTGATCGCCGACCGGACCGTGATCCCGGACGAACACGCGGCGTTCTACGCGGAAAAGGTCGTGCGTTTGCCGGATTCGTACTACGTCAACGATCGCGCGCGCGTCATTGCCGACCATACGCCGTCGCGCCGCGACCTCGCGCTTCCCGAAACAGGCTTCGTATTTTGCAGTTTCAACAACTTGTACAAAATCCAGCCGCTGGTGTTCGACGTCTGGATGCGGCTGCTGCGCGACGTCGAGAATAGCGTTCTCTGGCTGTTTGCGGAAAACGATTCCGCCGTGAACAATCTGCGCGCCGAGGCGACGCGGCGCGGTGTTGCGCCGGAGCGCCTGATATTTGCGCCGCGCGTGGCGGCGGCGGATTATTTGGCCCGGCTTCGTCAAGCCGACCTGGTCTTGGACACCTTGCCCTACAATGCCCATACCACCGCATGCGACGCGCTGTGGGCCGGCGTTCCGGTACTGACTTGCCTCGGCTCGACATTTGCCGGGCGGGTGGCGGCGAGCATCCTGAAGGCGGTGGATTTGTCGGAGCTGATCACGACGTCGCTTGCCGATTACGAGAGCTTGGCTTTGAAAATCGCTCGCGAGCCGGCGTTGGCGATCGCGCTCAAGCAAAAGCTCGCACATAATCGCGACGCATGCGCGCTGTTCGACACCGCGCGTTTCACGCGGCACATGGAAACGGCCTATTCGATCATGTGGCAGCGTCATCAGGCCGGCGGCCTGCCCGAAAGCTTCGCCGTGCCGCCGATATAGCCTCGACACCGGCTTTTTGATCATCTAAATCTGTTTTTCGGAAGTCCGCCGGACACGACTGCGGCCATTATCCGGTCGGTCCAGGTCGGGATCGCCTTATGGGACGAGTATGGGCGGCTCGTCGCTGGATAAGGTGCCGTTCTGTGTTGAACCAGTTTCAGTCACCTCGACAATACAGCTCGATCGATATCGCCTATGGCGGCGACATACAGAGAAAATTTCTGTTTCGCGCCAAGACCACTGATGAGATGGTCATTCACAAGATTTTCCGTAATCAGCAATACGAACTCGGCGGCCTGAAACGATCGAGCGAGCTAAAAGCCTTTCTTGCCCGGCAG
>Ga0070730_10005240_pt1 | contig 11211 bp, 5 predicted proteins | sample Coa_R1_3_FD_66447 | JGI IMG/M metagenome (GOLD analysis project Ga0070730, IMG submission 66447) | Surface soil microbial communities from Centralia Pennsylvania, which are recovering from an underground coalmine fire - Coalmine... | ecosystem: Environmental > Terrestrial > Soil > Unclassified ... | reverse complement strand
GATGTGCATGACAGTCAGCTTTCTACCACTGGGCAGGTGCGATGCGGCCGGGTGCAAGGACGGGCGCCGTCCGGTCGGGCCGGCTCCCCCTCTATTATACCAGACTTTCGCCAGCCAGTGGGGCGCGTGGGTAGGGCGGGGGCCCGGGGGCGCTACCGGCGGCGGACTCTTCGCTGCGCTCCAAGTGACACGATCCCCCTCTGTGCCACCGCCCTGGATACCGCTACATACGCAGTTGACAATGCCTACAGGGTGCCGCACAATAAGACCACCCCGTGGCTCAGCGCAGCGGCGGTATCGCCCTGAACACCCGCCTACCCGGCACGCCGGAGGGGCAGGACAAGCCCGGCGCTGCGGCGCTGGACGAGGAGAAGCGGGCGCTGTATGCGCTCTACCTGGCCGACGGGGCGGCGGGCGGCGTGCTGGACCACGTGGCCGCCCCTCGCACGCCGTCTATCGCGCCAGCTGGGCGCAGGTGCTGCCGCTCAAGGCGCAGCTCGCGCGCACTGATTGGCTGAGCGACCAAGGCGTCTATTGGCTGTATGGGCTGACCGAGGACGAGATCGCAGCGGTGGAGGAACGATAAGTGGCACAGCCTGATAGCTATAAGGGGCTTCGTCGAGCGGCGACCGTAATAGGTAAAGCCAGCGACAGAGCGGTGTCGGAAATACTGAGTATTCGCGACGGCGGAATAAAAGGCAGAGAGGAAGCAATCACCGCGCAACTAGAACTCCAAGTGACAAAAAGTCTTCTGGCCTATATAAAAGAGGCGCTCGGAACCAAAATTCTCGGCGGAGTGCGGTTTCAGGTACATCTTTTTACAAAAGACGAGGAGCATTCCGTAGGTGCTGATTTGGCTGGTATTTTGCAACTGCAAATGAATGGTGTAAATCTGGTACATGTTTAGCGTGTAGTTGGGACCGTCGTGTGGCTTGCGCTCCCCGGCGGTAATTTGGTAGGATGGGGCAATATGCCGACTGACGTGCGCACCAGTGCCGATCCCCGCGACCAGCGCCTGGCCGACTTGGCAGCCCAAGTGGCGCGCCTGCACGCCCAATTGGCCGCCCGGGATGCCCGCATCGCCGAACTCGCAGCCCAATTGGCCGCCGCCCAGCGCGCCGCCCACCGCCAGGCCACCCCCTTTGCCCGCCGCGAACGTAAAGCCGATCCCCAAAAACCGAGGCGCAAGCGCGGGCAGGGTCGCTTCGCCCGGCGGGCGACCCCGACCACCGTGCATGTCGAACAGCGGGTGCCCTTGCTGGTCTGCCCCCACTGTGCTGGGGAGGTAACCGACCGCGCCACGCACGAACAGTTCCAGGTCGAGATCCCGCCTGTCGAACCCGTGGTCACGCGTTTCGTCACCGAGAGCGGTTACTGCCCGGCGTGCGCCAAGCGCGTGCGCGCCACCCACCCTGCGCAGATTTCGACCGCCAGCGGCGCCGCCGGGGTGCTGCTCGGGCCGCGCGTCAAGGCCCTGGCCGCCGATCTGCACCACCGCCTGGGTCTGTCGTACGGCAAAATCGCCGATTTGCTGGCGGAAGTCTGCGGGGTGCCGGTGACGCGCGGCGGGCGGTGCCAGGCGGATGCCCAACTGGCCCGTCTGGCGGCGGCGATCTATGATGAATTGGTGGCCGCCGTGCGCAGCAGTGCTGTGGTCCATGTGGACGAAACCGGCTGGCGGATCGGGGGCCTGGCGGCCTGGTTGTGGGTCTTCACCAACCAGCACCGGACGGTCTATACGCTGGCGACGAGTCGCGGCCACGAGGTGGGGCTGAACATCTTGGGGCAGGAGTTCGCCGGCGTGCTGGTGGCCGATTGCTTTGTGGCCTATGATGCGGCCGCGCTGCGGACCTGGTTGCAGCAGAAGTGTGTCGCGCACTTGCTGCGCGAGTTGCGCGAGTTGGCGCAGACCAAGCGCGGGGCGGGGCAGGCGGGGCTGCTGGAGTTGCTGGCCCTGCTGCGCGATGCGCTGCAGTTGAAGGCCGGGGCGCGCGAGCTGCGGGCGCCGGAGTATGAAGCGGCGGCGAGCGCCGTGGAGGCGCGGCTGGATCGGCTGATTGCGGGGGCGGTGCGCAGCCGGGACGCGGACCGGGCGCGGCTGGGGCGGCGCTGGCACAAGCATCGGCCGGAGATCTTGCGGTTCTTGTACTGGGAGGAACTGGACGCGACCAACAACCAAGCGGAGCGGCAATTGCGCCCGGCGGTGGTGACGCGCAAAACGGGCGGCTGTAATCGCACGAACGAGGGAGCCGCGGCGCACGCGATCTGGATGAGCGTGCTGGCGACCTGCCGGCAACGGGGGCTGAAGATCCTGGAGTATTGGATCAAATTGCAGCAATTCGGGGCCACCCCTCCGTCGTTGGTGCCCGCCGATCGGGCATCTCCGTAGACGCTATACACCTGTGCCAGTTCGGGCGCCATACAAGTACCATGCAAATACAGGCGGCCGGGCAAACGTCCCCGGAATTCGACTTTGATATTACCGGCCACAGTTATAACAATATGGGTTGGACGACCCAACAATGGCCTTTCACCGCGACGGGCCCCAGCACGACACTTGAGTTTTACAGTTTGGACGTGAATGGTAGTTACGGTCCCGCGCTCGATAATGTCCGGTTGAGCTGCTGCAGTTTGCCAGGGGGTAGTACGCCGCGTCTGAAACCGCCGGGGCATTAGATCAGCACATGCTTTTGCCTGTTTTGCAGAGGCTAATCTGTGGCCGCAGCCGCAGCCGACGTTAGCGACCCGCCATCCTCCAGTGGGAGAGGAGCACCAACTCTGCGGCTTCTTGGACCCGCCAGCGGGAAAATATTGCAACCAGGCTCCGATAAACACGCGAAAGGCAGGCGAAAGGAGCACGCTATGCGTATGATGCGGCTGCTCGCCCCCGTGCTGTTGTGCGGGCTGGTGCTCTCCGCGTGCGATCTGGCCGCGGCGGGCCCCCCCACTGCGGATCCGCGCACGACGATCAAGCAGGCCAAAGACTATGCGCGGACCCTGGCCTCGCCTCCCCGGATCCATGACCCCACCTCGGCCGCGACAGATATTGATTTGTGGCCCGATAGTGTGGGGTCGACCACCGTCCGCTATAGTGAGTGCGGTGGCGCGCCAACGATCACGCCGGCGGGTCCCTTGCCGGCGGATACGCCGCCGCCGGACCCCGGCTGCAACCTGCCGATGACGCTGACGACGGCGCTGACGGCCGTCGATGCCGATACCGCCGACGTCGTCTTTGCGGCCACCTGGGAAAGCGGCCAGCGGAAGCACAGTTGGCAAATCCGTGTGCGACGGGCGGGTGCGGTGACCCTAGTGCAGGAAACAGGCGATTGGCTCCCCGTTCCACCTGCTTAGGGACCCACTCTGGGGGCGCACCGCCTATCGAATCCGGGATGGAAGGGGCGTATCCGCACGATACAGCGCCCGCTTCCCCATCTTTAGCCGATTGACGGGCCCTGCGACGGCGCCCTGACTCCAATCTCGCTCCAGGCTTCCTACAGCAGGGTGCCCGAAGAGGAGTGCGGTGGTCTTCCGGGAGGCTCAGTATACCACGCACCCTGTAGGCGGAGTCAAGCGCCGACGGGAAATTGCTTCGTAAATCTCACTAAAATCTATCTGGCTCAAGCTAAAGTAGGATCTTACGTAGGTAAAAAGGACGGACAGTTTTTGGTAAAATGTGCAGATAAAAGATTACTACAACAAGCGAATAATATGCTCAACTTGACTTCTGATGTGTTTATTTTCATCTACACAAATCAAGGTATGTTTGTTGTTCCTGCATTTGATGTTCAGCTTTCAGGAAAACGCTCAGTCAACGCAGATGAGTTTTTGGGCTGTCCATTTGGTGATTTCTACAAGCAATTCCTGACCTGTTTTATTGGGGATCATAAAATAGCACCGGCTGGCACCAACCTGCAGAATCTAGTAGATTTTGCACGAGATATCCATGTTGATACAGTTCTTGCTATCGAGGCTCGTGTTGAGCAGAGAGCAGTTCTCTGACAGATCGACACAGCTAATTACCAATGGAAGTACTGTCTTAGAGATTTGATACCAGGTATTGACTAGAAGACCTAGGAAAATCCCCTTTGTGATCGACAACCAGCAGTATAAGATGGCCGACGTGCTCAATGCTGTGCTGGCCGGGCATGCCGGGCTCGCACTCTTATGAGCGCGTCAGTTGGGCGTACCGGGTGAATGAATCCAATCCTCGACCACCAGGCCAGGCACGAGATTGAAATGGCGGGCATTGGCACTGAGCAACATGGCATGCGGATACGTGGCGGCAATCGCGGCGATCTTCAAATCTTGCGTACCAATGCTGCGCAGGTGGAGCGCCTGCAAGCGTTCAAACTCGGCCGCGGCGCTTTCCGCAAAGGGGAGAATTACCCAGGTGCCGAAGAAAGCGAAGAGTGCCGCCAGTTGTGTGTAGTACAGGACCTGCGGCCGGCCCGCTTTCGCCCGCCCAATTTGCACCATCCATCCGCGGATGGACTCTTCGACGCTGATAATAGTAGTGGCAACGGGTTGGTTGGCCGTCAGCAGACGATCGGTCAGGCGCGCCGACGCGGAATTGGTGTACTGCAGCACGCGCAGATGGTCGGAGTCGAGGATTAGCACGACTCGGCTCTTTCGGCTTCGCGAATCCGGCGGCCTGCCTCCCAGATCCCATCCATGCTCGGATCACCGTCGAACATGCCCACACTCCGCAGCCAGGCAAGGGGGTCCGGTGCCGGCGGCGGGCCTTGCATGGCGAGTTGACGGATCATCGTTGCCAGATCAGCGGGCGCGGTGGCGGGGGCCGGGGCATCCGGAATCGCCGGGTCCGGCTCCGGGGCGCCGCCCCGATCCTCGGCGGCGAGGGCCTGCATCATGGTGAGCACCAGCGCTTGATGGCGCGGGGTCAACTCCCGCCAGGCCGCCAGTAATGTCGGAGGTAGGGGGGGCGTATCCATGGGGTACGATCTCCTTGCTATCGTTAGCGCATCCGCCGTTTAAGCGGCAGAGCGCAGGGAGGTGTCGCATAGCGACACGCGCTCCTGGCCAACGGCTCATATCATAGAGAACGGCTATCCCGGTCAAATGAGTCGCCTTCGTGATCCTGGCGGGGCGGCCACACGGGCGCGAACATGGTGCTATAATCAGCCCAGGTCGTAAGCGTAGCCGCCGCCGGGCGGGAGCCCGGGCGGTACAGCCCCTGGAAGTAGCAGATCTGGTGGACCCGCCCATATGCTCGACTCGCTGGCCAGCTATGTCCCGGAGTATGTCGCCCGCGCCCTGGTGCGCCAGCCGGGGCGGAATCCCGTGGGGCGCGCACAGCGCTTCCCGGCCGTCGTGCTGTTCGCCGACATTTCGGGCTTCACCCCCATGAGCGAGGCGTTGGGCCGGCGCGGCAAAGCCGGCGTCGAAGAGTTGACGGCCGTGCTCAACACCTACTTCGGCGCCATGATCGCGCTCGCCCAGGCCTACGGCGGCAGCATCGCCAAGTTCGGGGGCGATGCGCTGACGGTGATCTTTCCCTATCGCCCCGGGCGCCGCGCCGGGGCCGTGCGCCGCGCGGTGACCTGTGCCCTCCGCATGCAGGCGCACATGGCCGGCTATGCCGCCATCCCGACGGCCGCCGGGCAGTTCCGCCTCAGCATGCATGCCGGGCTGGCGGCCGGCCCGCTCGTGAGCCTCACGGCGGGCGACCCCACGCGCCGGCTCCTGTCCGTCCTGGCGGGCAGCGCCCTGGAGCGCTGTGCCCTGGCCGCCCAGCAAGCGCGCCCGGGCGAGATCCGCGTCGCCGCCGAGCTCCAGGCCGATCTGCCGGCGGTGGGCCCGCCCGGCGACTCCCCGTTCGCCGCAGTGCAGGATCTGCATCCGGCCGCGGCCCGCGTCCGCCCAGCTGCCCAGCCGGCCATCCCCCCGGCCGCCCGGCCGCTGCTCGCCGCGTATCTCCACCCGGCGATCGCGGCCCGCCTGGCAACCGGGGCCGCCGGCTTGGTCGACGAGCACCGCCGCATCAGCGTGCTCTTCGCGCACTTTGGCGGGTTTGATTATGACGCGGACCCCCAGGTCGGCCCCCGGCTCCAGGCCTACCTGGCGACCGTCCTGCACACGGTCGCCCGCTATGACGGCTATCTCAAAGAAGTCGATATCGGCGACAAGGGCAGCAAGTATATCGTGGTCTTCGGCGCGCCCCTGGCCCATGAGAACGACGAGGCGCGGGCCTTGCGCTGTGCCCTGGAGCTCGCGGCCCTGCCCGCCGTCCCCACCCGCATCGGCATCAATACGGGCTTTGTCTACTGTGGACTCGTGGGGTCGCCCCACCGCCGGGATTACACCGTGATGGGCGATGTCGTCAACGTGGCCGCGCGGCTGATGGAAGCCGCCCCGCCCGGCGGTATCCTCGTCGGCGGCCTGTCCCCCCCGCTGGTCCGGACCTTCCAGGTCACGCCACTGGCGCCACACGTCGTCCGGGGCAAGGCCGCCCCGGTCGCCGTCTGGGCCCTGCACGGGCTCGCAGCGCCAGCCGCAGTGCGTTTGCAGGAGCCGGCCTACCGCTTGCCGATGGTGGGACGCGCGGCTGAGCGCGCCCAGGCGGCCGCATGCGTCGCGCGCGTGCGCACGGGGCACGGCGCCATTCTGGGTCTCACCGCCGAGGCCGGGATGGGCAAGTCGCGCCTGGGGGCGGAAGTCCAGACCCTCGCCACCGGGCAGGGCCTGGCGGCCTATGGCGGCGAATGCCAATCCCATGGTACCAACACCGCGTACCTCGCCTGGGCGCCGATCTGGCGAGGCCTGCTGGGTGTCGACCCCGCCGCGCCCCTCGCCGCGCAGATCGCCCACCTCGCCGCGCGGGTGGCGACGCTCGATGCGCGCCTCCTGCCCCGCCTGCCCTTGCTCGGCGTGCTGCTCCATCTGCCCCTGCCCGACAATGAGGTCACCGGGTCGCTGGACGCCCGGCTGCGCAAAACGGCGTTGGAGGAGCTGCTGATCGATCTGCTCCAGGCCCACGCGCGCACCCAGCCGCTGCTGCTTGTCCTGGAAGACTGTCACTGGATCGACCCGTTATCACTCGATTTACTCGAAGCCCTCGGCCGCGCGATAGCCCACCTCCCGGTGCTGCTGTTGCTCCTCTACCGCCCGCCGGCGATCGATGCGCGCTGGACCGGCCAGCTCGCGGCCCTGCCCTATTTTCAGGAGCTCGTGCTGGCCGAATTCAGCCCGGACGAGGCCCAGCAATGGATCGCGCTCAAGCTGGCCGGGGCAGGCGGCGGGCGCCCCACCCTGCCCGCGCCGCTCGTCAGCCGGATCACCAGCCGGGCGCAAGGCAATCCCTTCTATATCGAAGAGATGATCAACCTGCTCCGGGATCGCGGCGTCGACCCGGCGGACGCCGCGGCGATCGCCACTGTCGACGTGCCGGAGAGCTTACAGCAGCTGATTATCAGCCGTATCGACCAGCTGGACGAAAGCGCGAAAGCAACCTTGAAAGTCGCCAGTGTCATTGGCCGGCTCTTCAAGGCATCCTGGCTCTGGGCGGTCCATCCGCCCCTCGGCGCCCCGGCGGCAGTCAAACACCAGTTGGACCTGTTGAGCCAGCTGGATATCACCCCCCTCGACAAACCCGCGCCGGACCTCGAATACCTCTTCAAGCATATCGTGACCCGGGACGTCGCCTACGAGAGCCTGGCCTATGCCACCCGCGCGCAGCTCCACGCCGCGGTCGGCGCCCACCTGGAAGCGCTGTACGCCGGCGAGCAGGACCGCTGGCTCGATCTGCTGGCCTATCATTACGGCTTGAGCCACAACGTCGCGAAGCAGCGCGAGTACTTCCACCGGGCCGCCGCCGCGGCGGCCGCCGCCTATGCCAACGACACCGCTCTCGCCTACTACACCCGGCTGCTGCCCCTCCTGACGGCGGCCGAGCAAATCCCCGTGCTGCTCAAGCGGGGCCAGGTCCACCAGCTGGTCGGGCAATGGGATGCCGCGGCCGCCGATTATCACCAGGCGCTCGACGGAAGCGTGGCCGCGCCGGATCCGCAGATGCAGGCGGCCAGCCAGATGGCCCTGGGCTCCCTGCTGGAGCTCCAGGGATCGTTCGGTCCCGCGCTGGAATGGCTGGCGCGCGCGCAGGCCGGCTTCGGCGCCCTCGACGACCGGCCGGGGCTCTGTGATGTGCTTTCGTATATCGGCCAGGTGTATCGGGGGCAGGCCGATTTCGCCGCCGCCCGCTCCTGTGCCGAGCAACAGCTGCACCGCGCCACCGCGCTGGCGGATCGGACCCGGATCGCCCGCGCGCTCGGCAACCTCGGCGCGCTCTGCGATGAGACGGGCGACCAGGCCGGCGCTTTATCGTACTTAGAGCAGCAGCTGCAGATGATGGCTGAGCTGGGCCAGCGCCGCGGGATGATGCAGGCCTCCTATAATCTCGCCCAGGTCTCCTGGCACCTGGGCGACTACCAGGCCGCCCTGGCCCGGTTTGCGCAGGCCCTGCAGCTGGCGATCGAGATCGGCGACCGCCGCGGCGTGAGCGCCACCGTCGGCGGGATGGGTTGTATCTATTACGATCATGGGGATTACGCCCCGGCCCTGCACTGCTTTGCCCAGCATCTGGTGACCGCCAGCGCCTTCGGCAACCGCCTCGGCACCTTGATTGCCCTCGGCAACAGTGCCGCCGTGTACGCCGCACAACACCACTATGCCGCAGCCGAAGCGCTCTGTAGCCGCGCCCTGCAGATCGCCCGCGGTTTAGGCATTGCCTATTATATCTGCCTCTACCTGTATGAAACGGTGGATCTTTATATCGCGCAGAGCCGTTATCTAGAGGCCGCCCCCTTGAGCGCCGAAGCGGTTGAGTTGGTGGCCGGCGTCGACGATACGGACACGCAAAGCAAAATCAGCCTCCAGGCGACCCGCTTGCGCTGGCTCCAGGGCCAGGTCAGCGCCGGCGCGGCCATCACGGAGCTCACGCGCTCTTTGGCGACCTGGCCCCAGGACTCCATCCAGGCGGCTATCCATTACGAGATCTGGCGGATCGATCCCCACCAGGTCCGGCACCGGCAGGCCGCACGCGCCCGGTATCGGCAGCTGTATCGGCAGATTCCGAACATCAAATATCGCCAGCGCTATGCCGAGCTGACGGGCGCGCAGTTACCGATCGCGCACCCACTCCCGGCGCTCAGCGACCTGGTGCAGCAGCGGCCCGTCGATCCGGCATCCTTGTTGGCCCTGGTATAGCCCCGGGCCCGGCGCCCGGGGCGCCGATAACGCGGCCGCCTAAAAGTTGGTATAATTAAGCGCTATGCCCATCACCTTCCGCAAAGCGTTCCGCGACCTCAGCAATCGCCGGCTGCGCACCTTGCTCACCGTCATCGGCATTGTCGTCGGCGTGGCCGGCATTGTGGCCATCCTCACCACGTCCAAGAACCTGGCGGCCGCGCAAAACGCCGCCTACAATAACAGCTCCCAGCAGGACCAGGCCTGGTCGACGGGCACCACCCCGGCCACCCTGCTCGCCGCCGTGCAGGCCTACCCCAATGTCGCCGCCGCCGAACGCCGGGCCGATTATTTTACCAAGTGGTCAACCGGCGCCGCCTGGCGCGACGTCTATTTTCTCGGCCTGGAAGATTTTACGCACCAACAAGTCAATAAAGTCGATCTGATCGCCGGGCGCTGGCCGGGCCGGGGCGAAGTGGTCTTCGAGACATCCATCCGCCAGGTCGTGCCGCTGCAGATCGGCGACGAGATCCTCTACCGCAGCGGGCCCAATAACGAGACCCACCGGCTGACGGTTACGGGCTTCGCCAAGTCCCCCGCCTATCCGGCGGCCAGCATCATCGGCACGGCGATCGCCTATACCCCGGCGAGCGAGGTGCGGCGGATGTATGGCCGCGACGGCGACAGCCTGATCCTCATCCGGCTCAAAGACTGGAACGCCCGGGACACGACGCGTAAAGACCTGGAGATGCTGTTTACCCGGCAGAACCTGCCCTACGGCAACTTCCGCCAGCGCAACCCGGAGAACTATCCCGGCAAGCAGGCGCTCGACGCCCTGATCCTGCTCATGGGCGTCTTCTCGGTCGTCGGGCTGCTGATCAGCGGCTTCCTGGTCGCCAACACACTCGCCGCGGTCATCGGCGAGCAGATGGGCGAGATCGGCGCAATGAAAGCCGTGGGCGCCACGAGCGGCCGCATCCTGCGCATCTATGTGATCGCCGGCCTCATGTACGGTATCGTCGGCAGCGCGGTCGGGCTGGTCCTCGGCGTGGCCGGCTCCTATGCGCTGATCAGCTACCTGGGGACCTTGCTCAACCTGGACCTCAGCGGCTTCGCCGCCGACCCGCTGGCCTTGCTGCTCGGCCTGGTGGTCGGCCTCGGCGTCACCCTGCTGGCCGCGCTGATCCCCGCCTGGCGGGGCACCAGCATCACGGTGCGGGCCGCCATCGGCTCCTACGGCATCAACGCGACCTACGGCCAGGGCTGGGTCGACCGAGCGGTGCAGCACGTGGCCCGCCTGCCCCGGGTGCCGGCCATGGCCCTGCGCAACCTGGCCCGGCGCAAGACCCGCAACGTCGTGACCATGCTGGTCATCGCCTTCTCGACGGCCGCGTTTCTGGCTGCGCAGGGCACCAGCGCCTCCGTCGACCACTCGATGAACGCCTGGTTCGACATTTATGATATCGACGCCTTCGTCTGGTTTCAACAGCCGGTCGGCACCGGCTTCGCCACCACGTTGCGCAGCATCCCGGAGATCGTCGACGTCGACGCCTGGGTCAACACCGGCGCGACGATCGCCGACACCCGCACCGTGCTCTGGGGCATGCCGCCCGCCACCGCGCTCTACAAATACCAGCTCACCGCCGGCCGCTGGTACCAGCCCGGCACCTTCACGGAAGCGGTGATCAGCGAGCCGCTGGCCGCCCAGCGCCATTACGCCGTCGGCGACCATTTCCAGATCACCCTGGGCCAGGATCAGGCCTGGCTGGACGTCGTCGGCATCGTCGCCGACAACATCAACAGCCTGGGCGCCACAGCGGTCGGCAAAGTGTTCGTGCCGCGCGACCTGGCCGATCGCCTGATGCATCGTCAGGACGCCGCGGATTTTTTCGTGGTTAAAATGGCCAACCGGTCGCCCGCGGCGGTCAATCAGACGCTGGCCGCGATCGAACACAAATACCGCAGCTTGCAACCCGGCATGGAAACCTGGTATCAGAACCGCCAAGACGC
>Ga0070730_10005239_pt1 | contig 11215 bp, 8 predicted proteins | sample Coa_R1_3_FD_66447 | JGI IMG/M metagenome (GOLD analysis project Ga0070730, IMG submission 66447) | Surface soil microbial communities from Centralia Pennsylvania, which are recovering from an underground coalmine fire - Coalmine... | ecosystem: Environmental > Terrestrial > Soil > Unclassified ... | reverse complement strand
GGCGCATTGCGCGAGCGCGGTGTCGATGCGCACGCCTTCGATCCGAAAGAGCGCCAAATTGCGGATCTCAGGCGCGAGAATTTCCAGCGCGCCTTCATTGCGCTGCACGGTCGCTACGGCGAAGACGGCACTGTGCAAGGCGCCCTCGAGTTGCTCGGCATCCCCTATACCGGAAGCGGCGTCATGGCGAGCGCACTGGCAATGGACAAATGGCGCACCAAGCTGATGTGGAAGGCTGTCGGCATCCCGGTTCCGAGAGACGTGCTTGTGCATGAAAACTCGGATTGGCACGGCGTTGTGAAGGCGCTCGGTTCACCAATCATAGTAAAGCCGGTTCACGAGGGCTCCACCATAGGGCTGACCAAGGTCCGCACTGCGAAGGAGCTGCCAGCTGCTTACGCACTGGCGGCCAAACATGATCGCATGGTGCTTGCGGAAGAGTTCATCGACGGTCGGGAACTCACCGCCTCTATTCTGGGTGACACCGCCTTGCCGCTGATTCGCATAGAAGCGCCGCAAGGAAACTACGACTACCAGAACAAATATTTCAGCGATGACACCAAATATCACTGTCCTTCGGGCATAGGAGCCGCAGAAGAACAGTCCATCCGGAAAGCTGCACTACATGCGTTCCAGGTCTTGGGATGCGAAGGCTGGGGCCGTGCCGACTTGATTCTGCGCGATGACAACACGTTCTCGTTCCTGGAAATGAATACCTCGCCGGGGATGACCGGCCACAGTCTGGTACCGATGGCAGCCCGGCAGGCGGGGCTTTCCTTTCCCGATCTGGTAATGCGAATTCTGGAAGACGCTCATGTGGGATAACGTGGCCGCCCTCAGGATGACTTCAAATTTGCTGTTTGCCGTCGCGGCAGCGCTGATGCTCTATGGCGCCGCGCACTATGTGATCCATCTGCCGGTTTTTCCGCTCCGGCAAATTCAAGTGACGGGCGACGTTGCGCATGTGACGCGCGAGCAGGTCGAGTCCGTGGTGACCACCGAACTGAGGGGAAATTTTTTCACGGTGAATCTCGAACACGCGCGCGTGGCCTTCGAGAAACTGCCCTGGGTCCGTACGGTAAACGTTCGCCGGCAATGGCCGGATCGTTTGGAGTTTGCTGTACAGGAGCACCAGCCTTTGGCGCGGTGGGGTTCCACCGCGCTGGTCAGCGCGCAAGGCGAGGTATTCGAGGCAGCCATAAGTACGCCTTTGCCCGTTCTGCAGGGGCCGGAAGGGACCGCGCTGGAAGTCGTCTCGCGTTTTCAGGCATTCGAGCATGCATTGGAACCCGTCGGTAGGCACATTGCACGGATCACGCTGTCGGCCCGTCGTGCCTGGGTATTGAAACTGGATGACGGCACGGTGCTTGAACTCGGGCGCGACAACCTCGAATCAAGGCTCGCGGGGTTTGTTTCCGCGTACGAACGAACTGTCGCGCGCTTGCCTCAACCGTCTACTTACGTGGATCTGCGCTATACGAACGGCTTTGCCGTACGTAGTGCAGGCCTGAAGTGGACCAGAAACAAGACCTGAACGGGATCGGCGAAAAAAAGGCATGGCGTTGAGCGGAAGAAAAGAGAGCAAAAATCTGATCGTCGGACTCGACATCGGCACGTCGAAAATTGCGGCCATCGTCGCAGAGATGACGCCGGAAGGCGGCTTTGAAGTGATCGGGATGGGCAGTTCGCCATCGCGCGGACTGAAGAAAGGCGTGGTGGTGAACATCGAATCGACGGTCAATGCGATCCAGCGGGCTCTCGAGGAAGCGGAACTCATGGCCGATTGCAAAATTCGCGACGTATGGACCGGCATCGCCGGCAGTCACATCCGCAGCTTCAATTCTCACGGCATGGTAGCGATCAAGGACCGCGAAGTGGCACAGAGCGATGTGGATCGCGTCGTAGAAACGGCTAAAGCGATCCCGATTCCGACCGACCAGCAAATCTTGCACGTGCTCAACCAGGAGTTCGTGATCGACGGCCAGGAAGATGTGCGGGAACCGCTCGGGATGAGCGGGGTGCGTCTGGAGGTCAAGGTGCACATAGTCACCGGCGCCGTTTCCGCCGCGCAAAACATCATGAAATGCGTGCGGCGCTGCGGCCTCGAGGTCAACGACCTCATACTGCAGCCCCTGGCATCAGCCATGGCGGTCCTTTCCGAAGACGAAAAAGACCTGGGCGTTTGCCTTGTCGACATCGGTGGCGGCACGTCGGACATTGCCGTTTTCACGCAAGGTGCAATACGGCATACAGCCGTGATTCCCATCGCGGGAGATCAGATTACGAATGATATCGCGATGGCATTGCGTACGCCGACCAAGGAAGCCGAGGAGATCAAACGGCGTCACGGTTGCGCGCTGCGCGAATTGGCCGACCCGCAGGAAATGGTCGAAGTGCCGGGCGTGGGAGAACGCGGCTCCAAGAAAATGTCCCGTCAAACCCTCGCCGAAGTCATCGAGCCTCGCGTGGAAGAACTGTACTCGCTGGTTCAGGCCGAACTTCGCCGCAGCGGCTTCGAAGAACTGCTTTCCTCGGGAATCGTCATCACTGGCGGCAGCGCGGCGATGCAGGGAATGATCGAACTCGGAGAAGAGGTGTTTCACATGCCCGTGCGACTCGGGTTGCCGAGCTATGCGGGCGGACTGTCTGAAGTGATCCGCAATCCGCGCTATTCAACCGGTGTCGGCCTGCTCATGGCAGGACTCAGCCAGCATCAGCGGCAGCAAATCGAAAAGATGCAGAGCGGGTCGTTCAAGCAGATCGTCGGTCGCATGAAAAAGTGGTTCGAGACGAATTTTTGACGGGAGAAGTTCAGCGATTTTTGTTTTTAATCGATTCATAACTACTCATACAGGAGGCAACTAATGTTCGAAATCGTGGATACACAACCTCAGGAAGCGGTGATCAAGGTAGTCGGAGTCGGCGGCTGCGGTGGCAATGCGGTCGATCACATGATCAACGAAGGCGTGGACGGCGTGGAGTTCATTTGCGCGAATACCGATTCACAGGCGCTAAAGCGCAACAAAGCCAAAACGCTGTTGCAGCTCGGTCCGAACGTGACCAAGGGGCTCGGAGCCGGCGCAAACCCAGATATAGGGCGCGAAGCGGCAATGGAAGACCGCGAACGCATCATTGAGTTGATAGAAGGCGCGGACATGCTGTTCCTTACGGCAGGCATGGGAGGCGGCACGGGCACCGGAGCGGCGCCGATCGTGGCCGAGGCTGCTCGCGAACTGGGTATCTTGACGGTTGCCGTAGTAACCAAGCCGTTTGCGTTCGAAGGCAAACGCCAGAAGATCGCGATGCAGGGACTGGAAGAACTTTGCCGTCATGTCGATTCACTTATCGTCATTCCGAATGACAAACTCATGCAGGTTCTTGGCGAGGACGTCAGCATGCTGGACGCATTCAAGGCGGCGAACACAGTATTGCACGGCGCGGTAGCTGGGATCGCGGAAGTGATTAAATGTCCAGGCCTGGTCAATGTGGATTTTGCCGACGTGCGAACCGTGATGTCGGAGATGGGAATGGCCATGATGGGTTCGGCAGTGGCGGCAGGGCTCGATCGGGCACATTCCGCAGCCGAGCAGGCCGTCGCCAGCCCATTGCTTGAAGACGTTAATCTCGCTGGCGCGCGCGGCGTACTCGTGAACATTACGGCGAGTTCCAGTCTCAAAATGAAGGAGGTGCACGAGGTCATGAACACCATCAAGGGATTCACGGCCGAAGACGCAACCGTAATCGTCGGGACCGTAATCGACGAGACGATGGAAGATCGCTTGCGCGTGACCATGGTGGCGACGGGTTTGGGTGGCGCGGTCAACCGCCAACACCAAAAGCCGTTGACCATGGTGAAATCCGGGACGGATGCCGCACCAATTGCCGTGAATTACGGCGATCTCGAAACTCCGGCAGTGCTGCGCCGGCGTTCGCGCGATGCCGCGGTCGAAGCGATGAAGCAATCCGGGGTCGATATGCTGGATATCCCGGCATTCTTGCGTAAACAGGCCGATTGATTGCGAGGCAGGCACGCCGTTTGCTGCGTTACAGCAATATGTTGTTGTGGCGCGCCGTATGCGTGTACAATAATCTAATCAACCATTTATATTGAAAAAGTAGTGGGGGAGTTTAGAATCCTGCACTGCTTGAGTGCATGACATGATCAAACAGCGGACGCTGAAAAATATTGTTCGTGCTACAGGCGTTGGCCTGCATACCGGGGAGAAGGTCTACCTGACCTTGCGACCGGCGGCAGCAAACAGTGGCATCGTCTTTCGGCGTGTGGATTTGAATCCTGTCGTCGAGATAAAGGCGGATCCTTATGCCGTCGGTGATACTCGACTGTCGTCGTGTCTCGAACGCGATGGAGCGCGTGTCCAAACGGTAGAACACTTGATGTCGGCACTGGCCGGACTCGGCATCGACAATGTCTATGTCGATCTTACGTCAGGCGAGGTGCCCATCATGGACGGGTCTGCCTCGCCCTTCGTCTTCCTGCTGCAATCGGCAGGTATTGAGGAGCAGCCGTCAGCCAAGAAATTCATTCGCATAAGGAAGGTTGTCGAAGTCAAGCAAGGCGACAAGTGGGTAAAATTCGAGCCGTACAACGGATTTCGGGTGGATTTCAGCATCGATTTCCGGCACCCGGTCTTTGCTCACTCGAACAAGCGGGTTGTTGTCGATTTTGAGCATATTTCCTATATCAAGGAAGTGAGCCGCGCGAGGACGTTCGGTTTCATGCAAGACGTCGAGAACATGCGCGCCCAAGGGCTTGCTCTTGGCGGCAGTCTCGACAACGCAATCGTCATGGACGATTATCGCGTGCTCAACGCGGACGGCTTGCGTTACGAGGATGAATTCGTAAAGCACAAGGCATTGGACGCCATCGGCGACCTTTACTTGCTTGGGCATCCAATAATTGGTGCCTATTCCGCATATAAGTCCGGTCATGCACTGAACAATGGATTGCTGCGGCAACTCATGGAAGATGCCACCGCTTGGGAATTTGTCACATTCCTCAAGCCCGAGGAAGCGCCTGCCTTCCTCAGGTTGCAGTTGCAGACCGTTTGAGCCTTGCGGCTTGAGCGGCGTGGCGGCTGTAGCTCTGTCGCAATTGACTAATGCTAGTTCTCCGTATCCTAGGCTCGTTGCTGGTTATAGCGATCGGGGTTTCTGGGGCGCTCTACTTGGTAACCAAGGATCGACGATGGTTACGGTTCAGTTGGCAGATCATCAAAGTGGGTTTCGTTATCTTATTGATATTCCTTGCTCTATTGGCCCTTGAGAGACTGGCGATCATAGTCTGAGCGTTACATACCGCGACGGCCAAGACGTTTGAGTGCAGTTTTCAGTGGCGATGGATCGAGCCGGTCCGCCAGAAAACCAATCGCATCACGGGCATCGGAGCTGAGAGAAATCTGTTTTCGCGGCAATGGGTTATCGCGACCTCTTACTTGCACTTGGAGGCGGATTCCAGTAATCTGAAATCCCTGTTGGCGTAGAAAGACCAGAATTCGCGGCGCCATTTGCCTTAGCTTGGCTGCGACCGCGCCGTTGTCGGCCGACAGAATTAATTCACCGGCCTTCACCAGGGGCACGCTTGAGTTCGCGGGCAGATCGCCGGGCAGAATTTGCGCGAGCGCGCTCTGCAGTGCCGCCAGTTGCCTTAGTTCTTGGTTCAGGGCCTGCAACTCGGGAAGGCTGTTGAGCAGCAGACCGACGCGTTTGTCGGACATGGGTTGAAATTGACGAAAGGCATGAGGGAACGGATGAATATTATTCTGGTTTCCAATAAATTGGCGCAGGCGCGAAGCTTTACCTTGAGCTCGCCCCAGATACTTTTTCTCAGCCTGCTGGTCGGGTTGGTCATCGTATCGCTAGCCGTGTTGCTCAATTATTTCTCGCTGCGTTACGCTGTGACCAATCAGAGTCCCTACCTCCAGTCCTTGCTCGAAGCGGTGCAAGCCGAGCAAACCCGAAAGACCCAGTCGTATCTCCGTGAAAGTCTGAACACCATGGCGGCCAGGCTAGGCGAGATGCAAGCCAAATTGTTGCGCTTGGACACACTAGGCGAGCGGTTGACCAAGCTCGCAGGTATCAAACCACAGGAGTTCATGTTTGATCAGACTCCGGCCCGCGGTGGGGCGGTTTCGTCGATTCCTGCCCAAGAACTTTCCATGAGCGAATTGATAGACAAGGTGGACAGCCTAGCCATTCAGGTCGACGACCGCACCGACAAGCTTGGCGTCCTCGAATCCATGTTGACGCTATCCCATGCCAAGAAACAATTGTTGCCGACGCAACTACCGGTTTCGACGGGCTGGTACTCTTCCAATTTCGGCTGGCGTATTGACCCGTTCACCGGCTGGAACGCGTTCCATGAAGGCATGGATTTCATGGCGGCCGAAGGTACAGCTATTACGGCCGCCGCCGGGGGCGTAGTGGTGTATGCAGGCCCGCATCCGCAGTATGGTAATATGATAGAAATAGATCATGGTAACGGCCTCGTTACCCGCTACGCTCATGCGTCAAAATTAATTGCGAAAGTCGGAGACGTGGTGTTACGTGGGCAGAAGGTCGCCGAGGTCGGTTCCACGGGGCGCTCGACGGGAACGCACCTGCATTTCGAGGTGCGTCAATGGGGGGCCCCGCAGAATCCCGCTCGCTTCCTGCAGGTGTCGGGCTGAACTGAAACTTAGCAAGCATTCCAGCAGAGGGGTGGGGGCAGGCGTCCCCACCCCTCTTGCTTTAAGGACATCCTGAGCAATGATCAACAGCATCCTCAAAAAAATATTCGGAAGCCGCAATGACCGTATATTGCGCAAGTACTCCCATGCCGTGAGCGCCATCAATGCGCTCGAGCCGCAGATTCAGAAACTAAGCGACGTGGAGTTGCGTGCGCGAACGGATTTGTTCAGGCAACGCGCAGCCAGCGGCGAATCACTGGATGATCTGCTCGTCGAAGCGTTTGCCACCGTGCGCGAAGCGAGTCGGCGTGTTCTGAATATGCGCCATTTCGACGTGCAACTCTTGGGCGGTATTGCGTTGCATAACGGAAAAATCGCCGAAATGCGCACCGGTGAAGGCAAGACTCTCGTCGCCACATTACCGGCATATCTGAACACTTTGGCCGGAAAGGGTGTGCACGTCGTAACGGTCAACGACTATCTGGCTAGCCGCGACGCCGAGTGGATGGGCAAGTTATATCGTTTTCTTGGCCTTTCGGTCGGTGTCAACCTGTCACAGATGGAGCATGAACTCAAGCAACAGGCCTATGCGGCGGATATCACTTACGGCACGAACAGCGAATTCGGGTTCGACTACTTGCGGGACAACATGGTGTTTCAGGCGTCCGAGCGTGTGCAGCGCGGGTTGACCTATGCAATCGTCGACGAGGTGGATTCGATCCTGATCGATGAAGCGAGAACGCCGCTGATCATATCCGGCCAGGCCGAAGACAGTACCGAACTGTATTACCGCATGAACGAAATCGTACCGAAGCTGACCCGCGTCAAGGAAGAAAATGGGCCTGGCGATTTCACTGTCGATGAAAAGGCGCATCAGGTGCTGCTTACCGAAGTCGGCCACGAGCGTGCCGAGGATCTGTTGACCCGTGCCGGGTTGTTGCCAGAAAACGGCAGCCTGTACGACGCCGCAAATATCAATCTCATGCACCACCTTTATGCCGGTCTTCGCGCCCATTCGTTGTTTCATCGCGATCAACACTATGTTGCGCAGAACGACGAAATCATCATAGTTGATGAATTTACCGGTCGCTTGACACCGGGCCGCCGCTGGTCGGATGGATTGCATCAGGCGATCGAGGCTAAAGAGGGCGTGCGCATACAGCGCGAAAATCAGACCCTCGCTTCGATTACATATCAAAACTATTTTCGTATGTACCGGAAGCTGGCCGGCATGACGGGTACGGCGGATACCGAAGCCTACGAATTCCAGCAGATCTATGGACTCGAAACGGTCATCATGCCTACACATATGCCAATGATCCGCGAAGATCGTCTGGACCAGGTTTACCGCACGGCGCAGGAAAAATACCGAGCGGTAATCAACGACATAAGCGCCTGTTATCAAAGCGGCCAACCTGTCTTGGTCGGCACGACATCAATCGAGAATTCTGAACTGCTGGCCAATTTGCTGGAGAAGGAGAAGCTTCCACACCAGGTGTTAAACGCCAAGCAGCATGCGCGCGAAGCGGAGATCATTGCCCAGGCCGGTCGGCCCAAGATGGTAACTATTGCGACAAACATGGCGGGTCGTGGGACCGACATAGTGCTGGGAGGAAATCCCGAACCAGAGATCAACAAGATCCGCAATGACTCTAACCTCTCCGATCAGGACAAGGAGGCGCGTGTGGCGGAAATGCGCGAACGGTGGCAGAAATTGCATCAGGAAGTCATTGGTGCGGGCGGACTTCACATCGTGGGCACAGAGCGCCACGAATCCCGGCGGGTCGATAATCAACTGAGAGGCCGTTCCGGGCGCCAGGGAGACCCGGGATCGAGTCGCTTTTATCTCTCGCTGGAAGATCCGCTATTGCGCATTTTTGCATCGGACCGTGTGGCGGCCATCATGGACCGACTCAAGATGCCGGAGGGTGAAGCGATTGAACATCCCTGGGTTACGCGCGCTATCGAGAACGCACAAAGAAAAGTCGAAGCGCGCAACTTCGATATCCGCAAGCAGTTGCTCGAATACGACGATGTTTCAAACGATCAGCGCAAGGTAATCTACCAGCAGCGCAACGAGTTGCTGGAGGCAACGGATATCTCCGACACGATTTGCTCGATGCGCGAAGGGGCGATTGACGCCGTGATATCGCAACACATCCTGCCCGGCAGTATCGACGAGCAATGGGATGTTCCTGGTCTGGAAAAGACTCTCACCGGAGAATTCGGACTACGTCTTCCGATTCAGGAGTGGCTGGACAGGGAAGAAAGTCTCGACGAAGAGCATCTGCGTGCTCGCATAATCGAAGCCGCAAATGCGTATTACGAGGAAAAATTCTCCAGTGTGGAAGTTCAGAAGGTACGCGACTATGAGCGCGCCATCATGTTGAATTTCCTTGACAGCCATTGGCGCGAGCATCTTTCTGCGCTGGATCATCTACGGCAAGGCATTCACTTGCGTGGGTATGCGCAGAAGAATCCGAAGCAGGAATACAAGCGTGAAGCTTTCGAATTGTTCTCGATGATGCTGGATACCGTTCGCGCGGAAGTTACCCGGCAATTGATGATTGTGCAGATCCAGACCGCGCAAGAGGTGGAGGAAGTGGTCGAGAAGCAGGAACAGGCGGAACTGAAGAACCTGCAATATCACCAGAACATTGACCAGGACGAGGCTCTCGAGAAGGCAAACGCCGACGTCAAGGTACAGCCTTTTGTCCGTGGCCAAAAAGTGGGGCGTAACGATCCTTGCCCGTGCGGTTCTGGCAAGAAGTACAAGCAGTGTCACGGCAAGCTTGGCTGATTGCGTGGTTACGCGCGCAATTAGTGTTCCCGTTACTTAATAGAAGCGCAGAGATTTTCGAATGGCGGTAAATCTAGCAGCACCCAATCCTGGCGATTTGCTGGCAATAAAGGGGGTACGTCTCGGCGTGACCGAAGCTGGCGTCCGCAAGGCAAATCGCCGTGACCTATTGCTAATGACACTCGCACCGGGAACCAGGGTGGCCGGCGTATTTACACGCAATCGATTTTGCGCCGCGCCAGTACTGGTCGCAAAAGCAAATTTACAGGGCGGCAACATTCGGGCATTGATCGTGAATACGGGCTGTGCCAACGCTGGCACCGGCGAGGACGGCATTTTTAGGGCGAAGCAGACCTGCGCCGAGGTTTCCAAGTTGCTTGGATGCGAGCCAGATCAGGTATTGCCGTTTTCCACCGGCGTCATCATGGAGCCGCTACCTGTCGATCGTATCGCCGCCGGCGTGCCGCGCTGCGTGGCTCGGCTGCATGAAAACAATTGGGCCGATGCCGCAACGGCAATCATGACTACTGATACGGTGGCAAAGGCATTTTCCAAGCGCGTGGATATTGGCGATAAGCTCATTTCAGTGACCGGCATCGCAAAGGGATCGGGAATGATCCGTCCCAACATGGCAACCATGCTGGGATTCATCGCCACGGATGCATTTGTCGACCAGAAGTTGCTGCAGCGGGCGATTACCTATGCGGCCGAGCGTACTTTCAATTGCGTAACCGTGGATGGCGATACTTCCACCAACGATGCCTTGATCGTGATGGCCACCGGACAAGTCGGGGCGCCGGAAATTGCCAAATCAGATTCCTCCGAATTCAAAATGTTACTCGACGCGATAACGGAGGTGGCGGCCTCACTAGCGCAAGCACTGATTCGCGATGGGGAGGGTGCGACCAAATTCATTACCATCCATATCGATGGGGGGCTGAATGAAACCGAATGCCGCAAGGTTGGCTATGCCATCGCCCATTCGCCGCTCGTCAAGACGGCATTCTTCGCATCAGATCCGAATCTAGGGCGCATCCTTGCGGCGATTGGTTACGCCGGCATCGACGATCTCGACGTCTCCAAGGTCGATCTCTATCTTGATGAGGTCATGGTTGCGAAATCTGGAGGAAGGGCGCCGAGTTACCGCGAGGAGGACGGCCAGCGCGTCATGAAGCAGGACGAGATCACCGTACGGGTAGGATTGAACCGAGGAGCCTCGTCAGCCATCATCTGGACATGCGATCTTTCCCATGACTACGTTAGCATCAATGCAGATTATCGTAGCTGATGGCAATGAACCAGGATCTTGAACGTCTGATCAATCGGGTCGAGCAATTGCTTGCCCGATTTGAGGCGACCCTGCCTCAGGCTCAGTCGGCACCGGATTGGAAGAATGGCCTGGCTTACCGCTGGCGCAAACGTGAATATGCAGGCTTTCTTCAGCCGGTGGCGCATCCGCACAAGATTCGTTTGACGGATCTGCAAGGCATAGACGATCAGATTGGATTGATCGAGCAGAACACCCGCCAGTTCATGCAGGGGCTTGCCGCCAACAACGTATTGCTTACCGGCGCGCGCGGTACCGGCAAGTCATCGCTGGTAAAAGCGCTTCTGAATAAGTTTTCGTCGAGGGGACTGCGCCTGATCGAGGTCGACAAACAGGACTTGATGGACCTTCCAGACATCGTCGATCTGATCGCCGATGTTCCCTTCAAATTTATTCTTTTTT